>Ga0315273_10007545_pt1 | contig 13632 bp, 8 predicted proteins | sample YL17G02_0_MG_FD_205753 | JGI IMG/M metagenome (GOLD analysis project Ga0315273, IMG submission 205753) | Sediment microbial communities from Yellowstone Lake, YNP, Wyoming, USA - YL17G02_0 | ecosystem: Environmental > Aquatic > Freshwater > Lake > Sediment | place: USA: Wyoming | collected... | reverse complement strand
CTGCCTACGGGCACTGTGCTGGCCGAATACGGACCGGGCCAGTTCGAGGTGAACCTGCACCACGTTGACGACGCCCTTCTCGCCTGCGACCACGCGATCCGACTGAAGCGTCTGATCAAGGGCGTGGCCCTGCAGCACGGCATGGAAGCGACCTTCATGCCGAAGCCCTATCGCGAGCACGCCGGCAGCGGTGCGCACCTGCACGTGAGCCTGGTGGACGCCGACGGGCACAACGTCTTCGCGGCCGAGGACCCGGCCGGCAGCCCGGCATTGCGCCACGCGATCGGCGGGCTCGCGGCAACGATCAACGACTCGATGGCCGTGTGTGCGCCGACCGCGAACTCGTACCGCCGCTTCCAGCCCGAGGCCTACGTGCCGCTGAACCCGAGCTGGTCGGTGAACAACCGCGGTGTCGCCTTCCGCGTGCCGCACGGCCCTCCTGCAAGCCGCCGCGTCGAGCACCGCGTCGCCGGCGCCGAGGCGAACCCGTACCTGCTCGCGGCGATGGTCCTCGCCGGCATGCACCTCGGCATGACGCGCAAGCTCGACCCGGGTCCGGTGCTGGCCGGCAACGCATACCGCGACTCGACGCCGACGATTCCGCTCAGCTGGCCGGAGGCTCTCGCCGCTTTCGAGCGCAGCGCCTTCGCCCGAGAATACTTCGGCGAACGCTTCACGCGGCTCTACGCCCAGACCCGGCGCGGCGAGATGCAGGATTTCAGTTCGTACGTGTCGCCACTCGAGTATTCCTGGTACCTGACGACGAGTTGAGCCATGGAGCACGTCCGCTCGTATTACGCTGCATCCGCGCACGCCGCTCCGCTGCGCGAAGCCCTGAAGGGCGACTTGTCGGCGGATGTCTGTGTCATCGGCGGCGGCATCGCGGGCTGCTCGACTGCGCTTCATCTCGCGGAGCGTGGCTACAGTGTCGTGCTGCTCGAGGGCAAGCGCATCGCGTGGGGCGCCTCGGGTCGCAGCGGTGGCCAGGCCTTGTTCGGTTTCGCCGCAGGACAGGACAAGCTGGTGGCGCAGGTCGGCCGGGAAGCGGCCAGGCGCATGTTCGACATCTCCGTGGAAGCGCTTGACCTGCTGAAGGCGCGCGTCGCGCGGCACGCGATCGACTGCGATCTCAACTGGGGCCAGATGCACGTCGCGATCAAGCCGCGGCACGAGACGGAACTCAGGGCCTGGCGCGAGGAACTCGAACACGACTACGGGTATGCATCCCCGCGCTGGCTCGACCGCGACGAGGTGCGCGCGATTCTCGCAACCGACCGGTACGTCGGCGGCCTGCTCGACCCACGCAGTGGCCACCTCCATCCGCTCAACTACACGCTGGGCCTCGTGCGCGCCGCGGAAGCAGCCGGCGTGCGGGTTTTCGAGGGCAGCCAGGTCGTGCGCCTGGATCACGGCGACACGGTCACGATAGCGACAGACGGTGGAACCGTGCGCGCGAAGCAGGTCGCGCTCTGCTGCAACGCCTATGTGGACGAGAAGATCTCGGCGAAAATGCGTGCGCGGATCATGCCGGTCGGCACCTACATCGTCGCGACGGAGGCGCTCGGCACGGCGCGCATGCAGGCGCTGATGCGCGACAACGTGGGCGTCACGGACATCAACTGGGTGCTCGACTATTTCCGCCGCTCAGCCGACCACCGGCTGCTCTTCGGCGGGCGCGTCAGCTACTCGGGACTCGACCCGCTCAACACCGAGCGGGCCACGCGCGCGCGGATGCTGAAGGTGTTTCCGCAGCTCGCCGACGTGAATATCGAGTACTCGTGGGGCGGTTACGTGGACATCACGATGAGCCGCGCACCGGACTTCGGCCGCCTCGCGCCGAACGTGTACTACCTGCAGGGATTCTCGGGGCACGGCATCTCGCTCACCGGCATGGCGGGCAAGCTCGTGGCCGAGGCGATCGCCGGGCAGGCCGAGCGCTTCGACCTGTTCCCGAAGCTCGAGCACCGCGACTTCCCGGGCGGTCCGGCACTGCGCACCCCGGCGCTGGTGCTGGCGATGCTCTGGTTCAGGCTGAAGGACCTTCTGTAGCGGAGTGACTAGTAGACGGCCCGGAGACCGCATGTGCGCCGCCGCCGGCTTTCCTGCTATCCGCTATCCGCTATTCCCTTCTTGCTGATCACTGATCACTGTTCACTGATCACTTCCCCGCGTAGCGCGCGCCGCTCGTGCACGTCTCATGCACCACGACCTGCGAGAGCTGCGGCAGGCGCGGCTTCAACTCGTGCCAGATCCAGCGCGCAAGGTTTTCGCTGGTCGGGTTCTCGAGGCCCGACACGTCGTTAAGGTAATGGTGGTCGAGCCGCTGGAAGAGCGGATCGAACGCAGCCTTCACGTCTGCGAAATCCATGACCCAGCCGAGGTGCGGATCGACTGCGCCGCTCACGTGGATCTCGACGCGGAACGAATGCCCATGCACCCGCGCGCACTTGTGCCCGGGCGGCACATTCGGCAGGCGGTGCGCGCTCTCGAGCGTGAAAGTCTTGAAGATTTCCATGAATCAGTCCGGCCTCGAGCGAGCGGATCTTCCAGCAGGTCCCGAGTCCTGCGCAACACCGGCGTTTCGGCGCCTCAGCAGATACGCCACGTGGATCTTCGGGTTGCGCCGGAAATCCTCGGGAAGCGTCTTGCGGCTCAGGTCCTGCACCTCGAACTCGGCCAGCGACTCGGCATCGAGCTTGAACCGCTGGTAGTTGCTCGAGAACAGGATCACTCCGTCGGGCTCGAGCAGTGCGGCGACCATTCGCAGCAGTTGCACGTGGTCGCGCTGCACGTCGAATTCCCGCTCCATGCGCTTCGAGCGCGACAGCGTGGGCGGGTCGACGAACACGAGCCCGTAGCGCGGCCCGCCCTCCCTCGCCTGGTCTTCGAGCCACGCGATGCAATCCGCATGCACGAACCCGTGGTTCGGCCCCGCGAGGTCATTGAGGGCGAGGTTGCGCTTCGCCCATTCGATATAGGTGTTCGACATGTCCACCGTCGTCGAACTCGTCGCCCCGCCGCCGGCGGCGTATACGGTCGCGGTCCCCGTGTACGCGAACAGGTTGAGGAATCGCCGGCCCGCCGCCAGTTCGCCGATGCGCCGCCGCGTGATGCGATGGTCCAGGAACAGGCCCGTGTCGAGGTAATCGGTGAAATTGACCAGGAACCGGTAGCCGCCCTCGCGCACGACGTGGAAGCTCTGCTCGCTGTCCACCTTCTCGTACTGCTCGCCGTGACGCTGACGCCTGCGGACGCGCAGCGCGATGCGCTCGGACGGCAGGCCGAGCACTTCGGGCAGCACCGAGAGCGCTTCGTCACGGCGACTGCGGGCGGCGTCCCTCGACACGGTCGGCGGCGCCGCATACTCCTGCACACATGCGTAACGTTCGCCATTGCCATAGATGTCCACGGCAAACGAGTACTCCGGCATGTCGGCGTCGTACACGCGATAGCACGCCACATCCTCCCGCCTTGCCCACGACTCGAGCCGCGAGAAATTCTTGCGTAACCGGTTGGCGAACATCGTGGCGCCGGGCCTGGCGCTTGCGGCCTCCAGTCGATCGCGTCGCGCCGTGTCCGCGTCGGGCTCGACCGCATCCGCGTTCAATTCGAACCGCAGCAGTCGGCACTCGATCGGGCCGTTGAAGAACGTGTGCGAACGATAGGCCCTCAGCCGCAGCGCCCTGCCGAGCGGTGGATTGCCGGTAAACACCGCGGCATCCCAGTCCGGGAAATGCCCGATCAACGCGCGGCCGAGCTCAGCGTACAGCGGGCCGAGCGTGCCCTCTTCCTCGAGGCGCGCGCCGTACGGCGGATTCACGACCACCAGTCCGCGCGGCTCGGTCACCGTGGGCAACGACGAAATATCGCGACGCTCGAAGATCACGTGGTCGCCCACGCCGGCGCGCCCGGCATTCGCAAGTGAGGACCGGATAGCGGTCTGGTCACGGTCATAGCCGCGCAGGCGTCCGGTCCCGAGCACGGCGAAGTCACGGCGCGCGAGCGCCGCCTCGCGCAGCGACTGCCACAGCGCGGCGTCGTACTGCAGCCAGCGCTCGAACCCGAATCGACGCCTGAGCAGTCCGGGGGCCACCTGCGCCGCCATCAGCGCCGCCTCCACCACCAGCGTGCCCGATCCGCACATCGGGTCGACGAACGCGCCGCCCTCAGCCGCGATCGCTGGCCAGCCGCAGCGCAGCAGCAGCGCCGCCGCCAGGTTTTCCTTGAGCGGCGCCTCGACGCCGGACTGCCGATAGCCGCGACGGTGCAGCGGCTCGCCGCCGAGGTCCACCGAGACGGTCGCGTGCGTGCGCGCGAGACGCAGGCTCACGCGCAGGTCGGGCGTCCGCAGGTCCACCGAAGGCCGCTCGCCGGTGCGCGCGCGAAACCGGTCCACGATCGCGTCCTTGGTTTTCTGTGCCGCGAACTGCGAGTGTCGCAGCCAGGCAGGAGCTTCGCCCACGACGTCGACCGCGAGCGTGCCCTGGGGCGCAAGGTGTTCCTCCCAGGGGATCTCGAGCAGCGCAGCGTGCATCGCCTCGACGGTGTCGAGCGGCACGGTTGCCAGCGCGAGCAACACTCGGCTCGCGGTACGCGAGTGCAGGCACGCGACGTAACCGTCCTGCAGCGGCCCGTGGAAGCTGACGCCTGCGGGGTGTTCGCGCGTGACATTGAGACCCGCCGCGCGAAGTTCCGACGCAAGCAGTTCGGATACGTGCCGCGGGCAGGCGGCGAAGAATTCGAATCCCGCGATTTCGGGTGCGTCAGTCATCTGTCAGTGCTCCCCGCGCCCGAACATCACGAGATCGCGTCGCGGCAGCCGCTCGAGGCAGCGCGCCACGATCCGGTAGCTGTCCGGGTCGAACGAACGGCCGCATGATGCGCGCAGCAGTTCCGCGACTTCGCCCTCGTCCTGCGCCGTGCCGAGGTGTTGCCAGCGATCGACGACGTGCAGCAGCGTGCCGGCACCATCCACGGCCCGCTCACGGATTCCAACCGGTCCCTCGAACGGCCATGCGCGCAGGCGCAGCGACGCCAATGCGAGTCGCAGGCGCGCATCGTGCAGCGCCGGCGGCTCCTTGCCGACACAGGCGCCGCGGCAGCGACCGAGCTGGAAGCCGAAGCACGAACCCGGCCCCTGCTCGAGACCCAGCAGCTTGAGACACAGCCCTGCCTCCCGTGCCTTGCCCTCGAGCGCACGCCGCGCGTCGCGCTCGCTGCGGAACGGACCGTAGGCTTCGGCGTCCCCGTCGAGGAACTCCGCGTCCAGCGCTTCGATGCACGGCTGAAGCACGCCGTCCGACTCGTGGAGCCGAACACAGAACGCGCCAGCCGACTTTCGCAGCCTGCGGTTCGCGGTCGGCGCGAGCTCCTTCACCATGCGCGATTCGAGAAGCAACGCGCCGAGCTCGCCGCCCGTCTCGATCCACTCGACTTCGCGCACCTGGGACCCAAGCTTCGCTTCCTTGCCGGACCTGTGCCCGGCCGAAAAATGATCGAGCACGCGGCTGCGCAGGTTGCGGCTCTTGCCGACATAGAGCAGCGTGCCGCCCTCGCCGCGGAAAAGGTAGACACCGGGTCCTTCAGGAAGATCGTCCGCAAGGTCCGGCGGAAGATGCGGCGGCAGGCGCGATTCGAAGCGCGACGCCTCAACTGCCTGCTGCACCCTCTCCGCGCCGACGGCGCCTTCGAACGCTGCGAGCAGGTCGGGCAGTACCGCCGCATCGCCGAGCGCACGATGGCGCTGGCCGCACTCGAGGCTCCAGCGCTCGATCAGCACGTCGAGGTTGTGGCGGTTGTGCTCGGCAAAGAGAGTGCGCGACAGCCGAACCGTGCACAGCACTGGCGCCGAGAACTTCTCGCCCACGCGGCGGAACTCGCCGCGCACGAACCCGTAGTCGAAGCGGGCGTTGTGCGCGACGAAGAGGCGCCCCTCGAGCCGCGCCCGGATCTCGGAGCGCAGGTCGTCGAAAGTCGGAGCGTCGGCGACCATCTCGTTGGTGATGCCGGTGAAGCTCTGGATGGCCGGCGGGATGCGCTGGCAGGGATTGACGAGACTGCTCCACTCCTCGACGACGGCGCCGTCGTCGAGCAGCACGATGCCAACCTCGGTGATCCTGTGCTGGGCGGCCGTCCCCCCTGTCGTCTCGAGATCCACGCAAGCGACTGGCCCGCGCAACACGGGCGCGGCGAGCGCGACCGTCCGGGAGCGGCTCATGCGGCTGGGCGCGGTCAAAGTGTCCCGTCGCCGTCCAGCGTCATGATCGGACCATAAAGTTCGGGGCGCCGGTCGCGGAAGACTCCCCATGCATGACGCTGGGCACGGACGGCGTCCAGGTCGAACGTCGCCGTGATCACGGCCTCCGTCGCGCGATCCGCCTCGACCAGTTTCTCTCCCGCGGGACCTGCGATGAACGACGAACCGTAGAACGTCATCTCGTATTTCTGGCCGCGCTCGACACCGATGCGATTCGACGCGACGAGCGGCATCACGTTCGCGGCCGCATGACCCTGCATGCAGCGCTGCCAGTGATCGCGCGAGTCGATGCTGGCGTCGTGAGGTTCGGAACCGATCGCGGTCGGATAGAGCAGCACGTCTGCGCCCATCAGCGCCATGCAGCGCGCCGCCTCCGGAAACCACTGGTCCCAGCAGATGCCGACGCCGAGGGTGCCGTAGCGCGTCCTCCAGACCCGAAAGCCCGTGTCGCCAGGCGAGAAGTAATACTTCTCGTGGTAGCCGGGGCCCTCCGGGATGTGCGACTTGCGGTAGACGCCGAGCACGCTGCCGTCCGCGTCGATCATGGCCAGCGAATTGAAGTAGGCGTTGTTCGCCCGCTCGAAGACGCTGAGCGGCAGCGCCACCTCGAGCTCGCGCGCGAGCGCCTGGAACCGCTGCACGACTGGGCTGCCCGCGATCGGCCGCGCCAGGTCGAAGTGGCTTGCGAGGTGGTCCTTGCAGAAGTACGGGGTTTCAAAAAGTTCCTGCAATAGAATGACTTGCGCGCCCTTGCCAGCGGCCTCGCGCACCGCGCGCTCGGCCCGGTCGAGGTTCTGCGCCGCGTTCGTGGAGCAGGCGAACTGGGTTGCAGCAAGCGTGACTTTCATGCCTTTACCTCGGTCAGGCCGACACCGGCCAGGGGCGGGCGCAGAGTCTAACGGCCGCAGCGACAACTGGCGCGTCGCCGGCATTATTTTCAAAAATATGCCGCGAGGCCCGGCTCATCTTTTCTCGGCGACTCGACCGAGCAGCGCGGCCACGTGCCGCGCGATCATGAGTTCCTCGTCGGTGGGCAGCACGTAGACCTCGACGCGGCTGCCGGGCGCGCTGATGCGTTGCTCGCCGCGGGCGTTCGCCGCTTCGTCGATCTCGACGCCGAGCCAGCCGGCGTCAGCGCAGATGCGCCAGCGCACTTCCGGCTGGTTCTCGCCGATGCCGGCCGTGAACACGACGGCGTCGAGCCCGCCGAGCGCGGCGGCGAGCGAGCCGAGTTCGCGGCCCGCGCGGTAGACGAAAACGTCCACGGCCATGCGTGCCGCCGCCTCGTCACTCGCGAGCAGTTCTCGCATGTCGCTCGACAGTCCCGACATGCCGAGCAGTCCCGACTCCTGGTAGAGCAGGCGTTCGATTTCGCGAACGCTGAGCCCGAACTCGTCGAACAGGAACAGCAGCACGCCGGGATCGAGCGAACCGCAGCGCGTCCCCATCGGCAGTCCCTCGACGGCGGTGAATCCCATGGTCGTCGCCACGCTCCGGCACGCCTGCATGGCGCACATGCTCGCACCGTTACCGAGGTGGAACACGACCGTTCGGCCCGCAGCGGCCCGCTCGTCGAGGGCGGGCAACACCGAAGCGACGTACTCGTAGGAAAGCCCGTGAAAACCATAGCGCCGCACCCCCGCCTCCGCGAATCGTGGTGGCAGCGCGAACAGCTGCGCGACCTCGGGAACCGTGCGATGGAACGCCGTGTCGAAGCAGGCGATCTCCGGCACGCCCGGCATGTGCTGCAACATCAGCCTGATGGCCGCCAGGTTGTGCGGCTGGTGCAGTGGCGCCAGCGGAACGTAGCGTTCGAGCCGGCGCAGCGTGTCGCCATCCACCAGCGTCGGCGCCATGAACTCCAGGCCACCGTGCACGACACGATGGCCGACGCCGATGATGCGCGCCCCGTGGAGATCGCCGCGCAGGAAATCGAGCAGAATGCCGAGCGCATCGGCATGGCTGAGCGCGTCGCCCCCGAGCGAGCGATCGGCGACCAGCTCCCCACCATTGCGGGCGACGAGGTACGGCGCCGTGCCAATGCCCGACACCTGCCCGCGCAGCCCGCGCTCGAGGCCACCGCGCGAGCGCGCGAATGCGCAGAACTTGACGCTCGAGGAACCGGCGTTCAGAACGAGGACGACCTCGTCCGTCGCGGTCACACGACCACCTCAGGCAGCGATGTCGATTTCATCGAAGGTGACGTTCCGGAAAGCGCTCATGACAGGTCGATCCAGGTGGTCTTGAGCTCGGTGTACTTGTCGAATGCGTGCAGCGACTTGTCGCGTCCGGTCCCCGACTGCTTGAACCCGCCGAACGGCACGGTGATGTCGTCGGCATCGTAGCAGTTGACGTAGACCATCCCCGAGCGCAAGGCCCTCGCCATGCGGTGTGCGCGCGTGATGTCGCGCGTCCAGATTGCGGCGGCGAGTCCGTAGATGACGGAGTTGCCGACACGCACGGCCTCCTCCGCATCCTTGACCGTTATCGCCGCCAGCACCGGACCGAAGATTTCCTCACGCGCTATGCGCATTTCCTGGCGCACGTCGCCGAAGATCGTGGGCTCCACGTAGAAACCGCCGGTTTCCTGCCGCGCACGACGGCCGCCGGTGAGCAGCGTCGCGCCGTCCTCGCGTCCCGCGTCGATGTAGCCGAGGACCGTCTTCAGCTGCACGTCGTCCACGATCGCGCCCATCCGGGTCGCCGGATCGAGCGGATCACCGGGTTGCAGGTCCTGACTCGCCGCAATCACTTTTTCGAGCACCGCGTCACGCACGGTCTCCTCGATGATCAGGCGCGAACCCGCGGAGCACATCTCGCCCTGGTTGAAGAAGATCGCGGACGCCGCGGCCGCCGCCGCACGGTCGAGATCGGGGCAGTCCGCGAGGATGATGTTCGGCGACTTGCCGCCGCACTCGAGCCAGACGCGCTTCATGTTGGACTGGCCGGAGTACTGCAGCATCAGCTTGCCCGTGCGGGTGGAACCCGTGAAGCCTATGCAGTCCACGTCCATGTGCAGCGCGAGCGCCTGCCCCGCCGTGTTGCCGAACCCCGGCAGCACGTTGAAGACGCCGTCGGGAATGCCCGCCCGTGCCGCGAGCTCGGCGATGCGGATCGCCGTGAACGGCGACTTCTCGGAAGGCTTCAGGATGAACGAGTTGCCCGCCGCGAGCGCCGGGCCGATCTTCCAGGCCGCCATGATGAGCGGAAAGTTCCAGGGGACGATCGCCGCCACGACACCGACCGGCTCGCGAGTGACGAGCGCGAGCGCGTCGGGGCCCGTCGGCGCCACCTCGTCGTAGATCTTGTCGATGGCTTCCGCGTACCAGGCAATGCAGCGAGCCGTTGAGTTAACGTCCACGGCGAGGCTGTCCGAGATGGGCTTGCCCACGTCGATCGTTTCGAGCAGCGCCAGTTCGTCGCGGTGCTCGAGGATGAGTTCCGCGAATCGCAGCAGCACGCGCTTGCGCTCGCGTGGCGGCTGGCGGGACCAGACACCACTCTCGAACGAGCGCCGCGCCGCTGCGACGGCCAGGTCCACGTCGGCGACATCCGTCGAGGCGACCTGCGCGACGACGCGCCCGTCGATCGGACTGACACGATCGAACGTGATGCCCGAAGCCGCGTGCACGTAGCGCCCGTCGATGAACGCGCGGCCTTCGATGGCCAGCGACCGCGCGCGCTGGTGCCAGTCGGGTTTCGTCTCGGTCATGGCGCTCGTCTCAGAAGGTCGGCGGCGTGCTCGGCGAGCTCGCGCCGCGAAAGGCCGTACATGGTGCGGACGGCGCGCAGGTGGACGCCGACGTCGAGGGTCATGCCAGCCACGGGGTGTTCAATATCCTGCACACGAGACATGTAAGTGGCGGAATTTTAGTGCTGCGTTTGAGGTGGGTGTCAATTTTTCTTATCATCGTTGGCCCGCCCACCTGCCGATACACGACCATGCCAGTCCAGCCACGTCTCGACCGCGCCGACCTCGAAGCATTCTGGATGCCGTTTACGGCCAATCGCCAGTTCAAGGCGAAGCCGCGGCTGCTCGCAAAGGCTTCCGGCATGCACTACTGGACGCCCGAAGGACGCCAGATCCTCGACGGCGTAGCAGGACTCTGGTGCGTAAACGCGGGTCACGGCCGCAAGGAGATTGCCGAGGCGGTCAGCCGGCAGATCGCCGAGATGGAGTACGCGCCGCCGTTCCAGATGGGGCATCCCGGCGCGTTCGAACTCGCGAACGAGGTGGTGCGCTGGCTGCCGGAGGGACTCGACCACGTGTTCTTCACGAACTCGGGCTCCGAGTCAGTCGACACGGCACTCAAGATCGCACTGGCCTATCACCGTGTCCGCGGCGAAGGCACGCGCACCCGGCTGATCGGCCGCGAGCGCGGCTACCACGGCGTCGGCTTCGGCGGCATCTCGGTCGGCGGCATGGTGAACAACCGCAAGTTCTTCGCAGCGCAGCTGCCGGGCGTGGACCACCTGCCGCACACGCACGACCTGGCGCACAACGCGTACACGCGCGGCGAACCGGCGTGGGGCGCGCACCTGGCCGACGACCTCGAGCGCATCGTCGCGCTGCACGACGCGAGCAACATCGCGGCCGTGATTGTCGAGCCGGTCGCGGGCTCCACGGGCGTGCTGATGCCGCCGCAGGGATACCTCAAGCGGCTGCGCGAGATCTGCACCAAGCACGGCATCCTGCTCATCTTCGACGAGGTCATCACCGGCTTCGGTCGACTCGGCACGCCGTTCGCGGCGCAGCGCTTCGACGTGCTGCCCGACATGATAGCGATGGCGAAGGGCCTGACGAACGGCGCCGTGCCGATGGGCGCCGTGGCCGCGCGCACGGAGATCTACGACGCCTTCATGCACGGACCCGACAACGCCATCGAGCTCTTCCACGGTTACACGTATTCGGCGCACCCGGTGGCCTGCGCGGCGGGCATCGCGACTCAGCAGATCTACCAGCGCGAGGGACTCCTGACGCGCGCCGCGGAAATGGCCGACTACTGGGCGGACGCCGTGCACTCGCTCAAGGGGCTGCCGCACGTGATCGACCTGCGCAACCTCGGGTTGATCGGCGCCGTCGAACTCGAGTCCATTCCCGGCAAGCCCGGTGCGCGCGCCTTCGACGTGTTCGTACGCGCCTTCGAGAAGGGCATCCTGATCCGCACCACGGGCGACATCATCGCGCTGTCGCCGCCGCTGATCATCGAACGGCAGCACGTGGACGAGCTGTTCGGAAAGCTTGCCGAGGTGCTGAGGGACACGCCATGAAGAGCGCGGCAGGCAGCCCGCCTATGCAACGCAGCGATCTGCCCGCAGCGACGCGGCGGCTCCCCAGTGTCGAAGCGGTGGTCGACGAAGTCATCGCCACCGTCGGCAAGCGCATCGTGCTGGGAGTACCGCTGGGGCTTGGCAAACCCAACGCCCTCGTCAACGCTTTCTACCGTCGTGCGAAGCAGGATCCGTCGATCTCGCTCGAGATCCTCACCGCACTGTCGCTCGAGCGGCCACAGGCGCATCCGGGCCTCGAGGCTCGCTTCATGGGCCCGTTCGTGGCGCGGGTTTTCGGGGACTACGTCGATCTCGAGTACATGAAGGACATCCGCGCGGGCACGGTCCCGGCCAACGTCAGCGTGTGCGAGTTCTTTTTCAAGTCTGGCGCGCTGATCGGCAACGACTATGCCCAGCAGCACTTTATCTGCACCAACTACACCTTTGCCCCCCGCGACATACTGCTGCGCGGCGTCAATGTGCTGGCGCAGATGGTCGCCAAGCGCGAGGGTTCAGGCGCCGACGGCGCGGAGGTGCGCTACTCACTGTCCTGCAATCCGGAAACTTCGCTGGACATGTACCCGCACCTGGTCGCCCGCAAGCTCAAGGGCGAAGCCATCGCGGTGATCGGCGTCGTTCACGCCGACCTGCCGTACATGGTCAACGACGCCGAGATCAGTCCGGACTTTTTCGACATCGTGGTAGACGAGCCGCAGTACTCGACGCGGCTGTTCGGCGCGCCGAACCTGTCGATCGCAACGCCGGACTACGTGATCGGGCTGCACGCCAGCGCCCTGCTGCGCGATGGCGGCACGCTGCAGATCGGCATCGGCTCGCTGGGCGATGCGATCGCCTATTCCTCGATCCTGCGCGATCGCCACAACGGCGTTTACCGCGAGGTGCTGCGCGATACCGGCGAGCTCGAGCGCAACGCGGCGCTCATCGACCGGGCTGGCGGGCTGTCGCCGTTCACCGAAGGACTGTACGGCTCCAGCGAAATGTTCGTGTCCGGCTTCTGGGAACTGATGAAGGCCGGCGTCCTGAAGCGGCGCGTCTACGACCACCTCGTGCTGCAGACCCTGCTCAGCGAGCGGCGCATCACCGAGAAAGTCGACCGGCGGATGATCGAGCTGCTGGTTGAGAATGGCGTACGCACGAAGGTCACCGACATTGCGCTGGCGAATCTGCAACGTTTTGGCATCCTGCGTGGCGACGTCTCGCTGGAAGGCCACGAACTGCTGCTGCCCGACGGCAATCGCGTGCCGGCCGATCTCGACAGCGAACAGACGCTCGGCGCGCTGGCCAGGTCCGGGCTCGGCGACACGCTCAAGGGCGGCATCGTAATGCACGGCGGCTTCCTGCTCGGGCCGACGTCGCTGTACGAAGGCCTGCGCCGGATGAGCGAGGACGAGCGCGCCTCGATCAACATGACGCACATTTCATACACCAACGCCCTGTATGGCCAGCAGGAGCTGAAGCTGCGGCAGCGCCGCGACGCCCGCTTCATCAATACCGTGTTCACCGCCACGCTGCTCGGCGCCGCGACATCGGACGGCCTGCCGAACGGGCAGGTCGTGAGCGGGGTCGGCGGACAGTACAACTTCGTGGCGATGGCGCACGAGTTGCCGGACGCTCGCTCGATTCTGCTGCTGCGCGCGGTACGCAACAAGGATGGCGAGGCCAGCAGCAACATCGTGTTCAGCTACGGACACACGACGATACCGCGGCATCTGCGCGACATCTTCATTACCGAGTACGGAATCGCCGACCTGCGCGCGAAAACCGACTCGGAGGTGATCATCGCCATGCTCAACGTCGCCGACTCGCGCTTTCAGCAGCAGTTGCTCGACGAAGCGAAAGCGGCCGGCAAGATCGGCCACGATCATGAAATCCCGGAGGCGTTTCGGCACAACACGCCGGAGCGGCTCGAGCAGGCACTGGCGAAATTCCGCAAGCAGGGCCACTTCCCGCCCTTCCCGTTCGGCCACGATTTCACGGACGAGGAACTGGTCCTGGGCAGGGCGCTGCAGAAGCTGAAGGCGATCTCCGGCGACAGGCTGGAGATGCTGAAGACACTGCTGGTATCGACGACGCACCCGCATGTG
>Ga0315273_10007544_pt1 | contig 13637 bp, 10 predicted proteins | sample YL17G02_0_MG_FD_205753 | JGI IMG/M metagenome (GOLD analysis project Ga0315273, IMG submission 205753) | Sediment microbial communities from Yellowstone Lake, YNP, Wyoming, USA - YL17G02_0 | ecosystem: Environmental > Aquatic > Freshwater > Lake > Sediment | place: USA: Wyoming | collected... | reverse complement strand
TCACCCGCCCCGGCCTCACCCGCCCCCGCGACGCCCGCCAAACCCGCACCCCAAAATCTGTCAAACGAACCCACTTTTGCCACCGCCTCACCCGCCCCGGAAACACCCGCTCCCGCGACACCCCCGAAACCCGCAACCCAAAATCTCTCAAACGAACCCACTCTTGGCCCCGCCGAGGAACCGCTCCCTCCAGCCGGTCGTCTGTACCTGCCTATCACTCATCGAGATCCGCCGCCAGATGAGCCTCGGCCCGCCGCTCTCAAGTACAATGACCTTTTCGCCCGCCGCCGCGGGGGCGGCCCTCAGTGCAACTGACGTTTCTCGACTGGGCGGTGGTCGCTCTCTACTTCCTGTTCAACATCGCCATCGGCTATTGCTACAAGGCCCGCGCCGGCAAGAACGTGAGCGAGTTCTTTCTGTCCGGGCGCAACGTGCCGTGGTGGCTGGCCGGGACTTCGATGGTGGCCACCACTTTCGCCGCCGACACGCCGCTGGCGGTCACCGGCATGGTGGCGCGCTGGGGCATCGCCGGCAATTGGCTGTGGTGGTGCTTCGTGGCCAGCGGCATGATGACGGTGTTCCTGTACGCGCGGCTGTGGCGCCGTTCCGGGGTGATGACCGACATCGAGTTCTCCGAAATCCGCTACGCCGGCCGGCCCGCCGCCTTTCTGCGCGGCTTCCGCGCCGTCTACCTCGCGATCCCCATCAACTGCATCGTCCTGGGCTGGGTGAACCTGGCCATGGTCAAGATCCTGATGTTGATTCTGGGCGTCAACAAGCTCCAGGCCCTGGCCGTCGTGATGGGGTTGATCGCGCTCACCTCGTTCATCTCGACCATCGCGGGTCTGTGGGGCGTGCTGGTCACCGATCTGTTTCAGTTCGTGGTCAAGATGGGCATGGTGATCGTGCTGGCGGTTGCCGCGGTGAACGCGGTGGGCGGCATCGACTCGATGAAGACCAAGCTCGCCGCCATCGACCAGGCGCGCGGGCTGGCCTCCGGCGGCCACGGTTCGGTGCTCAGCTTCGTGCCCGATCTGGATTCGGCCTGGATGCCGCTGATCACGTTCTTCGTCTACATTTCGCTCAACTGGTGGGCCACCTGGTATCCCGGCGCGGAACCCGGCGGCGGCGGCTTCGTCGCGCAGCGCATGTTGTGCGCCCGCGACGAGAAGAACTCGCTGCTGGCCACGCTGTGGTTCAACATCGCGCACTATGCCATCCGCCCCTGGCCGTGGATTCTGGTCGGGCTGGCGTCCCTCATTCTGTACCCGGGACTGGCGGACCCCGAGACCGGCTACGTCCTGGTGATGATCGACCACTTGCCGCCCTCGCTGCGCGGGTTGATGGTGGCCGCCTTCGCCGCCGCCTTCATGTCCACCATCGGGACGCAATTAAACTGGGGCGCCAGCTACCTGGTGAACGATTTCTACCGCCGCTTTCTCAAGACCAACGGCGGCGAAAAGCACTACGTGCGGATCTCGCAGTGGGCCACCGTGTTGCTCGCCGTCCTGTCCGCCGCAGTCACCTTCTACATGGATTCGATCACCGGCGCATGGAAACTGCTGATCGTCACCGGCGCGGGCACCGGCGGCGTGCTGCTGCTGCGCTGGTACTGGTGGCGCATCAACGCCTGGAGCGAGGTTTCGGCGATGATCGCCGCCTTCCTCGTCTCGGTGACGTTGCAGGCCGGCTGGAAACTGGACAGCGACCGGCCCGTCGACTTTGCCTGGATCATGATCCTCACCGTTGGAATCACGACCGCCGTCTGGCTGGCGACGACTTTCCTGACCCGGCCGGAACCGGACCAGACGCTGGTCGCGTTCTACCGCCGCACCCGGCCGTCATCGGGCTGGGGTCCAATAGCGCGGCTGGCCCCGGAAGTGAAGGTGACCAAGGACGGCGTGTCGAACCTGCTGGATTGGATCTGCGGCTGCGTAATGATTTACGGAGCGCTGTTCGGCTTCGGCAAGATTCTGCTCAAGGACTACCTGCCGGGATTTGCGATGCTGGGCGTGGGATTATTGGCTGGCGCGATAATCTACCGCGATCTTTCCCGGCGCGGCTGGGCTACAGTGGTGGACTGATGCTGACACGATTGGCACTAGCCGGTTCGCTCGCGGTCATGGCCGCGTTTGCCGGACCGAAGGAATTCGGCGTTGACGAACTGAATCGCGCCATCGCCGCGCGCGGCCTGAAGCCGGCCCTGTTCCGCTTCCGGACCGAGATCACCGCGGACCCGCCCGAATCCTATCGCATCCTGCCCGGCCTCATCACCGGCGGCGACCTGCGCGGCCTGATGTACGGATATCTGGATGCCGCGGCGCAGGTTCGCGCGCGTGGCCGCGTGCTCTCGTCAAAAGGCTCGCCCGCCACGCGCATCCGCGGCATCCGCTACTTCCTGCACAGCGAAGATCTCGAAAAAGACTGGTACTACTCGCGGGACTACTGGACCGATTACATCCGCATGCTCGCGCGCAACCGGTTCAACCGCTTCAACCTGGTGTTCGCGCACCAGACCAACTACCTGGCGCCGCCCTATCCGTTCTGGCTCGCGCTGGCCGAGTTCCCCGAGATCCGCGTGCCGGGGCTCAGCGACGAGCAGCGCAAACGCAATCTCGAGATGCTGCGTTTCATCTCCCAGACGGCGGCCGAACACGGCATCGACTTCACCCTCGGCATCTGGGAGCACAACGTGCAAACCAACCAGAAGCCGACCGTCGAGGGACTCACGGAACAGAACCTCGGCCCGTACAGCAAGGCCGCGCTGAAGGCGGTGCTGGCCGCCTGCCCGGCCATCCGCAGTGTGCAGATGCGCACGAATTCCGAATCCGGCATCCCCAACGACCGGCAGGTCGAGTTCTACGGCAAGTGGATTTGGCCGGCCATCCGCGAGGCCGGCCGGCGCGTGACGCTCGACCTGCGGGGCTGGGTCATGCGGCCGGGCCTGATGGAAGGCGCGCTTAGTTCCGGCGTGCCGTTGCGGCTATCGACGAAGTATTGGGGCGAGCATCTGGGCCGCCCGTATCCGCCGGCCGAGACGTGGCCCAGCTACAGCTACATCAATTTCCTCGAGCGCCCCAACGGCCGCACCCGGCCGTGGGACTTCTACTTCGAGCTGTGGGGCCTGGGCTCGCACCGGCTTCTGCTGTGGGGCGACCCGGAGTATGTGCGCCGCGCGGTCTCGACTTTCGGCCTGGCCGGCGCGAGCGGCTTCGAGATCGATCCGCCGCTGGCGCATAAAGGTTTTGGGAACCGGCCGGGCAGTTGGGGCGTGTTCGCCGAAACGCAGAAAGACCGCGCGTTCTGGAAGTGGGAGTTCGAACGCTACTGGATGTTCTACCTGCTCTGGGGCCGTCTGAGTTACAACCCCAAGACGCCCGAGCCGGTCTGGACGTCGGAGCTTCAGCGCCGCTTCGGCCCGGCGGCCGAGGATGTCTACGACGCCTATCGCGCCTCCAGCCGGGTGCTGCACGAGATCGTCGCCGCGCACCTGGCCGATCCCAACATGTACATCTGGCCGGAGGTGAATCCCGGCGGGCTGATCGACGCCTACCGCGAGGTGCGTCCCAGCGACTTCCGGCTGATCGCGACGATTCCCGAAGCGGTGCGCAACCGGATCGACGGAGTCAGTTCCGCCAGGCAGACGCCGGTGGAGACGGCCACCCGGTTGCATGAAGCGGCGCTCGAGACCGAGCGCGCGGTCGAACGCGCCAGGCCGCGGCTGGCCTCCAACGCCGAGTGGCGTTCCTCCGAGCCGGACTTCCTGGTGCTGGCGCGCCTGGCGCGCTTCCACGGCCGCCGGCAGATGGCCGCCGACCAGCTCGAGTACTTCTACCAGACCGGCGACGCCGCGGCGCTCGACACGGTGCGGCGCGAGGCGGGCTTCGCGCTGCGGATCTGGGAGTCGCTGGTCAAGCTGACCGATGGCGTCTATCCCGAGCAGATGGCTTTCGGCCCCGACGACATCGGTCACTGGAAACAGCGGCTGCCCTATATCGAGCACGATCTGAAGACCATCGAGGAGCGCGCGAGCATCTTCGAGCGGTTCGGCCGGTTCGACTTTGGCTTCGATTTCGGCGGACCCGTGCCCGAGGCCCGCCCGATGAGCTATCGCAACGATCCTTACGTGATGCGCAACACCGTCGAACCGCGCTTCCAGCCCGCGGATTCCAATACGCTCTTCTCGGACCAGACCGGTTACGGCTGGGCCGGCGAGGGCGAGCGGCGGGACGCGCCCATCGAGCGGACGCCGTATCTCGAGGTCCGCGCGGCGGCGAGCGATCCGAAACGGTTGCCCGCGAACGCGCTGTTCGGCGATTCGATTCGCGGCCGCGGTCCGCAGACTTTTCGCCTGCGCGCGGCCGCCGGCGAGTACACGGTGAAATTCCTGACGCCCGACGGAACCGTGACCGAGAAGGAAATTGCCGCGCGCGACGGAGTACTCGATGTCACTTTTCCCGAAGGCGAATGGGACGTGGCCGGCCTGGTGATCACGTCGCGCGCGCCGCGTCCGGCGCCGGCGATGCGGCGCTGGCCCAAGGCGCTTCGGCGCCCGGCAATGATGCACGTACCTCTGAAGTCCGTGGCCGCCGGCAAGCCGCTCCTGCTGACCCTGAAGGTCTGGCCAATCAACGATGTGACCACCGTCCGCCTGCACTACCGCCCGGTGAACCAGTTGGCGAAGTTCAAAACCCTCGAAGCGCCGGTCTCCAAAGCCAGCTTCGCGATTCCGGCCGAAGAGATATCCTCGCGCTGGGACCTGATGTACTATTTCGAGGTGCTGAACCGGGAGCGTTCGGGCTGGTTCGAGCCGAACCCGGACCGCGCCACGCCCTACTACGTCGTCAAGGTCGAACCGGCACAGTAGGACATGCTTCAGCTTGTCCTCCTGGCGCGCGCGAGCACCACTTCGGCGAAGTCGTCGCGGAACACGACTTCGAGTTTCTCCGCCAGTTGCAGGTCGTCCACGGCCAGGATGTAATACTCAGCCGGACCCTTGTCCCTATGGCGATGTTTGAGGTCGAGCCACTCAAGATGCCGCGTGCGCCGGTAGAAATCGACCGTCGCCGCCACGGGCCATGTCACCGACACGCTCACGCTCGCCCGCGAGCGGTCGCGCAAGCCGTCGATCATCCGGACGATTTCCTTGGTGCGGGAATCGACCAGCCATTCCGCGTAGTACTTCGTGTTCCACTGGCGCGCGAACTGAATCGCGCACAGGGAGAAAAACACCGCGGCGGCGGGAACCAGGGTGCGCGCGGCCCAGCGGTTGCGGGCGGCCATCCGCATCAGGGCAAACGAGGTCAGACAGAAGAGCGGGATCAGGTAGAGGCCGGTGCGGCGCTCGGGATAGGGCAAGCCCAGGCGCACGTGTGCCGCGACGACCAGAAGGATGCTCCCCGCCAGGGTCCCGGCGCACAGTGCGAACAAGCGCTGCTCGGTCGGCCATGGCGCGCGGCGTCGCCACAAGAACCACCCCAGCACCGGGACGCACAGCGCCAGCGCCGCCGGCACGAGTTGCAGGATGGACCGGTAAAGCCAAAGTCTCAACGGCTGGTCGGGCTCGGGCCAGCCGGGAGAATCGTGGTACAGAGACGGCCTGACCACGCCGTCCAGGGCCTGGGCCAGCGACTGCGTTCCGACGTAAAAGTTCATACTCCGGGCATGGCTCAGGGGGATCGCGAGCAGAAGAAAAGCGGCCAGGAATCCCGGGAGCAGGAACTGGTCGGCCAGCGCGCTCCATTCGCGGCGCCGCACCAGGACGGCGGCGCACAGAGAGACCAGGGCGACGCCCGGGAAGGCCAGCGTCAGGTTCGCCGCCACCGCCAGGCCGAGCGCCAGCGAGGCGCGGTACAGGCGCTCCGGGCGCGCCTGGTCGAAGTAGCGCAGCACAAATTCGATCGCCCAGAGGAACAGGCCGAGCGCCATCCCATATCCTCGCGCGGCCGAGAGAAAGTCCAGCACCAGAGGATTCAACGCCAGCGTGGCGACGCCTACGACGAGCAGCGCGCCTTGGCCGAACAAGCGCCGGCAGAGCAGGAAAACGGCCGCCAGGTACAGCGCGCCGCCGGCCAGGCTCGGCAGGCGCAGCGTGAACTCCGACGCGCCGAACAGCGCGGCCGACATCTTCTCGAGCAGCGTATTCAGCACGTGATTGTTGGCGTCATAATCGGTGAGCGTGGCGCGCAGGGGGGCCGAGACGTAGTTGTTGTAGGTCAGCGCTTCGTCCGCCGTGAACGACTGCGTTCGCGCGCGGTAAACATTCGCCGCAAACACGGCGGCCAGCAGAAGGACGGCGAGCGCTGTCGGAATTTTGCGCACCGACTTCGATGATATATTAGCGGCATGGTAAGCCGGAGAAGCGCCATTCAGGCAGTTGCGGCCGCGCCGTGGATTGGGCCGGGCCGCGCGAAGAAGCCGAACTTCCTCTTCCTCATCGGCGACGATCACGCCGGCTATGTGCTCGGCGCCGACGGCAACCGGCAGGCGCTGACGCCGAACCTGGACCGGCTGGCGGGGGAAGGCACGCGCTTCTCGCGCGCCTACTGCAACTCGCCCGTCTGCACGCCCTCGCGCCAGTCCATGTTCACCGGCCAGTTGCCGCACTCGGCGGGCGTCACGCGTCTGCCTACGAGCTTGTCCGAAGACCAGCCGACGCTGGCAAAGCAGCTCAAAAAGGCCGGCTATCGCACCGGCGTAGTCGGCAAGATGCACTTTAACCGCCCGTCGCAGCCGGGCCTGCACGGCATCGACGATCCGATGCTGGAGCAGGACGTCAACAAGGCCTGGAACGCCGCGGGCGTCAACCGGAAGCCGGACGCCGGCATCCGCACCAAGCCGCGCTGGCAGCCGTTCAAGGACCCGGCGCGCATCTGGCTGAACTCCGAAAAGCTCCCGTTTCCGCGCTACGACGCTGGAATGCGCGGCACCTTCATCGCGCGGCAGGCGGCCAGATGCATCGCCGATCGCCGCGACCAGCCGTTCGCCCTGTGGGTGAGTTTCGGCGAGCCGCACTCGCCGTTCGATTTCCCCATCGAAGACCGCGACCGGTTCAACCCGAAAGACTTCGAAGCGCCGCGCGCCGGGCCGGAAGACGCCTGGCAGATTCCGCTGATCTTCCGCGACCTCACGCCCGCGGACAAGCGGGGCATCGCCGCCGCATTTTACACGTCGGTGCACTTTCTGGACCGCAATATCGGCCGGGTGCTGGAGGCGCTGAAACAGAACGGCCTGGAGGAGGACACCCTGGTGGTCTATCTCGGGGACAACGGCTACTCGCTCGGCCAGCACGGGCGGTTCGAGAAGCACTGCTGCCATGAGCCGGCCATTCGCTGCCCGCTCATCATGCGCCTGCCTGGCCGCATCCGCCGCGGCGTGGTGACCGATTTCGCCGAGTTTGTCGATGTCGCGCCGACCGTGCTCGACCTGACCGGCGCCGAACCGCTGCCCGTTCAGCACGGGCGAAGCCTGCGGCCGTATTTGGAGGGGCGCAAGCCCGCCTCGCCGCGCGACCACATCTTCACCGAGTACCTGGAAAACGAAGAGGCCTGCGTCCGCACGGCAAAGTGGAAGCTCATCTGCTGTTCCGGCAGGCGGCGTCGCGGGGACGGTTACGAAACCGAAAATCCGACGCCGGGGCGCTACCTCCGCCTCTACGACGTCGAGCGCGATCCGGGCGAATTCACCGATCTGGCGAAGAAGAGCCCGGATGTTGTGCGGCGGCTTCAGGCGGTCATGCTCGACCGCTTCCGCAAGACGCACCCGGAGGCGTCGCAAGAGCCGGCCGGGGCGGGAATCGAGGCGGCGATCGACTGGTATCTCCGGCCGCGGGACGAGGCGGCCGGGTAAGCGTCCGCTCCGGGCGCTAGAATAGGAAGCACCATGAAAGCGACGGTTGTCTTCCTGCTTGCCGTGCTGCTGGTCTTTCCCGCCGCCGCGCAAAAGCCACCCGAGTTGAACGACGGCGAGGCGCACGGCGATCCGCCCTTCCTGGTCGAGGATGGATGGCGCGCGCTGCTCAACGGCAAGAACCTTGCCGGCTGGCACGGCCAGGACCCCGGCAAGCCGAACGAGTGGTTCACCACGCGCGGCATCCGCTGGGAGCGGTTCCTCGGGCCTACCCGCCTGCAAGCCATCCGCGAGCCGGGCGGCCGTATGCTCAACGGCCCCAACGGCCGCACCGTGAACATCGTAAGCGACGAGAAGTTCGGCGACCTGGAACTGTATCTCGAGTTCATGGTCGCCAAGGGATCCAATTCCGGGGTGTACCTTCAGGGGCTGTACGAGATCCAGGTCTTTGACAGCTTCGGTCCGATCGGGCCCCTGACCTCGTCGGATTGCGGCGGGGTCTATCACCGCTGGATCGACGAGAAGGGCGTGGGCGGATCGGCGCCGGCGGTGAATGCCAACCGGCGGCCGGGCGAGTGGCAGTCGTTCCAGATCTGGTTCCGCGCGCCGCGCTTCGACTCGAGCGGCAAGAAGATCGAGAACGCGCGCTTCATCCGCGTGCTGCACAACGGCGTCCCGGTTCAGAAGGACGTCGAAGTCGATGGCCCGACCCGGGCGCATATGAGCATCTCCGAAGCCCCGCTGAATCCGCTGATGTTGCAGGGCGATCACGGGCCGGTGGCGTACCGCAACATCTGGGTCCGCCCCCTGCGCCCCACCATCGAACGCTAAAACCGGGGACGGAGTACTCTTTCCCCATTTCTTCCCACGGCCTGAAGGCCGTGCCACTAGGAGAGAGCATGTTGACTCGAAGAGAACTGATTGCCGGATCCGTTTGCGGCGCGCCGATGCTGGCGGCGGCCGCGCGGCGGCCGAATATCGTGTTCATGTTTACCGACGACCAGCGCTGGGATTCGATGGGCTGCGCCGGGCATCCTTTCCTGAAGACCCCGAACATGGACCGCATCGCGCGCGAGGGTGCGATGTTCACCAACTCCTTCGTCACCACGCCACTGTGCAGCCCCAGCCGCGCCAGTTTCCTCACCGGCCGCTACGTGCACGCGCACGGCGTGCAGGGCAACGGACCGATGTACAACCAGGTGAGCCACCAACTAGTCACCTGGCCGCGGTTGTTGCACGACGCCGGGTACGAAACCGGGTACGTCGGCAAATGGCACATGGGCAACGACGACATGCCGCGCCCGGGTTTCGACCGCTGGGTCAGCTTCAAAGGCCAGGGGGTTTACGAAGACCCGCCCATGAACATCGACGGCAAACCGGTGAATCAGTCCGGTTACATGACCGACCTCATCTCGCGTTACGCGGCCGAGTTCCTGCGGAAGAAGCGCAGCCAGCCGTTCGCGCTCTACGTCGGACACAAAGCCGTGCATGGGCCGTTCACGCCCGCCGAGCGTCACCGGAACCTGTACTCGGCCGAGCCGCTCCCGAAGAGGCCCAACACGCGCGACACGCTCGAGGGAAAGCCCGCCGTGACGCGCGACGTGCCCGAACAGAAGAAGCAGCAGACGCAGAAGCAGAAGCAAAAGCAGGGCTCGGGGGGAAGCGGCGAGGAGTTGATCCGCAACCAGCTTCGCGCGCTCCTGGCCGTCGACGAGAGCATCGGCGAAGTCTTCAAGGCGCTGGAAGAGACCGGGCAGCTTGACAACACGCTGGTCGTATTCACGTCGGACAACGGCTACTTCTGGGGCGAACACGGCCTGGGCGACAAGCGCTGGTCCTACGAAGAGTCGATCCGCGTGCCGCTGGTGATGCGCTATCCGAAACTGATTAAGGCGGGCACGAAGATCGAGCACGAAGCGCTGAACATCGACATGGCGCCGACCATGCTCGAGCTGGGCGGCGCCAGCGCGCCGAAGAACCTTCACGGGCGCTCGCTGGTTCCGGCGTTTGGGGGCAAGGCCAAGGAGTGGCGCAAATCGTTCCTGAGCGAATACTTCGAAGAGACCGGGTACCAGCGCCAGCCAAGCTGGCAGTGCGCGCGCACGCCGCGCTGGAAGTACACCCACTACACCGAACTGGAAGGCATGGACGAGCTGTACGACATCCAGGCCGACCCGTACGAAATGAAGAACCTGATCCGGGACTCCGCCGCGCGGGGCGCGTTGAAAGAAATGCAGGGCGAGCTTGCGCGCCTGCTGAAGCAGACCGCCTAGCTCGGCGCGGGCCGCGGCGCAAACTTAGAATGACTAATGACTATGGTAAAATGACCATGGTATGAAAACCTCCGTGCCCGCTGGCGTCTTCAAGGCCAAGTGCCTTCACCTGCTAGATGAAGTGCACGACCGCCGGTGCGAATACCTGATCACCAAGCGCGGACGTCCGGTTGCCCGGCTGGTCCCCGTCGGCCAGGCCGCTCCCGAGGTGTTCGGGCGCATGCGCGGCACCGCCGAAATAGTCGCAGATATCGTCGCCCCGGTCGGCGAACGGTGGGAGGCGGATGAGTAGCGCCTCGCTGCTGCTGGACACCCACTGCTGGATCTGGATGGCGCTCGGCGACAAGGCGCGGTTCCGCCCGCTCGCGATCCGGCGCATCGAAGCGGCTGCGCGCTCGGGCTCTCTGCTGGTTTCGGTGATCTCCGTGTGGGAGATCGCAATGCTGGAGTCGAAAGGCCGCATCCGGTTCCAGAAGCCCTGTCTTGAGTGGGTGCGCGAGGCGCTGGAGACTCCCGGGTTGTCGCTGGCGGGTCTCACGCCGGAAATCGCGGTCGATAGCAGCCGGCTGCCGGGGAGCTTCCATGGCGATCCGGTGGATCGCATCCTGGCGGCCACCGCCCGCAACCTGGGCGTCCCACTCATGACTCGCGATCGAAAGCTGATCGAGTACGGGCGCCAGCGGCTGGTCAGCGTCGTGCCCGCCTGATTCCCGAGTCAGGCTGGGTGGCGGAATCGCCTTCCCCGCGCCACAGCCGCAAGGTCAGGCCCCAGGCCAGGAACGGCAGCAGCATCACGGCGCCGGTGCCCAGCGCCACCGTGCGCACCGAGACGCCCAGATCGATGAGCAGGCCCGACAGGTAGCTGACCGTCGACATGCTGAGCATACTGAAGGCGAATTCGGCCGAGAACACGCGGCCGCGAAAACGGTCTTCCGTCTGCTCCTGAAGAAGCGTGGTCGAGAAGACCCAGATGGTGGACCCGCCCGCGTGGGCCAACACCACGGCCGCGCAAGCCAGCGTGAGCGTTGGCGCGACGCCCAGCGCGAAGTAGCCCAGGGCCGCTATCAGGAAGCCATAGAGGATCCCGCGGCGCAGCCGGCTTGGCTCGTAACCGGCCCAAAGGCTGCCGATCAACGGCCCGAGCAGCGAACCGATTCCCCGGGATCCCATCAGCAGGCTCATGCCCAGCATCCCGCCGGAACTCGCGTGCAGGCCCGCCAGCTGAACCGGAAACACCCGCTCGCCCAGCAGCGGCAGAATCACCCAGTTGGAACCCATCAGGCCGAGCCCGCATTTGACGAACATGGTGGCCAGCATGCGCGCGTCGCGGCGCACGTAGCGGACGCCTTCGAGGATCGGCGTGAAGTCGGCCAGCTCGCGCGCGCGCAAAGGCGGCGCGTTTTCAATGTGCGGCTCCTCCACCCGCATCCTTCCCACCAGCAGGGCCGAGGCGACAAAGGACAGAGCGTTCACCACGAACACCGTGTCGCGGCCGTACATCGCCGCGACCACGCCGCCCAAAGCCGAGCCGATGGCGAGATTGAACGACCAGGTGGCGGAGGACAGCGAGTTTGCGACGATCCGTTCCTTCTCGCACGCGATGTTCGGGACCAGCGCGCTTCGCCCCGGCTCGAACAGCGCCCACATGAGGGTTTCCAGGACCAGCAGGATGTACAGGAACCAGACCCCGCCGGGCGTGCGGACCAGCAGCATGCCGGACACGATCAGCGCCCGCGCCCAGTCGGCGAAGATCATGATGCGCTTGCGGCTGAGCCGGTCGTTGAGGACGCCCGTCGTGGGGGCCGCGAAGAACTGCGGCAGCACCTGCAGGACAAACGCGATGGCGATGCTCTTGGCGCTGCCGGTGAACTCCAGCAGCAGGCTATAGATGGCAACCGTGTAAAGCCAGTCGCCGATTTCGCTGACAATCTGCGCAAGCCAGAGCAGACGGAAGTTCCGATTGGTTCGCAACAGCCTGGAATATGCGGAGAGCGAGACCTGCCTGTCGTTCATAGCGCAAGGAGCGTCGCATTTCCAGGCCAGCCGTGTTCTTATGGAAAGAGAGACTCCGCTCACTATCGTAAGCGATGGAACCCGGCCAAACCAACCCGCCCGCTTCGAAGGAGATCGAAATCGCCGTGGAGAAACTGGTCTATGGCGGCGGCGGCCTGGGGCGATGGGACGGGCGCGTGGTGCTCACTCCGTTCACCTTGCCGGGCGAGCAGGTCCGGGTGGCCTTGCAGCAGGAGAAAACCGACGTGGCGTACGGCCGGCTGCTTTCCGTTCTTTCTCCCGCCCCCGAACGGGTCTTGCCGCGGTGTCCCTACTTCACGCACTGCGGAGGCTGCCACTATCAGCACGCGTCGTACGAGTATGAGCTGGCCCAGAAAGAGGCGATTCTTCGTGAAACGCTCCGGCGGGTCGGCCGGATCCAGCCGCCCGGCCGGATCGAGATCGTCGCCGGCCCGGAATGGGAATACCGCAACCGCGTGCAGTTGCACCTGGAACGGCGCCGCATCGGCTTCATGTCCGCCGGCTCCCACGACGTGTGTCCGGTCGACCGCTGCCCGGTCTCGTCGCCGCGCCTGAATGCCGCCCTGGGGGAACTCAGCGCGATGGCGCACGACCGCCGGTTCCCGCCGTTCCTGCGTTCGCTCGAGCTGTTCACCAACGAAACCGGCGTCCAACTCAACGTTCGCTCTTCCGACCGCGGGGTCGCAAAACCCTTCTTCGACTGGTGCGCCGAGCGAATCCCGGGCGCGACCACGGCGCCCGTCGAGTACACGGCGGCGGGCGAGTGCTTCCGGGTCAGCCGGCGTTCCTTCTTCCAGGTGAACCGCTTTCTGGTGGAACGGCTGGTCGAGACGGCGGTGGGCGAGGCGCGCGGCGACACCGCGCTGGATCTGTACGCCGGGGTGGGCTTGTTTACGCTGCCCCTGGCGCGGCGCTTTGGCGAGGTGAGCGCGGTCGAGTCCGAAGACAGCGCGGCGCGGGACCTGGAATTCAACGCCGCGCGGGCGCGCCTGGGGGTGAGGATTCATCGCGCCGCCGCCGAAGCGTACCTGGACCAGGCCGACGACTGTCCCGACCTGGTCCTGGCGGACCCTCCACGGGCCGGCCTCGGCCGTCACACCGTCGCGCGTTTGCTCGCGCTCCGGCCGCGAAACCTGGTGATCGTCTCCTGCGATCCGGCCACGCTGGCGCGCGACCTGGCAGCGCTGGTCGGGGGAGGCTACAGCCTGGAGCAACTCACCCTGATCGATCTGTTTCCGCGCACCTGCCACATCGAAACGGTAGCGGAACTGGAATTCGTGCTCTCCGCCGCTTGAGGGGTGGGGCAGGCGCTTTCGCCTGCCTCTTGTGGGCTCAATGACTTGGCAGGCCAAAGGGCCTGCCCCAGTGTGCCCAGCATGGGCAGAATCTATCGAGATGAAAGGATCTCGACGGAGTTGATGACGACAACCGTAGCGAAACCGCAAGGCGTAAAGCTGAAAGAAGCGGATAGCAAACCTTCCG
>Ga0315273_10007543_pt1 | contig 13639 bp, 10 predicted proteins | sample YL17G02_0_MG_FD_205753 | JGI IMG/M metagenome (GOLD analysis project Ga0315273, IMG submission 205753) | Sediment microbial communities from Yellowstone Lake, YNP, Wyoming, USA - YL17G02_0 | ecosystem: Environmental > Aquatic > Freshwater > Lake > Sediment | place: USA: Wyoming | collected... | reverse complement strand
TAGAGAGAGCCGATCTGGTCGTCGGTGGCGTCGTGAGCGAAGCTCCACGAGATGTCGGTGCGGTAGAGAATCCTCGCCCCGGAACCGGCTGCTCCGACCATGCTGGCCGAGCGATCGATCAGCGACCTGAAGTGCTGGAAGACTGCCCGGTCGGCCTCCTGTTTGCGTTCATCGCCGTCATAGGGGTAGTACCGGTACCGCTTCTTGTGGTTGAGGAATACCTCAAAGCTCGTTCGGGTCCAGCCCTTCTCATGTATGTGCCGCCGAAACTCGGCCAGAATCTGTGCGAATTCGTAGTCATAGCCTCGTGTGCCGAAGTACGCGTAGTCTGCCGGCCAGTCGAAGTTGATTGGCAGATACCAGTGGGGAATGGGCCGCTCTCCTCCCGGTGACCCGGCCATCGCTGTGCCATCGAACAGAGGCCCGAACCGGCGGTCGTAGTCCGTCCAGTCGGCAACGTGCAGGCTGCGGCCCCGACCGGCCAGAGTAGGAGCGTATCCTCGCGCGAGTTCACCCGCGTGTCCATACGGAAGGTAGTGCAGGACCGCGCGATTGTCGTGCGCCTCGCGGTAGTATGAGGTCTCGCATTCGACAAGGCGCTCGTGACTCAGGCCCGGGTGGCTGTTCTCGATGCGGGAGGCGTAGCTGTTCAGATCGACTGTGATCCGCGGGGAGAGGGGCAGATCGAGCGGCAGCACTTCGATCTCCACCGTCACCGGCTCCGCTCCTGTGACCATGACGCGGCCCTGATATGTGCCCGGCTGTGCGTCGCGCGAGACCGAAACGTCGATCCAGAAGGCGTGGTGCGGCCGGTCTCCGAGCGGGCCTTGGCGCGCAGGCAAGCTCGCGGCACGGTACGCGTCTATGGGCACGAGGCCCTCGAAGGTCCACTCGGTATCGGATATCTGGCAGGGCCATTCGTAGAAGACTGCGGCGTCTTCGAGCGTTGCCGCTGAGGCGCGCCATGGCCCTGCGCTCAGCGCGATCCCGGCGCCGTCCCCGGGCTTCTCCGTGCTGGCGACAACCTGGAAGGACGCGACTCCTCCGCGCGGCACGCGGATCAGATGCCGGCGACTGAATTCGGACTCGAGTGATCGCCCGATTTCACTCCCGACGGTGTCGCCGAGGATCACCGCACCCGTGATCGGACTGGTGCGAAGACGGTCAGAGAGGACCTGTACTCGCATGGGCCTATCGCTCTTTCGCTGACTAGACTGCTGCCGCGCCCGGCAAGTCCGGCCAGCCTACTCCGGCGTTTCATCCTTGCGGGACATGATCTCCCGCACCATTTGCTGGCAATGCGTCCGCAGGAACTCAGGATGCTGTGAGCTTGCTAAAGCATAGCGCGCATCTGCAGCCCTCATGTCCAGCCGCGCCGTGATCACGGTCTCGCTGTAGGCATCCGCTTCGACGAGCGAGAGGCCCGTCGGGTGCTTGATATACGAGCCGCCCGTGGAGCTCTGCCTGCCCGCGTAGTCCTGCCCCACCGTGTTCGCGCAGCAATGGTAGATGAACGAGTTGGGACCAGCGGGCTGAGTGGCCCGCCCCGCGGCGCGTTTCCAGTACACGGCTTCGATCGACTCCGTCGAGCATGATGGCTGGAACAGGATGCGCGCGCCTGCCATCGCGGGGAGCCGGTAGAGTTCGGGATGGCGGCCATCTCGGCAGATGACGATTGTCGCCAGGAATCCCTTGATTTCGAACAGCGAAAGCTTGTTCCCGGGCCGGCAGTATTTCTGCTCGTCCGCCCCCGCCATCTGGATCTTGGCGTACTCGTGTACGATCTGCCCATCCGCATTGATAGCGTGCGCGAGATTGAGCAGCTTCTCGTGATTCTTGCGACGTTGGATGGTCCCGCAGATCACCCAGATGCTGCGGGCGCGAGCCGCATCCTGCACGGCCGCCAGCGCCTCCAACACGCGGGCATGATCGAGGCTGACAAGATAGGAGAAGTCATACCCGGTGAGATTCGCCTCCGGGAAAAGGATGACGTCGCTCCCCTCGTCGGCCGCGACGGCGATGTGCTCGAGCGTCTGCTGGAGCAACCGCTCCATGGGCTTTGCCCAGTGCTGCTGAGACACCGAGACCTGCAGGACGTTTGGCGCGTTCATGTCGAGGGCATATACGTCGGCCTGCCAATCGCCTCCTGCCGCTTCATGCACCCAGCATCTGCTGCGGACTCCCGAACCCCAAGAGGTGTTGCCACAGAGTTGGCGAGATCCTTCACGATCTTGGCGGTCCAGCGCCGGGCGGGGACTGGTCTGCCCTCCATCCCACCCCCCGAGTGCTCGCGGGGGGTGACGCCGATGGGAGACAGCTCGTGCCTGCGACGACGCCTTGCTGGAACCGAGAGATCGAGTTCATGGAGATCGGCGCCCTCCGCGCGCGCGTTCTAGTCCGGTGCGAGCCGCGCGCTGCAGCGCGTAGCGCCGCATGAGCGGAACAAGGAGCCCGGGCAGCGGAAGCCGCCCGGGCTTTCTTCTCATCATCGCTGAAAGGACTACAGCAGAATCTACATCAGGGAGCGCACATACGCGATACCTCTCTGCGCCTCCTCCCAGGCATCTCCACTGCCATCATGTTCCACTGAGACGTAACCAGCGTACCCCGAGTCCTTCAGGATCCCAAACATCTCTCTCAACGGCACGACCCCATCCCCCAGGATCACCGTTTTCCAGCCAGCGTCACCGCGCACACCATCTTTGAAGTGCGTGTGCCGAATGCGGGGAAGGAACTCGGGCAACGCAGCCAGCGCATCCTGCCGCGTGATTGTGAAGTTGCCGCCATCCCAGCAGAGAGAGAACTCCGGCATGCCGACGGCATCGATCAGCGCGCGAAGGTGCTCCGGCCGCTGGCAGAATGCGCTCGCATACCCCATCTGCTCGACCATGAGAGTGATACCGAGAGCCGTTGCCTCCGGCAGCGCCTCGCGGATGCCCGCGGCTACCCACGGGAGCGCCTGATCGAATGTGATACCATCCTCAAGGGAACCCGGCACGATCATCAGTCCATTGGCGCCGAAATCCTTCGCCAGCCGGGCCAATGCCACCAGTTCTGAAGCCGCCTTGGAGCGGATCGCAGCATCCGGATCGGTGAGCCTGACGTGGACGTCGAAGCAGGGGACTGAGAGGTCGTGCTTCTCGAGCAGCTCCTTCACTTTCTCCGTAACCCCGGCAAGGAAGATAGTGCTTGGCTCCAGGCCGTCGGCGCCTCCTTCTTTGCAGCACCGAATGACATCTTCGTGCGTCAGCCGGCCATCGGCGACGGCTCGCTCGAAACCCATAGACATCACGCTGATCTTCAAGGGAAACTCTCCAACGGTGTGATGGGACATGCCTTCGGCGGGGGCGCTGCGTTGACCTACGCACCAAACGGGCGGCCCATCCGGTCGCCAGCGGCCGGAAGGCGTTCCGCGCAGAGCGGGAGAATGTGAACCGGGCATTGAGGATCTGATCCAAGTGAGGGGTGCAGGCCCGGGCTCCGCGGAGGGAGCATGATGGCAGAGAAACTCGCTATCGACGGTGGCAAGCCGGTCAACGATGCACCATTTCCGATGTGGCCGCAGTTCGACCCGAAGTGCCATGACGCGGTTGTGGCGATCCTCAAGAGTGGCCGGGTCGGCCGCCGGTCGCCGGGCGTGCCGGATCGGATGGAGGAACTATGAAGCAAGTCAAGTGGGGCGTGATCGGCGCGGGTGGAATCGCGACGCGTCGAACGATCCCGGGCGTAATGGAGCACGCGAAGGCTGGCACGTTCGTGGCGCTGATGGATGTCCGCAGAGACGCGGCCGAGGACGCGGCCAAGCGCTTCGGGGTGCCAAGAGTCTACGGTACTGCTGAGGAACTGCTTGCGGACCCTGAGATTCAGGCGGTCTATATCGCCACACCCGTGCACCTGCATCTCTCGTACATCCAGGCGGCGGCGAATGCCGGCAAGCACGCGCTCTGCGAGAAACCGTTGGCGCTGAATGTGGCGGAAGCCGAGCAGGCTGTCGAGGCGAGCAAGAAAGCGGGAACGCTCCTCGGCTGTGCGTTCATGATGCGATTCCACCAGTTGAATGCCGCGGCACGCGATCTTATCGGCCGCGGCGGGATCGGCAGGATCACTGCCGGGCGCGCGCAGTTGGTGTGCTGGTATCCGCCGATTGAGGGCGCCTGGCGACAGGCATGGAAGACCGGAGGCGGCGGCGCGCTCTATGACCTGACCAGCCATTGCATCGATCTGCTCGAGTTCATCTCGGGGAGCAGGGCGAGATCGGTGTCGGCGATGATCCAGACGCTGGTTCACCCCTACGAAGTCGATGACGCGTCGACTGTGATCATGAAGATGGAGAGCGGCGCGCAGATGATCGCCGACGGGTTTTTCTGTGTTCCGGATGCCGCGAGCCGCAGCTTCCTCGAGTTCTACGGGACCGAGGGGGCTCTCTTCGGCCAGGGCACGCTGAGCCAGGTATCCGGCGGCAAGGTCGAAGTGGTTATCTCTAACCAGGCCAGCTACAACGCCCAGCAGGATGCGCAGCCGAGCGACCGCAGCTACGAGCTGCAGGCGGATCCGGTGAACATGTACGCGGCGGAGATCGATCAGTTCTCGAAGGCGATACTCGAGGGCGGTCAGCCGTCCTGCGATGCCGAAGAGTCGCTGTGGAACATGAAGGTGCTCGAGGCCTGCTATCGGTCGGCGCGAGAGAAGCGCGAGATCGAAGTCAGGTAGCCGCCCGCGTCTCGCCTGGACTCAGATAGTCACCCGGGCGGCCTGCCACGAGCTGTCAGTGGCGCCGAAGACCATGGCCAGTGACTTGATGTTGTCGTGACACTCGGTCTGCGGCATCTTCCCGGTGCGAAGGAAAGCCAGCATCTCGCGCAGCGCGCCTTGCCACCCCGTCGCCTCCACAGCGATGGGCGGGACTGGAACATCTTGGAGCGGCCGCTGGAATCCCGCATCGCCAGCCGCCGCCTGCGCCTTCGGGTCTTCGTCGTTCTCGTAGATGAGAGTACCGCGATCGCCGACGATGCGCCAGTTGCCGTTCCAACTGGTCACAAACCCCTCGGCGCACCAACTCCCACGGTAAGTAAACACGACGCCGTCGCTCATCTCGAAGACACAGCTTGCGGCGACGTCCCCTTTGTACCACGAACCCTTCGGGTTGAACTCCCTCGCGTACACCGCCACGGGGTCAACGCCGGCCATGAACCGGGCGAGATCGAAGTGGTGAATGGCCATATCGAGGATGAGGGGGCTGGCCATTTCGTCACGGAAGCCACCGAAGTGCGCGCCAAGGTAGAAGTCGCAGTTCACGGTGGTGACATTCCCGATCGCCTCCGAGGACAGCGCGCGCCGGATCGCCTCGTGCTTCGAGTCCCATCTGCGCGTCTGGCTCACCATGTACAGCTTGCCAGTTTCCTCCGCGGTGCGGACCATTCGGCGCGCCTCATCCATGGAGGACGCCATGGGTTTCTCCCCGACGACGTGACAGCCCGCGCGTAGGGCCACGCACGTCACCTGACAATGCGCCTCTGGGACCGTAAGGTCGGCGACGAAGTCGGGGTGGAAACGATCGAGCGTTGCCGCGAGGTCCGTAGATGCCTCGGAGCGAAGCTCATACTTCTCGATCTGCGCCCTGGCGGCGTCGATCCGCACGTCTACGACTGCCGGAACGTCAACACCCTCCTTCTTCAGCGCTTCAAACCAAGCGTTCGAGATCCCGCCCGCCCCGACGACAACTGCGCTCTCAGCCATAGCGAATTCCTTGCGTATGATAGCCGTCGTATTCGCAGTCGACGGGCGGGTGTCCTGCGGAGGCGCACGCGCGAGGGTTTGGCGCAGCGCGAATGGAAACGGAGAGTCACGCGATTCCGCTCGATGACGGAGATGCCGACGATGGCTGAGTTGCGCAGGACGATACTGCATCCGCGGCACGTAAGCGCCGGGGCGAAGATGGTAGATTTCGGCGGATGGGAGATGCCACTCCTCTATCCGACTGGCATCGTGGCCGAGCACATCGCCACGCGCAGAGGCGCCGGACTTTTCGATGTCTCGCACATGGGGAGGTTCGCGATCAGCGGCCGGGACGCCATCGCGTTCCTTCAGCACGTGCTGACCAACAACGCTGAAGCCCTCGACGTCGGCGAAGCGCAGTACACGTTGATCCCGACGGAGACCGGCGGAGCGGTGGACGACGCGTACCTCTATCGCTTCCTCGATGGCGAGTACCTTCTGGTCGTGAACGCGGCGAATCGCGAGAAGGACTGGGATCACTTCCAGTCGCTGTGCCGTCGGCTGAACGTGATGATCACCGACCGCACGGACGAGATCGCGATGCTCGCCGTACAAGGGCCGAAGTCGCGAGAGATGCTGCTGTCCACTATCGAGGAGGGCCGGCTTCCCGAGCCGCGGAGGAACGCGCTCAGTATTGTGGGGATCGCGGGCTCGGAGGTGTGGGTCGGTCGAACGGGCTATACCGGCGAGCCGCTTTGCTTCGAGATCTTCCTGCCGCGCGAGAACGCGCTCAAGGTGTGGGACGAGTTCGTAGCGCGCGGCGCGACGCCAGTGGGCCTGGGAGCGCGGGACACGCTGCGGCTGGAGGCCGCGCTGCCGCTGTACGGGCATGAGCTAGGCGCGGACGTTGAGGGGAACGAGATACCGATCTTCGCGTGCCCGTCCGCTCGCTCCGGCGTAAGCTTCTCACCGCGCAAGGGCGATTTCATCGGACGCGAAGCGCTCCTCGCGCAGCAAGAAGCCTATCGCAGAATGCTCTCTGGCGACCCTTCGTTTCAGAAGGGCCTGCCGCGCGTGATCCAGCCTCTCGCACTCATCGGACAGGGCGTGGCAAGGGCCGGCGCGAAAGTCTTCAAGGACGGTCGGCATGTCGGCTACGTGACCAGCGGCACCGCCGTGCCTGTCTGTTCCTTCATGGGGCATGGGCTGCTCTCCGCGCCCGGCGAAGGATCGACGCTGCGTTCGATCTGTCTGGCCTACATCGATTCTGACATTGTGCGTGACGAGAGAGTGCTCGTCGAGGCGCGCGGGAAGCAAGTCGAGGCCGCGGTCGTGCCCTGGCACCTGCGGAGCGAAGCGCCGCCATACGCCCGGCCCATCGTCGTGGGACAGCCTGTGGATCGGCCCGGCGACACCGGGGCGCCATCGCGGCCAAGGGTCGGGACGCTACTCGACAAAGCGATCGCGAACACCACGTGGCGGCAGCGGGAGTGCATCAACCTCATTCCCTCCGAAATGACGCTGTCGCCGATGGTGCGGCTGCTCTCCGTGATGGACCCGGCATTTCGATATGCCGAGCATCGCAAGGTGAAGGCGCTCTACGACGCCGATGTCTTCTACTACCAGGGCGTTGACCTCATCGCCGAGGTAGAGCGATTGCTGGACGCGGAGATGCGGGAGTTCCTGGGCTGCCCGGAGGTGGAGACGCGGCTGATCAGCGGGCAGATGGCGAACACCACCGTCTACAGCGGGCTGATCGACTACCTCAACCGGGCCGACCGGCGGCGCGAACCGCGGCGAATCGAGCGCGTGATGAACCATCACATCAGCCGCGGCGGCCATCTCAGCGCGCAGCCGATGGGCGCGCTGCGCGACTACGTTTCCCGTGATCTGCGCACGGAACGCCCGGCGATCGTGAACTTCCCCGTGCTGCGTGACAATCCGTATCAGGTCGATGTGCCGGCAGCGCTGGATCTGATCGCCGAGACGAAGCCGGAGCTGATCATCTTCGGCAAGAGCATGGTGTTACACAGGGAGCCGCTGGCCGAGGTCCGGCGCTTCCTCGATTCGCAGAGACTGACCCCCGTCGTCATGTACGACATGGCGCATGTGCTCGGCCTGATCGGGCCGCACTTCCAGGAGCCATTCCGCGAGGGCGCGGACTTCGTCACCGGTTCGACTCACAAGACCTTCTTCGGGACGCAGCGCGGCGTCATCGGATGTCGATTCGCGCAGAACGATCCGCGCTATCCGCTCTGGGAGGCAGTTCAGAGGCGCAGTTTCCCGGGATCGGTATCCAATCACCACCTCGGCACGCTGCTGGGTCTGCTGATGGCGGCGTACGAGATGAACGAGTTCAAGGATGAGTACCAGGAGAAGGTGATGGTGAACGCGAAGGCGTTCGCGCACGCACTGAACGAAGCTGGACTCGACGTCGCCGGCGACCCGAACATCGGGTATACGGAGACCCACCAGGTCATCGTGCGGGTGGGATACGCGCGCGGCCCCGAGCTGGCGCGATGGCTCGAAGAGAACAACATCATCTGTAACTACCAGGCAGCGCCGGACGAGGAGGGATTCACGGCATCTGGCGCTCTGCGTATGGGCGTCGCCGAGATGACGAGGTTCGGAATGGCGGCAGCAGACTTCCAGGAGTTGGCCGGCTTGATCGGCGACTGCGTCCTGCGTCACGCCAGCGTCCGCGACACGGTGACGGCTATGCGAAGCAGGTTCCTGGACATGCGCTACTGCTTCACCGAGGCGGACTTCGCGGATCGACTCCAGCAGCTGCACGCGCTGATCCAATGACGTTCGCCCAGTGTTGCTTCATTGGGCGAACGTCCGTAGTCCGGCGCCCTACGGCTTCCCGAAATCCCTGATGGCTCGCACGATTTCTGGATAGCTGGTGCGCCAGAGACCGGGCGGAACGTTCTCGGAGATCTGGATCTGCAGTCGGCCCGTGTGGCCCGCCTCCTCGAGGATCTCCGTCGCTCGCCGGTAGATCGCAACCGGCTCCCCGAGGTGCACGGAGGATGGGAAGTTGACGCCCAGCCTCATCTCGGGCCAGACGGCGATAGCCTCCGCCGGGCTGGTATCGTTGTCCGGCGGCGGCGAGAACGAGTCGATGCCGCGAATGCCCGACTCGCCAATCACCCGCCAGAGCGGCTTGAGATCGCCATCCAGGTGCGCGTAGACGGGCATACCGCATTCGTCGGCGGTGTCCACGAGTTCGCGATAGAGCGGCAGACAGTACCTGCGGAAGTACCGATCGCCGATCGCAGGCGCGGTGATGTTGTCGGGAATGACGATATACGGGATCTTCGCCTTCGGGACGAGCTGGTAGACCTTCCGCTGGTTCTCGGCCATCACGGCGATCACTTCCTCCAGGATGTCCGGCGCATCCACCAGGTGCAGCCCCAGGTCGAGTAGCGACACCCACTGGATCCAAAGCTGCTGGTATGGCGTCCGGTCCACGGAGACGTGGCAGAACCCGTCGTCGCCGATCTGCGCGTCGTACGTGTCGATCTCGTCGAGTTGATCGTGCAGCACCGCATCGCTGAGATAGGAGAGCAGCACTTCGTAGTCCCCGGGTTCCTTCACGAAATGCGTCCTGTATCCCTGGACTCCGTACGTCGGCTGATAGATTCTCTCTTCGACGAGATCCCCGGCCGGCGTGTGCATGGTGTTTCGCACGCCCGGCCTGCCGTCGAAGGTGGCATCTTCGCTGGTGATGCTGCAGTTCGGATGCTCCCACCGATGGATGCTCTGCCATCGCAGAATGCCCATGTTGTCGCGGCCGAGGAGAGCCCAGGCCTCGTCATCCGGAGCGCCGTTGCCGCTGTATTGCACGAAAGGCACGCGGTCGTGTTCCTCGCCGCGGACGACAGCCAGCATGCGATCACGCATAGTCATCGGTGCAGTTCTCCGAGGTGCCGGTCAGCCAGTCGGAAGGTCCAGCGCCTGCCGGCAACAAATCTAGGGCGCGGGCAAAGCCCGCTCTCACAGTCAGCAGCCTGAACCCGAGCGAAAAGCGACGCTTTCACCCTCTGTTCTGCGTCTCTGGGACACGATCCCCCGCAGGGCCGCTGGTCGATTGGAGGAGATAACGCATGGCTACTACTCCGTTGATTGTCGGAGTTGACGGCGGCAACACGAAAACACTAGCCCTGATCTGCGATTTCAAGTGCCGGCCTGTTGGGATCGGCCGAGGCGGCAGCAGCAACTGGGAGATTCAGGGGACCGAGCCGGCGGCAGACGTGATTGCCCACACGGTCAGGCGAGCGCTCGAGGGCACTGGCGGAGCCTGGGACGATATACACTGCGCGCACATGGGGCTTGCCGGAGTCGACTGGCCGGAGGATGTCCCGCGCATGGAGAGCGCGCTGCGAGAGGTCGGCTGGAAGTGTGAGCTCTCGCTGGAGAACGATGCGTTCTCTGCCATTCGCGTGTGCACGACCACCGGATACGGCATCGGCGTGACCGCGGGCACGGGGGTCGCCTCAGGGATCGTCAGGCCCGACGGTGAGAAGTTCTTCTATGGCGCCTACACTGATCTCGGCGGCGGCTGGGAGATCAACCAGGCGGTCGTGCACGCCATCGTGCGCTCGGGCGACGGCCGCGGGGAGCATACGGCTCTCGCGCCGGCCCTGCTTGGCGTCTCCGGCCACGCGACGGTCAACGATCTCGTGTACGATATGCACCGGCGCAACCTCACGCTGGAAAGCCGGGTGCTGCGGCCGCTGTTGTTCTCGGTGGCCGCGCAGGGTGATCCTGTCGCGGTGCGCATCGTGACAAGCTTCGGGCGCCAGTTGGCCCTCTGCGCGATCAACCTCATCCGGCGGTACAGGCTGGAGGAGGAAGAGGTCGAGGTCGTTGCCGCAGGGACGCTGTTCATGAGAACGGGCCCACTGCTGTTCGACGTCTTCCGCGCCCGGCTATCCGAAGCGGCCCCGCGAGCGAGGCCGATCCTCGCCGATTGCCCGCCACTTATGGGAGCGGTGAGAGGAGCGCTCATGCTGTCGGGCAAGTACTCGCCGGAGGCTTGGAAGCGGATGAATGACGAGATCGACGAAAGAGGATGGCTTCGCGAGTTCTCCGCCGTCGAGGCGAAGGAGAGTGACAATGGCTAAGGCACGGAAGCGGAAGATCGTGGTGATCGGCGGCGGCAGCAGCTATACGCCTGAGATCATGGATGGACTCATCGAGCGGAACGAGGAGCTATCACTGGGCGAAGTCTGGCTGGTCGATATCCCGGAAGGCAAGGAGAAGCTGGACATCGTCGGCGGGCTCGCCAAGCGGATGGTGGACCGTGCCGGGAAGCCGTTCAAGCTGAGAGCCACCATCGATCGGCGCGAGGCGCTGCCGGATGCTGATTTCATTCTCACGCAGATGCGCGTCGGGGGGATCCGCTCCCGCATCAAGGACGAGCGCATTCCCCTCAGACACGGCGTGATCGGCCAAGAGACCACCGGTCCAGGCGGCTTCATGAAGGCGCTTCGGACCATCCCCGCAATGCTCGCCATCTGCCGCGATATCGAGGAGCTGGCGCCGAACGCCTGGATGATCAACTTCACCAATCCCAGCGGCATCATCACCGAGACGGTCTGCCGTCATACGCGAGTCAACATCGTCGGGCTCTGCAATCTGCCCATTGGGACGGAGCGCTGGCTTCAGCGCGATTTCAGCTGCACGCGCGAGGAACTCTTCATCGAGTTCGTGGGATGTAACCACCTCGTGTGGATCAACCGCGTCTTCGTGCGCGGGACCGAGGTCACAGACGAGCTGATCGAGCGGTCCGCGAAGGGCGGGTCGTGGCCGAGAGAACTCCTGGAATCACTGCGCGCGATCCCGTGCGGCTACCATCGGTACTACTATATGAAGGACCAAGAGCTGGCGCACCTGCAGAAGGCCGACGCCGAAGGTAAGCCCACCCGTGGCGAGGCGATCCTCGAGATCGAAAAGGAGCTGTTCAGCCAGTACGCCGACCCGAAGCTGAGAGAAAAGCCGGCCGCCTTGTCCAAGCGGGGCGGCAGTGGCTACTCCGACGCGGCCGTGCGTCTCATCGCGTCGATCTGCAATGACCGCCGTGATATCCAGACAGTGGACACGCGCAATCGTGGCGCGATTGCCGACCTCTCGCCCGACTCGGTCGTCGAGATCGGCAGCGTGATCACTGGTCATGGGCCTATCCCGCTTACCATCGGATCTGTCCGCCCTGAGATCAGGGGCCTGCTGCAGCAAGTGAAGGCGTACGAGGAGCTGACGGTTCAGGCGGGTGTGAATGGCGACCGCCAGGCCGCCCTGCAGGCGCTCGTGGCAAATCCACTGGTGCCTTCGGTCGGGGTGGCGATCCCGCTGCTCGACGAACTCCTTGAGGCCAACAAAGACCATCTGCCGCAGTTCTTCCCGCGGCGCGGGAGGAGCAGGAGCGCACCGAAAGCAGCGAGGAGAGCCGCGACACGCCGCTAGGGTGACTCATATCCGCGCCCGGTGCCCAGACCGCGGTCACCTCACACCGCGGACGTTGCGGAGGAGCACCGCGCCCAGCAAGAGGAAGCACGCGGCGAGGGTGAAGATCGCCGCGTATCCCCCGCGGGTGTAGTGGGCGACGGGGCCGCTCGTACCCTGGACCATCGTTTTCCCGAACGCGCCGAGCAGCGCGCCCGCGATCGGCAGAGCGATCGACTGCGGCAGTACCATCGAGATATGCCAGACCGCCATGTCCTTGGCTGCCGCGTTCTCTTTGTCCGGCAGTACGTCGCACCCCAGCGCCCAGTCCACGCTGTAGTACGCGCCGAAGCCCAGTCCGAAGACGGCAGCGACGGCGAGCACGAACGGCAGGGAATGGCCGAAAAGGAACATGAAGCAGGTGATCGCGACGACCGTGTTGGCAACATAGACGACTCGCTTGCGGCCCACGCGATCCGAGATGACACCGCCGAGAAGCCCGGTGATGGTGGCGCAGATGAGGGCGGTGACGAGGACGTACCCGGCGATCAACTCCTTGCGGGACTCTGGCACGCCTATGACATCGGTCAGGTAGTTCTGCATATACTCCTGCACCGTCCAGAGGCCCATCACCACGAGCGCGCGGGTGATCCAGACCCAAGCAAAGTCCGGGTGCTTTCGCGGATCGATCCATAGGCTCCTGAGGAAGTCGAGCCACCTCACATGGTCCGGGGCGCTCATCCTGGGCTGCTCGCGAATCCCGAGCACGGTGATCGACAGAAACACCACGAAACTGATCGCGATGACCAAGAAACTGGCTGTCGTCTGACCCGCGTTCATAAGCAGCCCGGCAGAGAAGACGCCAAGGATGGTTCCGAGCTGGCTCATGCCGGCCATCCAACCACTCGCCTCGCCCCGCTGGGAAACCGGAACGATGTCCGGGATGACTCCGCTGTAGGCGCCAGTGGCGATGTTGTTGCCGACGTTGGTGACGAAGTAGCCGGCAAAGTACAGCGGCAGGTTGCGAATGACCCCCGCGTACCAGACCACCGCAAGGCCAGCCAGATTCACTGCAACGCCCGCCACCATGTAGGGCCGGCGCCGGCCCCAGCGCGACATGCATCGGTCGCTGAGCGGTCCAATGAGCAGCGGCACCAGCAGCGCCGGCACCGCGCCGAGGCCCAGCAGGAGGCCGGTCGTTTCAGCGGGGCGCGACGGCGCGATCAGCTTCATCTGGCTGGGGATCACGATCATCAGCAGCGCGCCCCAGAGCAGGTTCGTCGCGAACCAGTAGGCGCTGATGGCAAAGTGCTGCCTCGCGCGCAGGCGAGTGGTGGCTGTCGCCTGTGGGCTGCTGCTGTCGGCAGTCGAATCAGCTAGCGTGTTGGCTGCATTCCCGCTGGGGACTTGCTTGTCCGGTAACGCGTCCATGCTCGCCTCCCACTGAGAATGAAGAGTCCGGCCGGTACGCCGATCG
>Ga0315273_10007542_pt1 | contig 13639 bp, 12 predicted proteins | sample YL17G02_0_MG_FD_205753 | JGI IMG/M metagenome (GOLD analysis project Ga0315273, IMG submission 205753) | Sediment microbial communities from Yellowstone Lake, YNP, Wyoming, USA - YL17G02_0 | ecosystem: Environmental > Aquatic > Freshwater > Lake > Sediment | place: USA: Wyoming | collected... | reverse complement strand
TCCAACTCGCGGCCACGCCACTGCGCCAGCACTGCAGCGCCGCGTTGCGCGAGTTGGAGCCGCTGCGCACGATGCTCGCCGGCCCGGAGCCGATGCGCGACCGGCTCGAGAACGCGCTGCCGGGCACCGAGGTCCTGCGCGCGGCGCTGGAGCGGGTCTCAGCGGACGCGTCCGCCGGGCCCGCAATCGACGAGATCGCCGGCTGGCACCGGGCGTTGCTCGACGCGCTCAGCCGGTGGACGACGGCCAGCACCCCGCCCGGCGACCTGGGCGCGCGCCTCCAGGACCTCGCCCGCCGCTGCGACGCGCTCGCCGACGCCATGGACTGGAAGTTCCTCTACGACCGCCAGGGCGGGATCTTCTCGGTCGGCTTCCGGCTCGCCGACGCCGAGGGGCCGGGACGCCTCGACACCTCGTACTACGACCTGCTGGCGTCGGAATCCCGGCTCGCCAGCTTCATCGCCATCGCCCGGGGCGAGGTGCCGCAGGAGCACTGGTTCCGGCTCGCGCGCGCGCTGGTGAGCGTCGAGGGCCGCGCCACGCTGGTGTCGTGGAGCGGCTCGATGTTCGAGTACCTGATGCCGTTGCTGGTGCTGCGCAGCCATCCCGAGACGCTGCTCGAGAACACCTACCGGGCGGTGGTGCACGCGCAGATCCTCTACGGCCGGCGCCAGGGCGTGCCGTGGGGCATCTCGGAGTCGGCGTTCAACGTGGTGGATCCGCACGGCGACTATCAGTACAAGGCCTTCGGCGTCCCCGGCCTGGGACTCAAGCGCGGGCTCGCCGAGGACCTGGTGATCGCGCCTTACGCCACCGCGCTGGCGGCCATGGTCGACCCGACGGGCGCCGCTGCAAACTTCCGCCGCCTGGCCCGCGAGGGCTCGGCGGGGCGCTTCGGGTTCAACGAGGCGCTTGACTACACGCCGCGCAGGACCTTCACCGCCGACGGCGAGGTCGCGCCCGACCCTGCACGGGTCCACGTTGTGCGCGCGTTCTTCGCCCATCATCAGGGCATAAGCCTGGTCGCACTCGCGAACGCCGTGCTCGACGCGCCGATGGTGCGGCGCTTCCACTCCGATCCGCGCGTGCAGGCCACGGAGCCCTTGCTGCAGGAGCGCGTGCCGCGCTTCGTGCCGGTCACCCAACCGCGCCCCGCCGAGTCCACGCGGCCCGAGGCGCTGACGCCGGACGTCTCGCCGCGGCGCATCCGCTCTCCGCACACCCTCTACCCGAGCGCCCACTTCCTGTCGAATGGCCAGTACACGACCGTGGTCACCAACGCCGGGGGCGGCACGAGCAGTTGGCGCGGGCACGCCGTCACGCGCCAGCGCGACGACCCGACCTGCGACCCGGGCAGCCAGTTCATCTACCTGCGCGACGTGCGCAGCGGACGGCTCTGGTCGGCCGCCTACCAGCCCGTCTGCCACGAGCCCGAGCGCTATCAGGTGAGCTTCCGCGCCGACGAGGCCGTGTTCGACCGCGCGGATGACGGCATCGAGACTCGACTCGAGATCACGGTGTCACCCGAAGACGACGTCGAGGTGCGTCGTGTCTCACTGGTCAACCGCAGCGACCGCCTGCGCGAGATCGAGGTGACCAGCCTGGTCGAGGTCGTGCTCGCGCCGCCCGCCGAGGATCTTGCCCACCCCGCGTTCCTGAGGCTGTTCCTCGAGACCGAGTATCGCTCCGAGTGCTCGGCACTGCTGTGCGGGCGCCGCCCGCGCTCGCCCGACGAGCTTGCGCTCTGGGCGGTACACGTGCTGAGCGCCGAGGGCGGCGTGCACGGCGCGATCGAGTGGGAGACCGACCGCGCTCGCTTCCTCGGTCGCGGGCGCACGCCGGAAGACCCGGCCGCACTCGACGGCCGGGCGCTCTCGGGCACCACCGGAGCGGTGCTTGACCCGGTGCTGAGCCTGCGCCGGCGCGTGCGCATCGCCCCCGGCGGGCAGGTGCGTCTCGCGTTCGCGACCGGCGTGGCCACGAGCCGCGCGGCCGCCATCGCACTCGCCGAAAAGTACGATGATCCCGCTTCGGCCGCCCGCACGTTCGCCCTCGCCACGACCCAGACCCAGATGCGGTTGCGCCACCTCGGCATCTCGACCGATGAGGCGCAACTCTACGAGCAGCTCGCCTCGCATGTGCTGTGGACCGACGCCTCGCTGCGCGCGGCGCCAGAGTTCCTGGCGGGCAACACGCTCGGCCAGTCGGGCCTCTGGTCGCACGGCATCTCCGGCGACCTGCCTATCCTGATCGTGCGGGTGGTCGAGGAGAACGACTTGTCGCTGGTGCGCCAGGTGCTGCGCGCGCAGGAATACTGGCGGCTGAAGGGTCTCGACGCCGAGGTCGTGATCCTGAACGAGCACCCGGCCAGTTACCTCGACGAGATGCACGAGCAGCTCCAGGGCCTGCTCGAGAGCGGCCCCTGGGCTGCGTGGAAGCACCGCCCCGGCGGGGTGTTCCTGCTGCGCGGCGAGGGCATGCCCGAAGCCGAGCGCAGGCTGCTGATGGCTGCTGCGCGTGTGCTGCTGAGCGGTGAGCGCGGCGGGCTCGCCGACCAGCTCGAGCTGCCCTACCCCGAGCCGCGCTGGCCCCGGACGCTGGCCGCGGGTGCGGTGCCCGAGACGGCGATCGCGCGGGATCCTGGCCTGGAGGTCGAAGCGCCGCTGCTCGAGCACGCCAACGGCCTCGGGGGCTTCAGCGCTGGCGGACGCGAGTATGCGATCGTGCTGAACGGCCAGGAAGACACGCCGCTGCCGTGGGTGAACGTCATCGCGAACGAGCGTTTCGGTACCGTGATCGGTGCGACCGGCGCCGCCTGGACCTGGGCCGGGAACAGCCGCGAGAACCGCGTGACCCCGTTCGGCAACGATCCGGTGAGCGAGTTCAGCGGCGAGGCCCTCTACCTGCGCGACGAGGAAGACGGCAAGACCTGGGGCGCCACGCCGGGGCCGCTGCCGCGACCGCGCGACGGCGGCCGCTGGGTGACCCGCCACAGCGCCGGCGTGACCCGCTTCAGCCACGGCGATCACGGCGTCGCCTGCGAACTCGCCGTCTTCGTGCATGCGCAGGAGCCGCTCAGGCTCTCGCTGCTCTCGCTCGCGAATCACACGGGCCGGCCGCAGCGTCTCAGCGTCTTCGCCTACAACGAGTGGGCGCTGTGCCCGCCGCGCGCCGGCGAGCACCGCTTCGTGATCACCGAGCAGGACCCGAAGACCGGCGCCGTTCTGGCGCGCAACCCGTACAACCCGGAGTTCGCCGGACGCGTCGCCTTTGCGCACGCGAGCCTGCGGCCCATGTCGGCGACCGCCGACCGGCTGGAGTTCCTCGGCCGGAACGGCTCGCTGCGGCGCCCGGCCGCGCTGGCCCGCGAGACGCTGTCGCATCGCTTCGGCGCGGGCCTCGACCCGTGCGCGGCGCTGCAGCTCCGCGTGGAACTCGAGCCCGGCGAAACGCGCGAAGTGGTTCTGCTGCTAGGTCAGGGGAACGACCGCGAGCACGCGCTGGAGCTGGCGCGCCGCTTTGGCAACGTCGAGTCCGCGCGCTCCGCCCTGGAAGAGGTCGAGCAGCGCTGGGACGAGCTCCTCGGCGCCGTGCAGGTCGAGACCCCGGACGACTCGTTCGACCTGATCATGAACCGCTGGCTGCTCTACCAGGCGGTGAGTTCGCGACTGTGGGGCCGCACGGGCTTCTTCCAGCCCGGCGGCGCCTACGGCTTCCGCGACCAGCTGCAGGACGTGATGGCGCTCGCGTTCGCGCGGCCGGAGCTCTTCCGGCAGCACCTGCTGCGCGCCGCCGCGCACCAGTTCGCCGAGGGCGACGTGCAGCACTGGTGGCACGAGCCCTCGGGCCGCGGCGTGCGAAGCCGCTGCTCCGACGACCTCTTGTGGCTCCCCTATGCGGTCGCCCACTACCTCAGATGTACCGCCGATCGGGCGGTACTCGACGCGCGCGTGCCCTTCCTGGAAGCACCCGCGCTCCAGCCGACCGATCTGGAGACCTACGGTCTGCCCGAGGTGTCGGGGCAGAGCGGCACGCTCTACGAGCACTGCGTGCGGGCCATCGAGCGCGGCCTGACCATCGGCTCGCACGGCCTGCCGCTGATCGGCACGGGCGACTGGAACGACGGGCTCAACCGCGTCGGGCACCAGGGCCGCGGCGAGAGCGTGTGGCTGGGCTGGTTCCTCTCGAAGATCCTCGGCGACTTCGCGACGATCGTCGAAGCGCACGGCGATCCCGAGCGCGCCACCCGCTGGCGCGGCGAGCGCAAGCGGCTGGGCACGATGCTCGAGCAGGCGTGGGACGGCGACTGGTACCGCCGCGCCTACTTCGACGACGGCACCCCCTTGGGCTCCGCCCAGCTCCCGGAGTGCCGGATCGATTCGATCTCACAGAGCTGGGCCGTGCTCTCCGGCTCCGCTCCGCCGCGCCGGGCCGAGCGCGCCATGGACTCCGTGCGCATGCAACTGGTGCGGCGCGACGCGGGCGTCATCCAGCTCCTCGCGCCGCCGTTCGACCAGTCGCCGCTCGACCCCGGCTACATCAAGGGCTACCTGCCTGGTGTGCGCGAGAACGGCGGCCAATACACGCATGCCGCGCTCTGGACGGTGATGGCGTTCGCATATCTCGGCAACGGCGACGAGGCGGTCGAACTGTTCCACATGCTGAACCCGATCAACCACACCCGCTCGCGTGCCGACGTCGAGCGCTACAAGACGGAACCCTTCGTGGTGGCGGCCGACGTCTACACGCACGCGTCGCACATCGGCCGCGGCGGCTGGACCTGGTACACCGGCTCGGCGGCCTGGATGTACCGGCTCGGCCTCGAGTCGATCCTCGGGCTCAGACGCCGGGGTGGGTACCTCGCGATCGCGCCCTGCGTGCCCGCGTCATGGAGCGGCTTCGTCGTGCGCTGGCGGTACGGTCGGAGCCTCTACGAGATCACCGTGGAGAATCCCGAGCACCGGAACCGCGGCGTCGCGGAGGCGCTGATGGATGGTGTCGTGGTCCAACCCGGCGCGATCCCGCTGGTCGATGATGGCGCGGTGCACCGCCTGCGCGTGGCGATGGGCTCCCCTGCCCCGGCTGGCGCCGACCGGCTCTCGCGAACCGGGCGGCCGTAGTTCGACTCGCCAGCCGAGGGCCAGGGTTCGACGGATTATTTCCTGCCGCGGTTGCCCTGGTCGTGGTCCCTGGCGTCCTTCTTCATGAGCCCCGGAGGCCTATTGCCGGGCTTTTTCATGAGCCCCGGAGGGCCGCTGGGGTGATGCTTCCAGCGGGTGGGCGGCACCTGGTAGAACACCGTTGGCACATAGCGCGGGTGGACCACCACGAACCGACTGCGCCAGCTTGTCGATCGATACCAGTAGCCCTCGCGAAACACCCAGTAGTAGCCGCCGTAGCGGAAGCAGTCGTAATCGCCGACGCTGGGATCATCCACCACGTAGATGCGCTGTCCGGGAAGGAACTGCTCGTGTGGCCGCGCGCGAAAGACGAAGTGTGGCGCCGGAGGGGCGTTGCCGATGTTGATCTGCACGTCGATGTCCGCGCGTGCGGGGGCGACGGTGAACAGAACACCGGCAAGGATCGCCGCAGCGAACACGCCTCCGATGGTGGCCGCGTACGGCACGAGGCAACTGCGTTTCATTTCGATCTCCCTTCGTGGATCCGTCGCCCCGGAGCGGGGGGCGGGCGGAACGTTCGGGACCTACCGCCCTAGTTGTAGCTGCGACCATTCATCGGCCCGGCGCTCCGACCCCCTTATGCGGTGGACCGGGCCCCCCCGAAGCCGCATGACTCCCACGGCGCCCTCGCTCTTCCCCGAGCTCACTCTGATCTCGGCGGCGCCACCGAGCCCGAGTAGAAGACCTCGCACGGCCCGGCAGGGAAGAGACCCCTCGTCTGCCTGTAGAGCTTGAGCACCGGCCCCGCGAGGGACGTGATGACGCGCGGCTTCTCCACCACCGGCTTCCCGAAGGAGCCGTGGATCGCCTGCCGCACGCTGGCGCATCCCCGCGCGTCGATCACCGCCACGGTCACGTCGGCGAATCGCCCGTTGACGAAGTCGAGCCCGCCCTGGAGGGCAATCCGGTTCTTGGTGGTCGCCAGGGCCACGTCCTGCGCGTTTGCCACGCCGCGCTCGACCCTCCAGTCGGAGACGAGCGCACGGATCCTGCTGCTGCCTCCCGAGCCCCGGAAGAGGCTCGCGAAGTTGTATCCCTTCGTGACCGCCAGGCCCAGGGGCCCCGCGAAGAAGACGGCGCCCACGTCCACGAGGTTGAAGCTCTGGCTGGACTCGAACCGTGAGAGCCTGCGGTCGAGGTCGTTGCCTTCGAGGATGAGGTTCTCGCCCCGAAGGGACACCTCTCCCGCAGCGGTCTGCACCATCTGGCTCGCGGTCCTTCCCTGCATCGACAGACTCCCAGAGAAGTCCATCACGCCTTCCGCGGCCTTCTCCGGGGACAGGGTCTTGAAGAACTCCTCGATGCGGAAATGCGGCAGGGAGCAGCGGATCTGACAAAGTGGAACGGGACCTGAGAGATCCGCGTGGATGCCGCCCGCCACCTGCCCGCCGAAGAGGCTCATCGTGACCGGCCTGAGCTCGAAGACCCCCTTCCGCCCAGCGACCGAGACCTTCAGGTCGGAGACGAAGAGATCCTTCGTCCGGACCCTTCCGCAGGCGAGCTCCGCCTGGAGGGAAAGGCCCTTCAACAGCCCCGGGCCCTTCTCTTCCGTGAGCCGCATGCGGCTCACCTGCAGCTCGAGGCCCGTGGCCTCGATCCCTTCCCCGGACCTCCTGTCCGCGTAGCGCAGGGCCCCGCCCGAGAGGGACACGCTCGCTCCATCGAGAGCACCCAGCAGCGCCACCGCCCTCTTCAGTCGCTCGACGTTGAACCTTCCCCCGGGGTCCCGCTCGATGGAGAGCGTGGGCTGTGTCAACTCGATCCTGCGCAACCGGAATTCCCTGCGGAGAAGGGGAATCAGTTCGATCCAGAGGCTGGCCCGCTTCACGGAGGCGAGCGCCACCCCCTGCTCGCCCAGGATGCGGACATCCTCCACCGTGAGGTGAAAGCCCGGGAAGAAGCCCATGCCCAGCCGGCCGCCGATGCGGACGTCCATCCCAAGGGCGTTGGAGGCCGCCGCCTCCAACCGTGGCTTGTAGCAATCAAGGTCCACGACCAGCGGCGCGACCAGTGCGACGAGCAGCAGGAGCCCGACGACCCCACCGATGATGAAGAGGACGTGCTTCAGTGGGCGCGACATCGATCACACTCCATCTTCCGACCCCGTTTCACGACGGGCGTGGTCCCGGGATCACACGGCCTACGGCAACGCCTTACGGAACGCCTCCGCCTCCTCCGGGCCCCTGGGCGCCTTGTGCTCGAACAGCAACTGCTTCACGGTCACGGGCCGACCGTAGTACAAGGCGTTCGACTTCTTGTCCGCCGAGAGACGCGCCCCCGCGAGGGACAGGCCGGCGAACAGACCCTTCGACTTCGCATAGGTGTAGATCTCGGCGTTGAGCTTGAGGTCGGTGCTCGCTTCCCCGCTACGACCGAACGGGCCCGCCGCGACGCTGGCCTGGCCCCCGAGCGTGATCTGGCTGCTGGTCATCAGCGAACGCGCCCCGCGCCCGCTGGTGAAGAACAGGACCAGGTCGCTCGACTCGCCGCCGATCTGCAGTCCCCAGCTCCCGCCATAGAGGCGCACAAAACTCGGGGGGCTCCACGTGCCGTGCTCATTGCGGCAGCTCATCACGCCGGTTCCGAACCGGGCGCCGTAGACGAGCGCGCCCTTGATCACGTGGGGGATCACGGCAATGCACTTGCAGTCCTTCAGGAGCGCCTCGGGCACGCCGCGGTCGGGCGACGAGAGCAATTCGTGGTAGACGGCGGTGGCGTCCGTGAGCTTCTGGCCGAGCTTGGTGTCCGTGTCTGCTGCAAGCACTGGGGACGCCAAACCGAGGGTGGCGACCACCGCCACAGGCCCGATCGAAACGCCGAGTTTGGTCATCTTCGCACCTCCGTCTACTTGCTGCTCCCGCGACCTTCATACAGCCAACGTCGCGCCATCTCCATATCTTGAAACGGTCGGATCACGCAGAACTGCTCCACCAGGATGTCCAGCATCCGCAACATCCCGTACGCGAGTTCCGTCGAAACGACCACAGCGGTAGGGCCGAGCTTGTGGAGCTCGGACCACTTCTGCAACAGCGCCACCAAAGTGCGCACGTCCTCCGCGGAGACGGCCGGCGAGGCTGAGCGCGCGTCGATGAGCTCCGCACACCCGAGACCGTTCTGGGCCCGTTCCTCCTCGATGTGTACGCAGATGTCCCTGAGCGTGATCCGGCCCTCGGCGGTCGTGAACATCGAGTTACGCTCACGCCCAAATCGATGCGTAAAGCCCATGTGACCCTCTACGCTGGAGACCTGCTCCAGTCTCTCACTCAGCCGTGACTCGGGCAGCCAGATTGGTGCCCGAGCGGGGCGAACCGTCGAGTGTCACTTCGACGTCGTCCCGTTCCTTTGTGCGCTCGCCTCCACTTCCGCAAGCGTCGCCCGGTAGACCGAGTCTCGCTCACCACCCGCGGCCACTGCGCGCCCGGCGAGCGCGCGGGCCTCCTCCAGCCGCCGCCCCTGCCTGAGCAGCGCGACCGCGAGGTTGTTCATGGCGTCGTAGTCGGTCGAGGAATCGCTGAGCGCGCGGCGGTAGCACTCTTCGGCGCTGGCCCAACGGCCGGTCGCGGCCTCGACGTTGCCGAGATTGACGCGCGCCCGGGCCTGGTGGGAATCGAGTCTCAGGGCCTTGCGGTACTCCCTCGCCGCCAGATCAAGCTGGCCGCTCGATTCGTAGGCCACGCCGAGGTCGTTGTGCTCGCTCGCCGTCAGCGGGTCGTGGAGCACGACGAGGTGGGCGCAACCCGCCAGCACGGCGACGCCCGCCAGCGTGAGGCCGCCCAGCACGGCGCGAACCAGGCGCGGGGCATTCACGGCGACCTCCGTCGGATGATCAGCACCTGCGAGCCCGCCGTCCGCCACCGCTTCGCCAGGTCGTCACGACCCACGACGCGCGGGCGGGCCCCGCCATCGTTCAGAGTGAAGGTCTGGCGCGCGGGATCCCACCCGGTCACCACCCCGAAGTGCGCCACGGTGAGCGGGGCCCGCCCCTTCTGGTAGAGCACGATGGGCGGCACGCCGGCCGCGACCAGGGCGATCAGCGAATCGGGCACGAGGGTCGCGATGGTCGCCTCGTACCCGGCACGGCGCGCGGCCGCCGCAAGGCCGGTGATGAGCGACCCGCGCAATGCTGGATCGTATGCGCGCCCGGCCTCGCGAAGGGCCGCGGAGTCCGCGCCCTGGTAGCGCAGCACCATCTCGAGCGCGGCCTGGCCGCAGCGTTCGGGCGCCTGGATCACGATCGGCACGTCTAGGCCCGTCCGGGCCGCGCCGGGCGGCCCGGACGGCGTGACGGAGGGCGAAACCAACAGCAGCAACGCCCCCAGTATCTGCAGCGTCATCTCACGACCACCTGCCGGTTCATGAGCCTGAGGATGACGATGATCAGGATGACGAGGACGCAGACGCCGATGAGGGCACCGACGGTCCCGTCCCCGCCGCTCGGCAGCCCCCGGGACGCGCTGGCCAGGGTGTGCAGATCCCGGTCCGACATGCTCGCCAGCCTGAGCTGGGCGTCCGCAGCGGCCACGCCGTAGTCGCGCAGCTTCTGGGCCACGATCTTGTTCTCGAGCACCCGCTGCGCGACGAGCATGTCGGCGTCGCGCGCCGAGGCGATGGTCGTCGCCCCCGAGGCTCGCGAGGGCGCCAGTCCGGCCATGGCGGGGCTGACGTTGAGCGCACTCATGCTCAGGACGACGATCAGCGCGGTCCCGAAGCGGAGCTTCCGTGGGAACGTCCTCATACCACTGCTCATGTCACACCTCGCGGTTTGGGCAACGGGCGACCCCGGCGTGGATCGCCGGCGCCGCGGAAGTACTCGGCGGACTCGACACGTCAGGCATGGGGAGATCGTGGGACGACCAGGATCACGATGCCCCCGACCAAGGCGATCGCCCCGGCGACGGGCGCGATCGGGATGGTCTTGTGCTCCGTGGCCGTGGCCTTGATCCCGCCCACATCCAGGATCGTCGTCTGGCGGTTGTAGCCGATCCCGCCATAGACCAGGGCGACGATCCCGACTATCACGAGCGCGGCACCGACGAATTTCATCTCACACCTCCCCTACGGCCGGAGACTCGACTACAAGACCTTCCGGCCCTGAATGACCCGAAGCAGAACGACGATGACGGCGATAACGAGCAGAACGTGGATGAAGCCTCCCAGCGTGTAGGCCGTCACGAGACCGAGCAGCCAGAGAATGATGAGCACCACCGCAATCGTCCACAGCATCTGCCACCTCCCACATGGGTCAGCCGTCCCGCAGGCACTGGCCAACAGAACGGACTGACGTCGGCAGCCTCCGCGACCCGCGCGACGGCCCGGCTTCAGCCCCCGCGCGATGCCGCATGAGCGCCGAGCGTGTCACCTGCCCTGCTTGTCCTGCCCCTTGCCTTTGCTCTCCGACTTGCCGGCGTTCTTGACTTTGTCCGGGTTCAAGATCTGCTTCTGGATCCGCTGCGCCAACACCTGACGCTGCTGCGCCGCGTGCGCTTCGAATGCCTGCTGCTCGGCCGCGTGCTGCTTGCGAATCTCGTCGACCGCAGACCCCGTCGCCTTCGCGCGCAACTCGTTCTGCTGGTCGCGCGCGAGACGAGCCTGCTCGGTCTTCAGATCGCTCTCGAGCCGCCGCTGCTGCTGGTCGTGCTGGCGCTGCAGAACCTGGTTCGGGATGGCGTTCCGGCGTTCTGACACCTCGGGTGCGGGCGCCCGTTCGGCAGGCACCGGTTGTACCGCAGGACGGTAGAAACCGACGCCTCCCTTGCCGACCGGCTGGCCGCCACCGCGCACAGGCCTGTCCACGTCGACGATCTTCACCCGCGGCACGGGCCGTCCGACGAAGCCCTCGACCTGGGCAACGTCGAGACCGACATTGACCGGGCGGCCGTCGCGGACCTCGAACCGGGTCGCGTCGCGCGAGCGCCCGAACAGCGTGACGTTGCGGGCGACCACAATCACCTGCACGCGAAGATTCACATCGAGCACATGCCGCCGCGGCACGAAGCACCACTCGTTCGGCCGGATCGCGCCCGCGTCACCAAGAGTGAGGCCGATCGAAGCGTCCCAGCCGGCCCTGGGCGGCAAGGGCGCCCAGCCCACGTAGTCGTCGCCGTAGCGCCACGCAACCCACGCCGGCGCCCATTCGGTGCCGGGCACCCAGACCCAGCCATACGAGTCGTCGAAGAACCAGCGTCCGTAGTGGTAGGGCGCCCAACCCCACGTCTCGTTCGCGACCCAACTCCATCCGTAGTCGGTGTACTCCCAATGGCCGTTGCTGTACGGGCGCCAGTCCGCCGACAGGTCGTAGGGCGTCCAGCACCAGCCGTACGACGGTTCCTGGAACCACTGGCCGTAAGGCGAGAGGCTCTGGTAGAAGTACGAAACGCTGATCTGGCTTCCCGGCGAGCGCGCGGAGGCGCGCATCTCCGTCTGCCCATAACTGGCCGCGCAACCTACGGCGGCCACGAACAGCGCGAGGCACAGCAACGGCGCAAACACTCGTCTCATGGTCCTTCTCCTCTCCTTCTTGCCGCTGCCGCGGCAAGAGCCTCGGTGACTGGTCCAAGTCGGCGATCGGCGCGAGAGCGCCCGGCAGATCGTCGCCACCGGCCGGTCACCGCTTGGGCGCCCTCTCGAGACGCCGTCCACTTCTTGCCGCGTGCAGAGCCGTGCGCAGGGCTGCCACCTCCACCGCCTGCTTGCCCACCAGCCGCTCCAGTTCCCGAATGTGCGCCTGCGCCGCCTGCAGCTCAGTCACCGGCAAGATGACGGCGTTGGCCGCCACCGGCGTCGCGGCCCCCTGGGTCATGACCCGCTTCCAGCGTTGCAGCAGGCTCCGCGCGATTCCCAGCTTTCGGCTGAGCTCCGCGAGGGTCAGCTCGCCCCTCCGGACGCGGTTGATCTGCTCGCGCTTGAATTCGGCGGTGAAGATCCGCCGGCCGTCCGACTTCCTGGGGATGCGTGCCATCTCGATCGCCGTCGCCTACTGCCTGACCGCGACGGCCTCGCTGGTCGTGAAGGTGAGCGGGGTTCCTGATTTGAGCACGACCTGATAGCCGTCCGAGGCGGCCACGACTCCGGTCGCCGCGCCACCACCGACGATGGCCCCGATGAGCGTTCCCTTGCCCGTGCCGCTCACCGCCTTGCCGATGAGCGCGCCGCCTGCCGCCGAAGCGGCGATGGCGCCCAGGTTCCGGGCCCGCGTCGAGCCCGCGATGATGGCTTCCGTGCTGCCGTGCACAGTGTAGCGGTAACCCGCGACGGTGATCGAGGTCAGGGCGAGGTCGAGCATCGCCCGATCGCCCCTCCTGGCCGCCTTGACCGCGCTGACCGTACCGCCAACCGAGCTGCCGGCGGGGATGCCGTCACGGCCATTGACGACCGACCCGGTCCACGCATCGCCGACGCCGGCATTCGCCGAGGAAAGGCGGGTGCCGAGTGTCACGTCGAGGGATGTGCCGGAGGGGACCGTCAGGTGGGCCCAACTGGAGGTGCCCGTGTTCGTACCGTTGGCCTGCTTCTCGTTGCGACAACCCGATAGGACGACCGTCGCCGCGAGTGCAAAGAGGGAGATCCAGAGTGGATAGCGCATATGTGGCTCCTGCATGGGAGACGTGTCTGCGGACATCTCGGTCTTCCCGCGATCCGCGAGTGCATGTCGAAGTGAGATCGGGGGGCTTCAGGAATCGTCGCCGGTGCGCGGTCCGAAAGATCGGCCGCAAACCCACCGAGATTGGCTGGTCAGGCGATTCGTGGCTCGCGTGCGGTGTAAGGGCCGGGCCTCAGGGCCGCCCCACTCCATCGAGCGGGGAACGAGAAACAGTGTCCACCCGCGCAGAGGAAAGTGCAATCGAATTCGTGAGTCTGTGCTGACACAGTCCTGTCATCAGCCCGATCTGCACCGTGCGGCAGGCTCACCAGTAGCGTCCGGGGCCGCTCCTGCAGTGGACGAAACGCCACCCACGGTCCGGGGACGGGGTCGTTCTTCGGGAGCTAAATGGCTTCGCCTGATTCGGCAACGCCGGTTATGAAGCACACTGGCTTCAGCCTACGTCCGATTCGGTGCTCGCACAGGGCCGGCCGAGACTCTGCTGGACTGGGGCGAAGAGGGTGGCGACCCGGGTTCGAGCCACGGCTCACGGCCGTGAACAGCCGGGCCTCGCGCCACGGCCGCGAGGTAGCCTTGGCAGGGCCCGCAGTCCGGACGGCTGGATTTCCGCAATCGCTTGTCACGGCGAGGCATTCGCTGACCGTTGCCGAATCAGGCGAAGCCATTTTGTGGCTGACAGGTGACAGACATGGGGCTGTGTCCAGCCCGCGAGCCACGTCCGCTGCAAGGCGCCGCTCGAGCCCCGCGAGCGCGCCAGCGCTTCCCGCTCATTTCGCGAACAACTCGCTGGCGTCGAAGCCCACCCCGAGGATCGCGTGCACCGTGGTGAGCCGGAGGCGGTCGGGCAACTGCCGCAGCG
>Ga0315273_10007539_pt1 | contig 13642 bp, 15 predicted proteins | sample YL17G02_0_MG_FD_205753 | JGI IMG/M metagenome (GOLD analysis project Ga0315273, IMG submission 205753) | Sediment microbial communities from Yellowstone Lake, YNP, Wyoming, USA - YL17G02_0 | ecosystem: Environmental > Aquatic > Freshwater > Lake > Sediment | place: USA: Wyoming | collected... | reverse complement strand
TGGCGTCGGGGAGTCCCCTGGCGCGGTCGCGCAGCCCGGCAAGGTGGCCGGCATCGTCGTTGTCGTTGGCACCCGCGGGGAGGAACTCGGACGGAAACCAGACGTCGCGTTTGTTCTCGTGCGAATCGATGAAGTCACGCACGACGGGTTCCATGTCGCTGAGAACCTCCAGCTTGGAGGCGAGCGAAACATCGGGTACTACGTTGGGCTCACTCATGGTGCTGGACCTGGTCTGAGTTGGGGGACAAAACTGCTGAACCGCAAAGAACGGGAAAAAAGCGCATCCTCTCCGTCTGAGGAAGAGGATGCGTAGATGGTCTCAATGGGCCGGGCTATACTACCTTCGTCACATTGGCCGCCTGCAGACCCTTCGGCCCGCGTTCGACCTCAAACTCGACGGTGTCGCCTTCATTCAGCGTCTTGTATCCTTCACCGTTGATCGCTTTGAAGTGCACGAAGACGTCTTCACCGCCTGCGCGGGAAATGAAGCCGTATCCTTTGGCACTGTTGAACCACTTGACTGTTCCGCGCTCCATGGAACGTACCCTTTTCTTGTGAATGTGACGTGAACTGTACGCCGTTCCGGCCGGCCGGCCCTGGCACCTGAACAATAAAAAAATCGCACGCAATGGGCACAGTTCTCACCATTGTCTGCGATTCCGACTGCTGGCGACACTCACCTTACAAAAATGAAGCGGTACATCAGCTAGATCCTAACGCGCAAGAGCGGTGTATTGTTGATTGCACCACAAACCTACCAAGCGCAACTTGAAATAGCAAGCTCATTTATCAGAATGATAGGTAATACTCGAATTTTCGTTCAATGGGGCCTCTCTACGAATTTCGACAGGAATCACATTCAGCCACACATGACGTGACGTTGATCACATCGTTTCCGACATGCCCTGCCTTCTTGTGCAGAAATCGATGTGCTGCGCGGTATTTGTTGAATGTGGACTCTTTGTAGGACATAGAAGACCCCCCCCGGTTGGTGCCCGGCGCCCCGGTGCACGCACTCTCTCTGCCTTCAGGTTGCCGGAGACGGGGGATTCCCCGGCTTCCTGGAGTTTGTTGAATCGTCGCAAAGGATACTGCCGTGGGGATATCACTGCCACTTGTGAGCTACCGCTGAGCAGACGAATTGTGGCGTTCTTTGGTACCAAAGACTCCGCAGGTCAATGCCATCGGCTCGAGGAAGAGTGGATTTGTTGAGTTCGAGTCCCGTCCGTCCCGCAATAACAAGAGCCGTGAGGTCAACTACCTACACGGCTTTTGTCATTTATGGATCTCGCGATATTACCCTCGTGACCGACCGCAGTCACTTGCTTAAACTCTGGTATATCAAATTCATGTATCAGTTTTCCGCTCTCTGAGATCTAAATTCGATCGGACGAACCGGGCAAAGTGGTAGGCTCCCTGTCCGGCGTAACTGAGCGCGGCAACGAGCATGATCAGGTAGACAATCATGTTTGTGAGGGTCGCGGTAAATGCCATGCCCTGCATCGTGGCGTGTTCTCCTGAGATCAGCTGCGACATCGCGGTGAAATCCGACCAGTGGGGGATAAGAACAGAGAAGAGAGTCCCGGTCGAGATAAGTTCCATAGCCGCACGTATGCCCCAGCGCGATCGAGTCCAGACCGGCCTTGCAAGGTTCAGGCCCCCGATAGCAACACCGGCGAAGAGGAGGAGAAGAACCGGCACGAAGCACGTTCGAGAGAAATCGAGCCAGACCGATCCCCATGACCAGTTGTGTATCCCAGCCTGTTCAATCCCGTAGACGGCGGGAAACTGCACAATTCTCGTCCACCAGAGTATGGCGAGCACGCTGAAGACGATCTCAACAATGGAAGAGCTGCGGGGGATTCGACGGCCGGTGCGAAGGGGAGGTAGTTTGGCCGGATTCCATTTCTCGAACAGACTGACTTTGACCTGATACCGCTCGAGCGTCGCAAAGAGCACAGTGATCGTACAGAGCGCCATGAACGCTGTAATCCAGAACGATCCCCAAAGGCTGCCGACAATTGACAGGGTATCATCCGACGAGGCCACAAAGACGATGGGCCCGACAACAAGCAGAAAAACCGGGATCAGGATCCAGAGGAAGATGATCTTTATCAGGAGCCAGTATGTCGGAAAGAGGGCCGGACCGATCAGGTACTGTTGCGGCAGATAACGGCCGCCGGCAAGCATCGGGTGGCCGCAGCGTTTCAACGTGGCCTCGATCTCGCTCTCGTTAAGTGCCCGGCCAAGTTCCGCCTCCTGTTCCTCAACTTGCGAACGGAGGTCATCCGACAGCTCGGCAAGGATGTCTCCCGCCTGACGATTTGGAAGCCAGAAATTCACCGCCTGCAAGTACCGTTCTATGAGCTCCATATTTTGGTCCTCAGATTATGCTCTTGATTGAATTGTTGATGCTCTTCCATTCCGTCAAAAGGAGTTTGAGCACGACTTTCCCCTCCGCCGAGAGCCGATAGAACCGTTTCTGCCTGTTCTCTTCTTCACGCCATACGCTGGTCAGAAGGCCCTGTTGTTCCAAGCGTCGGAGCAACGGGTAGAGCGTCCCCTGGTCGATGGACAAGCCATCGTCATTAAGGGCTTTTCGAAGCGAGTAGCCGTACTGCTCGTCCTGGAGTTCGGCCAGCACCGCAATGACGAGGCAGCCGCGGCGCAATTCCAACCGGAGATTGTCGAAGAGTGTTGTTGTCATGTTATGGTGTACGGTGTATAACATACTATGTTTCACATAGTATACTATATACAGTATAAAATGTCAAGAAGTTTCCTTCGTTTCATCCAAGGGGGAGGTCGGGGAGTCGGACGAGAATACTCGCCTATGACGGCGAATTCGACCGCTGCATATTGAAGGGGGCAGAAGTGGGATCTCTCCGGGGGGAAGGTCGTCTCGAACATGATGCCGGCCAAGTCTTCTCACCCGAAGGGCGTATCCGGGTGCCGCGGTTAACGGCATTTTCAGCACGATCAGGGTTCGCTCAGACCGCCGTCCGCCCCGCCAGAAGTGCCCGGATCGATTCAGATTCGGGCATTTTCTTTTCGGTGGACACCTTTCGATTGAGCAGTTGTCATGTCATTTGTACATGACCATCCCACAAACCAAATGCCTCCTGTCCATGACTTCCGGACAAGAGGCATATGTTGTTCCATCGTTTCCCCCGATGGTACCACTTGATGAAGGGTCTTCCCAGACAAGTACCAGCCGTCACCTTCGACCTCAGGAAGCAATACGCACCCATCAATACTGACGGCCCGACCTGGAAGGGATTTGGCTTGGCTTGAGCATCACGACTTTCCCATCCTTCCAGACCGCCACCGATTCACCCAATTTCTTATGGCGCTCCAGAGCCCTTGCCACAGATTCCTTCACACCCTCGATGATGAGTTCCCGTGTCTTGCGCTGCTGCTTTGTCATGCACCCTCCCAAAGCTTCTTCCAAACTGGACCTTGATACACCACCGGTTCGCTGCTGAACTGCCGTTCCGCCACAAGCACTGGCGCTGAGGTCGAATTATCAAAAACATACCATGCGTCCGCCAGGGGGATGTAGCTGGAGCGGAGATTCGCAATTCCCCGATCGTACCGGCGACGGACTACCTCCTTGGGAATGTCGTGACCGCCATGGGCCACACGGTGGCGTATGCGCCGGAGCGCCAAATTCACTGATTTCAACCAAACATAGATGAGGGTTACCGAGTATCCATTCCGCTTGACATCCTGCACGAATTGGATGAAGTATTTCGAGGCAAGAGTCGTTTCAAATGCAAAATCCTGCTTCGAATCGGCGAGTTCATGGATGCGACGCAGCATAATCCTTCCTGCTTCGATCGCAACGGATTCAGGGTCGTAGGCTGACAGCCCGCCTGCAATGGAATCTGCATTCACAAAGTTCACAACTTTCAGATACTCCGGCAACAAAGTCCTAGCGAGGGTTGTCTTCCCCGCACCGTTTGGACCTCCTATGATATAGAGAGATGGCATGGTTACGAGAAAAGGTACATCGTTTTGGATTCAGGTTCAACTGCCCGTTGGTGTTCGCACTGACCGCCCATTCCTGCCCAGGAAGAGCGATTTTCAGCACCAACAGGGGTCGGTGAGACCCCCGTCCGCCCAGCACAAGAAACCCTCAATCTGATCCAGGTTGAGGGTTTCGCCGTTTGAACCACTCCCGCTCCTTTCCAGATTCAACGCCACTGACCTGGAGCTCTCCATTTTTCATGGAAGGTCTTGCCGCTCGAAAGCCCAGAAACGATGGGCCTGACAAACTTCTCTATAGCCGACACAATATCCCGAAATTCCACAGCAACGTCCTCTCTCTGCAGTCTTTTCCTGAATGCCTTCCATTGGACCTGCTTGGTGTTGATGAATGCATCAGAGAATGCATCGACGTGTGCCGGCATCTGCGTGCCTCGTTCTTTGAACGTTATTCGAATCGCCTCCGCCAGATCAGACCCCTCAAAATCATACTGACGAGAAAGCAACTCGATATCATAAAAGTCTTTCATCCGACTATTGAGCAGACCCAGCTTCACCATCGCTTGAAGTTTTTCCGCGATGACACTTTCCTTGCTATAACAGAGTAATGTGGGAGGTGGGTCATCCAACATCGTCGGAAGATCAATTGTTTCATTCCCGGGGAAGACGATGTCTCCGAAACCAATGTCGACCTGCATGGCAATCCTTGCAGAGCCTAACGCACCGCGGAATCGAATTCGAAGCCCCTGGTATTCTGCTTCCCCCGTAATCTGTTCGGCCCGGATGGAATCAGGATCGAACGCCAATCCGTCCGGGCTCACTTCAGTCGAGATGACATCACGAATCTGGGATATGATGTCCTCGGCCTCGCAACTCGTTCTCCCCAGAAAGTCGATATCCATCGTCGGTCGGGTTTCAGGCGAACGCCATGCCCTCAATAGCAATGCTCCTTTAAGAACAAATCGTTGCGCATGATCAGACAACGAGAGACGATACAAGAACCTTTCCATCGAGTAGTACTGCAGTAGTTCATTGAACGGCCTCCCATCCTGCCGCGCACGGTTAAGCAAGCGTTGATGAACCGATGCTGACGTATTGGTGACGTTCTTCACAACAGCGATTCCAGATATGGTCGCATGATATTGTCAACTCTGCATATTCTTGCATACTTCACAAGCGCAATTGAATCGAACTTCTTTCGGGATCGATAGAGTTTGAGCGCTTCTAGTGCAACGTCTATGCCAATCTTGTTCCGGAATTTGAAACAGTCGGCGATGGTTTTCTCGGGGCTGTAGATTTTCACTGATACGCCATCAATGCGATGCTCAATAATCCCCGATTCGTATCCTTTCTTCGAGAATCTATGCGCTTTGATGGGAGGATAATCAAGTGATGGAAGCCGTGAGTCTCGCGGCACGGCAATAGAGACGGCATGTGGAATCTGTGTCGTGATATCGTGATACACCAGTGCAGACACCAGACAAACAACAGCGTTGGGAAACCGGAGGGCCACGGTGACCAGATCGGGAGAGCTTATTGGCGGAAGCGCCACCAGCCGATACGTGCCCCGGCTGATCTGCTCTATGATCTTTTTGTCTCTCAGTGAATAGAGCATATATCGCGTGATGCCGTGCTTGACCGCGTCGGTCATCCTGAGTTGACCGCCGCAAGAGTTGAATATTTCAATGGGATTCTTCTTCATGCGCAGGCCAGACATATCGTTACCATTTATTGATATCTGGTAACAATATGTCTGTTTCAAGTGAAACTATCAAGCGCGCGCGTATTTGCGCATTGTTAATTGGAACGAAGGACTGGCGGGATTCAATTCCTGGCTTCCGACAAAACAGGCCCTCTGACCAATAAAATGAGGGTTCGCTGAGACCGCCGTCCACCCCGCTCTGCACGGCCCAAAATCGAATGGTTTTAGGCTGTGTTTTTTTTATGAAGAGGAATCTGCAGGACAGTTACTACAGCAGCTAGTCGGAGATTCATGGCTGTTTCGCTTCAAGAAAAGACCGTATCTTTAGCCAGGTCGTTTAGGATCCTGGATACATGGTCGAGGGATGCGTGCCAACCATTTCGATGTTCTACGGGATGTACTATGCGCCTGGAGAACACAAACCTGCCCATTTCCACGCTTACTATGGAGAATATGGAGCTCGCCACGAATTTCAAAACGGTGTCTTTACTGACGGGGATATTCCCGCACGACAGAGAAAATTGATCGAAGCGTGGGCAGAGTTACACAAAGATGAGCTGAACGCAGATTGGGATCTGGTAATGAACGGCGAAGAACCGTTCCGTATCACTCCATTATTGTAAGGACCTAATGAGCCCGCGTATCAAAGACGCTCAATGCCTGGATGACCACAAACTCCTGCTGACTTTCACAAGTATGGAGCGGCGCGTACTCGATGTTTCGCCCTTCCTTTCGTTCGGAGTGTTCCAAAAGTTAAGAGACGTTGAGATGTTCAGAGAGGTGAGAGTCGGTTTCGGAACCATCGAATGGCCATGCGGAGCCGACCTTGATCCAGAGTTTGTTTGGGGAAAAAGCGTTCCCTTTGCGAATGAAATACCAGCACGTCTCCCTTCCACGTAGTTGGGATACATACGTAATTGCCGGAGCGTCACTCCGCTCTTCCCAAGCCACCGTGACAACCATCGGGGTTCGCTGAGACCGCCGTCCGCCCCGCATCAATTCAATGAGCAACGAAGCCCGCACCTGCGGGCTTCTCCAATTCTGCGCGGACACCTGCGGCAAACAGCCGTGCGTTGATTCTCCCCCTCCTCTTCCCTATCTTACCGCCGTATCGCTGATTCCTTGTGCCATTGGGATCACTCACGCAAGTGGAGATTCCCATGATCGGCCAGGTTGTTTCCCACCACAAAATTCTTGGGCACCTAGGTGGCGGAGGCATGGGTGTTGTCTACAAGGCCCAGGACCTCAAGCTCGACCGCTCCGTCGCCTTAAAGTTCCTCCCTTCCGACCTTACCCCCGATCCCGAAGCCAAGCAGCGATTCATCCACGAGGCCAAAGCTGCCTCCGCCCCCCAGCCCAATAATATCTGTTCGGTCCATGATATCGACCAGACCGATGATGGGCAGCTCTTCATCGTCATGGACTTCTATGACGGGGAACCCCTCAAGAAGGAGATCGAGCGCGGACCGTTGAAGATCGAAGAGGCCGTCGATATCGCCATGCAAGTCGCTCAGGGGCTCACAAAAGCTCATGAGCACGGCATCGTCCATCGCGACATCAAGCCGGCCAATATTATGATTACGTCCGACGGTGTTGCCAAGATCGTCGATTTTGGCCTGGCAAAACTCTCCGGCAGGACGATGCTCACGAAAACAGGGTCCACGCTCGGCACAGCAGCATGCATGTCGCCCGAGCAAACTCGGGGTGAGCCAGCCGATCACAGAACCGATATCGAGATGATCTCCGGAAAGCGTCCGTTTGATGCGGAATACGAGAACGCCCTGATGTATCCCATCATTAATGCCGAGCCTGGACCCATTACCGCACTCCGGACCGGTGTCCCCAAAAACGTGGCGGAGATTGTCTCCAATGCTGTGGCGAAAGCTCCGAAAGACCGGTACCAGCACGCTGACGAGCTCATTGTCGACCTACGGAACATTCACCCCACGTCCACATCTTCGCTGGCAGCCTCACCCGGGCCCGCCCTAACCCGGGGTCGCCGGACCCGCGCGCTGCTTACAGCTGCCACACTCGTTGTTGTTGCCCTTGGTGCATGGTTCTTCCTGAGGAGAGAAGCCGGGGAGTCGAGCCATCTCCGGAAGAAATCGATCGCGGTTCTCCACTTCAATCCGTTCGGCCGAACGTTCGATGACTCGGTCTTTGCCGATGGGGTACACGACGATATACTCACGCAGCGCCTGGACGTCAATACACGATATCCGCCATGAATAACACTACGGACGTTGTCGTGGGATTTCGCAGAACGGTACGAGCATTCGTGCTGATTGCCGTTGTTGTTGCCACTGGCGGGCGATGTGGGCAGGAACGTGTCGATGAAGCTCGCTCGCGGATGGTACAGGACCAGATTGTCTCCCGCGGCGTCCTCGACACAGCCACGATACGATCAATGAGTACCGTCCCGCGTCACCTCTTTGTGCCTGATTGGCTGGCGCATCGCGCGTATGAAGACACGCCGCTCCCCATCGGCCAAGGCCAGACCATCTCCCAGCCCTATATCGTTGCACTCATGACGGAGTACATCAGGCCGCATCGCGGCCAGCGCGTGCTCGAGGTCGGCACGGGCTCGGGATATCAGGCCGCCGTCCTTGCCGAAATCGTGGATAGCGTGTTCACCATCGAGATTCTCTCGGATCTCGCGCGCTCCGCGTCTGCACGCCTTCGGGATCTGGGATACGCAAACGTCGTCGTCCGCCTGGGGGACGGGTATCTCGGATGGGCGGAGCACGCGCCGTTCGACGCGATCCTTGTCACCGCGGCTGCGGAGAATATACCGGGACCGCTTGTCGATCAGCTCAGGGATGGCGGGGTGATGGTCATTCCCGTCGGCCCGCCCGAGTCGGTACAGGCACTCACGCTGGTGAAGAAGGAGGGTGACAATGTGGTCACGCAGTCCTTGGCCCCAGTCCGCTTTGTACCGCTCACGCGCGCACGGTGAACACTGAAGGCTCGTGGAAATCTCTCGCATCTGCCAAGGCGGATCATGAGAAGATCTGTCTCTGTGATGGGTGCGCCGCGGTGTGTGTGGTATCCGGTGATGGTACCCCATAATGACGAGTGCGAACTGTCGGTGTGGAATATGGCGGGCATCTGATTTCCGGGGTGCTCGCCTGACGGCTGAACCCCCTTCCCTTGCCATCGTCAATCGTGGATTGTCCGCTGTCGATCGCCGATTGATATTGACTTTCTACTCCCCTATCTTTCCGCCGCACCGTTGGTTCCACGTGCCGTAGGAATCATACACACTTGTGTAGGTTTCCGATGATCGGTCAGATTGTCTCCCACTACAGAATCCTCGAAAAGCTCGGCGAAGGCGGCATGGGCGTTGTCTACAAGGCCCACGACTCCAAGCTGGACCGCCTCGTAGCTCTCAAGTTCCTGCCTCAGCAAATCACTGTCAGCGCAGAGGACAAGGCTCGATTCCTGCAGGAGGCGAAGGCGATCTCTGCACTCAACCACCCACACATTGCCACGATCTTTGATATAGATGAGGTCGAGGGCCAGAAGTTCCTCGTCCTGGAGTACATACCCGGCGGTACACTCAAGTCGAGGCTGAAGGATCTCAAGTCGGAGGATGCGGAATTCTCGATCGGTGAGGCCCTTGATTACGGGATCCAGGCAGCTGAGGCACTGGCACATGCTCACCGGCATCACATTGTCCATCGTGATATAAAGACGGACAATCTGATGTTGACGGAGGAAGGAACAGTCAAGCTCACAGACTTCGGGCTGGCGAAGCTCCGTGGAAGCGTGCACGTTACAAGAACAGGCACGACCGTCGGCACAGCCGCATATATGTCCCCGGAGCAAATACGAGGCGAGGAGATTGACCACCGATCTGACATCTTCTCGCTGGGAGTTGTCTTGTATGAGCTTGCGACATCGCGCCTGCCATTCCGGGGCGAATTTGAGACCGCGTTGAGCTATTCCATCCTGAATGATGATCCCCCGCCCGTCAACTCGCAAAGAAAGGATGCCCCGGCGGCGTATCAAAAGATCATTGATCGTCTTCTGGAAAAGGACAAGACAAAACGGTATCAAGCTGCAGAGAATGTTGTCGATGCATTAAGAGAAGTTCGGCAGCAGATAGCTCCAGCGACAAAGAAACAGAAGAAGGGATTGAAGATTCCTCTCTTGATCGGGAGTGCGATTGGTGTTGTCGCGGTGATCACTACCGCCTATTTCTTGTGGCCGTCGAAGCCGGCAGCAAGCGAAGGCAAGTCGATCGCCGTCCTTCCGTTCGTTGATATGAGTCCACAGAAAGATCAAGAATATTTCTGCGATGGAATGACGGAGGAACTCATCAGTCGACTCAGCCTCATCAAGGAACTCAAGGTTCCGGCCAGAACCTCGGTGTTTACCTTTAAAGGTAGAGCCGAAGACATTCGCACGATCGGAAGGGCGCTGGGGGTCAGCATGGTGCTCGAGGGAAGCATCAGGAAAGCAGGCGATAAACTTAAGATTACCGCACAATTGATCAATGTCAGTGATGGCTATCATCTCTGGTCGGAGACGTACGATCGCGAGCTGAAGGATGTTTTTGCCACCCAAGGCGACATTGCATTGGCTATTGCGGAGAAGCTGAAGCTCACGCTGCTCAGCGATGAAAGGGCTAAACTCTCGAAATGGCAAACCGACAATCCGAATGCATATGCCCTCTATCTCAAGGGCCGGTATTTCAGATTCCGCGAAACCAGTGAAGACGATCCAAAGGCCTTGTCCTATTATCAGCAGGCGATCAAGACGGATTCACAGTACGCATTGGCGTGGGCGGGTTTAGCAGACATGTATTTCATGCTTGACCTGCATTCGGGAGCTCAACCAAAGTACCATCGCCAATCACTTTCCGCTGCAGAAAGGGCGCTCGAGCTTGATTCCACGCTTGCAGAGGGATTGGTGGCAATCAGCCTTATCCAGAATTTCTATGAATGGGACTGGAAAGCTGCGGAGCAGTCGTACAAGCGCGCTATCGAGTCGAACCCCAAAGAATGGAATGCTCATCGAGAGTACGGTCTGCTCTTATTGCGTACCGGGAGAATCAATAAGGCGCTTGTTGAACTTCAAACGGCCGTATCTTTGGACCCGCTTTCCTGGATTGCCAATGTCTGGCTGGGCTTGTGCTACGCCCAGACCGACAATCATCAGGCTGCTATCGAACAGTTGCAGAAAGCGATAGATATGGCAGCGGATCCATCGGCCTATGACCTTCCTGGTGAACTTGGACGCATGTATTTCCTTGAAGGGTCCCTGGACAAAGCACGAGAGGAATTCAAGAAAGCAAGTTGGAGTTATTACGTCTGGTTTTTGGTGAAATGCGGAGAGAGGAAACGAGCATTGGCGGTCATTGACAGAATGGAAAAGACCTCCTCGGTCTCGTTTGGCAGGTCCGCTTCCCTTGCGGAATCATACGCATGCGTGGGTGAGGCTGACAAGGCGTTCTCCGAACTCGACTCTCTCTATATGTTCAACCCCATAGGTCTTCTCAATATTACCCTTACGCCACATTACGCGGGACTTCGGTCCGATCCACGGTTTGCAGCTTTGCTGAGAAAGATTGGCTTGCCTGACTGAGTTCGCGCGCAAGCCCCGCCGTCATTGGTACATCCTTGAGGCAGGGAGTTCGAAGCCCAGGGGGGGGGACTTACAGAGGGAATCTCTCAGGGGAATACCCTCTAGCCAGGGGTTCGGACATGTTCAGGCAGCCCGCTCCCTGAATCCCTTCTTCATCCATTTCCTCGCAAGAATGAGCGCCACCGGGCTCATCACCGCGATCACTCCGTAGATGAACCACATCGTTTCCGTGTGCATCTGCTCCGGTGGAACCCCGGCCGGGCAGTAATGCATCAGGAACCATCCGCTGTACATGCTGGTGATGACCTTGGTGAGGAACCAGGGAAACTGTCCGATCCCCATGTAGATCCCGGTCATGTTCTTCGGCGCGATCTCCGCCACCCACTGCAGGAAACGGGCAGACCACATCGCTTCGCCGATCGTCGTGAGGATCAGGTAGGCGAACAGCGTGGTCATGCTCGGCCCGAGCGCCAGAATAAAAGCCGGCGCCCCCATCACGAACGTCCCTGCGATCATCATCATATAGGTATCCTTCTTCGACGTCAGCGCGGTGACGACGGGCGTCAGGATAAATATGAGGATCGGGCTGAAGTTGACAAAGAACTCGAAATTGTCGCTGACCAGTCCGGTGAAGGCCCGGTGGCAATACTGGGGGAGTGTCAGCCAGTTATGCGCGAAGAGGGTCTGCACGGGGATCAGGGCGAAGATGAAGAACATGAACCGCGCGTCCTTCAACGGAAAATTCTTCAGGTAGAACGAGATCTGCTCTTTGAGCGTCTTCTTATCCTCGGGAGGCTCGTTCTTGTCCTTCGATGCCTCCGCTTCCGCCTCCGTGATGGCTTTGCGCGTCAGAAGCACGGCGATCACGAGGATTCCCGCCACGGTCAATGCCACATAAACCCAGAAGACCCCGGTGATGCCGAACCCCTTCCGGACCGGGGGGGAGATGAGCCCGGGGAGAAAGCCCCCCAGGTTCATCAGGGCGTAAAGCATCGCGTAGCCCATCGCGGCGGTCTTGACGGTGGTGAACTGCCTGACCGCAGCATAGCACGCAGGCTGGTAGATGCCGTATCCGGCGACGATGCCGAGAAGTCCTCCCATAGCGAGGAGGTGAGACGAGGACCAGAGTCCCTTGGTGCCCAGGTCGGGACTGAGTGTGAGCAGGACGCGTCCGACCAGCATCAGGGAGAGGGAGAGAAGGAGCGCCTTTCTCGGGCCGAAGATGTCCACGGTCGCGCCGAGCAACAGCATGCCCAGCGTGATGCCCGCGGTCAGAAACCCGACCATCTGTCCGGCGCTGATGTCGTCCAGGCCGATGTAGTCATTGAAGAAGATGGCGAGGAGCCCGACCACCCCGAAGTACGTCAGTCCTTCGAGCAGATAGGAGACGTTGATCCCCCAGAGAGCCCGCGAGGCGCGAAAGAGATCGATGAACGGCTGGGTGATCTCACCGACCGTCTGGCGGAGAACCGACGGCGGCTCGGGGGGCGGCCCTCCGGGCACCGATGGATCTCCGGGGGATAATGGGTTCAGGGTTTCGGGCATCTGGACTCCGTGAGAGTGAAAAAGCTGGTCACCCAGTATAAGAAAAGAAAGGGAGGATCGAAAGCTTGAATTGAATCCGACTGATCCTTACATTGCCCTGCACTTATTATCCCGGGGTCCGGCTTGGGTTTTTCTCTCCTCGATTACACTATCGTTCTTGTCTATCTCGCCGGCGTCACCATTGCCGGCCCCCTTCTCGCCGGTAAGCAATTGACGTCGCGGGAATACTTTCTCGGGGGCAAGGCCATGTCCTGGTGGTCGGTCGGCATCTCCATTGTCGCCGGCGAAACCAGCACGCTGACCTTCATCAGCATACCCGGGCTGGCCTACAGGTCGGACATGCACTTTCTACAGCTCGTCGCCGGCTATTTCATCGGCCGGCTGCTGGTGAGCCTGTTCTTCATCCCTGCCTATTATAGAGGGGACCTTGAAACCGCGTACGACTTCCTGGGAAAGCGATTCGGTCTCCCTCTCCGCACCTTCACATCGACCGTTTTCATTGTCACGCGGGTCCTCGCTTCAGGGGTCAGGCTTTTTGCCACGGCGATCCCGGTCCACCTGATCACCGGCCTGGACTACGCGCCGAGCATCCTTCTGATCGGGGGATTCACGCTGATCTACACATACCGGGGGGGGCTGAAAGCCGTGGTGATGATGGACGTCGTGCAGCTCGTCATCTACCTGAGCGGCGCGGCCGCCTCGGTGTTCCTCATACTGCACAGCCTGCCGAACGGCTGGCAGGACGTCGTGAGCTATGCGACGCGGGATGGGGGAAACAAGTTTTCCATCATCAACCTCTCGTTTGGCACGGGCTTCATG
>Ga0315273_10007538_pt1 | contig 13644 bp, 9 predicted proteins | sample YL17G02_0_MG_FD_205753 | JGI IMG/M metagenome (GOLD analysis project Ga0315273, IMG submission 205753) | Sediment microbial communities from Yellowstone Lake, YNP, Wyoming, USA - YL17G02_0 | ecosystem: Environmental > Aquatic > Freshwater > Lake > Sediment | place: USA: Wyoming | collected... | reverse complement strand
GCGCAGGCGCTTGACCTCGTGGGCAATCAGCGGAACCTCGGGTTTCAGCGCGACGAAGTCCACGCCGGTTTCTTTCGCCAGCGGCGCCAGCACCGCTTCCGATGCCGGAACGACGACGAAGTCGCCTGGGCGGAGGCCCTGGCCGGCCTGGTCGATGCGGCGGACCACCACGCCCTTGTCGAGCAGCATGTTCACCACCCGGAAGCTGTCGTTCAGCCTGCCGTCGAAGCCATACCCGCCTCCGCTGGGCGGCACGCTCCCCGCGGCCTCGACGGCCCCGGTGAGTTTCCGGAGGTCGCCTTTGGGCGCCTCCTCCAGCGGGTCGACGCGCACGCCCATGAACTCGAACATGGTGTCCGTCGCCATGTCGTAGGGCCGCATCGGAGCGCCGTCACGGCCCCGGGTCCACTCGTTGTCCGGATACAAGGTGCGGCCGAGCAGATACCGGATCACGCCCATCTTGGGCTGCGCCATCGAGACGACCCAGGAGCCCGCCGGATAGATCACGCCGTCCGTGGTGGTGAACCCTTTGGGCGCCTGCTGAATCTCGATGCCTTGCGCCAGCAGCTTGTCGACCATTTTCACGGCGGTCAACGGATCGTGCTGGGCGCGCGGGATCACGTAAGCGGCGGGCTTGCCCTGGGCGCCCCGCTCGGTCTGCCGCCGGGCTTTCTGGTACGCGTTCCAGAGCACGGTCTCGCGGTTGCGGGCGGCCAGGTCCAGCAGCGCCCAGGCCGAGATTTTCTGCCGCTCGACAATATCCCGGAGCTTCCACCAGCCGCCCGGCCAGGGATTGGGAAAGGTGGTCTGGGTCTCGTAGGCCGGCAGGTTCCGGACGCCGCCCCGGAGTTGGTCGGGATGAATATAGATGGGCGTCGCCAGTTTCGCGCTGGCGGACTCGGTGAGCATCCCGGCGATGTTGTGGAACGGAGTGATCCAGTGGAATCCGAAGTGGCCCCATCCGGAATACTGGGCCATGTTGAGGATGCCCGACTGGCCGGCCTCTTCCCCCTTGTAGGCCATGTGCGCCCCGTACCAGCTCATCTCGCGCCACACCAGGGGATCGGCGAGGGGACGAACCGGCTCGGCGTACGGCGGCAGGTAGATGCGGGCGCCGTAGGGGCCCATGTGGTGGTGGTCGAGGTAGGCCTGCGGGACCCAATCCCGGAACATGATCTTGGCCATGTACTGCGACTCGACCAGGTTGGTCTGAAAGGCGTCCCGGTTGTTGTCGTGGCCGGCGTACTTGTGGTAGAGCCAGGGAAGGTTCGAACCCTCGTATTCGGTGCCCAGCGTCTTCTGATACCAGTCGGCAACCATGATCGCGCCGTCCGGGTTGAAGGACGGAACCATCAGGAAGACCACGTTGTCCAGGATCCGCCCGGTCTCTTCGTCCTTCCGAGTGAGCAGATCGTAGGCCAGTTCCGGCGCCATCTGGATCCCGCCGATCTCCTAGGCGTGAAGGCTCATGGACTGGCAGATGACCGCCTTGCCCTCGCCGGCCAGCTTTCTGACTTCCTGCTCGGCGAGCCCGCGCGGGTCGCTGATCCTGGCGTTCACCTCCCGCAGTCGATCCAGCCCGGCGAGGTTCTTCGGGGAGGAGATGATGACCAGCAGGAAGGGGTTGCCCTGGGTGCTCGGACCCATGTTGACCACCTTGAGCTTGCCGCCGCCCTGCTTTTCCAGGAGCTGATAGTAGTCGACCATCTTGTCCCAGCGGGCGATCTTCCTGTCGGCGCCAAGCTGGAATCCGAAGAACTTCTCGGGTGCAGTGATCTGGCTCGGCGCCACCGCCGCCAGCGCCAGGAGAACGAGCATCGTCCGCGCGAATCTCATTGGAGATCCTCCGTGGTTTAACGTACCAGAACTGGAACGCGGATTGCCGGTCCGTGTTTTCGAGGTGAGAAGAACGGTCACACTGGACGACGACGTATGTCAGGCCGCCACGCCCTTGTCCCGCGCCTCGGAAAAGCGGCTGGGAAAAGTCCAATCCGAACTGGCTCGACGGGGTCTTGAGAACGTGAAAAGAAATCCTGGGGACACGCCTGTGAGGTGCGTGCGGGGACAGGCCGGTGTGTCCACAAGGGACACACTGGCCAGTCCCCAGCGATTGTTTCCAGGAAGCCAGCCCGGAGTGTCCCCGAATTCTTTTACACGTTCTGAGCCACCGGCAGCCCCGTCCAGGAGGTCTTCTCGAAGATTCCCCACGTTCGAAGCGCCGCCCCGTGCCCCGACGATTTCAGCCTCGCGAATTGAGCGCGCTCTCGATGAATGGAAGGCGGCCTTTAGGCCGCGCTTGGCTATGGCCAGGCCCGTGGAAGTGCGAGGCTTAAGCCTCGCGCGGGCTGAAACCAGCCCTCCACGCCCCGGTTGAGATATCCTATTCGCGTGTATTCGCGTTCATTCCCGGCGGTTGTCTTCTTGTTCGCGGCTCTGGCCGCCGCGCAGACTTCCTACTACCAGTTCGCCTTCGATCAGGACGCGCTTTCCGGCGCGCCCGATTTCAGCCACATGAACCGCGCGCTGGCGGCGGCCGACCGCCTGTTCCTGCGCTACGGCCACTTCACGCGCATCGGGGAGGACCTGAAGCGCGACACCGAGGACGACGAGCGCATACGCCTGTTCGGCGTCAACCTGGTCTTCGGCGCGAACTTCCCCGAAGAGCAGGACGCGGCGCGCATCGCCAGGCGGCTCCGGCGGCTGGGCGTCAACCTGGTCCGCCTGCACCACATGGACTCGCAGCCGGACTCGAACCCGGCCAACGCCGGCAGTATCCTCACCACCGGCCCGTTCCCCACGCTGAACCCGGTGGCCGTCGAGCGGCTGCGCAAATTCCTGGACGCGCTCAAGGCCGAAGGCATTTACTGCAACCTGAACCTGAAGGTGGGCTACGTGTTCCGGCCCGCGGTGGACGGTCTGCCGCCGCATCCGGCCATGCCCACGCAGTCGAAGCCGCTGCACATCATCCACCCGCGCGCGGTCGAATTGCAGACCGAGTTCACCCGCAAGGTGATCGACGCGCTGCGGCTCAAGGACGACCCGGTGCTGGCGATGGTCGAAATCGAGAATGAGACGTCGCTGGTGCGCGAGTGGCAGTCGTCGAATCTGGACCGCCACCTGGTGGGCGAGTACGGCACGATCTTCGACGATCGATGGAACGAATTTCTGAAGGCGAAATACCCCTCGACCGGCGCGCTGCGCGCGGCCTGGGGCGCAAGCGAGCCCGACGGTCCTTCACTGTTGACCGGCAACTGGATCATCGAAAGGAGCAGCGACGCCGACGGCTACTTCGAGCGGCTGGAGAACGAGCCCACGCCGACCCTGCGCGCCGTGGTGACGCGGAAAGGCTCGCGCTTCATCGTCAAGGAAGTGGGTTTTTCCATCGCCGAGAATCAGCCTTACATCGCCGAAGTGGAACTGCGCATCGAGGCGGCCGGCAGCGTCTCGCGCAACATCTCGATGGACGTGAAGCAGAACGTCGATCCGTGGCGCACAATGTCGAGCCGCGGCATCACCCTGACCAACCAGTGGCAGAAGTTCAGCATGTCGTTCACGCCAAGCTGGGGCATGGACGGCGTGGGCCGCTTCGGCCTGTACTTCGAGGCGCTGGACGTCCCGCTCTACGTGCGCGGCTGGAAGGTATACCGCGCCGGGCGGCGCGGGCTGGGCGCGGGTGAGACGATGGAAGCGGCGACCATCGCACGCGTGGGCGAAAACGACATCGGCACGCTCGAGCGCACCGACGACTACCTGCTGTTCTTGGTCGAGCGCGACAAGGCGTACCTGGACGACATGCTCGGCGCGGTGCGGGAGATGACCGACCCGTGGGTGGCGGTGGCCGGCACGCAGATGGGCTACGGCGGCCTGCTCAACTACGACTCGCACGATTCGCTCGACTACCAGGACCACCACTTCTACGTCGATCACTACAACTTCCCCAACGTCTCCTGGGACGGGCGCGACTGGCGCTTCCGCGACCAGTCGAACGCCGGAAGCGGCATGAGTGCGTTTCAGAACATGGCGATTGCGCGTCAGGCGGGGCGGCCGTACACGGTCAGCGAATTCAACCAGCCCTGGCCCAATACTTACGCCGCCGAGATCGACCCCACGCTGGCCGTTTTCGGCGCGTTCCAGGATTGGGACTCGATCGTGCACTTCGCCTATTCGCACGGCCGCGGCTGGGACGACAACGTGCCCAACGGCTTCAACATCAACGGCGACTGGACCAAGTTCGCCGGCATCGGCCAGGCGGCCTGGCTGTTCCGCTCCGACGCCATCACGCCGGGCCGCGAGATGATGCGCATTGCGGTGTCGCCGGAGATGCGTCTGCGCGCGACGCGCGAGAAGCGCAACGCGGGTATCGGAAGTTTCCTGTCTTCGGCGATCGGCTTCGATCCGAACACGCTGTTCCTGCATCCGGTCGAGTTGGTCAAGGACGGCGATAACCCCGTTCCCGAAGCCGCGCGCCGCACGCCCACTCCGCCGTTTGTCTCCGACATGGGCGAGACCACCTACGACCCGCGGGCGCGGCTGTTTCTGATTCACTCGGCCAGGGCCGCCGGCGTGGTGGGCTTCGCGGAGAGGAAGAAAGTGACCGCCGGCGCTATCGATGTCGAGTTGGCCGCCTCGGCGCGCGGTTTTGCGGCCGTCGTGCTGACGCCGGTGGACCAGGCGCCGCTTGCCGAATCCCGCTGGATGCTGCTGACCAACCCCGGCTACACGCTGCGCACGCAGCCGGGTTCGAACCCGCCGCGGCCGCAACAGATCGTCAAGTACCCCGGCACCACCGACTGGTGGACCATCGAGCCGGACCAGGCCGGCAAACCGAACGGCAATCTGAACGGCGGGAATCGGCCCGTCTGGATGGAGCGCGTCGAGGCCTTTGTGACCGTGCGCACACCGGCAGCGAAGATCGCGGTATATCCTTTGGATGGAGCGGGCCGGCGGATGACGCCGCTCGCTTCGCGCGAGGTCGAGCGCGTGGACGGCGGTTTCCGGTTGCATCTTCAAGGCGAAGGCTCGGCCATGTCGCCGTGGTTTGAAATCACTCTGGAGTAACGCCATGCTGCCTCTGTTACTGATCGCCGGCGCGCTGTGCGCCATGGCTCAGACCGTTACGGTGTCAACCGGCGGTCCCGTGAAGACCCTCGCGGAGGCTCGCGCCGCCGCCCGCGCGATCCACAAGCAGACGCCGGACGCCACGGTGCGCATCGAAATCGGCGGCGGGACGTACCGCCTCGCCGAGACGCTCGTGCTGGGGCCCGAAGATTCGAACACCGTGTGGGAAGCCGCGCCGGGCCAGCGCGTGGTGGTGAGCGGCGGGCGCGTGATCGGCGGCTGGAGCAAGGGGCAGGGCAACCTCTGGACGGCGCCGGCGGGCGAGCCTTACTTCCGCCAGTTGTTCATCAGCGGACGCCGCGCGCAACGGGCGCGCACGCCCAATTTCGGTTTCTTCCGCATCGACGGACCCAGCCCGCAAGAGGGCCCGTTCAAACTCAAGTACCGCGGCGCCGGCATCAAGCCCGAGTGGGCCGGCACGGACGCCGAGGTGATCGCGCTGCTGGCCTGGGCCGACATCCGCATGCCGATTGTCTCGATGGACCCGGCGGCGCACATCGCAACGCTGGCCGGCGACCCGCGCAAATCCAACCGCGAAGCCGACGCGCGCTATTACATCGAAAACACGCCCGACTCGCTGGACACGCCGGGCGAGTGGTACCTGGACCGTAAGACCGGCGTGGTGAGCTACCGGCCGCTCGGCGGAGAGGACCTGACGAAAGAGGAAGTCGTCGCGCCGGCGCTGACGCGGCTGGTGAGCCTGGAAGGCCGCCCGGAGAAGGGCGAACTGGTGCGCCGGGTGGTCTTTCGCGGCATCCACTTCGCGCACGCCGATTGGAGCATGGGGCCGCGGGGCTACGCCGACACCCAGTCGTCCGTGATGACCGCGCAGACGGCGTTCGAGGCGGTGGGCGCCGAGGAGTGCGCCATCGAACGCTGCGTGTTCCGCCAGATCGGCGGCTACGCCGTCTGGTTCGGGCGCGGGTCGAAGAAGAACCGTGTCGCCGGCAACGAAATCGCGGACGCGGGCGGCGGGGGCGTCAAGATCGGCGAAACCGTGCAGCGCCCCAACGACGCCGAGCGCAACTGGGAGCACGTCGTGAGCGACAACCACATCCACGACATCGGCCTGGTGTTTCCGCCGGCCGTCGGGGTGTGGGTGGGCCAGTCCAGCCGCAACGTCATCGCCCACAATCACATTCACGACCTCTACTACACGGCCATCAGCGTGGGCTGGACCTGGGGCTACGGGCCCAACCAGTGCAACGGTAATATCATCGAGTACAACCACCTGCATTCGATCGGCAAGGACATGCTGTCGGACATGGGCGGCATCTACACGCTGGGCATGCAGCCCGGAACCGTCTTGCGCAACAACCTGATCCACGACATTTCGTCGTTCACCTACGGCGGCTGGGGCATCTACCCGGACGAAGGCTCCACCGGGATGGTGATCGAGAACAACGTGGTCTACCGCTGCAAGAGCGCCGGCTTCCACCAGCACTACGGCCGCGAGAACATCGTCCGCAACAACATCTTCGCGCTGAACCGCGAGAACCAGTTGATGCGCACCCGCGCCGAACCGCACCTGTCGTTCACCTTCACCGGCAACATCGTCTATTTCGACCAGGGCCGCCTGCTCGGCTCGAACTGGACCGGCGAGCAGTTCAAGATGGAGCGGAACCTGTATTTCGACGCCCGCTCGGACGGCATTCGTTTCGCCGGCCGCTCGTTCGACGAGTGGCGCGCCGCGGGGCAGGACCGCGAGTCGATCGCCGCCGACCCGCTGTTCGTCAACCCGGCAAACTTCGACTTCCGCCTGCGCCCCGGCTCGCCCGCGGCGAAGATCGGGTTCAGACCCATCGACCTGAGCACCGTCGGGCCGCGCCCCATACAATAACTGTTATCTTTGGTATTGACATTCATACCTGTTTTTGGTAGAGTGGTTTTGAGGGCCATCATGGAGACTACGGCCACGGTAAGGGTAAGAATGGACGCCACGGTCCGGGTGGCGGACGAGGTGTGGGTTGCTCTCGCCCTTCTACACTGCGAGTATCCGAGTCGCATTTCGTTCACCGCGGGCGAGATTCGTCAACGTGTGGAGAAAGAGGGAATCGCTCCCGAACTGAGACCCGGAGTCGCCACGCACATTGGTCAGCACTGTGTGGCGAACACTCCGCCGAAGTCAGGGACGTACAGAATGTTGCTTCGCCTGCCAGACGGCAGCTACCGACTCTACCGTCCCGGCGATGAGTGCCATCCACGGAGGAAGGGGAAAACGACCCCGCACCGCTCCGAGTTGCCCGAACCCTATCACTACTTGCTCGACTGGTATGAGCGAGAGTACCGCTCCAATTCCGGCGATCGCTTGATTGATCCGGTTCTGGCCATGGCGGGCGTAGGGAAAGATCTCTGGATGGAAGAAGGCGGCGATGCTTTCATCAACCGACTCCGCGAAGAGTGGGTTGGCGTTGAGACTTCAGCGACCCAGCCGGACGGCAAGGCGAAAGCTGCACTCGACCCCGATCGCGTTTGGGTTCGTATCATTGACCATCAGGGCGAGAGTTTCGAGACCGTGAGAGGACTCCCGCTCACCTATGAGGTTGAAGGAGCCGGAATTTGGTTTTTCCGCGATGGCAGACGTATCGACAAGAAGCTGTGGCGCGGAGATGTAGAGAAGGCGATTGAGCGGTGTCCGCTGAGGAAGACCACGGACATCAAAGATGTTATGGACCCTGCGTATCTGTTCGCTCTGCTGATGGACAAACGAATTCGACAGAACGACTGGTAAAAGAAGGAGGCTCTTCTGGCCAAGGTCTATTGGGACTCGAACCTGTTCATCTATCTTTTCGAGGAACATCCGCTCTTTGCGCCGAAGGTGAAGTCTCTTCGATCTCGCATGCTGGAGCGTGGGGACCAGCTTTTCACAAGCGCCTTCGCGGTGGGCGAGATTCTGGTGAAGCCCATGGAAACCGGCCGGCGTGAAATCGCGGAACGTTACCTCACCTTCTTCCGTCACCCCGCGGTTGCGGTAATCCCGTTCGAGCTGGAGACTTCGTCGCGATACGCCGCCATCCGCGGCGATCGATCGGTCCGTCCAGCCGACGCCATTCACCTGGCGTGCGCCGCCTGCGCCGGAATCGATCTCTTCATAACCAACGACGACCGGCTGAGCCGCAAGGTGGTTTCAGGCATCAGCTTTCTGTGCGCGCTCGACCACGCTCCGCTGTAAAAAAGGGGTCAGCCTGGTATGGCCCCTTTTATTGCTTGCCCTGCCGGCGGCGAGTGGTGACCGGCGTCACCCCTTTGAACCGCAGGTACGTGAACAACTGGGAACGGTGCGTCAACTCGTGCTCCTTGAGAAACTGGATCATCTCGAGCCGCGTCAGTTTCGCGCCGTCCCACTTGGTCACGATTCCGGCGAAGAACTCGGGAGACTGCCGGGCCAGCTCGGCGGTGCGCCGTTCGAGGGACTGCCGCATCGCGGCGGTGAGTTCGGCGGCGTTCGCGGTCTCGGGCAGCGGGAAAAAATGGCGCTTGAGCATTTGGCGGAACTCGGGGACCTGGAAATTCTCGACACCCTCCAGCAGCAGCCCCGTGAACCCGTGGCCGGCGTCCAGGATATGGCGCGCGATCTCTCCGAAGGTCATCAGTTCGGGCAGGGGCCGGAACGCCAGATCGCCCTCCGGCAATTCCTCGACCGCCTGCGCGGCGTCGGCGCGGATCGAGTTCCAGGTTTCAAGCACGGATTCGAGTCGGACCATATACACGATTGTAGCCGCTCGGCCGCGGTCCAGGGGACCGAACTCCTTGCATATCGAAAGGTGGAAGTTCCGCGGGCCGCCGGCGCGGAGGTCCGGGGTGTGGCGACCGAGGTTTCCGAAGGCGACCCTCTCCGGAAGGTCTTTTGAATGGCGGGGACGACGGGGTTCGAACCCGCGACCTCCGACGTGACAGGCCGGCGTTCTAACCAAACTGAACTACGTCCCCGCAAAACTGCAACGTCGTAGGAACCATCCTATCACAAATCGGGGACCGGGAACCGTGGCCGGTTTATCATGGGAGGAATGGCACCGCCGCCCATGGTCCGCCTCATCGGAGTGAGCAAGCAGTTTGACGGCAAGCGCAGAGTCACGGCGCTGGAAGGGATCGACCTCTCGGTCGGCCGCGGCGAGATGCTGGCGATCGTCGGGCCGTCGGGCTCCGGCAAGTCGACGCTGCTGAACCTGATCGGCGGGCTCGACACTCCCACGTCGGGGGAAATCGAGTTGGACGGGGCGCGGCTGGGAGGGCTTAGCGACGACCAGTTGACCCGCGTGCGGCGCGACAAGATCGGTTTCATCTTCCAGTTCTTCAACCTGCTGCCGACGCTCACGTGCCTGGAAAACGTCGCGCTGCCCCTGCATTTGCGCGGCTGGGCGCGGAAGAAGGCCGAAGGACGGGCGCGCGAGTTGCTCGACCTGGTTGGGCTCGGGCAACGGCTCGAGCACCTGCCGGAGGAACTGTCGGGCGGCGAGCGGCAGCGGGCCGCCATCGCGCGCGCGCTGTCGATCTACCCTCCGCTGCTGCTGGCCGACGAGCCGACCGGCAACCTGGACACGCACGCCGGCGCCGAGATCCTGAAACTCCTCGAAGACCTGCATTCACGGCTCGGCGCGACGCTTCTGATCGTCACGCACGACCTGGAAGTGGCGCGCAGTTGCGCGCGCGCCATCGCCTTGCGCGACGGGCGCGTGGTCGAGGACCGGCGGCAATGATCCTGCTGCGCCTGCTGAGCTGGCCGTATGTGCGCAAGCACTCGCTGCGCTCGCTGCTGACGGTAGCGGGCATCGTCCTCGGCGTGGCGGTTTTCGTCGGAATGCACACGGCCAACGAGAGCGTCCTGGAAGGCTTCCGGCGCACGGTGGACCGCATCGCGGGCGCGGCTCAGTTGCAGGTCTCGGCGGGGGAAACCGGTTTCGACGAGGACGTGCTCGAGCGCGTGCAGGCAACGCCCGGCGTGCGCGTGGCCGTTCCGGTGATCGAAGCCACGGCGGACACGGGCCTGGCGGGGCAGGGCAACCTGCTGGTGCTGGGCGTGGACATGACCGGCGACCGCAGCCTGCGCGACTACGACTTCGAGGGCACGGACGACGACGTCATCGACGACCCGCTGGTGTTCCTGGCCCAGCCGGATTCCATCGTTGTCACGCGGCAGTTCGCCGAGCGGAACGGTCTCAAAATCAACAGCCCGCTGGTCATGCGGACCATGCTCGGCGAGCGCCGTTTCACCGTGCGCGGCATCATGCGCTCGGGCGGCCTGGCGAGCGCCTTCGGCGGCAACCTGGCGGTGATGGACATCTACGCCGCCGAGCTGATCTTCGGCCGCGGCCGCAAATTCGACCGCATCGACCTGGCCGTGGGCGAAGGCGTTTTGACGGAAGAGGTGGCGGGGCGGTTGCGCTCGGCGCTGGGGCCCGGCTTCCAGGTCGAGCCGCCCTCGGCGCGCGGCCAGCACTTCGAGGCGGTGTCCCGCGCCTTTTCGATGGTGATCAACATGACCAGCCTGTTCGCGCTGCTGATCGGCATGTTCATCATCTATAATGCGTTCGCTATCGCGGTCACCCAGCGGCGCGCGGAGATCGGCATCCTGCGCGCGCTCGGCGCGACGCGGCGCCAGATTCGCACGCTGTTCCTGGCCGAAGGGTTTATCGCCGGGCTGGTTGGCTCCGCCGCCGGAGTGATGTTCGGGAGCCTGCTCTCGCGCGGCATCGCCGCCTACATCAGCACCCTGCTGGGCGAAGTGTACGGTCTGGCGCAACGCGCCGAGGAACTCTCGGGCGATCCGAAACTGGTGGCGGCCGCAATGGCGCTGGGCGTGGCGGCCAGCGTGTTCGCTTCCTGGCTTCCGGCGCGCAGCGCGGCGCGCGTGGATCCCGTGAAAGCTCTTCAGAAGGGCCGCTACCAAGTGCTGTCGGCGGGAGAGAACCGGATACGCATGCTGGTTTCCCTGGCGCTGTGCGCCGTTGCGGCCGCCTGCCTGGTGCTTGGAAAAGGCAAGGTTCTCTTTTACGCGGGATATATTCTGGTGATACTGGCCGCGCTGCTGTTGACGCCGGCCGCCGCGCTCTGGCTGGCGCGTCTGCTGCGTCCCGCGCTCAAATGGCTTCGGCCTGTGGAAGGCGCGCTGGCGGCCGACAGCCTGGTCCAGTCCCCGCGGCGCACCTCGGCCACGGTGGCCGCGCTGATGCTGTCGCTGGCGCTGGCGATCGGGTTTGCCGGCATCGCGCGCTCGAGCTACAACGAGATCGCCGACTGGTTGACCGTCGCGTTCAACCCGGACCTGTTCGTTGGCACGTCGCAGAACTTCACCACGCGCAGTTTCCGATTCCCCGCGTCGATGGGCGACCAGATCCGCGCGATCGAAGGCGTCGCCGAGGTGCAGGGTGTGCGGACCGCGCGCGTGGCTTTCCGCGGCTCGCCGGTGATGCTCATCGGCGTCGAGGTCGAAAGCATGGCGCGGCGTGCGCCGCGGCGGCCGGTGGAGGGCGACATGGAGCGGATGTACCGGTTGACGGCGCGGGGTGAGGGCGTCATCGCCTCGGACAACCTTGCCGCGCTCAAAGGATTGAAACTTGGTGACGTGATCGAAATCGCCGCGCCCAACGGCCTGCTCCGGTTGCCGATCGCCGGAATCGTGATCGACTATTCGGACCAGGGGGGAAGCCTGCTGGTGGACCGCCAGGTCCTGCGCCGCTATTGGAACGACGATTCGGTGAACACCTTCCGCGTCTACCTGAAGCCCGGAGCGAAAGAAGCGGAGGTCCGGGAGCGGTTGCTCGCTCGCTTCGCCGGCGAGCGGCGCGTGTTCGTATTCACGAGCGCCGAACTGCGCCGCTTCATCCTGGGGCTGACCGATCAGTGGCTGGCCTTGACCTGGGTGCAGTTGGCTGTGGCCGTGCTGGTGGCCGTGCTCGGCATCGTGAACAGTCTCACGGTGTCCATCGCCGACCGGCGCCGCGAGTTGGGCGTATTGCAGGCGGTGGGCGGTTTGCGCGGACAAATCCGCCGCACCATCTGGCTGGAAGCCGTGAGCGTGGGCGCGATCGGCCTGGCGCTGGGACTGGCGCTGGGAGCGGTGAACTTATACTTCACCATCCGCATGTCGGGCCAGGACTTCGCCGGCTACCGTTTGGCCTACGAGTACCCGTTCCCGGTGGCGGCGACGCTGGTCCCGATCATTCTGGGAGCGGCGTTCCTGGCGGCCCTCGGCCCGGCCGAGGCGGCCGTGCGTGGCAGACTGGTGGAGGCTCTCGAATATGAATAAGCTCGCCGTCGCTCTGATCCTGGCGGCGCCGTGCATGGCGCAAGAGGCGCGCGCGATCGTCGAGCAGGTCCAGCGCCGCGCCAGCGTCAATTCCGAGCGCTACGAAGGAACCTTGCAGGTCTTCGATTCGAAGGGCCGCACCAGTGAAAAGCGGTGGCGCTACGACCGCATCGGTTCGGCCGGTTCGAGCAAGGTGGTGCTGCGTTTCAGCGCGCCCGCCGAGGTGAAGGGCGTCGCGCTGCTGGTGGTCAATCATCCGGACCGCGCCTCGGACCAGTGGATGTGGACGCCCGCAATCCAGCGCGACCGGCGCATCGCGCTGCAAGACCGCTCGACGCGCTTTTTCGGCACCGACTTCAGCTTCGAGGACCTGGAGGAGCGGGACGTCGATCAGTACGAGTACAAGCTGCTCGGGGAAGAAACCATCGGCGGCGCGGCGGCGTGGAAAATCGAGTCGCGCCCGAAGCGGTCGAAGTCGTCGCAATACACGCAGTCCGTGGTCTGGGTGCGCAAGGAGACTTACACCTTCGCGCGGATCGAGAACTACATCAAGACGCAACTGGCGCGGCGGCTGAATTACTCGAACCTGGAAAAGACCCAGGGGATCTGGACCGCGCGGCGGCTCGAGATGCACGACCTGCGCCGCAACAGCCGCACCGTGCTGGTCCTCGAGAAACTCCAGTACAACGCGCCGCTCAAGGACCAGGATTTCACCTTGCAGGCGCTGCGCCGCGAGTCATGACGCCGCGGATCCTGATTGCGCTGGCGCCCTTGCTGCTGTCGGCGCAGAGCTTCACACAGCGCGGCTTTCTGGACGTTCGGACGGTTATCTATCCCGAGACCGCGCCCGGCGACAGCGGCCGCGCCATCGCCGAATCGCTGCTGCGCTACGAAGCCTCTTGCCGGTTCACGTCCGCGCTGCGCCTGGCGGGCGCCATCGACGCTCGCGCCGACACGCATCTTCAGACCGCGCGCGACCCGCGCCTGGATTGGCAGGACCGCACGCTGCGCCGTCCGGCCCTTTCCATCCGCCGCCTGAGCCTGGTCTACGGACGCGGCGGCGTGACGGCGGAACTGGGCAAGCAGTTCATCCGCTGGGGCAAGGCCGACATTCTCAACCCGACCGACCGCTTCGCGCCGCGCGACTTCCTCGGCGTCGTGGACAACGATTTCCTGGCCGTTACGGCCGCGCGCGTCACCATCGAGCGGTCGGGCAACACGCTCGACGCCGTCTTCACTCCGCGTCTCACGCCCAGCCGGACGCCGCTTCTGAACCAGCG
>Ga0315273_10007535_pt1 | contig 13647 bp, 11 predicted proteins | sample YL17G02_0_MG_FD_205753 | JGI IMG/M metagenome (GOLD analysis project Ga0315273, IMG submission 205753) | Sediment microbial communities from Yellowstone Lake, YNP, Wyoming, USA - YL17G02_0 | ecosystem: Environmental > Aquatic > Freshwater > Lake > Sediment | place: USA: Wyoming | collected... | reverse complement strand
CCGTCACCCTCGAGGGACCAGGCTTCAAAAGCGTGACCGTTAAATGCTGGAAGCAAGGCGGTGTCTTTGGTTCCGATTCGACGGTGGCCACCGTTGCCCTCGATGCGAAAGGCAACGGCTCGTTCGTCTTCCCGGCCGATGCCTACCCGCATGGCCCCATCACGGTGAGAATCAGCGGCGAGAACGGCGCCGCCAAAGACAATTGCTATCTACAACTCTACAACAAGGGCGGCGTTTCCTGGAACGAAGGAATGCCCGAAGATCCACCTCCGGCGGCCAAAGGCATGTCGCTGGTCTTTGCCGACGACTTCAAGGGGCCACTCTCCATCTCGAGCACCGATCCCAAGGCCACCTATTACGACCACAAGCCCCCGGGCGGCTGGCAGGACTTCAGTACGCTTCGATTTACGAGCTTTGATCAACCCAACAATCCCTTTAGCCAAGTCGATTCCTACATGCGCATCAGGGCGAGCGAGAAGGCTAAGAGTTCCGGTTTGATCTCCTCCATGAAGAACGATGCCAGCGGCATAACGACCAAGGCTCCCTGCTACTTTGAATGCCGGCTTATCGGCCCCAACGCCACTGGAACGTGGCCGGCCTTCTGGCTCCTGACGGATTACATGACGGATCACGTCAAAGGCATCAAAGTGCCGTGCGATGAGTTGGACATCATTGAAGCTTACGGCGGGGAAGGCCCACGCCAACCAAACGCTTTCGACACCTATATGATTTGTCCCCATTGCTGGGAGCAGGGTGATGCCGGCAAGGCCATCGAGAAGAAGGCCTTCGACGGGCTGCGCAATCCAATTCGCATGCGCAAGTTCGGAATCCCCTCTACCTGGTTTGAAGCGTTCCACACTTATGGCTGTAAGATCACCGAGACGGACACTATCTACTATTGCGACAACATCGAGGTGGGCCGGCACGCAACGCTTCCGCTCTCCAAAAACCGCCCGTTCTTCTTTTTGGTCAATCTGGCCACCGGCGGCGGCTGGCCCGTCGATTTGTCGCGGTATGACGGTTTGGCCGACATGTATGTCGATTACGTGCGGGTGTATAGCGGAGCCGCAGCTAATAAGACCGGCGGCACACAGTAGGGTTAAGACTGGAAGCCGACATGCAAAAGAGCGGTGCAACGCGGGATGCGCAAGGAACGAACATGACCCAGCGGAACTAAGCGGGCGGCGAATCTGTCGGTCATACCTGCGATGTAGTCACAGACGGTCCGCTCCAGGCCGTGCTCGCGTATGAAGCTTTGGAAGTAGCCGGGCATCAGCCCCGCCTCGCGGGCCCTACAGGCTCGGCAGGCTGTGCTCCCGGCTCACCTGTCTTAACAGGTCAAGCAGCTCGATAAGACTCTGGCTGATGACGTCGGCGTCGCTGCAGACATTGATGAAATTCGTGTCCCCGCTCCACCTGGGCACCACGTGGATGTGCAGGTGCTCGGGCAGGCCCGCGCCGGCGCATCGCCCGAAGTTCATTCCTACGTTAAACCCGTGAGGCTTTATCGCCAGCGACAGCGCCTTTTGTGACTCCCTGATTAGCTTAGTCATATCGAGAAGCTCTTCGTCGGTCGCCTGGTCAAGCTCGCCGATGTGCCTGGCCGGCGCTATCAATAAATGGCCGTTATTGTAGGGGTAGCGATTGAGGATCACGATGCTGTTGCCCGAGCGCCAAAGCACCAAATTCTTATCGTCATCCCGCGGATTGTCGCGGTTACGGCAGATGAAGCAATCGCCGGGTTTGTCTAAGCCCTGGATATAGTTGATCCGCCAGGGCGCCCATAGATTTTTGCGTTCCAACGTGCGACTACCTCCGTATCCTTGTGCCCCTTACAGCAGCTTTGCCGTTATGCTTTGCTTGATGGTCAGCAGCGGTTGTACGCTGATGCCCATAGGAATGGCCGCCTGAATCTTCATTTCGTACTGCTGATCGTATTGTTCCGACTGCCCCGTCTCGACGTTGAACAGCTCCTGCCCGCTGCCCTGCAGGCTTAAAAGCCTGTACCCGCTGAGGAACCCGAATGTTCCGCTCATCTGGAACGTACCGGAGTAGGGTATGGGCCAGCTTGCCGGGACCGTCTCGGCAAGGCTGTATGAGCTGCCTATGACGGCGACAGGCCCCTTTTCGGACTGGCGAATTTCATCAAGTTTATAGACAACGTCTCTTGCCTTTCTCATTACCATAGGAGCGGGAACCGATAGCTGCGACTTCCAGGTTTGACCGGGGGAAAGGCCGCCGGCGGCTGTGTCTATGCTCGAGACCGAATCCCAGAGGAACCACTGGGTCGAGACGAAATCGCATATCATATCCGGCTCTTTAGTTCTGCCGCGGTCGGCTCCAGGGCGGAACGCCTTCTCTCCGACTTCTTTGATTAGCGCATCCAATTGCGAGTAATCTTCAATTTTGCCCGTCGGCCCGACCTTCAGGGTGAAGCTTTTACCGGCGAAATACTCAACGGCGTCTTTCCCGCCCGAGCCGCTCGGACCCTTGCTTCGCGTCACTTTTGCCGATTTGCACGTCGCCTCGATAGTGGTCAGCCCGAGGGGATCTACTTCGGTTGGAGTGTAAGCCATAACAATATCCAGGGACTCGATGATATTCTCCGAAGCCTTGCCGCCCGCCTTGGACATCTTCTTCTCCGGGTCCCAGTCAATGCTCACCTCCCTCCTTGTGACAAACCTGTACTGGAGGGTCTTGCCCTGCTCGAAATCAACGGTCAGTATGTTGCCTTTCTCTTTCGAGGCCTTCCTCTCGGAGCTCGTACATCCGGCCACGCCGAGAAGAACGACAAGCGTCAGCATCGTAAGTGCGGTTCTCAATTCTGATCCTTTCAATTTCAGTCCACTCTCTCGATGTGGTAGAAGCGAATCGCCGCCATTTTCAGCGCGGCAGGCTCTTTCTCATCCTTTTGCACGGATTCCGGGTCAACGGCAAGCCACTGCGACTTCAGGTCCTCGGTGTACTCGTTCACTTTGCCGGCCGACAGGTCCAGCTTTAGCCGGCCGGTATATTCTTCGGTGTTGTCGAAGAGCTTCGACAGAAATCCGGTCGATTGCTCTTTGTAGAGCTCAGCCGCATTTTCGGATGATGGCACGGCTTTCATTGTGGCAAACGCGACCTTGCCCTTGTCCGAATCCTGGACCCCTTCAAGCTCATAGACTCTCTCGTACGACCTGGACCCCATCATTCCGAAGTCAAACGTCTTCAGGCTGCTCCACTTGTCGCCTTTGCCGTACTGTTTCGTCTCGCCCGTCGGCAAAGCCGGGATCGTATGACGCTGCTTGACCACGTCGCCCGCCAGTAATGACTGCGCCGCTTTGTGGGCCTGGCTGCTGCCATTGACGGCGGCCTGCGCCTCTGTGATGCCTATGATCTTCGAGACCTGCCCGGACGGTGTAATCTCTATAGAGTAGCTCTGGCCAATCAGCTTGGTTAGAGGACTGTCCTGGTCGGCCTGCCTCGAACTGTCAAAATCCAGAACGACGCTATCCCTGACTTTGGCAAGGTATTTAAGCTGTTTGATGGTGATTTCCGCGACGCCGATGCCTTTGTCATCGACGCTTTTGATCCGCTGGGCGAAGGTCATTTCTATTTTGTTGCTGGTGCTGCCGCCCTTGAAGGCGGAAGGCTTGCTCGGCGGCGGACCCTCCCACAGGACGCTCTTCTCGGCCTCGCTCGTTACTCTGTAGGTCGTCAAGTCGTCCGGCGTAAACTTCAATACCAGCGTGACTGCCGCCTTGTCTTTTTCCGGTTCGACCTTCGTTTCGACGGCTTTTTCCGGCTCAACCTTCGTCTCGACAGTCTTTTCCGGTTCAACCTTTGTGTCCACCGCCTTATCAGGTTTGACCGCAGTCTCAACGGCTTTTTCCGGCTCGACCTTTGTTACGGTAGTCTTGTCCGGGGCGGCCTGGGTCTTTTCGCTGCTATCAACTATCTCCACCGACTTCTCATCAGTCATTGAAGTCTTCTTTGCCGACCGGCCGCACCCAGGCCCAAAAATCACCAGCAAAAGCACGATCCAGGTAATGAAAAGGCGCATCTTATCAGACATCATCTTCGGCCTCCCTTAAAGTCTCTATTGTAAATAAGGCATTTTTCAGCCGATAATTATACGTTTTACATTCTCAAAGACAAGCAATTTTTCTTTAATCGGCTTTTATCAACGGTTAGAATACAATTTTCACGTTTTCAACCGGTTTGCAAGTGTTTTTGGAGAATCAGGATTATGAGAAGTGATACGGTTAAAAAAGGCTTTCAGCGGGCGCCCCACAGGGGTCTGCTTCGCGCCTGCGGCCTGACTGAGGCTGACCTCGACAAGCCATTTATCGGAATCGCCAACAGCTTCTGCGAGATAGTGCCCGGACATGTTCACCTCAACAAGGTCGCCAAGATTGTCAAGGATGCCGTTCGCCAAGCTGGCGGCGTCCCTTTTGAATTCAACACGATTGCGGTCTGCGACGGCATTGCGATGGGGCATACGGGTATGAAATATTCGCTTGCCTCGCGCGAGATTATCGCCGATTCGGTCGAGACGATGGGGCGCGCGCACTGCTTCGACGGCCTTGTCTGCATACCCAACTGCGACAAAATCATACCTGGGATGCTGATGGCGGCGGTTCGCCTGAACATCCCCACCATTTTCGTCTCGGGCGGGCCTATGGCCGCCGGCAAGACAAAAGACGGCAGGACCGTTGACCTTATCAGCATATTCGAGGGCGTCGCCCAATTCAACGCGGGCAAGATCGACGAAGAACAATTAGGCGAGCTTGAACGCTCGGCCTGTCCCGGGCAGGGAAGCTGCTCGGGAATGTTCACCGCCAACTCGATGAACTGCCTGTGCGAGGCTATTGGGATGGCGCTGCCCGGCAATGGTACGATTCTTGCCGTTGACCCGAAGCGCCGGAAGCTCTACAGGGCCGCGGGCAAACAGATTCTGACACTTATCGAAAAGGACATAAAGCCGTTGGACATAATCAACGAGAAGTCGCTGGATAACGCATTGGTTTTGGATATGGCGATGGGCGGCTCGACAAACACGGTCCTGCATACCCTTGCTGTGGCAAGCGAGGCGGGCATCAAATATGACCTCGAACGCATAAATCAGATTGCCGGCAGATGCCCGAATATCTGCAAGGTCTCGCCGTCGAGCGAATGGCATGTCGAGGACGTCGATGCCGCCGGCGGTATAAGCGCGATACTAAAAGAAATCAGCAGGATGCCGAATCTGTTGAACGCCAATTGTCTGACTGTAACCGGCAGAACCATCGGCCAGAATATCGCCCGGGCCCGGATCAAGAACCCGCAGGTCATCCGCACGCTCGACAATCCCTATTCCAAGACAGGCGGCCTGGCGATTCTGCGCGGCAATCTCGCCCCAGCCGGCGGAGTGGTCAAGACGGCGGGCGTGATGCCTAAAATGCTCACGCACACAGGCCCCGCCGTCATCTTCGAGAGCCAGGAAGAGGCCTGCGAGGGTATCCTGATCGGCAGGGTCAAGGCCGGCGACGTCGTCGTGATTCGCTGCGAAGGCCCCAAGGGCGGCCCCGGAATGCAGGAGATGCTCAGCCCCACAAGCTACATTATCGGGGCGGGCCTGGGCGAGTCGGTTGCGCTGATTACCGACGGGCGGTTCAGTGGCGGCACTCGCGGCGCCTGCATCGGCCATATCAGCCCCGAAGCCGCCTTAGGCGGACCGATAGGTTTGCTCAGGGACGGCGATATAATCCAAATCGACATCCCCAACAACGCGATAAACGTCAGGCTCTCGGACGAGGAGCTGGCCAAGCGCAAAAAGGCCTGGACCCCCCCCGCCCCCCGAATAACAAAGGGCTGCCTCGCAAAATACGCCTCAATGGCCACCAGCGCCGACACCGGCGCCGTGTTGAAGTGGCAAGTGTAGTTGCCACGCTTGAACAGGACAATCATTATTGCAGGGATAAGGATAAGAGAGAAACTTCTGGACGCCGATTTGGAAACATGTTAAACATAGCATCGAATCGCTGAGATTCACGGTTGGTTGCAGAGACCATAGAACTGTCTTGAATCTGATACGGTGGAATCATGTTGACCCGCTTAAAGGTTTCCGGTTTCAAGAACCTCGTCAATGTGGATGTTCGCTTTGGGCCGTTTACCTGCATCGCTGGCCCTAACGGTGTTGGAAAGTCCAATTTGTTTGACGCTATTCGGTTTCTAAGCGCCCTTGCCGACCGCCCACTGATGGAGGCAGCGCTCACCGTGCGCGGTGATGAGAACGGTGGGCGGATGGCTGACGTTCGCAGCCTCTTCCAGCGATATGGGGACCAGTACGCATCGGAGATGACCTTCGAAGCAGAAATGATTGTACCATCGAAAGGCGAGGACGACCTTGGAGAAAGTGCAAAGGCGACGACCACCTTCTTGCGCTACTCGCTCGTGCTTGCGTATAGGAGAGACGAGAACTTGGGCTCTTTGGGATCTCTCGATATCCTAAAAGAGCACCTTACCTATTTAACGAAGGGAGACGCTCCCAAACACCTGCTCTTTGACCACAAGCTCGCTTGGCGCAACTCGGCGATTCGCGGTCGTCGGGCTGGCAAGGACTACATCTCTACAGAAGACCGGGCCGAAGGGCGGATCATCAAGCTTCATCAGGACGGGCGCTACGGAAGGCCTTTATCGAGGCTAGCAAAGAACTTGCTGGGAACCGTCCTGTCTGCGACAAACGCAGCGGGGAGTCCAACAGCGTTGCTAGCACGTCGCGAAATGCGGTCTTGGCGACTTCTGCAACTTGAACCATCGGCCCTCCGAAAGCCTGACGAGTTCTCTGCCCCGACAAAGCTCGATTCGTATGGTTCACATCTTGCAGCAACCTTGTACAGGCTGGCGTATCAGAATAGCCACAAAGGCGCCCGGAACGCGCATAATCCAGAAGTCTGCGCCAGGGTTGCTAATCGCTTGGCTAATTTAATCGACGACGTTTACAGAGTGTCAATTGACCGCGATGAGAAACGAGGATTGCTCACGCTAAATGTTATGGGCCGTGACAAAACCCCACACGCCGCTCGTTCTCTGTCCGACGGGACGCTGCGGTTTCTTGCGCTCGCGGTGCTTGAACAAGACCCCGAAGTCCAGGGAGTCCTCTGTCTTGAAGAGCCGGAAAATGGCATTCACCCTGGTCGAATCCCGGCCATGATAAAGCTCCTGCAGGATATTGTAACCGACATGGAGGAGCCGGTAAGCGAAGACAACCCATTGCGTCAGGTAATAGTGAACACCCATTCGCCTGCGGTCGTTCAACAAGTTCCTGAGGACACACTGTTGATGGCAGAACCCAGGGAGTCCATTTCCGAGGGGCGGCGGTTCAACAGCGTTCGTTTCAGTTGTCTGTCTGACACCTGGAGGGTCGTGAAATCACAAGACAAAGTTGATACTTGCAAGATGGGAGACCTGTTGTACTATCTCAATCCAGTGCTTCCGTCCGAGCATGTTATGATGGAGGACGCAACTCAAGTCGGTACATGCCAGAAAAAAACCCGGCATGCACGCCCCGTGCGCGTTGTTGACCGCCCGGATGTGGCGCCATATTTGCCCTATCAATTGTAATCGTTAGGTTAGGATGAATGAGCTGCACTACACTTTGCTTTCCGACGGTCCCGCCGACAAGGCCCTTATGCCAATACTGAAGTGGTTATTGCAGCAACGTCTGGTGAATGTGCCCATACAGTCTCACTGGGCAGATCTGAGCCGGCTCCGGAGGCCACCCAGAGAGCTACATGAGAAGATTCAAAAGAGTGTGGAGGTGTACCCCTGTGACCTACTGTTTGTTCATCGCGACGCTGAGACCGCGTCTTTGGAGGATAGATTGACCGAAATCAGTAATGCCATTGCCAAGGCCGGCACCACAACGGCAATTCCCCTTTCCATCGGAGTTGTACCAGTCCGAATGACCGAAGCGTGGTTGCTCTTCGACACTAACGCCATAAGAGAGGCTGCAGGAAATCCAAATGGGACTGTACACATAGACTTACCCGCAATAGGAACTCTTGAGGACTTGCCTAACCCTAAAAGCAGACTCCACGCCCTAATGCTTGAAGCTACTGGATTGGTATCTCGCCGCAGAAGACGTTTCGACGTGAACAGCGCCGTGCAGCTCATTCCTGAATACATAGAGGACTTCTCCCCACTAAGGGCACTGCCTGCATTTTCATCTTTAGAAAACCGAGTAACTGCAACCATCAACAATCATGGCTGGTGCGATTGAACTGTGCTGCGTTAATACCAGTGCAGTTTTGAAGTGGTAGGATGTCGGCAAAGAAGAAAACTCCGTGGTATGTTGATGGGCTGCATTTTGAATGTCAGGGTTGCGGTGGGTGCTGCTCCGGGCCGGCGGAGGGATATATCTGGGTCACCCGCCCGGAGATGAAGCTTATTGCGGATTCCCTGGAAATCTCCGTCAGCCAATTGAAGAGCGATTATCTCAGGCGAGCGGGCCTGCGGATGAGCATTATCGAGCACGATATCACGAAGGACTGCATCTTCTTACGCAAGATTGACGGCGCCAGGAAGTGTATGATCTATTCGGTTCGCCCCGCCCAGTGCAGGAGCTGGCCCTTTTGGCCCGGGAATCTGGCCAGCGGCAAGGCCTGGAACGAGGCCACCCGTAAATGCCCCGGCGTCAATCGTGGAAGACTCCACACGTATGAAGAAATCCAAAAGCTCAAGAGACTCAGGAAATGGTGGCAGAGCAGCAAGTGATGCCAATTAGAAAAAATAGATGTGCTTTTGCGTGCTTGCCCGGGTGGCAGCCTCAAGCCCACAGGGCTTGGGGATGGCCTTAAATCCAATAGTGCCTGCCGCCAGCGCAGTTATTTCCGCAGGATGGCGAGGCTCATCTTATGAACCGTATGAATACCCAAGTGGTTGAAAAGGTCGGTCGGGTCTATCAGTGGCTTGATGAGCAGTTGCATCAGGCGGGCTACAAGGCCGCGGCCTGCGATGGCTGCGGGAAATGCTGCGATTTCGATGCCTTCGACCACCGTTTGTTTGTCACGCCGCCGGAATTGATTTACCTCGCCGCGAACCTGCCCGGCCAAACGCTAAGGCCGATGACGACCGGGCGATGCCCGTACAATATCGTCGTCACGTGTTCAGTCTATGATTATCGTTTTGCCGGATGCAGGATTTTCTGCTGCAAGCCTGTGCCGAGCGCGGTCGAGGGGGGCGACAATGACTTCCAGGGTCGATTGAGCGAATCGGCGCTAAAAGAATTCAAATCCGTCTGCACGGAATTTGATATTCCCTATTGCTATACCGACCTGGCCGCTGCGCTTAACAGTTTTTCCGGAGCCTAATAGTTGTCAATAGGCAGCGGGATTTTGCCCTGGGGATCGCGGAGGTTTATGTATTTAACGCCCCCGAGCAGCGAGCCGTATTCCTTGTAATGGGCGTAGAGCTTGGCGAGCTTCTCTGCGTCGGTCGCTTCGAGATGCCGCTGCCATTTTCCCAGTTCGGCCCCCCAGATAATCTCGGTGCTGTCGGTTGTATGCAGAACGATATGCGGGAGCCGCTTGTTCTGCCTGCCGTTGTAGTTGCTCACGTCAATGGCGGCTATCTCTCTCAGCAGCGGCTTGTCGGCGGTCTTCTCGTAATCACACTGATTGAGCAGCGCGACTAATTCCACGGCGGCGGCCAGGTCGTCCCGCCGCCAGGGCAATCCCGGTTTCGGTTTTTCGCCCGTCGCGCTCAGCCCTTTCGCCTCTACTATGAGCAGATGAGGCATCGGGACGAAGTCCAGCACCGCCAGATCGCGATCCACGTAGAACTTCTGGAGGTCCAGGTTGATCAGGACCAGCGGCTTTCGCCATTGGCCTTCTATCAGCAAGCGGTCGTGCATCGTCCGGACTCTGACGTTATCAAGCCAGCTAAACAGCGTCTGGATATTGCGTTGGACCCTTTGGGCGGCGGCTTCATCAATTGTCAGGCCCAGCCCGTCGGCCCTTGCGGCATTGTAGAGATTGTCTTTAAGCTGGTCATTGACCCAGGCCGGCACCCCCACAAGCTGGATGGGGACATTGTCCTGCGAGGCGGAGACGCTCTGCTTGATGAATCTGTCCCAATAGACAATGCCGAGGACTATCCCCCCGACGATGCACACCACGGCAAAACTTTTCAGGATACGCGCTGGCTGCAGCCCGCCTATGCTCGATTCCTTGTTCGATGTTCTCGTGTTGCGCTTTTTGTTGCTTATTCCAGCCACCGTCGTCTCACATCTTGCCGAACGCGCCCGTTTTCAGGCCAGTTTCCTGTCACTCGTTATCCAGAAGCCTTAGAATATCTTACCACCGACGATATCGCCGCCTCCACGATTCTGGCGCACAGATCGGACATTGAAAACCCCAGCTTTGCTGCGGCCTTCGGCAGCAGCGAATGGCTCGTAAATCCGGGGATCGTATTGACCTCCAGCGCGCAGGCGATTTCTTCATCCGTCAGGATAAAATCGACCCTCGCGAAGTGCCGGCAGCCAAGCGCGCCGAAACAATCGAGCGCCGCCGCCTGAATCCTCTCCGCCAGGGCCGGATCGCCAATCGTATCGAAGAGGAAACGGGTCCGCTCATCGACGTATTTTGCGTGGTAGTCGTAGAAGTCTCCCTGCGGCTGGATTTCGATAATCGGCAACGGCCGGTCGCACAGGATTCCGACGGTTATCTCCCGCCCCGCCACGAATTCCTCAATCATGCAGTCGCCGAATTCGCCCGCGGTTCGCCTGGCGGTTTCGACGGCTTCGCCCGCCTCGGATACGATGCTCACGCCCACGCTGCTTCCCTGCCTTACGGGTTTTATCACGTACTTGTCTGCAAATCCCCGCAACTGCTCCGCGACCCGCCCAGCATCAGCAGCACAATCGAAGCGGATTGCAGCGGGCGTCGCCACACCTGCCTTGGCGAAGGCCGCCTTCGCCGCCATTTTGTCAAATGCCGCGTTGCTTGCAGCCGGGCCGCTTCCGGCGTAAACCAGCGACTTGTCTTCAAGTATCTGCTGGAGCCTGCCGTCCTCGCCGAATTCGCCGTGTAGCGCCGGGAAGAATACATCGATACTGCCGTCTTCAAGGATATCCAGCTTGTCCGGGCGGACGTCCGCCGTCACCACGTTATACCCCGCCGCGACGAGCGCCTCGGCGACACAGGTTCCGCTTTGAATGCTGACCTGACGCTCGGCGCCGATGCCGCCCATAAGCACGGCCACTTTCGTCCGCTCACTGGGAATCGACGATTGCAGGTTTATGATCATCTTGGCGCGCTGCATATTTCGTGCGGTGCACCACGCGCGATGCACAGTGATTCAACTCCAGATTTCTATCTCGAGCTCGAGTTCGACGTCGAATTGTTCTTTGACCTTCTGCCTTACCACCTCAATCAGTCTCATAACGTCGCGGCTCTTGCATCCCTTCTTCGCGATGATAAAGTTTGCATGCTTATCGCTGACGACGGCGCCGCCCATTTGCAGCCCCTTTAACCCGGCCCTGTCGATAAGCGCCCCTGCTGAGACGCCCCTGGGATTCTTGAATATGCAGCCTGCGTTCTTGGTATTCAACGGCTGGCTGTTCTTCTTGTAAATCCATATCTCCTTGACCGTTCGCATAATATGTTCGGGGTCGCCGGGCGTAAGTCTCAACCGCGCATTTAGAATGAATTTCGCGGCGATGTTCGTCTGGCGGTAATCGAATACAAGCTCCGGCTTGCTCTTCTCGAAGATGTTGGACCGGCTATCCATCAGCGTCACGGATTCCACCGACGCGCCGAAATCCCCGAAGTTGCCGCCCGCGTTCATCTTCACCGCTCCGCCGACCGAGCCGGGTATGCCCGTCAGCGGTTCGAGGCCGGCAAGCCCTTTCTCCACGCACGTCAGCACCAGCCTGCTCAGCTCCGCCCCCGCCCAGGCCGTCAGCCCCGCCCCATCCTGGTCCTTATCGAAAAGTATCTTTGTGAACTCCTCCGACTCGAGCTTTATGACGGCCGCCCGCAGTCCCTCGTCGCCGATTAGCAGATTGGAGCCCTGACCCATCAGGTAAATCGGGAGCTTGCCCTCGTTGCATCTTCGCACAACCTCCTGGAGCTGTTCGATGGTTTTGGGCCTGATGAAGTAGTCCGCCGGCCCGCCCAGCCCGTACCACGTGCTCTTGGCCAGCGGATACTGCGTTTCAACGATCTCTTCCAAGCCGGCGAATATACTCATCTGCCACCTTCCAAATATCGCCGGCGCCCATAGTAACTACAAGATCGCCCGGCGCTGTGTTGCTTTTCAGGTATTCACAAATCTCGGCGAAGCTGCTGATGAACAGGGCCTTCGTCCGGCTGCCCTGTATCCTGTCCACCAGCATCTGTGCGTTGATCTCTTTTTTTGCCTCTTGCGAGTCCCGGACAAAGTAAATCTCCGGCACAATAGTTATATCGGCAAGCTTAAAGCTTTCGGCAAAGTCATCAAGCAAAAATCTTGTTCTGCTGTACTGATGGGGCTGGAAGATGCACCAGAGTCGTTTCGGCTGGTATCTCTGGCGTATGGCCGCAAGCGACGCCCTTATCTCGGTCGGATGGTGGGCGTAATCGTCGAGCACGGTGATTTGGCCGAATCGTCCCTTGAGCATCAGCCGGCGATCCATACCGGTAAACTCAGGAAGCAGCTCAAGCACCCGCTCGCCCTCGAGGCCCGCGTTCACCGCCATAGCCGCCACCGCCAGGGCATTCATAACGTTGTGTTTGCCGGGCAGCGAGATCCGCGTCGGTCCGAGCAAGCGCCCGTTATGGAATACATCAAAGGTGTAAAGGCCGTCGTGTAAGGCAATATTATCGGCGTAGAAATTGCAGCCTTCATCAAGCCCGAAGGTCTCGCAGCGCCGCTTTGCCCCGAGCTGCCCGATGACCTTTGCGACATTTGCATCCTGGCCGTTGGCAATCAGCACGCCATTGTCTCTGACCCCCGAAGCAAACTCGGCAAACGCCTCGACTATCTCGTCCTCGTCTCGATAGTAATCGAGATGGTCCTCCTCGATATTGAGGATGCAGCCTATTCTGGGCCTTAGATTCAAAAAGCTCCTGTCGTATTCGCAGGCCTCGGCAACGAAGAGCCTGCTGTCCGCAACGCCGAACGTGCTGCCCAGTTGGTTTATCTGTGCCCCGATGATGAAATTCGGCTCCATTCCCGCCTGCTTGAGGCAATGGACCAGCCAGCCGCTCGTTGTGCTCTTGCCGTGAGTGCCGCTTACCGCGATTCCCTCATAGCGGTCCATAAGCCGCCCAAGCATCTGGGCGTACTTATACACCTCGACACCACGCTGCCGCGCAAGCCTCAGTTCGGGATTGTCTTCTGTGATTGCCGCCGAGATGACGACCGCATCGGTCCGGGGGTCAAGGTTCTCGTCGGCGTGTCCGATTCTGATATCCGCCCCCATCCGGGACAAGCCCGTTACGACTTCGCTCGCCGTTTGGTCGGAGCCGGCGACAATCGCCCGGTGCTTTATCAGAAGCTGCGCCAGTCCGCTCATTCCGATACCGCCCGCGCCGATGAAGTGAAACCTCTTGCCGGCCAGCGCAATACCGCCCCCGGCCTCGCAGGATTTGCGCCCCGCCGGGGCGTCCGGCATTTCCTGATGAACTTGCGTATCCAACTGAC
>Ga0315273_10007534_pt1 | contig 13648 bp, 13 predicted proteins | sample YL17G02_0_MG_FD_205753 | JGI IMG/M metagenome (GOLD analysis project Ga0315273, IMG submission 205753) | Sediment microbial communities from Yellowstone Lake, YNP, Wyoming, USA - YL17G02_0 | ecosystem: Environmental > Aquatic > Freshwater > Lake > Sediment | place: USA: Wyoming | collected... | reverse complement strand
GTTTTTAGAAGCGGTAAGAACTCAAGGGGCAAAACTGGTGGCAATGTCGGCGCTTTTGACGACGACCTTGCGGAGTATGAAATTGACCATAGAAACCCTGCAGGCCGCCGGCCTGCGCGACCAGGTTAAAGTCATGATCGGGGGCGCACCATTGAGCCGTGAGTATGCCGACCAAATCGGTGCAGAGGGGTATGCATCGACAGCGGTGGGGGCGGTTTACGAAGCGGAGCGGCTTCTGGGAAGATCGATATGAAGACCAGCATCTCTCCATCAACCTATAAAGATCAAAAAGCTATCAAGATCGAGACGGACCAAGTGCTGGCCGTGTTGCTCCCGGAACAGGGCGCCAAACTGGCTTCGCTGGTGTATAAACCTCTGAATTATGAGCTGCTGGTCCAGCGACCTGCCCCCCTATACTCTATCCAGCCCTTTGATGGGGATTATGTGGCCGGCGAATGTTCCGGGCTGGACGATATGTTTCCGACCATCGATGCCTGCTACTACAACCGTTATCCCTGGAACGGGACAAAAATGGCCGACCATGGCGAAGTGTGGAGCCTGCCCTGGGAAACGAGCGTAGAAGAGGAACAAATCTATTTTTCGGTCTATGGCGTCCGTTTCCCGTACCGGCTTGAAAAGTGGATCCACTTTACCAGTGAAAATGTCCTGCGCCTGGATTACCGGGCAACCAACCTGTCACCATTTGATTTCGATTTCGTATGGTCCGCACACCCGATGTTTTACCTTGAAGAAGGGGCTGAGTTAGTGCTGCCGGAAGGAATCCAGCAGATCGTGGGGACATTCAGCATTCCTGGCAAATCCATCACATACGGCGACGAGTTTTCCTGGCCGGTGGATGCGCTCACGGATGGCGACCCTCGAGACTTCCGCAAGCTGAAGCCCAAGACCTCACGACTGGCGTACAAATACTTCGTAAAGGGAAGAATGCCTGAAGGTTGGTGCGGGGTAAAGTTTCACAAAAGCAATTTTTCTTTGGTGCTCTCCTTCCCGGTCGAGCGTGTGCCCTACCTGGGCATTTTACCCAACGAAGGCGGCTGGCAGGATCTCTATAACATTTTCCTGGAGCCGTGCACTGCATCCTTCGACCGGCCGGATGCTGCCCGCTATCGTGATCAGGTTTCGATCCTGCGAGGAGGATCGATCTACGAATGGCACCTCAATCTCACCCTGGCGGAAGGGACCGGTTTCCGGCGGGCTAATGAAGATGGTAGCCTGGAGGATTCAAAATGAACGGAAGAGAACGGCTGCTGAAAGCGTTAAAGCATGAGCCTACCGACCGGGTTCCGGTAGCGCCTTTTACGTATTACAACGCCATCTACGAAATGTTTGATTACGAGCCAAAGATCGCTACTTTCTTTAATCCCCCCGACTTTGATCCGGTTGAGAAATTTGTAGAGTATTGTGATTATTTTGGTTTCGACGTTCTGCACGTATTGGGGAGTGTCTGGGATATTTGGGTAGGCAATACGCTGATGGACCAGACCATTGCTCGAAGTGCAGATAACTGGGATGTGACCATTGTAGACGAATATAAAGGCGATGACGAGCTGCTCCGGACGGTAATGATACACACACCCGGTGGAAGCCTGCGGCATGTGGAAGAGCATAAACGCACATCCAAATACCTGGTCGTTTCGGCGACCACCGAGTCGCTGATAAAAACCCGGCGGGAATTTGAGATCCTGAGGCAATATGCGCCCGAGGCAGATCGCATGGACTGCCAGCTGATCAGTCGTGCCCGAAAAGCCACCGGTGATAAAGGCCTGGTAACGGCTAACACACACGGAACCTTCAATATCCTGGGTTTATTCCGGAAGCTGGAGGATGTCCTGGTCGATCCCATCATGGACGAAGGTTTCTACCGGGAAATGGTGGAATATTTCCTGCCGCGGCTGGTCCAGCGCGCCAGGAAGATGATCGAGGCCGGGGCCGACGTAATTGAGGTCGCCGGGCATTGGACCGGGCAGGTAGGCCCAAAGACCTTTAAGAAATATATCTTCGAAAATGAAAATCGCCTGGTAAGAGCGATCCACGAGATGGGCGCCCCGGTGATTTACCATAATTGCGGGGATGCGGCCAAGATCATGCGCTTTTATAACGATTTGGAAATTGACTGTTGGGGGTATCTAACCCCTCCACCCTACGCGGATGTCATTCTCGAGGAGGCGCTGGCCGTTTTACGCCCGACACTGACATTGCGCGGCAATATCGATCAGATCGACTTTCTGATGAAAGCCACCCCCGACCAGGTCAAGGAAAAGGTCCGGCAAGTCCTGACGACAGTAAAGCCACGCGGGAATTGGATTTTATCAACCACGGATTTCTTCTTCGATGGCACGCCATACAAGAATATTCAGGCGTTGGCTGAGGCAGGGCGCGAGTACGGTTGGTATACCTAATCCCCACCATTTTCTGACTATTCGATGGCTTTGCCGCCCACGATCTGCGGGGTGCGCCCGTCTGTGCCGGGCAGAGTCTTCATCACCTCGATTACAAACCCTACTTTTTCCTCGGAGGCAAAGTTCATCCAGGTGGTCCCAGGGCGAATGCCTGAACCGTGCTGAGCAGACAGGATCCCATTGTGGGCCAGGTAATCCTGAACTGGCTCAAGCGCATCGACATTGAAACGTAGATGATGAATGCCGCCGCCGTGGTCGCGCAAGAAATCGGCCCAGATGCTTTCCCCATCCAGGGGTTGGATCAGCTCCAGCTCAACCGACCCCAATTCGGTAAACGCCATACGGGCGGAAAAACTTGCGGGTTGGCCGTAATAGAACTTCTTTATGTCGGAGCGCCCTTCGGGAGGCCAATCGATCACGCGGAAGGGACCGATGCCGAAAATCTCTGTCAGGTGACGAATTGTCTTGTCCAGATCGGCGACAACGACTCCTATTTGAACGAATTTACTGAACATTTCTTTTGGGCTCGGAGCAGGATTGCCGTCTGTCATTAAGACCTCCCAAGATGGTTTGTCAACAGTTTACAGTTAACTATGATATAATTATATCATAGAACCCAGAGAGGAGGCAACCTATGCCCGAAGAGAAAAATCCAGATCCGGCGCTGACTAAAGAGCAAGCCACCGGTCTGCTACAAACGATGCTGCTCATCCGTTATTGTGAGGAGCAGGTTGTAAAAAGCTATGCCCGCGGCGACATACCCGGTGGGGTCCATATGTATATCGGTGAAGAAGCCGTTGCGACGGGGGTATGCGCTCATTTGCGGATCGACGATGCTGTATTCAGCACCCACCGTGGGCATGGCCATGCGATAGCCAAGGGGATGAAGCCGGAGAAGATCATTGCTGAAGTAATGGGAAAAGCGACCGGTAGCAGCGGTGGTCGCGGCGGCAGCATGCATCTTTTCGACCCGTCGGTTGGTTTTTATGGCACTTCAGGGATTGTCGGCCCGAGCATCCTTCTGGCTAGCGGCGCAGGATATGCTGCCCAACTGGCCAAGAATGACCGAGTCGGCGTGGCTTTCTTCGGTGACGGTGGCAGCAACAATGGGGCATTCCACGAGGGCCTCAATATGGCGGGCGCCTGGCAACTCCCCGTGATCTTTATCTGCGAGAACAATATGTATGCGACCGAAGTGCCATTCACCTACGCTTCCAAGAGCCCTTCGATCGCATGTCGCGCCCAGGGCTATGGGATGCCAGGTGTGGAAGTGGACGGCAATAACGTCCTGGCGGTCTATCAAGCCGCCGGCGAGGCAGTCAGCCGGGCAAGAGCAGGAAATGGACCGACGTTGATCGAATGCCATACGTACCGGACGCGCGCTCATTCCGAGGGCATGCGCGATACCGGCTACCGGACGCAGGATGAGGTCGAGGCCTGGAAGGCACGCGACCCGATCAAATGGTACAAAGCCACCCTGTTGGCGGATGGCACAATTACGCAAGAGGAAATTGATGCCCTGGAGGCAGCTATGCAAAAGACTGCGGAAGAGGCAGCCAATTTTGCACGCAAAAGCCCAATGCCAGACCCTAAAACGGTCACAGACTACCTGTTCTCTTGAGGAGCGAAACCATGCGTGAATTGACTTTTACAGATGCAGCGCGTGAAGGGCTGGCAGAAGAAATGGCGCGCGACGACATGATTTTTGTCGTAGGAGAAGGGATTGGAGCGCGCGGCGGTAATTTCAATACGACGGTCGGCTTATACGACCTGTATGGGGAGAAGCGCTTGCGCGATACACCGATCAGCGAGCGTGGTTTTACCGGCCTGTGCACCGGGGCGGCAGTTTTAGGGGCGCGTCCGGTGATTGATTTCATGTTCCTGGATTTTGAGCTGGATGCTTTGGGAGAAATCATCAACCAGATGAGCCGCCTGCGATGGATGAGCAACGGGCAGGTGAAGGTGCCGATCGTGTTGCGCGGCGGTGTCGGGCTGGCCTCAACCGGCCCTCACCATTCAGCCAACCTGTTCTCCATCTTTATGCACCTGCCGGGGTTGCACGTGGTCGTGCCGGTGTTCCCGGCAGACGCCAAGGGACTTCTCAAGACTTCCATCCGCATGGATGACCCGGTGATCTTCCTGGAGCACAAAAAGCTTATGAAATTGAAAGGGCCCGTGCCGGATGGAGAGCATCTGGTCCCGTTCGGGCAGGCTTCCGTCGTCAGGCAAGGCAAGGACCTGACGATCGTGGGCATCTCTTTCACCGTCATCGAGGCATTAAATGCTGCCAACCTGCTCGAAAAAGAGGGCATCTCAGCAGAGGTGATCGACCCGCGCACGCTGGCCCCGCTCGACCTGGCCACCATCCTCGAGTCAGTTTCAAAGACTCACAGGCTGTTGGTGGTTGACGAAGATTTTTCTCCTTGCGGGGCAGGAGCGGAGATTGCGGCCCAGGTGATGGAGCAGGGTTTTTACGAATTGGATGCCCCGGTACGGCGCATGAATGGCGCTTTTGTGCCCGGTCCTTACAGCCCTCCGCTGGAAGCTGCTGTCATCCCCAGCGCCCAGGGCATCGCCAAAGCCGCTCAGGCCTTGATGGTTGAATAACCGGAGGTGTGAAGATGGCCTTTGAAATCACATTACCCCGCCTGGGCTGGGATATGGTGGAAGGGAGCCTGGCAGATTGGCTCAAGAAAGATGGCGAGCTCGTAAAAGCTGGGGAGATGCTCTTTACGGTGGAAGGCGATAAAGCTATCCAGGAAATCGAAGCGCTGGATAGTGGTTACTTGAAAACATTGCCGGATGGACCGCAAAAGGGAGAGAAAGTTCCGGTGGGAACGCTGCTAGGCTATCTCGTTCCTGAAGAAGAGCTGGCTGAGTTCCAGTTCCCCGGGCAAGGTCTTGAGCCCGTACCTGAGCAGGCGGTTGCACAACCGGCCGGGCTTCCTTTGGAGAAGCCGGCTCCGGCGCCGGTCGACGATCGCAAGAGGCGCGTTTATATCAGCCCGTATGCCAGGCGCCTGGCGCAAGGACTGGGCGTGGATTGGCAGGGTATCCACGGCAGCGGGAAGGGCGGGCGTATTATGGCGTTGGATGTTGAGCAGGCTGCCTTGATAAAGCAGAAAGCGGCGCAACCCGCGGCTGAACGCCATGTAATCACCCCGCTGCGCAAGAAAATCGCCGAGCATATGGCTTACAGCGCCCACACCTCGGCGCCCGTGACCCTGACGACCGAAGTAGATGCGACCGAGCTGGTGGCGCTGCGCAAGGCGTTGAAGGAGGATTCTGCCATTACGGGGCAGCCGGCTCCTTCTTACAATGACCTGCTCGCTAAATTATCCTGCCAGGCGCTGCTGGAGCATCCCCTTATCAACGCACGGATTGAAGGGGAGGAGGTCGTTCAAATGGGGACAGTCAATATCGCCGTCGCAGTGGATACAGAGCGCGGCTTGATTGTCCCGGTGTTAAAAGACGTCGAGACCAAGACACTCCGCCAGCTGGCTCGCGAATCGGCTGCTTTGATCGAGCGTACTCGCAGCGGATCGATTACATATGAAGAGCTACAGGGTGCTACGTTTACAATCACTAACCTGGGAATGTTTGAGATCGATGCCTTTACACCCATTATCGACCTTCCGCAGTGCTCTATCTTAGGCGTGGGACGGATTGCGCCCAAACAGGTCGTCGTCGATGTTGAAACGGAAAAGGTAGCCATCCGCCAGTGTATGATCCTGAGCCTGACCTTCGATCATCGTCTCGTCGACGGCGCTCAAGCCGCCCGTTTCTTACAGAGGGTGAAACGCTTTATCGAGCGTCCATACCTTTGGATGGCCGGGTAAAAGGACGGTTTCAACCGGGCGGTTCCAACCGGGCGATAATGGTTCTAATCCGATCAGAAGGGAGGCGCCGAGATGGAAGATACATACGGTCATACTCCGGTTGAAAAGGCTTTTGGTCAAAAAGACGTCTATGGGATCGGTTTTGATGAGGAACGCGCCAATCGGCGGAAGCTCAGCCTGGGAATCATAGGCGCGGGAGGTGTAGCACAGTCCAAGCATTGGCCTGCGATCCAGCGCTTGCGAGTGCTGTGGGAGCCGGTCGAAGTAGCCGCATTCGCAGGGCTGGACGAAGCGCAAGGCCGCAAAGCGGAAATGGTCTTCGGCGGGCGCTGGTACCCGGATTACCGGCAGATGTTAGATCAGGAAAAATTGGAGGGGGTGATCATATCCAGCCCGGACGCATTTCACGCCGAGCACGCGATCGCATGCCTGGAGCGAGGTATACCGGTGCTGGTGGAAAAGCCAATTGCGCGCTCATTGGCAGATGCATTCCGGATATGCCAGGTGGCGGACGAAAGGGGCGTGCCCTTGATGACGGTCGCTAATAAGCGCTATTCACCCCCGTACCGGCGAGCACGCAAGCTCATCGATGAAGGCCCGGTCTCCAATCCGGCTATGCTGGTTGGCAAGTTCAACCTGGGATACGATTATGTTGACCTGCTGGAGGCCGGCACAATCCATCTCTTTGATATCGCTCGCTACCTGATGGGAGATGTGTCTGAGGTGAGCTGCGCAGGCGCCAACCAGTATCCCCGTGCCTCCCGCAGTTATCCTATCGACCATGCCATTTGTACGGTTGGGTTTGCCTGTGGGGCGATCGGCTCTCTATATACCTGTTCCACGGCGTTAAGCTTGAAACCCTGGGAGAGGGTCGAGGTGTATGGAGAACATGCCTGGCTGGATGTCGATGACCAGTACCGGCTGACCTTGCACGACAGCGAAACTGGACCTTCCAAGTACTGGACGCCGATTATTCCAAACACGCTGCTCTTTGACGAAGAATTTGGGGGGTTTATGGGCATGATCGAGAACTTTCTTCAGGTCATCCGGGGTGAAGAGAAGCCGCTGGTAACCGGTTGGGATGGGTACCGGGCATACGAGCTGCTGGCAGCGAGTCAAATCTCGCTGGGGCGACGTTGGGGAGAGACGGTAAGGCTTCCGTTGGACCCGGCAGAGGCCGATGGCGAGGCTCAAGCCTGGCTGAAATCTGCGGATTAGACCGGGAATTAATCCGGAGGAACATTTGATGAAAATCGCCCGTTTTGAAACTTTTCTGGCCAATTCGGGTTTGCGAAATTACCTTTTTCTGCGGTTAACCACCGACAGCGGGCTGACCGGTATCGGAGAGGCCTCGCTCGAATGGCAGGAAAAAACCGTAGAAACAATTTGCCACGAGTGGGTGGAGGACCGTATTTTAGGGCGAGATCCTTTTGATATTGAAGCAGTCATTGGGGGGATGATCCGCGACCAATATCAGGGCGGCTCTACGATCCTGACGGCAATCAGTGGAGTGGAAGTGGCATTATGGGATATTATTGGGAAAGCCTGCCAACAACCGGTCTACAAGCTGCTGGGGGGGCGCTGTCATAGCCGATTGCCAGCCTATGCCAATGGCTGGTACGGAGGGGCGCGCACCCCACAGGATTTCGCCGAACGAGCCAGAGAAACCCTTGGGCGGGGATACCGGGCATTGAAATTCGATCCATTTGGCACGGCCTGGAAAAATCTGACCGCTGAGGAGGGGGAAGCGGCGCTTGAGCTTGTGGCTGCCGTACGAGAAGCCGTGGGACCGGAAGTCGGGTTGATGATCGAATTCCACGGCCGGCTATCTGCCGGATGCGCGGTGGAAATGATGCGGAAACTCGAACGGTTCCACCCGGTATGGTGCGAAGAGCCCGTGGCTCCCGAAAGCATCGACTTGCTGGCGGAGGTAAAAAAACAGACCACGTTGCCGGTGGCGGCCGGGGAGCGGTTATACACCCTGGCAGACTTCTATCGCCTGATTTCCTTGCGCGCGGTCGATGTGGTTCAGATGGATATCTCCCACTGCGGTGGGCTGTGGCTCAGTAAGAAGATTGCAGCGATGGCGGCTATCCAGGATATGCGGGTATCACCGCATTGTTCGGTAGGCCCGGTGGCTTTAGCAGCCTGCCTGCATTTCGATCTCAGCACGCCCAATTTTATGATACAGGAGGCTTTTGCTGAATTCGACGTGCCATGGCGGAACAGCCTGGTGCGTGGCTGGAATCCTATTCGCGAAGGCGCCTTTTTCCTTCCAGAAGCCCCTGGTTTGGGTCTGGAGCTGGATGAAAGGGTGATCAGCGAGCACCCTTATATTCGCAATACCTTTCCCAGCTTATGGGATGGAGATTGGTTCGAGAACTTCACTCGCAATAAAGGGGACCAGTAACCGGAACTATCGGGATCATGTAAAATGCCACAAGCAGAACAGCGGTTAATTTTCCTGGGATATCCATTGCAAATCGATACCCCGACTCCCCCGGCGATCCCTCCCATCGAGCTGGCTCCCTTGATGAGCCTGGACAAAGGAGATGGGGCAAATGTGACCATCATCCGAGCTGCCAGCCATACAGGAACGCACGTCGATGCCCCTTCCCACGTCGAGCCGCAGGGGATCACTATCAGCGATTTCCGGCCGGATGAGCTGATTTTTCAGCATCCGGTCGTGGTGAATTTGACTCTCGCAGATTGCCAGGTGGTCCAACCTGCCGTTCTGGAGCCATTTCTGGCGGAAATGGAACGGGCAGATTTGGTCCTCTTCCGTTTTGGCTATGGAGAAATCCGCCAGGTCGACCCAGGCCGCTACAGCAGCCAATGCCCAGGTTTCGGCCTGGAAAGCGCGAAATTCATGCGTGACCAGCTGCCCGGGTTGCGCGCCATCGGGATGGATGTGCCTTCATTGGCATGCATCGCCGAGCTCGATCGAACGATGGCTGCCCACAACGTGCTGCTTGGAGGGCAAGGACGGCGTTTCCTGGTCATTGAAGATATGAAGCTGGATGAGGATTTGAGCACGCTCGAAGAAGTGATCCTTGCGCCATGGTGGATCCGAGGCCTGGATGGCGGACCCTGCCTGGTGATCGGCAAACTGACTGCATTAAGAGAATAAGGTTAAAGGCTCTTCAATCAAGCGCGCCAGAGTATCCAGGAACATCGCTCCCCGGGCGCCGTCCACCACACGGTGGTCAAACGAGAGGCTGAGACCCATCACCGGCCGGACGGCAGGCTGCCCTGCGACTGCGACCACCCGCTCGGCAATCCGGCCGACTGCAAGGATCGCGGCTTGAGGGGTGTTCAAGACAGCCAGGAAAGCATCCACCCCATACATACCCAGATTACTGATGGTGAAAGTCCCACCGGAAATGTCTTCCGGGCGCAAGCGGCCCGAGCGCGCTCGCTCGACCAGCTCGAGGCGGGCGGAGGCAATTTCGGTGAGGCTGTGCAGGTCAGCAGAGTGAATTACAGGAACGACAAGGCCGTCTTCTACTGCGGTGGCAATGCCGATGTTGATCTCTGTCAGAAGCTGGATCTTTCCCGATTGGAAGCGGGCATTGAGGCGTGGATGTTTACGCAGGGCAAAAGCAGCCAGCCTGACGAGTAGATCCGTGTAAGTGACCTTTATACCGGCCTCTTTCTGGGCAACCTCGCGCCAGGCTATTAGCCGTGTTGCATCCACTTCACGCATCAGGAAGAAATGAGGCGCTTCTCTCCAGGCTGCGGCGGTGCGTTCGGACATAATCCGCCAGATCGAGGAGGGTGAGATTTCTGAGTACGAGGCCTCCGACTCTGGAACTTCAGTCGCGGCGAGAGGCAGGATGGCGGGTGAAACCACGGGCGGCCCTGGGAGAGTGGGCTCGGATTGGGCAGAAGCTGCAGGCCGGTCGATGGCAGCCTCCACGTCAGCAGCCAGGACCGCACCATCAGGGCCACTGCCTTTCAAAGCTGCCAGATCGAGCGCCCTCTCAGCCGCCAGACGGCGGGCTTTAGGAGAGGCGGGTTGGCGTCCGGTCACCTTTTGGGCCTGGATGTAAGCCAAAACATCCGCTTTCTCGACACGCCCGCCATCCGAATGGACGAGCGCCAGATCCAGGTTATGCTCGGCAGCGATACGCGCTGCGATGGGGCTGGCTTTTGGCGCCGGTATCTCCGGCCCGGCAGGCTTGGCTTGCGGAGAGGGTCCTGCGGCTACCACAGGCTGATCCTGGGGCTGGCGATCGGGTAGAATGACGGCGATCACGGTCCCAACCGGGACATCATCGCCCTCTTGAGCGGAGACTTTCCCTAAAATCCCGGTAGCCGGCGCTTCGATTTCAGCAACTGCTTTATCGGTCTCCACTTCCAGCAAGGGCTCGCCTTTCTTTACTGCCTGGCCTTCGGCAATCAGCCAGCGCACGATTTTTCCAGAATCCTGATTCATTCCCAACACAGGCATAATAATCGCGTTCGAAGCCAGCATCTCAGATCGCCTCCATTCGTTATACCCGGCCGCAGAGCATTTTTGCCATTTGGGTTACCTGATCCGGCGAGGCTACTGTCAGATCTTCCAGTGCGGGGGAGAACGGTACGGGCACGTCCATCGCCCCCATGCGTTTCACCGGAGCGTCCAGGTAGTAGAACGCACCCTCGGCAATTACTGAAGCCAGCTCAGCAGTAACCCCGTAACGCTCATAACCCTCATCCAGCACGATCGCCCGGCCGGTTTTCCTGGCCGATTCGATCAAGGTTTGTTTGTCCAGGGGGAAAGTGGTGCGGGGGTCGATGACTTCGGCGCTGATTTCCAGCCCGGCGAGCTGTTCAGCGGCCGCAAGCGCGACCTGCACCATGCTACTGGTTGCAACCAGCGTGATATCACTTCCAGCACGTTTGATGTCGGCGACACCGAAAGGCAGGGTATATTCGCCTTCCGGCACCAAACCTTTCGATTGGTGCATAAGCTTGTCTTCGATAAAAACGACCGGGTTATCATCGCGGATAGCCGTCTTGAGCAAGCCTTTTGCATCGTATGGGGTGGAAGGGAGGACGACCTTCAAGCCGGGGATATGGCTGGGCCAGGCTTGTAGACTCTGGCTGTGCTGAGCGGCGGCCCTCCGGGTGGCACCCAGGGTGGTGCGGAAGACAATTGGCGCTTTCAACCTGCCGCCGGACATATAGTGGATTTTAGCGGCTTGATTGGCGATCTGATCCATTACGAGGGCCAGAAAATCACCAAACATGATATCGACCACCGGGCGCATGCCGGTCATGGCTGCCCCAACTCCGATTCCAGTAAAACCGGGCTCGGAGATCGGAGCATCGATCACCCTTTCCGGACCGAATTCGTCCAGCAGCCCTAAAAGGACTTTGAAAGGCGTTCCGGCTTCGGCGACATCTTCGCCGATGATAAATACGCTGGAATCGCGCCGCATCTCCTCGGCCAACGCTTCGCGCACAGCCTGGCTGAATGTGATCTCTCGCAGGATGGTGGTTGGGTCGTTTCGAATCACTTCAAGCGTAGACATCTTGGCTTACCTCACTCGGATCAGGGAATGGCGCCGATATGGCAAATTCGACTGCAGCTTCGATCTCGCCGCGCACCTGGTTTTCGATGGAAGCGAGCATCGAACCCTGGACTGCATGCGCGGCGGATAACCAGCTTGCAAGCATTTGGATGGGATCGTGTTGGTCGTGCCAGAGCTGCTCTTCTTCTTTAGCCCGGTAATACCCCCGGTTGATATCGCCAACGTGATGCCCGTGATAACGGTAGGTGTTACAGATGAGGAAAGCTGGGCCTTCTCCACGCCGGGCATGTTCGACCAGGCGCATGGCGGTCGTATAAACACAGCGCACATCCTGCCCGTCCACTTCTTCGGTCAAGATGCCAAAGGCGGCCGGCCTGTCTTTCAGCTCGCCGGCGACCACCTCACGGTAAAAGGTGTATTCCGTGTACAAGTTGTTCTCGCAAACATACAGAATTGGGAGCTTCCATAAGGCGGCCATGTTCATGACTTCGTACAGCACGCCCTGGCCCAAGGCCCCCTCGCCAAAAAAGCATACCGCTACCTGGCCAGAACGGCGCATTTTGCTGGAAAGAGCCGCTCCGGTGGCGATGCCTCCGCCGCCTCCGACAATCGCGTTGGCGCCTAAATTACCCGTATCAGGATCGGCGATATGCATGGAGCCGCCTTTGCCTTTGCAATAACCCGCTTCTTTACCGAGCAGCTCGGCAAACATCCGGTCGACCCTGGCGCCCTTGGCCAGGCAGTGGCCGTGACCGCGGTGGGTGCTGGTGATATAGTCATCCGGCTTCAACGCTTCACACACGCCTACCGCAATCGCCTCTTCTCCGCTGTACAGGTGAGCCAGGCCGGGCATGCGAGCAGTTTTATACAGATCGTTGACCGTATCTTCGAAAAAGCGAATTTTCAGCATCTGCTCGTAGATGTGCAACCACTGCTCGACATCAATCGGGCCGTAGAGCATTTCTTCGGAAGAAGCGGCTATTTCGGGGGTTGGTTTCGGTGGGGTAATCCGGTTCATGTTTTTCTCCAAAAAAATTAAGCTCCGTCCAGTGAAATCCGGTCGCTACCATTTCCACCACCGATGGGGGGAAACAATTGGACCCGGTCTTGATCGGAAATATAGGCATCCTTTAACTCAACCTGCTCGCCGTTGATAACTACCAGGGCCACCTCGTCCGCCGGCACATGCAGGCGCTGCAGCACTTCAGCCAATGGTATTCTGGCTGGAATCTCAAGCTCCAGCTCGGAGGCTTTTTGCGGGGCATAAAAGCTTAAATGCCCACCCAGGCGCAGAATCATGCTGTGGCTCCCAGCAGGTCGGCCGCCCAGCCGATCTGCAGCTCATCGAGACGCTGGCGATCCGGGATGGTGGTGATTGGATCCCAGCCCTTTAGTTGATAGAGCGTGGTGAGGGCGGCTTCGAATTCCGCATGGGATAGGGCAGCTCCCATCAGGGGACCCCCTTCTATGGGCTCGAACAGGCGCTCCGGCAGGGTATCGTCCTGGCGCGAAAAACCTTCGCGAATATTGAATACGCGCGCCAGGTTTGTGGCGCGCTCCCCCATGCGCAGCAGCTCATCTAAAGTGACATCCCAACCCGTGGCGAGCTGGACCGACGCAATTACATCATCCACCTGGATGAACGAACGAGGGGTGGGTCCAAAATAGCAGTAGCCAATGGCTTTTTCCAGGCTGACCCAGTTTTCACAGATCAAGTACTGCTGCATTTTTTCGGCGTTCAAACTGCGGGCGGGGAAGGCCTGGGTGATGCCCAGGGCTTTGGCCCCCTGAAACTGAAGGGAGTTAGGGTTCTGCAGCAGGGTATCGTGGATGCTGACTAAGTGGTCGGCGCCGATTTCGGAGACGGCAT
>Ga0315273_10007533_pt1 | contig 13649 bp, 12 predicted proteins | sample YL17G02_0_MG_FD_205753 | JGI IMG/M metagenome (GOLD analysis project Ga0315273, IMG submission 205753) | Sediment microbial communities from Yellowstone Lake, YNP, Wyoming, USA - YL17G02_0 | ecosystem: Environmental > Aquatic > Freshwater > Lake > Sediment | place: USA: Wyoming | collected... | reverse complement strand
CAGGTGATCCTCCGGCCTCTGATAGTCAATGGCGTGTTGCCGTCCCTGTGTGGTGCGGAAATATCCTGCTTCGAAACCGACGACGATCTCGTTGCCCCAGGACCAGATGCCGTGGTTTGCGGGCCAGCCGCAAAACCGGCCGCCTTCCTTGTACACGACGACGCTGTGCGGCGCCTGCTGCTGGCGAGCCGGCAGGCCGGCGGCGAGCGGAATCAGAGCGAGTGCTAACACCATCTTCTTCATGGTTTCACCTGTTCATGGATTATGGATCGATCACAACCTTCAGCGTTTCGGAAGATCCTGTGGCGCGAAAGGCCTCGGGGGCGTGCTTCAGCTCAAAATGATGCGTCACGACTGCAGCGGCGTCCAGCCGCAGGCTGGCGATCAAGCCCACGGCGCGCCCCATGGTGTTCGGATTGTTGTAGGAGCCCCGGATGGTGATCTCGTTGTCGTTTATCCAGAACGGGCTGATCTCGATCTGCTCCTCTTTGTTGCAGACGCCATAGCACATCATCGTGCCGCCGCGCATTACCACTTCCAGTCCCTGGCGGACGGCCCGGGTATTGCCGGAACAATCAAAGACGACCTCGAGACCGTCGGGGTATTCGTCGCGGATTGCCGGCACCGGCGGTTCCTTCCCGGGATCGATCACCCAGTGCGCTCCCATCGCTTCGACCCGCGCTCGGCGCCCTTCCTGCGGATCTATCATGATTACCGCGCTCGCACCCTGCATCAGTGCCAGCTGAAGCATGATGGCGCCCATGGGGCCCGCGCCGAAGACGGCGACGCGGTCGCCCGACCGCACCTGCGCCAGATCCATGCCCCGGAGACAGCAGGCAACGGGTTCGGCCAACGCGGCATGTGCAAGCGGCAGCTCGCTGGGCAGAAGATACGCCTGCCTGGCCGGCACGATCGAAAACTCGGCGAAGCCGCCCGGGAGGTTCACTCCCAGCGCGACCAGGTTCTTGCACAGGTGACCCTTGCCCGCCCGGCAGAAAGAACAAGAACCGCACAGGATGTTCGGGTCGGCCGCCACGTGATCTCCCGGACGAAAGCCGTCGACCTCCGGGCCGACTGCCTCCACCACGCCCGCATATTCGTGACCCGGGATCACGGGGAAAGTGGCTGGATAGAGCCCGTGCAGAATATGCGGATCAGTGCCGCAAATTCCCGAGGAAGCTACGCGCACGAGCAGATCGCACGGCCCTGTCTCGGGACGGGGCACCTCGACCAGATCCATCCTGTGGAGTTCGGGGAACTGAAGCGCGAGCACGGTGGCACCCCGGTCTAGAAAAACGTGTCCCCTTCGGCATAGGGAATCACGTGCATGTATTTGTAATTGTCCATGTCAACATTGCGCCGGCAAGCCATGTAATAAAGCAGCCAGAGCTGGGAATTGTACAGGATGAGCGCGTCAAGCATCGGGTGCGCCTGGGGGGCGAGCTCCCTGGCGTCAAAAGCGACGACGCGCGCGCCATTGGCCGAGCCGAACTTCATCCCGGCTTCGGAGAACAGGCGCGAGCCGTCGTTCCCCACGAGGAAGAGCATCATGGGCTCTCCCGGGCGGACGATTTCCAGCGGACCGTGGCGGAATTCGCCGCAGTGGATGTAGGCACAGTGCATCTTCAGGTATTCGCCGAACATGTCGTACGCCATCATGTAGCCGAGCGTGTAGGCAGCCCCCCCGGAGAGCACGACGAGCTTGCCTTCGTCGAGCGCCGGGGCGTTGCGCTCCGCCATCCGGCGGCTGGGCTCGTAGATCTTTCTCAGCAGGTCCGGCAGCCCGTGCAAAGCTTGCTCGAAGTCCTCCAGCTCCCGCGACCACTCGCCGCGCAACCGCGCAAGTTCCACTACGAGCATCATGGTTAGATAGGCGGGAGAGCTGTAGAGCGCAATCGATTCGTAGGTCATCGACCAGGTTGCGCCCTTTGTGAGCTCGGCGTCTGCCCTGCGCGTGATGGAGAACAGAGGGACTTTGCGTTCGAGGAGCCAGTTTTTGGCACGTAGGGTATCGACGGTCTTGCCGGAATAGCTTGCGCCGATGGCGACACAATCGGGATCGAGCGCCGCCGGCCGGGCGCTGGTAATGTCGGGGCTCAGCAGGTAGTGCACGGGGAGCTTCAAGTAACCCAGCCCGGCCCAGTAACCGCTATAAAGCGCCGCTGAGGAGCCGCCGCTCCCGTAAAAGACCAGGCTGCGCGGATTGCGATCCTGTATCGCCCTTGCGATCTCCACCAGTGGAGCGCGCTTCTCATTCCACATTCGTTCCAGTTCATCCGCTACGATTGGTGCGGAAAAAATTTCCGCCTTGAGATTCTTCTCGTTCAGATCCGTCCTCTCAGTCATACCTCACCTGTCAATGGATGATGCAGTTTTCAGGGTCAGAGCGTCCTCGAGGGAATCGAAGACGCTGCGGCCCGGTTGATAGCCCAGCACAGTGCGCGCCGCGGCAATACAGATCGTGTAAGAGTGGATTCCCGAGCAGCGTCCCGCCACGGCGTTCACCCCCAGCTTCGCAGCCAGCCATGGAGCTGCTGCGCTGTAGGTGAATGATGCCGGTCCGGCGATGTTGAAGACATGACCGGCAGCCTCTTCCCGGTCCATGGCCAGAAAGACGCCCTGGGCCGCGTCCCGCACATCGCAGATGTGCTCCGAAAAGGGAGCGCCGTCTTCCTCGAGCGGCACTTTGACGATGCATGGGTCGTCCCATTTCCCCCGGTCCTCGGCGACGAGAAACTCCTTGTAGGGGGCTCCAATAAACAGGTCCAGAACCTCCCGGGCTTCGAGAATCCACACCAGCCGCAGCCTCACGGTCGGTATTTTTTCGATGTCCTGATAGTGGAAACAGAGGCGCTCACCCAGAACCTTCGAGACTCCATAAAACAGCATCGGACGCTGCTCGGTGTTTTCGTCGATCGGGGCCGTGTACGGCCCCCTGCTCCAGCCGGTGCAGTAGGTGGCGTCGGAGCTGGCAAACACGAAACGCGGCTTCTTCCGGCAGCACTTTATGGCCTGCAGCAACCGGTAAGTGCCTTCGAGGTTCACTCGAAAAATATCATCTTCGGCTGCGGGCGGCATGAGAGCTGCCAGGTGGCAGACGACATCAACCCCATCGAGCGCGGCGGCGAGGGCTTCATCATCCAGCAGCCCGGTCTCCACGGCCTCGACCTCATTCGCCCAGTTGTCCGGAAGCGCCGTGCGATGTACCAGCGCACGGACCTTGTAGTCGTGGTCGAGCAGGGACGGTATGAGGTGACGGCCGATCCGCCCGCTTGCACCTGTGATCAACGCTCGTTTCATCAAGCCCTCCCAACCCTGATACGCCGGAATCCGACTCCGGCCCGCCCGAAAGGTTGTCAAAGCATGAAACTGCTTCAGCGGCCGGCCGTCGGGCGTCGGCTTTCGACCAGCGGCCGCCTGGCGTCTCTCGGAGCACTGCCCCAAAATTCACGCCAGAAAGGGTAAATATTTCGCCGCCAGGCGCCTATTGTCCTATCACCTGGAGCAGAATTGTTCGCGCCAGCGGACCATCGTACTCGACGAAATAAATGCACTGGCGGCTGCCCCGTATCACCCGTCCGCCGTCGATCGGGAAGAAGCACTGGATTCCTCCCAGGATGCTCTTCAGGTGGTCTCCCGCGTTGTATCCGAGACGGCCGTCGAAGTCGAGGTAGCGATTGTGGTACCAGCCGTATCTGCCGTCGGGCGGGTTCTTGGGGGCGAGCCGTTCCAGATGCTCGGGGACGTCCCGCTCGAGGCATTCAACTCCTTCGGTAACCACCAGGCTGGAGGTGGTATGGGCCGTGGTCACGAGCACCATGCCCTCGCGCACGCCGCTCCTGGCCACAAACTCATCAACCTTCGGGGTGATGTCGATCATTTCGAATTCTTTTTTGGAGATCACTTCCAGTCGTTCGAACTTGATGATCATCCTGCCTCCCCCAGCAGAGTCTCGGCATTGACGCGGAAGATGAGATCGAGGCACTCCTGCGAGAAGCCCAGCGATCGGACCGCCCGCGCCATGCTCTTTATCTCGATGCGCGGGTTGTTGGAACCGAACACGATTTGGTGGCGAAGGCTGCGTTCGAAAACCGTCAGGGGAACCTGCTGTGTCATTGCATAGCGCAGAAAATCATTCGGGTTGTCGAAAAACAGCGCGGAAGTGTCCAGGTATACGTTTTTGTACTTCAGAGCGAGCGCAACGGCGTCCGTGACCCAGGGCCAGCACAAGTGAGCCAGAACAATCTTGAGTTGCGGAAAGTCGGCGGCGACATCTTCGAACTTGAGCGGATGGCAGCGCTTGAGGCGGCTCCCAGGTTCCCAGCTCATGCCTGCATGGAACAGGATGGGGATCCCGAGTTCTGCGGCGCGCTCATAGATCGGATACATCATCCGGTCGTCCGCGTCGAACTCCTGTATTCCCGGGTCAAGCTTCAGTCCGCGCAGACCCAGCTCCCGTATGGCTCGGGCCAGCTGGTCGGGAGCCGAGGGTTGGTGCGGATCAACGCTGGCGAATCCGACCAGGCGATTGGACATGCGGCACACCTCGACAATCTGCTCGTTGCTGTAGATGGTGGTGCCGCGCGAACTGGTCGCGTCTATGGGGAGCAGGACAGCGCGGTCGATCCCCGCCAGATCCATTTCGTTTAACATCGTTTCGATGGGCTGGAAAGCGTTGCCGCAGTGGTAAGTTTCGTGGCAAGCCCGCGCGAGCTCCGGATATCGGGCAATCATCTCCCGGACCAGAAGCGGGTGCACGTGGATGTCAATGCCGCCCTTCATCGTTGTCTCCTCATCCGGGACGGTTCCCATCCCGCAATCTACGCCGGGAGCATACCGTGTTGACGGAGCAGGGCTTCCGCCTGCTCCCGGTTGGCCTGGTGCCCGGTGCCGCCGAGACCGAGCGTGGAATACGACCCGCAGGCGACTCCCAGCCTCAAGGCTTCCTGCAAGGGGCGGCGCCGAAGCCACGCGTCCAGGAATCCCGAATTGAACGAATCGCCCGCGCCGGTGGGATCGATGGGCTGAACGGGGGGCGCGGCCTGACGGACAGGCTCGTGGCCCGCCAGGGCCAGGGCGCCGGAAGCGCCAAGTTTGACGACGGTCAGAGTGCGGCCGTTTTGCAGCCGCCGCATGCCTTCGATCGGATCTTTGCAGCCGCTAATGCCGCGAAGCTCGACTTCGTTGGGCAAGAAAACATCGATCTCGCGCAAGACTTCCTGCAGATCTGGACCCCAAAGCTCGGAAGGATCATGGGCCGGATCCACTGAGGTCGTCATCCCGCGTTCGCCGGCCCTGCGGAAAAGGCTCCGATAATTCGGGCGGAGGCGTTCGTGCAGGAAGTAAGAGGAAAGATGCATGTGCTCGAAACCCACCAGACACTCGTCGGGGATCTCGCTCTCCACCAGCGCGGTCATCGCGCCAGGGTAACTGATGAGCGCGCGGTCGCTGCGGGAACTGATGGAAACGGTGATGCCGGTTTTTACGGACGAATCACGAATCACCCGGGTGACATCCATGCCAGCCTCGGTCATCTTCTCAAGGCAGAACTCGCCGCCGCTGTCACGGCCTACCTTTCCCACGAATGCGACATCGTTGCCGAGCCTGGCCAATCCGGCGGCAGTGATCACCGAAGCGCAGCCGAGCACCATCGAAGAGTCCTCGGCCAAGACCTCCCGGCCGAAGGAGGGCAGTTCGCGGCAGCCGCTCAGGATGACATCCACGTTGATGTCGCCGACGACGATGATCTTCATACCGTGATGCTGCTCCCTGCCGACTGATTTCTGAAACATTCGCTAAAGTTATCGGTGACTGGATTCCGAGTATACGAGCCGCCGGCACCCTTGTCAAGAGTTGAGAAAATGGGATCGCCGGCAGCGTTTCCTTAAGCGGCAGCAGGCGGAGACACGGATGAGCACGGAGAAATGATTGCTGCGGATGAACACTGACCCGCGCTGAGCAGGAGGGCCTTTGCTCCGACATTATGTGCGCAACCAAAGGACCCTGTATTCTTTGCGACTTCGCCTCGAGGGCCGGCAGATTCCCAGGTGGAGCTCCTGCGTGATTTGAGGAAGGCTCCCGGACAAGCGAGCCCGCCTCGCCAACAGCATCCTTGACGCCGGGCGAAAAGGAGACTACAAATCATACGTTTTCTTTATTGAACCGACCGAGGCTCTCCAGGTCATGAACAGCAATGCAAGAAGCAGACGCGTCCGGATGAAGGACATCGCCAAGGATCTCAACGTGTCCGTCGTGACGGTTTCCAAGGTTCTCCGCGGACATGCCGACATCAGCGCGGCCACCCGCGAACGTGTGCTCAAGAGAGTCCGCGAGTTGAATTACAAACCGAACGTGGCGGCTCGCAGCCTGGTTACCGGGCGCAGCTTCATGATAGGCCTTGTGGTGCCGGGCCTTGTGCATCCTTTCTTTGGGGAGGTTGCCAAGGCCATCACCCGCGAGTTGCGACCCAAGGGGTACAGCCTCGTGATCGCGTCTTCCGAGGAAGACCCGGAACTGGAGCAGTCCGAAATCGAAGCGCTGCTGGCGCGCCAGGTGGACGCCATTATTCTGGCGTCGGTACAGACCTCGGCCTGGGGAGCACTCTTTCGGAAGCTTAACGACATCGGCACACCACTAGTCCTGATCGACCGGTATCTGCCGGGGGTGAAGACCCACTACGTGGGAGTCGACGACGAGCAACTTGGGTTTCTGGCCACAGATCACCTGATCGAGCGCGGTTGCCGGCGCGTCGCGCACATTCGGGGGCCCGAGATCAGCACGGCCATCGGCCGCCTGCAGGGCTACAAGATGGCGCTGGAGAAACACGGAATCGAAGTGCCGCTGAATAGCGTTGCGACGCTGACGTCAGGAGAGGACTGCGGGGAGGAAAGCGGGTACGAGGCCATGAAGCATTTGCTGGCGGGGCAGACGCTCCCGGACGGCGTCTTCTGCTTCAACGATGAGGCGGCGACGGGAGCTCTGCGGGCGATCCTCGACGCGGGGCTGCGCGTCCCTGAAGACATCGCCTTGATCGGAGTCGGGAACATGCGGTTGACCAACTGGTTGGGCGTTCCGCTGTCGACCATCGACCAGAACAATGCCCAGATCGGCGAACTCGCCGCCAAGATCGCACTCAAAGCCATCGAATCGAACAACACCGTCCCCCCAAAGTCCTTCCTGGTACCCGTGCGCCTCGTCGAGCGGAAATCCACCTGCACTGAGCGCCCCCATACTTTGAAGGCGTGAGCCGGCGCACCCTGGCGGGCGCGGGGAAGGGCACAGTTTCGAACGGCGTATGGCGAATGTGCCCGGGTCGAGCCTCGGCCACCTCGAAGCACAAAACGGGAGCAGCGATTCGCGAAGAAACCTCTTGACAGCGTGGAAGATATTCCAGGATAGTGCGATATCGTTAACTGTAACGATCATTCCAGGCTGCTGCCGGGGAAGATCCATGGTTTCTCATTCAATTTCCGAGGAGACCCATCTCATGACAAGAGCTCTCCTGACCCTGTTTGCGGTCCTGACAGCCGTCGCGAGCCCATCAGCGGACACTCAGATCGGACCGGTCGAACTGTCCCGGCTGGACGGATCCCGGCTGACCATGCAGAACTATGCCGAGCACAGGGCAACCGTGGTTTTCTTTCTCTCCACCCGCAGCAGCGAAGCGGACAGCGCCCGCGACAAAATCCGGGAGCTCAACCGCCGCCGCGGCGTCATGTTCGTGGGTGTATTCCCAAATCCAGCCGAAAACGGCACTGAAGTGCGCGACTACTGCCAGGCATCCCGGTACAGCTTCCCCTGCTATCGCGATCCCCAGAAAACGGCCGCGCGGCAGTTCGGCGCCGGCGTGACACCGCAGGCCTTTCTTCTGGACCGGAGCGGAATCCTGCGTTATAGCGGTGCTGTCGACGGGCTCGCTCAGGCGCTCGCGGACCTGATGGCCGACCGACCCGTGGCAACGGCCTCGGTTCCGCCGCAGGGCACGCCGATCGACAAACCGGGCGCGGCACGTCCCCTCGAAGATCCGTTCAGCCCCGTCTCCTTCTCTTCCGAGTTCATTTTTGAGAAGATCCCCGGCGCCCCTTCCCATCATTGTTCCAGCATCGCCGAAGCCGCGAATGGAGACCTGCTGGTGACCTGGTATGGCGGGAGCTACGAATCGTCGGACGACGAGGCCCTTTTCATGGTGCGGAGGAAAAAGGGGGAGAGGAGCTGGGGCAAGCCCGAGATGCTGCTACGCAACCCGACACAACCCGTAGGAAACGCGGTCATCTTTGTCGACGGCTTGAAGCGGGTCTGGATCGTGTGGGGTCGCATGGAGGCGTCGCAGCCTCTCCTGCACAACACCGGCTGGTCCGAGACCAGGCTCATGTATCGCATCTCACAGGACAACGGCGTCACCTGGTCCCAGGACAAGCTCTTCCCCATGGACACGACAGGCTGGCTGCCGCGCAATCTGGCGATCACTCTTTCGAGCGGAGAACTGGTGCTTCCGTTGAGCGATGAACGAAACGACAACGACCTGTCCTTCATCGTCAGCACCAGGGATAACGGCGCAACCTGGGTGCGTTCAAAAAACATGCCGAACGCCGACAGGAGCGGCGAGCAGCCCACGGTTGTGCAGCGCAGGGACGGCTCGCTCCTGGCTTTCCTGCGGACGCGGCCTTTGCTGCTGACCAGCGAGTCCTTCGACCGCGGGATGACCTGGAGCCAGGCGAAACCGACCGAATTCAATTGCCCGGACGCGGCCATCTCCATGCGGACTCTCAGGAACGGCAACATCATTTTGGCCTGGAACAACCAGGACAAGGCCCGGACTCCGCTGCACATCGCACGTTCGACCGATGACGGCAAGACCTGGAGTCGGCCCTTGGTGCTGGAATCAAATCCGGGCGAGTATTCCTACCCCTCGGTCTTCCAGACCGGCAACGGAAAAGTCCACGTGATATACACTTATCGCCGGTATTCGATCAAACACGTCGAGTTCGACGAATCCTGGCTGGACCGCTTCGAGCGGCAGGATTGAACAATCATGCGCATACTGGGCGTAATTCCCGCCCGCCACAAGAGCACGCGCTTCGAGGGCAAGCCGCTCGCCGATATATTGGGCAAGCCGATGATTCAGCATGTCTACGAACGGGCGCGGCAAGCCGGCTGCCTCGATGACGTCCTGGTGGCAACCGACGATGTCCGCATTGTCTCCGCCGTGGAGCGCTTCGGCGGGAAGGCGGTGATGACCAGCGAGTCGCACCCTTCCGGAACCGACCGGATTGCTGAAGCAGTTGCGCACAGCGACGCGGATGTCGTGGTCAACATACAGGGCGACGAACCGATGATAGATCCGGTGATGCTCGAGGAAGTCGTCGCCCCGTTCCGGAGCGGGACCGACGCCGGCCTGGTCACCATAAAGAAGCGCGTCCTGCACGAGGAGGACTACGGCGATCCGAACGTTGTGAAAGTGGTGACTGATCCGGCGGGTTATGCCCTGTACTTCTCGCGTTCCCTGATCCCCTACCCGCGCAAGCGGACGGTGCATTTCAAGGTTTTCGAGCATATCGGACTCTATGCCTACACGCGGGTCTGCCTCCTGCGCCTGTCGAGTCTCCCCCCCTCACCGCTGGAGGAAATCGAAAGCCTGGAGCAGCTGCGCGCGCTGGAAAACGGCATCCGGATTCTGGTGGTGGAAACCCGCTGCGAGGCCGAGAGTGTGTCGGTGGACACGCAAGCCGACCTCGAGAGAGTGTGCAGACTCTTACAAGGAGCGAGCCATGATTAGACCCGAACGTAAAACCATTACCGAGTGGGAGGCTTCTCTTCCCGATGCAAGCCGCCGCAACCTGCGCCAGGCCGCGGACCGGATCATCGACTCCAAGCGGAGAGGCGGTTGCGTTGTGGTCGTCACCGGGAGCGGGCCGAACATCCACGAGGGCGTGAGCACGCTGATCGCGGAACTTATGAAGAAGGGGGTGATCGACGGTGTCATTACCAGCTCGGCGGTCGTCGGGCATGAGATGGCCGGCACCCTCGACCGCGTGAAGCGCGTAGTTGCGTCGGCCCACCCTGAGCTGGGCCTGCCCTCGGGGATTCTACCGCGCGGCGGCGTGTTCGAAATCACGCTGCTGTCGGAGGCCCAGCGCGCAGCGCTCGAGTCGGAAATCAACACGCACTGGGACCTGTATGACCGCATTGCCGGCCTTTCCGGCGATGTCATCATCAAGGCAGCGGGCAACATGGGGTGGCCGATGGGGCCGCGGACGGAGTCGCTCGCCCGCGAAGCCGAGGGCCTGGCGCAGGAGTATGGGCTGCCGCTGGAGACTGTCGTCGGTCTGGGCGCCGACCCGATGACCATGATCGGGATGGGGGCCAGACGCAACCTTCCTGTCATTGTCTCGACGCCGCAGCTTGTGGGGAGCGGGGCCGTGGGACTGGCGATCGGCGACGCGATCTCCATCACCCGACGGGCGCAGATCGTCTCGTCGGTGCTGGCGGGCGCCGACGTGATTATTGAATCGGCGATTGCTCTATCGCAGGAAATCCATGACGGCCCGTTTGAGCTTTACACCGGGCACGGCATCTGGTCCGCCTGGCAAAAGGAGTACAGCTACAGCCTGGAAGGGAAGACGCTTGTCAGAATCGACCTGGATCCGAACCTGGAGCGTGCCTGGCTGCAGGAGCGCCAGTCGTCCCAGATCCAGCAGGCGGTCGACCGCGGGCTGCCCAAGACCAAGCTGACCGGTATCCCATTCCGCATGGAGATGTCCGGCTTCGCACGACTCGAAGGAAGCCTGCCTGTCACGGCGGATATCGGCGTCGCCTGGCCGGTCCTGGCGGTTGCTGTGGAGGAAGGGCTGGGGCTGAAACTGGACTTTGTCTCCGCGCCTCAGGAAACGCCGGAAGGAAAGCTCATGCGGGAGTGGATCACCGGTACGGTGCAGCCGGTTGACCGGCAGAAAATGAAAGAGGAGCTGCGTCGCAGGCAGCCGAAGCCTCAGCCAATTGCAAAGTAGCCACGGAAAGGAATCGCCTTTCATGATTGACGATCTGAAGAGGAAATTCGCCTCGACTGTCAACCTGCCCAGGATTGCGCTCAGCCCCAATTACAGATGGCAGGTCGTGGGGATGCTGTGGTTTTGCGGCTTCTTCAATTACGCCGACCGCCAGGCGATTTTCTCGCTCTTCCCGCTTCTCGAACGAGAAATGAATCTGAGTCCTGTGCAGCTCGGACTGCTGGGTTCGTCGTTCGCCCTCGTCTACGGAATCTGTGCGCCGTTTGCGGGCAACATCGTGGATCGCATCCGGAGAAAGGCCGCGGTGTTGTGGGGCCTCTTCGCCTGGAGCCTGATCTGCATGGCCACGGCGATCTCACGGAACTTCAGCCACCTGCTCTTCTTCCGCGCCGCCGAGGGATTGGGCGAGACCTTCTACTTCCCCGCCTCGATGTCGATGATCAGCGACTACCACGGGAAGAGGACGCGCTCGAGAGCGATGGGCACCCATCAGACGAGTGTGTACCTCGGCACCATCGCGGGCGGATTTTTCGGCGGGCTGATCGGCCAGTATTATGGCTGGCGTTCATCCTTCATCGTTTTCGGCGGACTGGGGGTGGTGCTCGGCTTCGTGCTCATGCGCTTCCTGGTTGAGCCCCTTCGGGGCGCCGCGGATTTCGAGGAGCTGGGCGCGCGCCCGCACGCTCCTGCAGCCAAAACCATGCCGGTATCCGATTTCCTCAAGGTGATCTGGACCACTCCCACCGTTCTGCTCCTGATGGGTGCATTCATGCTGGACAACTTTGTTGGCATGGTGCTCCTGTCCTGGATGCCGAAGTTTCTGTACGACAAGTTTGGCCTGAGCTTGGCCATGGCAGGCCTCACAGCCACCATTTTTATCCAGCTCTCCAGCATGGTGGGCTCGCCGCTGGGCGGCTGGCTGGCCGACGTGTTGCGCAAGCGCTTCGCCGGTGGGAGAATCACGGTGCAGATGATCGGGTTGCTGGGCGCGGCTCCGTTTGTCGTCTGGTGCGGACAAACGCTGTCTGTCCAGTCTCTGATTGTCGCGCTCACGTGCTGGGGACTGTTTAAAGGGATGTACGATGCGAACATTTTCGCGGCTGTGCTGGACGTGATCCGGCCGGAGGCGCGGGGCACAGCCGTGGGTTTCATGAACATGATCGGCTGGCTGGTGGGTGCCGGGACTGCGCCGGTATTTATCGGATATGTTGCCCAGCGTTCCAGCCTCAGTTTCGCCATCTCCATTGCGGCCATAGCCCTGGTGCTGGCTTCCGGCCTTCTCCTGATGGCTGTAACCCTGACGGTGGGGCGCGACGTGGAACGGCTTCATACGCAACTTGAACAGGAAACAGTCTAGAAAGAGGATTTTCCGATGAACCTGCCGAGACCCCTTCGCGGCATCATCACTCCCATGCTGACGCCGCTTGTCGATCCCGACAGGTTGGATGCCGGCGCGCTCGAACGCCTGATCGAACACCTCCTCCAGGGCGGTGTCAGCGGATTGTTCATCCTCGGAAGCACAGGTGAGGCTCCGGGCCTCAGTTACCGGCTGCGGAAGGAAGTGATTGACCGGGCCTGCGGCATAGCCAGCGGACGGCGGCCCGTTCTGGTCGGAATCACGGACACATCTTCCGTCGAGTCCATGGGCATCGCCGAGTACTCCGCCCGGGCGGGAGTATCGGCCCTGGTGCTTTCGCCACCTTACTACTATTCACTCAGCCAGGGAGCGTTTCTCGGCTACCTGGAGCGGTTCGTGCCGAAACTCCCTTTGCCCCTGTACCTGTATAACATGCCCACCTATACCAAGCTTGCCATCGCGCCGGAGACGGTGCGCGCGGCAGCGGACATTCCGAATTTGTACGGATTGAAGGACAGCTCGGGTGACCGCGGCTACTTCCGGGCAGTGCAGCAGGCTGTGTCCGGGAAACCCGAGTTTGCCCTGTTGGTAGGTGTCGAAGAGGTCCTGGCCGAATTCATAGGTATTGGCGCTCACGGCGGCGTGTGCGGGGGATCCAACCTCGAGCCGGAGCTGTATGTCCGCATCTGCGACGCAGCGGCTCGGGGCGACCGGTCGGCGGTGGAAGTGTTGCAGAAGAGAATTCTTCAGATCAGTGCCGGCGTGTATCGTGTTGGAGAGCCAGGTTCTTCCTACCTGAGAGGCCTCAAGTGCGCCGCCGCCCTGCTTGGGCTGTGCACGACGGTAATGGCCGAACCCTACGTGGCGCTCACGGCGGCGGAACAGGCACAGATCCGGCAGAACCTCGGCAACATCGGCATGCCGGGCCTGCAGGCCGCGCAATAGCACACTGTTGCGAGGTAGGGTGCCGGCCCGGAAATCCTCGAAGAAGGCGAACAGATCGCGGGCAAGCGCTTCATCAAACCGCCCCGATCGATCAAGGGGTGTGACCGAGGCCACATAGAAGCGCGATAATATCCCAATTTGTCGCAGGGTGTTGCTCCCGACTGCTGACGGTCATGCTCTCAGCCGTGCTTCCGGGCAGAGCTCGATCAAACCTCCGGGATGCAATCGCAATTTTTCATTTCTTGCCTGGATCCCAGATGGTGGCCTCGATGGTCCGCTCTTTCTTGAGTTCGGGGCTCCAATAATAGACCGTCACGATCTTTCCATCGGGACGCTGCACG
>Ga0315273_10007532_pt1 | contig 13650 bp, 26 predicted proteins | sample YL17G02_0_MG_FD_205753 | JGI IMG/M metagenome (GOLD analysis project Ga0315273, IMG submission 205753) | Sediment microbial communities from Yellowstone Lake, YNP, Wyoming, USA - YL17G02_0 | ecosystem: Environmental > Aquatic > Freshwater > Lake > Sediment | place: USA: Wyoming | collected... | reverse complement strand
CGAGCCGTGTCTTGGGAATGCCCAAGTCCACGGTGACCTGGCGAAACGCCCTAGCCTGCGAACTTCTGAAGGGATCTCTCACATGAGACATGACAAGCGCATCGTTATACTTATCGTCAAGAGCGGCATCAAATGCAGCAGCCGCATCCTCGAGCACGGGGGAGTCGAGATCACCTACGAGGGTGACGTTCAGACCCTTCGGGACGAAGCCGTAACCCGGCACGTCGAGGTCAGGCTCCTAGAAGTGCGTGGTCTGACCGCCGAGGGTCTGAGAAAGGACACCTGGACGTACGGTGACGACCTCGACACTCCGCTCGAAGTCGGTGACCTCGTGGAGGTTCCGTTCGGCTACGATAACGATCCCACGGTGGCGCGCGTCGTCGTCGCGGGGCAGCCCCCCGCCTACAAGGGCTGGGGCATGAAGTGGGTCAACCACCGGATGATCCCGGCCCCCGACTCGACCTGCAACCCATTCTGATGGGGTACATCGACTGGCCATTCGAGTCTCCTTCCGAGGAGCGCGAGCGGCAGCGCGGCGCTCTGGCCGAGTACCGCGCTGCGGTGGGCTACCTCATCCAGATGTACGACACGCACTTCGACGCGCAGCATGTCTCCTCGGCTGCCGACTTCGAGGTCGCAATCGAGGAACTGCGCGACTTGCAGACCAGATTGTGGGCACCAACCGCAACAGAAGTTGCGATTGATGACGGCCCCACCGACGAGTGGGGAACCCAACTACGCATGAACTGGAGGCGAGCATGAGCGACAACATTCTCCCGTTCGACTTCGGTGAGGTCATCTCGACCGAGTTGACCCGTGCCAACAGGGACAACGACCACCTGGCCCACGCCAGTTCGCACATCAAGGGGAGCCTTCGTCACGCCGCGCTCGACGTTGCGGGTGCGCCGAAGAAGCCCCGCTCGATCATCGACCAGATCACGCTCCAGACGGGCACGATGTGGCATGAGTACATCGCCACTACGATGTCCCGCCTGGGCATCCCGATCATGCAGGAGATCAACGTCACGCCCTGGCTGCCCACTGGCTGGGCCGGGACGCTCGACGGGCTGGCATGGTCACCGAAGGACAAGGGCTTCGTCCTGCTCGACTACAAGACGTGCCGCGGTTCGGCACTGAAGTGGATCGCGCGGGACGGTGCCAAAGTGGAACACCAGGCGCAGGCTTCGGCCTACTGGTACGCGGTCGAGAAGATGGGGCTGCCCCTGGTCAAGAAGATCGCCGTGATCTACGTTCCGAAAGACCCGGCAGGGAAAGACTTGACCGAGCCGCTTCAGGTCACGTTCGCGCCGCTCCCGAAGAAGGAGCTTCACGCGGATATGGCGAACCGTTGGGGCACGATCAGCGGGTACGTCACGAGCCTGGGGGGCACCCCTGGTCAGCCGGTGGAAGTCAAGACGCTGCAGGGGTGGGTCACTGATTCGCTCCCTCCCGTGCAGGCCCGTGAGCAGAAGCTGTATCTCGACCGTGCCACGGGCATGAGCGAAGTCCGTCTCGTACCGAACTGGAGTACCGCCTACTGCCAGTTCGAGGACGACCTGTGCAACTGCTCCGATCAGGGCCAGACGAAAATCGGCGTCTACGACACGGACGGCACCTACCTCCCCCGTGCCGGGTATGAGGCAACCGAGCCGACCGTCACCCCCTACGACATCACCCCCTACTAGGAGGCCACATGGCAACCGCAAAGACAGACTCACTGATCCAGAGGACGCAGCGCGAGCTTCGCGCACCGTTCCCCGCCGACAAGGTCTACCAGCGGCAGGGGCCGGGTGGTAAGAAGCTCGACTTCATCAGCATCGAGACGGTGCTGAACCGCCTGCTCGACGCGGCCCCCGACTACTCGTGGGACGCCTCGGCGCAGATCCAGTACCCGGAGCCGTTCGTGAACGACAAGGGCGAGCGCATTACGCCGAACCCCATCGTGGCGACGACGGGCACCCTCTCCATCGACGGGAAGTATGCGACGGGCTTCGGCTCGCATCAGAACCCCGACCTGGACATGGCGTTGAAGAGTGCGAACTCGGAGGCCATGAAGAACGCGGCGAAGAACGGTTGGGGCGTCATGCTCGAACTGTGGGACGCCGAGTACCGCGACGACCTGGAGAAGAATCGCAAGATCGAGAAGGCGAGCGAAGCCTCGCTGAAGGGCGATGTCTTCAGGATCGCGCGGGAGCGGCTAGGCAAGGACAAGCCCACCGCGGTGGAAATCGGTACGCTCTTCGGGGTTGACCCGTCGCTCCTTACCGACGTACCCACGCTGCGGGCAATCCTGGTGGCCGCATGAACGTCACCATCGCGGAGAGGGGCGACTTGAAGTTCATCAACGTCACTCTCAGCAAGCGCAACCTCGAACAACTCCTAGCCGCCCTGGAGTTGTTCGAGGAGCGCGGTGGCGCCCACGCGCCATACCTCTGGCGCAACTGCAGCCCCACCGAAGCACTCACGGTGGTCGCTCAGACGAACGACGAGCATTACGAGCGGCGCGAACCCGGCCCTGGGTTCGACGGCATCGTATGATCGAGGTCATCGCAGGCGTCATCGGCTTGATCGCCGCTGGCGTCTGCGGGGCCTGCCTCGGCGTAATGTTTCGCCGGGGCCATACGTTTGAGGCCCTAACGTACCTCGCCGTGATCACGGCGGGACTGATCCTCGCCACGATCCTCACCAACTAGGAAGGGAGGCCCATGCCGCGGCATAAGGAGTGGCGCTATGACCACTGGGCCAGGGTTACCACGCAGGCGGTGCTGGCCGACAAACCAGAGGTACTGGCCTTCGACACCGAAACCACCGGGCTAGGCTTCTACGATCTTCCCTTCGCGGCCACCTTGTCTTGGCGTACGCCGGGTGGCGCACTGCGCAACGGGTACTACGACCTCGAAGGCGAGGGGCGCGAGGGGCGCATCGACCAGTTGTCGGCTGCGCTGCTGTCTGCCCCTGCCTGGGTTGGCCATAACACGAAGTTCGATCTCCAGAAGGGGATGCTCTGCGGAGCGTTTGGCTGGGACGCGATCAACTCGCGCATCATGCACGACTCGCAGACCCTCTTCTACTTGCTGGACGAGAACTCCAAGCGCGGCCTGAAGGACTTGGCCGTCACACACCTGGGCCTCGTGGACAACGTCAACGTCGTCACGAAGTCCGGCAAGAACAAGGGTGAGATCAAGGTGCGCCCCCGCGAGGACTACCGGATGGCGCTCTACCGCCGGAAGCTGGGCCTGTCGAAGGACGACGGCTACCATCTTCTCCCGCGCTGGGTGCTGATCCCGTACGCCCTCGCTGACACCGACTACACGCTCCAACTGTTCGAGAAGTTCCTCCCCCGCGTCGAGGCGCTGGGCCTCGACGCCGTGTACCGTGACGAGATGGACACGGCCGAGGTATTCCTGCGCATCGAGTCGGAAGGCTTCAAGCTCGACCTCGAATATCTCGAACGCACAAAGTCAGAGTATGGAAGCAAAGTCATGCTGGGCCTGACCGAGTGCGCCAAGATGGCGGGCAACCCGAAGTTCAACCCAAACAGCCCCGATCAGATCCTCGCCTTCTTCAGGGCGCAGGGGATGACGCTGGAGAATACGCAGGCGGATACCCTGGAGATGATCGACCACCCGCTCGCCGCTGCTATTACGCAGTTCAAGCAGGACTCGAAGATCCACAAGACGTACCTCTGTGCGCTCTCAAGTGAGCAGCGCGACGGCAGAGCGCATCCCTGGTTCAACCCACTAGGCGCACGCACTGGACGAACGTCCAGCGGCGCAGCTAAGGAGTAGTCATGAAAAGCAAGAAGCTGAAGCGGCAGGGACTCGACGCCTACGTCGCCAAGAACAACCCGACCGAGATCCTCCCCGTGTGCTTCCTCGGCACGAGCCGCGTGATCGACGGGTTCTCCGTCGCCCTGTACGTCGAGGGAGGCGTCATCACCGGCGTGGACGTTTACGACAACGGCAACCCCGTGTGCATCGTCGGATCCGCTGTGACCGGCGAGCGCGCCCCCGATGACTGGTACGAGGATGGCGGCTTGCGCATGGACGAGTGGCCCCTCCGCGACCGCGAGTTCGTCACGGCGGGCACGAACGTCCCGCAGGAGCCGCAGGTCAAGGCGGCAACCCTGGACGGGCCGTGCGAGTGCGAGGACTGCAGCTACACGTCGGACACCCGCGGCTACCCCTACGTGGACATTTGGGACAAGCCCGGTCGGTGCAGCTGGTGACCTACCTCGTCTCAGTGACTCTGACCGGCGACCAGGCCGAGCTTGTCGCTGCGGCCATGCGCGATGCCACGAACAACGAGGACATCACGCTGGACGAGTCGAAGACGATCTACGACACGGGGATGCTCTTCCAGGACGCCTCGGAGAACCCGAGCAAGTACCCGTTGTCACCGAAGATGGCTGCTACTCTGCGTCCCTTCGTCCGAAAGGCGAAGGGCGCGGCGCAGCCGCAGTCGAGGACGAACAAGCGGAAGGCCCGGCAGGAGAAGCGGCAGGGCTGGAGCAAGATGCGGCGCAAGAACCGCGCGGCGATGGTGAAGGGCTACAACGAGGCCGTCGCCATTCAGGAGGCCGAGGCAGCCGAGATCGAGGCGATCCACGCCGAGGCCATCGAGAAGCTCAAGCTGGAGCCGAAGTTCAACATCATGACGTACAGTGGGGAGATCGCCATCAGCGATGTCCCTGAGAGCATGATCGTTGCGGTCAAGGCCGAGCTTGACGTTGACTCCATCGCGGAGGACGCGGCCTCGGAGATCATCCTCCCGTAGGCCGTTCAGACAACACCGTTGTGACTTTCCCCCTACCTTCCAGAAGGGAGGCCCCCCGATGAACTGGCAGAACGTACCACGCGACGATAAGACCGTCAAGCGAGCGGTACTCCCGACACGGGGGGCCTTCTCCTGGTTTGACTACTCGCAGATAGAGCCGAGGATCTTCGGCTACTTCTGCATGACCGGCCTGCAGGACGACATCATCGTCCGGTGGTACCGGGAAGGGCGCGACGTCTACAAGGAGATCGCCGCGTTGGCGTTCGCCTGCACAGTGGCCGAGGTCACCCCCGAGCAGCGGCACAAGGGGAAGATCGGATTCCTAGCCATCCTCTACGGGGCAGGCCCGACCGCAATCTCCGATCAGTTGAAGATCCCGCTGAAGGAGGCCAAGACCCTGTACCACGGCTTCCACGAGGGGCTGCCGCAGATCCGCATGATCTCGAACAGCCCCCCGCGCTCCGGGTACCACCCCAACTACGTGCCTGGCCTGATCGAGCGCACCGTTGCGCAGCGCGGGTACTTGAAGACACACGCGGGACGGCACTTGCATGTCGAGAAGTTCGGCGCGCACAAGATGCTGAACAAGCTGATCCAGGGCACCGCTGCAGACATGATGAAGGCGGCGCTGCGCAGGATAGACTTCTGGCAGACTGCGTGGGGCGGCGAGTCCCGCATGGTCACGAGCATCCACGACGAGGTCGGCATCGACGGCCCCGTCTCGGAACTACCCCGGCTTCATGACATGATCCCGAGCCTGATGATGGACGAGCCGTGGATGACCGACGTCATTCCGCTCGCGGTGGACCACGAGGTTAGCCTCGTCTCCTGGGCCGACAAGATCGACTATGACGAATGGAAGGCAGGCCAATGAGCTACGAGATCAAGGACAGCGGCGCGCGCAAGGAGTTCGACGGTGGCATGGTGCGCGACACGGAGGACAACAAGGTGGACTACACCAGTTGCCTCTACGGGCCGATGTTCACCCGCTGGAACGTACACATGACGAAGGGGCGCGCGAAGTACCCCGACCGCGAGGACGGTACCCCGAACTGGACGCTGGGTCAGATGGACCCCGAGGTCCTGGCGAGGGCCAAGCGCAGCGCCTTCCGGCACTTCCTGGCATGGCTGAACGGTGAGGACGATGAGGACCACGCCGCTGGCGTCTTCTTCAACATCAACGTCGTGGAGTTCTGCAAGGAGGGGATCGCGGAGGAGTTCGAGAAGAACACGGGCGCTGATCCGATGGTGTTCACCACGCGGGTGCAGCAGATGTATACCAACGTGCCCACAGAGGGTGACGGCATGAACATCTACACCGTATGAGGACGACGTGCCTCTCCTGCGGGGGGCCGCTCCTCCCGCTGAAGGCGTACGGACACTGGTCAGCCTGTCCCAAGTGCGAGCATGACTGGTTGAAGAGCATCACCATTACCCTCCCGGCGCTGAACTTGCAGATGGGTGGTGGCCTACTTCTCGACAAGGGTGTCCCCACCCGGAACGGAGGCGCATGATGAAGAAGGGAAGCAAGCACACGCCCGAAGCCATTGAGAAGATCCGTGCCGCCAAGATGGGGCAGTGTTCCGGGCCGGACAACTACCAATGGAAGACAGAGGGGCTGGGGTACCGCTCCCTGCACAACTGGGTCGAGAAGGCCCGCCCCCGCACGGGTGTCTGCACACTATGCGGCAGCGAGGGATACACGGAGAATGCCAACATCTCTGGCGAGTACCGCCGAGACTTGGAAGACTTCGTGGAGTTGTGCAAGTCCTGCCACACACTCAGAGATGGGGCCAAATGCGGCACACAATCGTGATCGACTGGGACGGCACTCTCGTTCCGAACGAGTGGCCCCGCCAGCCCACCGAGTTCATGCCCGGAGCCGAGGCAGCCATGCGCATCTTCGATGACGCGGGCTTCAAGCTCACGGTATTCTCGGCCAGGATGAACCCGTACGATCCCGTCAGCGGGAAGCTCCTCGACAAGGGGCACCCTACGCGGGAGAAGCTGTACATCCGCGACACCCTGGACAAGGCGGGCTTCACGTATGTAGACATCTGGGACAAGCCGGGCAAGCCTAGCGCGGCGCTGTACATTGACGACAAGGGCATCCGGTACGCGGGTACCAAGGGAGCCTGGAAGGCCGTGACCAATCAGGTCATGCTGCACTTGACCGGGCGCGCACCTGAGTTCCCGGCGATGCCACTGTCAGACGAACTGGAGGCCCCATGAGCATTGACCTAGACGCAGAACTGTGGTTCGCCAAGAAGCGGGGCATCGACAAGGAGACTCTCACTGCCTGGGGTGTCACGAGCGACGGCCCCCGCACGGTGAAGTTCCCGTACGGCGAGGCGAGCAAGTTCCGCAAGGGCTTCGAGAAGGACGAGGACGGAGGACGGAAGTTCTGGTGGGATCCGCCGACGAAGGCGGGGCAGGTTCCGTTCCTTCCCCCCAACTACGTGTCCCCGAAGAATGCGCTCCTCTGCGAGGGGGAGACGGACACGATGGCGCTGTGGCAGCATATCCCCGAGGGGCTGCGCTCCGAGTACGAAGTCGTCGGACTGTCCGGGCTGAACGCCTGGAAGGAGCGGTACGCGGAGGAACTGTTCTCCGGGAGCGCCCGTGTCTTCGTGGTCCTCGACAACGATGACCCGTACGAGAACGAGGATGCCAGCAAGGCTGGCGACAAGGCGTGGAAGAGCATCAGGACGGACCTGGGAAACCGCGCGCGCCGCGTCTACTTGCCGCAGGGGAGCAAGGACGTGTGCGAGTTCTTCGAGAACTACGACTGGGCCGCGTTCAAGACTCTGCTCGACGCAGCGTCGGAGCCGATCAGGCATTACAAGAGACTCGATCTGGATGCGCCGGTGCCCCCCGTGAACTGGGTCATCGAGAACATGATCGAGGCTGGCGTCGTCACCGTATTGACAGGGGATGGCGGCGCCGGCAAGAGCTTCCTCGCCATGAGCATGGCTATCGCCATCGCCAGCGGGCAGGAGAAGTGGGGCGGATTACCCGTGTGCATGCACGGCCCCGTCATGTACGTCGATGAGGAGCAGACTCCGGACCTCGTCCTTCAGCGGCTCGCCGCGCTGGGCCTGGAACCGGAGTACCGGAAGAACATCGACTACTTGAACTACGCAGGGGTGAACCTCCACGAGGAGCCGTGGAAGCTCCTCGAAGAGTGCATCGACTCCCGCCCCGGCGTCGTGTTCATCGACTCCGAGTCGGCCGTGAGCATCGGCGCGAAGGAGAACGACAACGACGAGATGACCCGCCTGTTCGTGGAAGGGTTCCGTCCGCTGGCCCGCGAGTCGGGAGCAGCCGTCGTCGTCCTGCATCACACGACGAAGGACAACTTCGGGAAGCCCCGCGGCGCATCGTCCATCCGGAACCAGGCCGATCAGGTCATCAGCCTGATCCAGGCCGAGAGTAACAACGTCCAGTCGGGGCGCATCAACGTCTTCGCATCGAAGCCGCGCCGTGATACGCCCCCCATCCAGGTGGCCCTCGAAGGCGACATGACCCGAGACGGCTACGTCCGAGTCGTCGTCCCCGCGGAGGTCATGTAATGGCACACCGTCTGTGCGAGAACTGCATGATCAAGTACCCGTCTGCCACGGGCGGGTACACGGAGTGCGTAGCGTGTGGGAGGGAGACGGTCTACGACCCCTTCGGCCTGGCCGACACCAACTGGGCCGACAAGGCCGAGCGCGCCATGAAGATCATCCTGCAGTTGGAGTCGAAGGCCCGCCACGAGTTCCCGCACATCGACGCCGTGACCTTCATGTACGAAGGCCGCGAGTACGTTCACAGCTACGACGTCATCAAGTACGGAGGCATGCCCGAGAACCCCGACGTGATCACGATTGGCCCTCCCCGTGAGGACGAGGGTGGACCCGACGACAACATCTACGAGGTCATCGGGTACAGTGACGAGCAGCGGGCCTACTGGGTCCGACGACTCCGCGTACCGGACTACGTCGATGCCTGACGTCGAGATCCTCCAAGTGTCGGACGACGAGATACTCTGCGCGTTTATGCTGGATGTCACCGGCGTAGCCGCGGAGAACCGCGACAGGATACGGGCTGCGTGGTCAGACATCCTCATGCCCGAGTGTGTCCAGCGGCTGCAGGTGTATCTACGAAACCTGGAAGTCCATGGATACTGAGACTAAGGCCGAGAAGGCCCGCCGAGCCAGGCTCGCGCGCCTCTTCAACATCACTCCCGAAGAGTGGTTCATTATCGCGGAGCACCAGGGAGGGGTTTGCGCCATCTGCAAGCTACCCCCCGGCAAGACCCGGCTCGCGGTAGACCACGATCACAAGACTGGCCTCGTCAGAGGTCTAGTACATTGGCAGTGCAATGCTGCACTCGCCAAACTCAAGGACTCTAGCGAACGCGCCTTCAACGCGTACCGTTACCTTGAGAATCCCCCGGCGTCCGCCGCCCTGGGAGAACCCCGATACGGCCGGGTGGGCCGTACCACTACACGGGCTAAGAAGCCCGGAAAGCGAGGCTCCAAGTGAGCGCACCGAAGAAGCAGTACCGCACCGTTGCAGGCGTCGTGCAGTTCGAGGTCAAGGAAGGTGAGGCCGCTGGTCAGACCGTCCGCGATCTCGTCATCAAGCAGGTTGGCTTCGGAGCGCAGGCCGTCAACGTGTACGCCACACTGTGGCCGAAGCACGCTGCGGTCGAGGTCGAGCGCGGTGACTTCGTCGTCGCGGAAGGCAGCTACACGAGCCGCGACGGCAACAACAAGCAGACCGGTGACCCGGTCACGTACCACAACCTGTCCGTGTTCCGCTTCAAGAACTTCGGCGGACTGGACGAGGGCAGCGACGAGGAGGTCGTGAACTCACCGGCGGCAGACCCGGTGAACGAGGACGACATCCCGTTCTAGTCCGACAAGACCCGGCCTAGTCAGCCGGTAGGCGGGGGGCCGCGGGGAGCGGGTGAGTGACTTTCTCCAGGCCCGCGCCCCCTGCTGTACCCCTTCAACCAAGGAGCCGCACATGGCAGTACGAACGTACTACGGCACGGAGCGGGTTACCGTTCCGGGCGCATACAAGAACGGCGTTCCCGATCCCACCGCCCCGCGCCTCGCGGGCACCGTGAGCGGCGTGGCCATGGGCCTCATCGTCGTGGGCCTAGACGAGCCGAGCCAGACGTTCCCGCAGCTGGACGAGGAGGGATCCTACGGTCCCGGCCTTATCGCTCAGGTGAACGAGCAGGACATTCGCTTCCTCGACGGGAGCGGTGACGCAGCAGACCCCGGCTTCACGCAGGCGCAGCTGGACTACATCGCGGAGAAGTACGGCGCGGAGAAATCCGACACGGCGCAGGACGACAGTCCTTCATCCCCCCGAGCGGGAGTGGACCTCGGCTTGGAAGCGGGCGACCTTCTAGGTCAGGTCACGAACGAGGACCTCGCGGCTGCCACCAAACAGGTCAAGGGCTAGTGTCCCAGGCCGTAGACCAGGCCCTGGAGAAGCACCGGGGCCTGGTCGAAAGCCGTGCCGCGGCGCTAGCGGCCACCCCCGGAGCGAAGCGTGTCGGAGCAGAGTACGACGACCTCGTGCAGGAAGGGATGATCGCCGTGTGGCAGAGTACGGAGCGGGGGCATGACCCAACGCTGGTCGTAGTCAACCGCATGCGAGACTGGGTGCGCTACCTGGGCAAGCGGGACGGCGAAGGATACCAGGCGCACATGCCGCTGGACGACTTCCGCGACCTTGCCCGCGCGGACTGAATACTCGGCAGAGCACGTTCGTAACTTGATCGAGGAGTACCAGGCATACCGCGAGCGCGTTGACACCGACAGAGCGGGCCTGAACTTCCTCGTCCAGCTTCTTGATCTCGACCGGGCACTCGCACAGTTGACCTCGCGCCAGAAGTGGGAGGTCGTACTTGTGCGCGGCCTCGCTGGCAAGACTCAGCGCGATACGTGCGAACTGCTGAAGTGCGGCCAGGCGACCGTGGACCGTCGCTACCAAGCCGCCCTCGAAGAGATCGTCCAAGCCATCAATCAGATTTAGGAGGCCCCATTGGCCAAGTCCAAGTACGACCCCAAGGTGTACGTGTCCATGCGAGAGCAGGGTATGACGAACTACGAGATCGCACGGACGCTCACAGATGTAGACGAGGCCAGCGTCCGGCGCGGCCTCGCCAAGGTGGGATACAAGCCGTACCTCCTGCCGACCGCGTTCCAGAAGAAGCTCGCCGTCAGTCTCGAAACCCCCATCTGGATCAACGCCACGCGCGCAGGCTTGGGCGGGGGCGCAATCTGCAGTGACTTCCATCTCCCGCTCACGAACTGGAGCCTGGTCAACGAGTTCATCGACCACGCCAGGGACATCAAGGCGACGAAGTGGTGCGTCATCGCGGGCGACTTCTTCAACATCGACTCCCTGTCGCAGTTCGACTTCAAACAGGCCGAGTCGTCCCTCTGCGCGGAGCAGTACGCCGGGAACGAAGTGATGCGCAAACTCCTGGAGACGTTCGAGCACATCTACTTCTCCTGGGGCAACCACGACGCCCGCGTCCACAAGGCGCTGGGCTACTCGGTGGACTTCGAGACGGCCATGCGGATGATGCTCTTCGAGTTGACCCCCGAGGAGATGTCCCGGATCACGTTCTCGAACCTCGACTATGTACTGATCCACACGGCGCACGGCGACTACCGCGTGAACCATCCGAAGGCGTACTCGGCAGCCCCGCTGACGCAGGCCCGGAAGATGGCGAGCAAGTACCTGTGCCACATCGTGAACGCCCACTCGCACCACACGGCGATCAGCCATGACGTCTCTGGCAAGTTCGTGTGCGCGGAGCTTGGGGGCTTCTTCGAGAAGGACAAGACGCTGTACCTGCAGCGGACCACGTCGTTCGCCAACTGGCAGAACGGCTACGGGTTCATTGACAACGATGGCTACCTCGTTATCGAGGGAGCGGGATGGAGCAGCCGTGCCGGAAAGCACATCTAGCAACAAGGATCTCCACCCCGCAGAGGTTGCCCTCTACGAGGCCAAGACGAAGCGCGAAATGCTGATGATTGCCAAGGAGAAGATCATGCTCGACCGGCTGAAGGTCGAGGATAGGGACATGGCGGTGCGCTCAAGTCAGGTCCGCCACCTCTGGATCAACGATGCCATCATCGGCAACAACACCGACATCTGGATCGCAGCACTCCAGGTGTGGGAGCGCCGGAACCCCGGCGAGCCGGTCACGGTGGACATCAACTCCCCAGGCGGGAGCGTCACGGACGGGCTGGCCCTGTTCGATCAGATCAAGCGGATGCAGCGGAAGGGAACCCATGTCACCACACGCGGGACAGGACTCGTCGCCTCCATGGCTGCTGTTCTACTCCAGGCGGGGGACGAACGGGTCATGGATGCTCGCGCGAAGATGCTCATCCACGAGGGGAGCACCACCTTCGGAGGGGGCAGCCTCTCCGTGGGAGAGCAGGACGACTTCCGTACGTTCAGCCTCATGCTGCAGTCGGACATCCTCGACATCCTCGCGGAGAGGAGCACGATGACCAAGCGCCAGATCAGCACGAAGTGGAGGCGCAAGGACTGGTACCTTGGCGCGGAGGAGGCCCTGAAGCTGGGCTTCGTTGACCGTGTCGAGTAGGCCGCGGATGGAGTGCCTCTACGGGCGCATCCGGGTACCGTCGGAGTTCATCGACAAGCACTTGCTCCTCCGGAACGGAGCGTGGCTTCAGCCCCGCCTGGACTCGAACACCTGGGAGGGCGTCGTGTACGCCTACAACACAAGCCCCGCCCGCAGAGAGTCTCGTGAACTGGTGACCGCACTGCGTCGGTTGGCAGCCGAGCTTACGGAGGCTGCGGAGGGCATCGAGGCATTCAACAACAAGCCCTACCCGCAGACGGGATCCTCCAGTGTGGAGTAGCCTCGGCCGGTGGTGGCCCTGGCGCAGCTTCCCGTACGGGCTGCGCTGGGTTCCGCTACAGTGGGGTCCCGAAGGACTCAACGCTCAGATCTAGGAGGTCTATGGCAGAACTGTTCAGCCCCCCAGCGAGGGAGACAGATCGTGGCATCATGGCAGGACAATGGTACCTCCCCGTGGGGGAGGGCGACGACTACCCTGCTGCGGAGCGAGCGTACTGGCCGCGCTGCTTTGGCACGGAGCCTCCAGTACGGGAGCCTGCTACGGGGAAGCGGCACCGCAGGACCACGCCGACGGTCCGCGAAGATGTACTCACACTGCACCTTCGCGGACTCCTTCCCGGTGCCATCGCGGACGTCCTGAACCTGACCGATAGACGGGTCAAGGACATCATCAAGAAGGCCGACGCAACGGCTTAGAATGGAGCCTCCCCGTGCGAGTTAGCGGGGGGTCCATCCTGCCGGTCCAACAACGACAAAATGCCCCCTACGGGCCTCTAAGACAGAGGTCCCGTAGGGGGCTTTTCGTCGTTCTACGTTTTGTTTCCGAGGTCCCGAGTGCGCTGCCGGGCCAGCCTCTTCCGAGCCAGTTCCGCAGCGGCTTCCGCCTTCTGCTTCGCCAACTCCTTCTCTCGCGCAGCTAGCTGAGCCTGCGTCCGCGGCACGAACTTCGCTGGCCGCTGCTCCTTCGGTGCCGTCGAGGGGTCGAGCCTGCGCCCTTCCCCTGATCCGACCTTCTTGAATGGCGCCCCGCCGGGGTTCGCTCCCATGCTTGGGATGGGTGCGTCTACCTTGCCGATGCCGTGTCCCATGCCTCCGGGCTTTACGCCCGGTCTGCGCAGGGTGGGCATAGCCCCCTGCGGCACTCCCGGATGGCCGAGTTCCTGCAATGCTGCATTGCGGCTGCGGTCGTCGGACTTGCCCAGCGCCTGCAGAAGGGTGGGCTTATTCGGGTTCGGGATGGC
>Ga0315273_10007531_pt1 | contig 13651 bp, 13 predicted proteins | sample YL17G02_0_MG_FD_205753 | JGI IMG/M metagenome (GOLD analysis project Ga0315273, IMG submission 205753) | Sediment microbial communities from Yellowstone Lake, YNP, Wyoming, USA - YL17G02_0 | ecosystem: Environmental > Aquatic > Freshwater > Lake > Sediment | place: USA: Wyoming | collected... | reverse complement strand
GACGGTAGACAATTATTACAAGATTAAACTAATATTAACCAATGGGAAAACTACAAGAAGAGCTAAAACGTTTCAACGCTATAAACAAATATACCGAGAAACTTTTAAATGAACAGAAGCCACCTACACCGCCAGCAGCGGGAACAATACCACCACCGCCAGCGGACGCAAATGCGGCAGACCCAAATGCTGCACCACCTGTTCCACCAGCAGGGAATGAAGTTCCTACGGCAGATGCTGGGCCATCTTTAGATGGAGCAACTGATGCTGGAGCCGACGCAGAAGCGGAAGCCGCTATCGAAAAAGACCCAACAGCTGACGATACAACCGAAGAAATTGACATTACTGATTTAGTTAATATGACTAAAGATATTAAGAAACAACTTGATGATACACAGAATCAAGATGGTGGAGCAATTCAAAAAATGGATGCGGTATTTGCTAAATTAGGTGAGTTAGAAGGAAAATTAGGTGAAATGGATCAAGTTTTAGCTAAAATAGACCAATTAGGTGTACAGATTCAACAGGTTAAACCAAAAACACCAATGGAAAAACTTGAGATGAGGTCATTAGATTCATATCCATTCAGTAAAAAACCAGATGAATTTTTTTCCGAGAAACAACAGGAAATGCAGGACACAGGTAAGAACGAATATGTATTAACTAAAGGTGATGTTGAAAATTATGGAAAAAATGAAATAATGAAATCATTTAACCCAAAAGCAAACGAAAACCCTTACAACTATTCTTAACACTATTGATTTTTTTATATTTACGTAATTTTACGAAACGATAATTTTTAAAACGCCACACGCGGCAATGAATTTTTTTAACAACAATGATTAATAACACCGTTATATTAATAAAGCCGGCTTTGGAGAGAGAATTGTATCCAAGGTCGGTTTTTATTTTTGAAATTATTTATTCACGACATTTGGCAATAAGAAAAATTTTACTTATATTTTGATTACATAAACATTTTACAAACTAAATTAAATTAAATTATGGGAACATTTGAAGCAGTACAAGCACAGTACGAAAAAAACAAGAACGCCGCAAGCGGCAGCAAATTCGCCTCTTCAGAGGAACGAATGAAAAAGTATTTTACAACAGTATTACCGAAAGGTTCTACAGGTGAAGAAAGACGGGTACGTATTCTACCTACTAAAGATGGTTCGTCGCCATTTGTCGAGGTATATTTCCACGAAATACAGGTAGATGGAAAGTGGGTTAAACTTTTTGACCCGAAGCAAGAAGGAAAGAGATCTCCATTAAATGAAGTAAAAGAAAGTCTTGAAGCCACGGGAGTTGAGTCAGATAAAGAACTTTCAAAATCTTATCGTTCACGTAAATTTTACATCGTGAAACTTATTGATAGAGATAATGAGGCAGATGGCCCAAAATTCTGGAGATTTAAACATAACTCAAAACAAGAAGGTATTTTGGATAAAATCTTTCCAATTTTCCGTAATAAAGGTGATATTACAGATCCTGCTAAAGGACGTGATTTAATCCTTTCTTTATCTTTAACCACGTCAGGAACAGGTAAAGTATATACCTCAGTAAATTCTATTATTCCTGAAGATGTTGGTCCATTACATACTGATGATGAAGTTGTAAAGAAATGGATTACAGACCCTTTAACATGGTCGGATGTTTATTCAAAAAAGCCAGAAGATTATCTTGATATGGTTGCCAATGGTGAAACACCTAAATGGGATAAAGATGCTAAGAAATGGGTTAACGGTTCAACGGCTGAAGCAAGTATTGGTGGAGCCACTTCATCTGATGCCGCGATAATTCCCGATGATTCACAGGCAGGAGATGAACCTGATGAGGATCTTCCGTTCTGAAATAACCAATCTACCGATATTCTTCCGCTTTACTAGAAATTGGAAGAATATCGGTAATTTTTAAAAACAAAAAACATTTATGGAGAACAAAGAATATCTTGTATTTGCACAGGTTACGCCTGAAAACATCAAAAAACTTAAAAAAATTGAAGAGAAAGGAAGTAATAGCCTTAAACAAGATTTAGCTGACGGTAAAATAACTATAGGTGAGGCATACAAAAAAGTAACTGTTCATGTTGGTCATAATAGTGGTAAATATGAATGGTATACCCCAAAAAAATTCATCGACGCAGCAAGGAATGTAATGGGATCTATTGATTTAGACCCTGCGTCATCGGAAATTGCGAATAAGGTAATTCAATCAACAAAAATATATACAGAACAAGATAGTGGCTTAGTTCATCCTTGGAGTGGAAATGTATGGATGAATCCGCCTTATAACAACTCATTGGTTGGAGAATTTACACGGAAATTAATAGAAGATTTACCAAGCATTAATCAAGCGTGTGTTTTGGTAAATAATGCAACAGAAACTCGATGGTTCGATCACATCGTAACAAAATGTGATGTGATGTGTGCTGTTAAAGGAAGAATAAAATTTCTTGATGAAAATGGAGAGGCAACAGGTTCATCATTACAAGGACAGGTAATCATGTATTTTGGAAAAAATTCAGATAAGTTCATCAAGGAATTTAAAGTATTTGGATCATGTTGGAAGGTGCAGTAAATAATTGGTTTAACAAAGGTATAAAAAATAAAACAAATGGCAATTAAAAAAACAGATTTTTCGTCCGTACAAAAGAAATTTTCGGTAGAAGCAAAATTTAAACCTGATAGGTATTTTGACTTAGGTGATGCGTTTTTAGAGGCATGTGGGCTTCCTGGCCCCGTCATGGGGCATATAAATATGCTTTTAGGGCATACAGACACAGGAAAAACAACAGGATTAATAAAAACGGCAATAGACGCACAGAAAAAAGGAATTTTACCTGTTTTTATAATAACCGAACAGAAGTGGACATTTGATCACGCTAAACTTATGGGTTTTGAATGTGAAAAACATGTCGATTCAAAAACCAATGAAGCAAGTTGGGATGGGTTTTTTATTTTCAGAAATGATTTCAAATACATTGAGCAAATCACAGATTTTATAAATGATATGATAAATGCGCAGATAAAAGGAGAGGTGGACTATGATTTGTGTTTTTTGTGGGATTCCGTGGGTTCTATACCCTGCAAAATGACATATGAGGGAAAAGGTGGGAAACAACACAACGCCTCTGTATTGTCAGATAAAATAGGAATGGGACTAAACCAGAGAATTGGTAGTTCTAGACATGCTGATGAGAAATATACTAACACAATGGTCATTTGTAACCAACCTTGGGTCGAACTTCCTGATAATACATGGGGACAGCCAAAAATCAAAGCAAAAGGTGGAGAGGCAATATGGTTAAATTCTACATTGGTATTTTTGTTTGGAAATCAGAAAGGCGGCGGTATAACTAAAGTTTCAATTGAAAAAAATGGTAGAAAAACCAAAATTGCAACGAGAACTAAAGTAAGTGTGATGAAAAATCACCTTAATGGATTGGGGTATGAAGATGGTAAGATTTTGATTACCGCTCATGATTTTATGCACGCTAAGGATGAAGCAGAAGAAAAAAAATCTATTGCGGAATATAAGAAAATCGCTGGAGAGTATATTAGCGAAAGGATGGGAGTTCCCATTACCGATATAGATGATGCAAAAATCATAGAAGAAGAAACAAACGGAGAGTAGTAACTAAAAATAAACGGCAAATGCCAACTTTACTTGTTGATGGGGATAACCTATTGACTATCGGATTTTACGGAGTTAAAAATTATTTCTATAAGGGAGAACATATTGGGGGAATATATCATTTTCTTAATACCCTTAGAAGGTCTTTTGACGATTATCATTTAGATAAAATTGTAGTATTTTGGGATGGTGAAGAGGGTTCTCTATCGAGGAAAAAAATATATCATCGATATAAAGAAAACCCTAAAACCCGATTAAAAAATGAGAACGAAGTAAATTCCTATACATATCAAAGACAGAGAATTAAGCAATATTTAGAAGAAATATACGTCCGGCAAGGTGAATATGTGTATTGCGAGACAGATGATTGTATTGCATACTATACTCAGATTTCCCCTGATGAAAAAAAAATCATATTTTCATCAGATGGTGACCTAACACAACTTGTTAACGAAAAAACGCAACTATATAACCCGTCACATCATAAATTATATAAACCAAAAGATACGTTTATATATGATCATGAAGATATTTTGGTTGAAAATATCAAATTGGTTAAAATGTTGTGTGGTGACCCTTCCGACAATATAGCAGGGATCCGAAATCTTGGAATAAAAAGATTAAAGGAATTATTTCCTGAGATTGTAACACAACCCCTAACCTTAGAGTATGTAAGGTATAAAACCAATTTCCTTTTCGAACAGGATAAGGAAAACAAGGTTATCCAAAACCTTATAACAGGGGTTACTAAGCATGGAGTATTCGGAGACGAATTTTTTGCCATCAATAATAGTATTGTGAGTTTAGAGAAACCCTTATTAACAGATGAAGCGCGTGAAAACATAAAAATATTAATTAATGAAAATATGGATTCCGAAGGAAGATCATATAAAAATACAATGAGAATGATGATGGAAGATGGTTTATTTAATACGTTACCTAAATCAGATGACGCTTGGATAAAATTTCTTAATCCCTTTCTCAGATTAACAAGAAAAGAAAAAAATAAAAGATACATAAACCTAAAAAAATAATTATTATGCAAAATCAAGACATAACTAAGTTCGAATTCCTTTTAACGCTCGAGAAAAACATTGTCATTCAGAGATTTTTTAATGTCAATAACTATAATTCGGAGTCCAAAAATTCTTTGGATCTATATGATTGTGTCACATCAATTTGTAGAAGCATTGCAATTGATTTAAAGGAAAAAACTTTGGATTACATGAGTGAAAACTCAAATATTTTTCCCGTTCCAATATCTTCATCAGATGTTGTACCTGAAAAAGAAGAATACTTTTTATTGAGAATAAAACTGGGTGACGAAGTATTTATTTCTAGGATTTTCCCTGCTCATATTTATCATCCAAAAGCAAGGTATGCGGTGGATATTAGGCCGAAAGTTAGGAAAATATTATCAGAGTTAACAGATGTTCTGTCCTCTAAGGTATTAACCAAAACTTACCTACAATATGAGATGAAATAAGAGAAAAAGAAAGAAATAAATATGGATGAGAGAAACTTCGGGCACCTTGGCACATCATTCCAACAAGGATTGCTTAAAACAATTATAGAGGATAAGAAATTTGCTGTAACAATCATTGATGTAGTCGAAAGTAAATATTTCGACGGGCCATACTTCAAATATATCATGGAAAACATCAAAGAATTATACAAATTGTATGGGTGTATTCCTAATTATGATACCCTACAGCAAAAAATAATGAAGGAGAATAAAGATGTCTCAGGTAAAGTAAACCTGGATACTCTTATCACTATTCGTGACCTGAATCTTGAAAATTCGGGTTATATCAAAGACACATCACTAAATTTTTGTAGACAACAAGTTTTGAAGAAATCTTTAAAGCAAGTTGAAGAAATCATGCAAAATGGCGAATTTGAGCAATATGGAAAAATTGAAGAAATTGTTCAAAAGGCTCTTCAGGTAGGAGCATCTACTGATGAAATGAGAGATGTTTGTCATAATGTACGTGAAGCATTACAAAAAGATAATAGAGTTCCATTCCCAACAGGAATTTCAGGAATTGATAATCTTCTTAAAGGTGGGTTAGCACGAGGCGAACTTGGTATCTTACTTATGCCGACAGGTATTGGAAAAACAACTATGCTCACTAAAATAGGAAATTCTGGATTTAATACTGGTGCAAATGTTTTACAGATATTTTTTGAAGATAATATGAATGACATTCTTCGAAAGCATTATACCATTTGGACAGGAATTTCTCCTGATGATCAACCAAAAAATGAAGAGGATGTTGTAAAAATTGTAAATGAAGTTGGTGATAGAGAAAATAAACTTTTACTTTTAAAATTACCAGCATTTGGAGTATCAATTTCTGATATAAAAAATAAAATTAGAAAACTTGAATCCGAAGGAACTAAACTCGATTTGTTAATTATCGATTATATCGATTGCATATCACTTGAAAGAAGTATTGAAGGTGAAGAATGGAAGGGCGAAGGAACAATTATGAGAAGTTTGGAAGCAATGACAGATGAATTTAATATCGCTATATGGACAGCAACTCAAGGTAATCGGGATAGTATTGCTTCTGAAGTTGTTACAACAGACCAAATGGGTGGTTCAATTAAGAAAGCTCAGATAGGCCATGTTGTAATTTCTGCTGGTAAAACACTCGAACAGAAAGAGAATAATCTTGCAACAGTAACATTACTTAAATCACGTATCGGTAAAGACGGAATCGTATTTCAAAATTGTAAATTTGATAATGAATATCTTATAATTGATACTGATACTCAGAATACACTCCTTGGTCATGAAGAAGAAAAAGCCGAGAAGAAACAAGCTCACGCAGCTGAAGTGTATAAGGCGGCATTAGAAAGTAAAAGTAAAACAAGACAAAAAGTTGAAGCTGAAATTAATAATCTTCTTGTAAAGAAAGACGTTATTATGAACGAAATTCACAACTTAGAACATGAAAAAGAAGAAGTTGTCGAGTCCATTGTAAATGAAGGAATAATACCTATCCAAGCGCCAATTCCCCCAGCAGGCGTCGGAATTAATAGTGTGGTGGGAACAGTTGATGCAGAGTCTATTGCGATGAAAATCATTCAATCGTCTCAGATATCTCAGGAAGAAAAAAATCGTCAAAGACTAGGAGAATTAGCTCGAGAGAGAAAACAGAAGACCGCAAATATGACGATGAATACGGGATAATGTTCATCATGGGGAGTTAAGTCGCAATACATTGAGAATTAAAATAAAAAACCTATGATAGAAAAAAATTTTAAAGCGTACACGAGACAAGAAGTAGAGAAAGCCGCACTACAATATTTTGAAGGAGATGAATTAGCAGCACATGTATGGGCAAAAAAATATTGCTTAAAAGATGATAAAAATTATTATGAGCTAACACCCGATGATATGCATTGGAGAATTGCTAGAGAGTTAGCAAGAATTGAAAGTAAATATCCCAATCCTCTTTCCGAAGATGAAATATACGACACTCTCAAAAATTTCGAGCGAATAATTCCTCAAGGTTCACCTATGTCGGGAATTGGAAATAATTTTCAAGTGGTTTCATTAAGCAACTGTTTCGTTATTGGAAATAATGGAGAATCTGACAGTTACGGTGGTATAATGAAGCTCGATCAGGAGTTAGTACAGTTGGAAAAAAGACGAGGTGGGGTTGGTTTAGACCTATCATTTGTCCGTCCTGCTGGAAGCCCTGTAAAAAATAGCGCGATTACATCTACAGGTGTTGTTCCGTTTATGAAAAGATATTCGAGAAGCACTGAAGAAGTTGCACAAGATGGACGAAGAGGGGCATTGATGGAAAGTATTTCAATACGTCATCCCGATTCCGAGGCGTTTATTGACGCAAAATTGGTTCAGGGAGCCGTAACGGGGGCTAACATCTCAGTTAAAATTCATAATGATTTCATGGAAGCCGCTATGTCAGGAGAACCATATCTTCAACGATATCCAATAATGGGTGAAGCAAAGTATACAAAAGTGGTTGATGCTCAAAAACTATGGAAAAAAATTATTTTTAACGCATGGAAATCTGCCGAGCCTGGTATTCTGTTTTGGGATAAAATTTTAAGTGAAAGTATTCCAGATTGTTATAAAGATTTAGGATTTAACACATTATCAACTAACCCCTGCGGCGAAATCCCTCTATGTGCCGACGATAGTTGCCGTTTATTAGCATTAAATTTATTTGGATATGTTATTAATCCTTTCACCAAGGAAGCAGAATTTGATTGGCAAGTGTTCAGAGGTGATGTAATGATGGCCCAAAGATATATGGACGACATTATTGATTTAGAAATTGAAAAAATTGATGCAATTTTAAATAAAATAAATTCAGATCCAGAAGATGAATCATTAAAATTGGTTGAAAGACAACTTTGGGAACGAATCAAAGATAAAACAATTAGAGGTCGTAGAACGGGTCTTGGCGTCACAGGTGAAGGTGATATGCTTGCGGGTTTGGGATTGAGATATGGTACTAATGAAGCAACAGATTTTAGTGAAGAAGTTCATGAAAGTCTGAAAATGTGCGCCTACGAATCTTCAATGATAATGGCAAAAGAGCGTGGGCCTTTTCCGATATTCTCCGCAAAACGTGAGGAGAATAACCCGTTTATTCTCCGTATCAAAGAGAAAAATCCAACATTATATGAGGCTATGAAAAGAAATGGCCGTAGAAACATTGCTCTACTGACTATTGCTCCAACCGGAACATCTAGTATTATGACTCAAACCACATCAGGTATTGAACCATGTTTTTCCACGTTTTATATGAGACGTAGAAAAATTAATCCACAGGAAAAAGAAGCTCGTGTTGATTTTGTTGATGATGAAGGAATTGCATGGCAGGAATATCCTGTATTTCATCATAAGTTTGAAATGTGGCTCAAAGTTAATAAATTCATAATTGATGGTATTAGAACATTTACGCCAGATCAGCTTGAAACGATAATACAACAATCTCCATATTATAAAGCAACAGCTAATGATGTGGATTGGGTTAAAAAAGTTGAAATGCAAGGTCGTATTCAACAACATATTGACCATAGTATTAGTGTTACGGTCAATTTACCTAAAGATGTAACTGAAGAACTAGTCGCGAAGGTGTATGAAACAGGTTGGAGAAGTGGATGTAAAGGAATGACTGTTTATCGTGATGGTTCACGTAGTGGCGTTCTTTTGACAGGTAGTGAAAAGAAAGATGAGCCGACTGAGATTCACGTTCCGAAAAGACCGAAAAGATTAAAAGGCGAAATTCATCGTTTCCAGAATAATCTTGAAAAATGGATTGCTGTTGTAGGAATTAAAGACGGAAGGCCTTATGAGATATTCACAGGAAAGCTTGAAAATGGATTGAGCGATTTATCACCAAGTATAAAAGAATGTGAAGTTGTTAAAAATGTTATTGATAGTGAAGACGCTGAAGGTAAACCAATTAAAGTTAAACGATATGATATCGAGTATACTGATAGTGATGGAGTAAAACAGATTCATATAGGATTAAATCACGCTTTTAATCCAGAATTTTGGAATTATGCAAAATTCACGTCTGGATTACTTAGGCAAAAAATGCCTATTGTATATGTGTATGAACTTGTGGAATCACTTAACTTTAATGAAGACCACATTAATACATGGAAAAATGGTGTACTCCGAGTTATTAAAAAATATATCAAAGATGGTGTAAAAGCAAAGGGTAATTGCCCAAATTGTGGAAGTGATCATTTGGAATTTAAAGAAGGGTGCTTAACCTGTATGGCTTGTGGAAACTCTAAATGTGGATGATATGGAAAATATAAATTGGAATAGTACTTACGAAGGCCCGAAACGTATGAAATTTATTATCCCCATCAAGGAATTAACTGAAGAGGAAAAAATTAAAACACTCAAAAGATTAAAAGAATTATATTCAAAAGAATTAAAATTAGATAACGATGATACCAGCAGAGTACAAAATTGTAGAAAATGATAAGTATATGGGTGGTTATTTTTTAACCCCCTACGACTTAGCGAAGCTTGTGAGAGATTTTCAAGCAGATTGTCATGACGGATTTGTCAGTAATGACGAAGCATATATCGAACAATGGCTAAAAACACATGACCATATAGAGAAAAAATAATTCCGTTTCAAACTTTACTCTGTATTTAATCGCAATGACGCTACTCATTGCGATTTTTTTATTTCATTATATTTATGAGATATGAGTACATACGGTATAGATTATCCATTTAGGGATAGCACAATTGGAAATTATGTAAAGATGACAGCTACGCCTGAAAGGGAAGTGAGAGCCAATCTTGTACATTTACTACTAACGAGAAAAGGCACTCGTTATTTTTTACCTGATTTTGGTACTAGATTATATGAATTTATTTTTGAACAGAATGATGTTGTAACATTTAAACACATCGAGGATGAGATAAGGGAAGGTGTAAGAAAGTATATCCCGAACTTAGATATAAACTCAATAAATGTAATGTCTGCGGAGGATGATCCCGATCAGTCAACATCTCCAAGTCAAGAAGAAGATTCAAGGTTGTTTAGAACATCCGACAGTTCATCAAAACCATATACAGCTAAGGTAAAGATCGATTATACGGTTAATAACGGAGCGTTTTCATCATCAGATTTCATAATCATCAATATATAATGGCGAGGATTAAATTAGTTGATATTATAAACGAATCTCAAAGGGATATGTATGAGGGTTTCAATGAAATGGAACTTTCGGAAGATTATCCTGTGAACTTTGATATATTTCAATTCAAAAATCTAAGGAGTTATGCGGAGAAACTGAGATATGCTGAAGAACACCTAGGAAACCCAATTGGAAGAGGATCTGCGAGAGTTGTTTATAGAGTTGATAATGATAAAGTTCTCAAATTAGCTAAAAATAAAAAAGGAATAGCACAAAATGAAGCTGAAATAAATTGGGCTGATGATTATTACTTTGGAAATATGTTAGCCAAAATTTTTGATTATGATAGGGATAATAGTTACTGGACTGAGATGGAAATCGCATACAGAGCGACTATTAATGACTTTAAAAGGTTATGGGGAATAAACTTTAAAGATTTATGGATATATCTTAAAAATAAAAATAGTGAAAATAATGGCCAAAGATCAATGTTTCATATCGATCCTGAACTAAAAGAACAATTAGATAATAATGAGTATGTTATGAATCTTGTAGATTTTATGATGAACTCAAATTCACCCGATGGAGATTTGAGTAAGTTAAATTCATGGGGTCGCGTACATAGACCAGATGGCGACGAATTAGTTTTAATTGACTTTGGACTAACAAATGATGTGTATCAATCATATTATGCTTAATAAATAAAAATATGTCAAAACAAATATCATACGCAGTAAGGGATTTCGCGAGTCTTCGAGATGAATTGGTTAAAATGACCAAACAATATTATCCCGATCTAATTCAGAATTTTAACGATGCGTCCATTTATTCCGTATTGTTGGATATAAACGCAGCCGTATCAGATAACTTACATTTCCATATTGATAGAGTGTGGCAAGAAACTATGTTAGACTTTGCTCAGCAAAGACAATCATTATTTCATATAGCTAAAACATATGGAATTAAATTACCTGGATTAAAACCATCAGTTGCTTTATGCGATTTTAGTATAAATGTACCAGCAAATGGTGATAAAGATGATGAAAGATATGAGGGGATATTAAAAGCAGGTTCACAAGTTTCGGGCGGGGGACAAGTTTTCGAAATTGCGGAAGATATTGATTTTTCAAACCCATTTAATAGTAGAGGGGATTCAAATAGATTAAAAATACCAAATTTTAATAATAACAATAAATTAGTATCATATACAATTACAAAAAGAGAACCAGTTATTAATGGTGTAACAAGAATATATAGGAAAGTAATCACTGATTTGGATCAAAAACCATTTTTAAAACTATATCTTCCTGAAAAAAATGTTTTAGGTGTTATCGCGGTTATACATAAAGATGGAACAGGATATGGTTCTAATCCGACATCAGATGAATTTATGTCATCAGCAAATAAATGGTATGAAGTTAAATCATTAATTGAAGATAAGGTTTTTACTGAAAATCCAACATCGGCGTCTGATAGTGATAATTTTAAAGCTGGGGATTATATTGATGTTACTAAGAAGTTTGTTACCGAATATACACCAGAAGGGTATTTTTCTTTAACTTTCGGTTCAGGTAATGTGGATCCAATGGACAATCTGGATAACTATATGACAGGAAGTATGAAGGTTAACTTAGCAACGTTCTTAAATAACACATCTTTGGGTGAAATACCTAAATCCAATACAACAATATTCGTGAAATATCGTATTGGCGGGGGTAAAGAGACGAATATGGGAATTAGCGTTATAACAACCATGGATTCATATGAGCTTATAGTAAATGGCCCTAATTCGTCTATAAACACTCAAGTAGCTCAATCAATTAGGGCGACAAATATTACGCCAGCCATTGGGGGATCTAATGCCCCGACAATTGATGAGATACGAAACATGATTGCATACAATTTTTCTGCTCAAAACAGAGCAGTTACATTAAACGATTATAAGTCAATGATTGAAACAATGCCATCAACATATGGGGCTCCCGCTAAAGTTAATGTAATGGAAGAAGATAATAAGGTTAGAATAAAATTATTATCCTATGACGCAAATGGGGCATTAATCAGCACCGTTTCTAATACTTTAAAAAATAATGTTTTAAATTACCTCGCCAATTATAGAATGTTGAATGATTATCTTGATATTCAAAGTGGAGAAGTAATCGATTTAGGATTAGAAATAGATCTCGTAATTAATAAAAATGAGAATTCAACTGAAATTTTAAAAAACGTTGTTGAACAAGCAATTTCATTTTTCTCTATTAATAAACGAAAAATGGGAGATCCGTTATTGGTTGGAGATTTTAAAAGAGAAATTGGTAATATTTCAGGCGTTATGAATGTGGTTGATGTAAGAGTTTATAATAAAATAGGCGGATTATATTCATCATCAGAAGTATCCCAATCATATGTAGATGAAAACACTAAAGAAATTTCACAGTCTGATAGTACAATCTATATGAAGTCAAATCAGATATTTCAAATCAGATTTCCAAATACAGATATTAAAATTCGTACAAAAACTCTCACTTCGGCTACATATTAATTTGTTTTTTAGTTATCTTATAGAAAATGGGTGACTTTCTATTTATAGATATGGAATATACTTTTGATTTTAGAGATAAGATAGAGGATTTTAGATAATGCAAAAACACAGAATATACACGAATATTGGAAGAGATCAAAAAGTTAATGTAGAGATTCTAAATACCTACGATTTGATGGAAATCCTTTCTCTAAAATTTTCACAAAAAGATATTTACGCTTCAGGTATGTGCGCAGAATATGGTGTTGTAGTTGGGCGCGTATCCGCTAATAGTGGATTTGGTATACCTAACGCTAGAATTTCAATTTTTATCCCTCAATCCGACTTAGATACCGATGACCCTGTAATATCCGCATTATACCCATATAAATCCGTAACCGATAAAGATGTTGATGAATATAGATATAATTTGTTACCATCAAGACAACAGCATGGAGGCCATGCGCCAACAGGAACATTTATGGATCAACAAGATATCTTAACAAGAGAAGAATGTCTTGAAGTGTTTGAAAGTTATTATAGTTTTACAGTTAAAACAAATAGTGCCGGTGATTTTATGATTTGGGGTGTTCCAATTGGAACTCAAATATTACATGTTGATGTTGATTTGTCCGACATTGGATGTTTTTCACTCAGGCCATATGATTTTATTAAAAAAGGTTACGGAACAGATAATTTTGAAAGAGAATATAAGTTCAAATCAAGTACTGATATAAATGGATTACCACAAATAGTTTCGTTTGATAGAACAATTGATGTTTATCCATTCTGGGGTAATGAAGAATTATGTGAAATTGGAATTACACGCTCGGATTT
>Ga0315273_10007530_pt1 | contig 13652 bp, 10 predicted proteins | sample YL17G02_0_MG_FD_205753 | JGI IMG/M metagenome (GOLD analysis project Ga0315273, IMG submission 205753) | Sediment microbial communities from Yellowstone Lake, YNP, Wyoming, USA - YL17G02_0 | ecosystem: Environmental > Aquatic > Freshwater > Lake > Sediment | place: USA: Wyoming | collected... | reverse complement strand
CCGCGGCGGTGACCGTGGCGGTTCCCGGTCCGACTGCCTCGACCTTTCCGTCGGCCACCTTGGCGATGGCAGGATCGCTCGTGGCCCAGAGGATGGCGCGGGGAACGGTGACCGGCTTTCCGGCGTCGTCGACGACCACGACCGACAGCACGACGGTCTCGCCGGGGCGGAGGTCGCGGGAGGGCAGCGACAAGCTGACGCTGGCGGGGATGGACACCACCACCGGGGCCGAGCCCTTCACCTCGCCGATCGCGGCGGTGACGGCGGCCTCGCCGGAGCGCTGCGCCGTGACCGCGCCGGTCTCATCCACGGCGGCGACCTGGGGCGCCGAGCTGCTCCAGACCACCTTCAGCTTGGCCGGGTCGATGGGCTGACCCTTGTCGTCCCGGGCGACCGCCGCCAGCCGGACGGTGGCCCCCTTGGCATCGAGGGTGGCCTTGGCCGGCTCGACCGTCACCGTCTTGACCGAGGGTCCGCAGGCTGCGACGGCGAGAGCGACGAGAACGGCACTTCGCTTCATGGCATTCCTCCACGCCAGCCTTGTCCCGGGCCGGCCCGGCGGAACTCTTACACGACCGATCCGACACGGCAAACGGGTGAACGGCGGGCGCGCGTTGTAGGATCCGCTCCGGTGACGCCCCTGGTCCTCATCGTCGACGACGAGCGCTCGAACCTGGAGTCGCTCGCGCGGACCTTCACCCGCGAGGGGTGGCGAGTGGCGCTGGCCGCCTCCGGCGAGGAGGCGCTCGAGTCCGTCCGCCGCGACCGGCCCGACGTGGTGGTCACCGATCTCATGATGCCGGGGATGGACGGCGCCGAGCTGCTCCGGGCCGTCCGGACCATCGCTCCGGAGGTCGAGGTCGTCCTCATGACCGCGTTCGGCACCGTCGAGGGAGCGGTGGCGGCCATGAAGGAGGGGGCCTACGACTTCATCACCAAGCCGGTCAAGCGCCACGCCATCGTGAAATCGGTGCGGCAGGCGCTCGAGCGGGCCTCGCTCGTCGCCGAGAACCGCGCGCTGCGCGCCCGTCTGGCGCGGGTCTCCGGCGAGTCGGCCGAGGGAGGCCTGGTGGGCAACGCGCCGACCTTCCGCGCCGCCCTCGACACGCTGCGGCAGGTGGCGCCGGCCTCGGCCACGGTGCTGCTCCTCGGCGAGAGCGGCACCGGCAAGGAACTCGCCGCCCGCCTCCTCCACGACCTGTCGCCGCGGGCCGGCGCGCCCTTCGTCCCGGTGAACTGCGCCGCCATCCCGGAGACCATCCTGGAGTCGGAGCTCTTCGGCTACGAGCGGGGCGCCTTCACCGGCGCCACGCAGCGGAAGGAGGGGCGGTTCCAGCGCGCGCACGGCGGGACCCTGTTCCTCGACGAGGTCGGGGACATGTCACCCGGGGTGCAGGCCAAGCTGCTCCGTGTGCTGCAGGACGGCGTGGTGGAGCGGCTCGGCGCCACGCAGTCGCTCCAGGTCGACGTGCGGATCGTGGCCGCCACCAACCGCGACCTCGCCGCCGAGGTCCGGGCCGGGCGATTCCGGGAAGACCTCTTCTACCGGCTCGACGTGGTCACGGTGCGGCTCCCCGCCCTGCGGGACCGTCGCGAGGACGTGCCGCTGCTGGCCGCCGCCTTCCTCCGCGCCTTCGCCGAGCGCAACCGCCGGCCGGTGACCGGGTTCACCGACGCCGCGCTCTCCGCGCTGGCGGGCCACGACTGGCCGGGCAACGTGCGCGAGCTGCAGCACGCCATCGAGCGCGCGGTGGTCCTCTGCCGCGACGAGGTGGTGGGGCTCGACGACCTTCCCGACGCCGTGCGCGCCTCGGCTCCCGGACGAGCCCTGCCCCCGTCGAACGCGCTCACCATCCCGGTGGGCACGCCGCTCGAGGAGATCGAGCGGATCGTCATCCGCGAGACCCTGCGTCACACCCGCGGAGACAAGAACCTCGCCGCCCGGCTGCTCGGCGTCGCGCCCCGCACCATCTACCGGAAGCTCGACCGCGACGAGGACGGACGCCTCGTCGACCCTGGACCGGACGACGGGACCGGCCGGGAGCGCCCCTGACATTTTGGCGCCCCGCCGACCGCGAGGGACCCCCTTTTGCCATATTGGCAGCCGGCGGTGCGATCCCCGGAGGTTGGACAAGATTAGTCTTGTTGTTGCCCGTGTTTGTGGGCAATGGCTCCTGCTGTATGTTGGCATGCTCGTTGCTGACTTGATCCCGGGGGCGATTGCCCGACGATGCTCGACGTCTTCCTCAAGAAATACGGTTGGGTGGCCAATCTGCTCCTCCTCGCGGTGGCGGCGTGGCTGCTCGCGAAGACGGTCAACACGGCCGTGGGCGCGGCGATTCGCCCCACACCGCGCGTCGACGCGAACGCCGGACAGGCGCCCCAGATCGCCCAGCTCTTCGCCGGTCTGGACGTCGACAAGCTCTACCCGCTCATCGGCCTGAAGCCCCCGCCGGTCGTGGTCCCAGGCTCCGAGGTCGAGGCACCGCCCCCTCCGCGAACCTGCTCCGACTTCCTGGCTCCGCCGGTGCCGACGTCGCTGCGCGCCCAGCTCATCGCCGGGATCGTCGCCGATAAGCCGCTCTGGTCCACGGCCGTCATCATCGACACCTCCTCGCGCGCCACCCGGACCTACGGCATCGGCGAGGAGGTGCTGGGGGCGCTGCTTCTCTCGGTGGAGCGGATCCGGGACGATCGGGACGCCACCGGCCGCGGCGTCCGCGTGGTCGCCATCGTGTGCCACGACGGCCGCAAGGAATTCATCGACTTCGACTCCGGGGGTGGAGTCAGTCCGGCGCCGAACGTGGGGATCGCCCCGGTCCCGCCGCCGGCCGCCGCCGCGGCGGACGCTGTCCCCATCCCGCCGGACGGGATCCGCAAGCTCGCCGACAACAAGTACGACGTGAAGAAGTCGGTTCTCGACGGCACGCTCTCCAACCTGAACTCGGTGGCCACCCAGGCGCGCATCGTCCCCAGCTTCAAGAACGGCGTGGCCAACGGATTCAAGGTCTTCTCGATCCAGCCGAACTCCTTCTACACTGCCATCGGGGTGGAGAACGGCGACGTGATCCAGAAGATCAACGGCTACGAGATCAACTCGCCCGACAAGGCGCTCGAGATCTACCAGAAGCTGCGCGAGGCCCGGCACGTCACCGTGGACGTCGAGCGCAACGGACAGGTCATCCGCAAGGAGTACAACGTCACCGGTCAGTAGCCGGTGCGAGAGGAACACATGCGATCGCTGCTCACCGCCCTCCTCGTGTCCGTGCTCGCCGCGGGGCAGGCCCCGCCCCCCGGCGGCTCCGACGCGCCGCCGCCGGAAGGTTCGCCCCCGGCCGAGGACCCCGGGCTCGCTCCGCCCCCGGCCGCCCCGCCGCGCCCGGGCGGGACGCGCCGAGCGGTGCCCGGCATGCGCGCCGGCGTCCCCGCGGGAACTCCGGCGACCCCGCCCGCCGCAGCCCCGGCTCCGCAGCGCGCCGGCGTCCCGGCCGCCCCGCCATCGCAGTCCGGCGGCCCCCCGCGCGCCGAGACCGTGCCGGCCGGACAGGCCGGAGGCACCTCCCGGGCCTCGGGCGCCTGCCAGCCCATGGAGGGCAAGTTCCTCCTCGCCTTCAACAAGGCCGACATCCTCGACCTCCTCGAGCAGGCCAGCCGGTGGACCTGCCGGAACTTCGCCTACACCGAGGAGGTCGTCCGCGGGAAGATCACCTTGCTCTCCAAGACGCCGGTGACGCCCGAGGAGGCCTATGCCGCCTTCCTGGCGGCCCTCAACGCAAACGGCATCGCCATGTACCAGACGGGCAAGTACTGGAAGCTCGTCCGCATCGCCGACGCGAAGAAGGTGCCCATTCCCACGCTGGTCGGCGAGGACGCCGATTACCCGGCCGTCGAGCAGCCCGTGACCAAGCTCTTCCGCCTGCGCTACGTCGACCCCGATCAGCTGCGCGCGGTGCTCGGCAACTTCACCTCGCCGCAGGGCGCGGACATCCAGACCATCCAGCCCGACATCCTGCTCATCACCGACATCGCCCTCAACGTGCGGCGCATCGAGAAGCTCCTCGAGGCCCTCGACCGCCCCGGGTCGAACGACCTCGTCCGCACCATCCAGGTGCAGTACGCCCCGGCCCGCGACGTCGCCGACAAGGTGAACCAGATCTTCGTCCAGGCGCCGGGCCAGCCCGGGAAGGGCACCCGCCGGACGGTCATCGGCGGCGTGGCGACGCCGGGTGCGGCTGCTGGCGCTCCTCCCGCCGGCGGTGGCGCGGAGTCGGGCGAGATCTCCATCAGCAAGGTGGTGGCCGACGAGCGCACCAACAAGCTCATCGTCATCTCGGACGAGAAGAGCTTCCAGCGCATCATGGAGCTGGTACGCCAGCTCGACACCCCCACTGCGGGTGAAGGCACCATCCACGTCATCTTCCTCAAGAACGCCAACGCCGAGGACCTCTCCAACACCCTGCAGAACCTGGCCAGCGGCGCCTCGCGCCGGACCGGGCCCTCCGGGTCGCCGGCCCCCGGAGCCGGCGCGCTGGCCTCGCCCCCGGGCGTCTCGGCGCCGCGCCCGTCCGGAAGCGGCACCGCCGAGCTCTTCAGCGGCGAGGTGAAGGTGACCGCCGACAAGCCCTCCAACTCCCTCGTGATCATCGCCAGCGCCTCCGACTTCGCGGTGGTCCAGCGCCTCATCGACAAGCTCGACCGCCCGCGCCGACAGGTCTTCGTCGAGGCGGTGATCATGGAGGTCGACATCAGCAACACGAGCGACCTCGGGGTGGGAATGCACCTGGCCGTTCCGGTCAACACGCCGAACGGCAAGGGGTTCATCCCCATCGGGCTCGAGCCGGGCCGGATCAACTCGCTCAATCCGAGCTCGGCCCTGCAGCTCGGAGGCTTCCTGACCGGGCTCGTCGGCCCGGTCTCCGCCGAGCTGAAGGACATCTTCCCGTTCCCCAGCGTCGGCGTGGTGATCCAGGCGCTCCAGACCAACTCCGACGTCAACGTGCTCTCCACGCCGCACCTCATCGCCCAGGACAACGAGGAGTCGGAGATCATCGTGGGCCAGAACGTCCCCTTCCAGGCCGGATACAACCCGGGCTTCGCCACGGGAGCCACGGGAACCACGGGCTCGACCAACCTGGCCAACAACTTCAACGTGGCGAGCCTCATCGCCCCCATCCAGCGGCAGAACGTCGATCTGAAGCTGAAGATCAAGCCGCAGATCCACGAGGGCGACATGGTGCGCATGGACATCGAGGAATCGCAGGAGGAGATCGTCAGCAACGACCCCACCCTCGGCCCCACCACCGCGAAGCGAAGCGTGAAGACCAAGGTGGTGGTGAAGGACCAGAGCACCATCGTGATCGGCGGCCTGGTGCAGGAACGAAACCTGACCTCGGTCTCGAAGATACCGCTGCTCGGCGACATCCCCGTCCTGGGCTGGGCGTTCCGGAGCACCAACACCATCAAGAAGAAGACGAACCTCCTGCTCCTGCTCACGCCGTACATCATCCGCGACCAGTCCGACTTCCGGCGCATCCTGGAGCGCAAGCAGCGCGAGCATCGCGAGCTCTACGAGCTCTACTACGGCAAGAAGCCGGAGTTCGCGCTGGCCGAGGGAACCAGCCGGCCCGGACCCCTCACCCGGATTCGTCAGCAGGTCCAGCTCGAGAACCAGAAGATCGAGAACGGCGGATCGGGCAGCCCGGGCGAGAAGACGATGCGCCCGCCCAGCTACGGACCGGAGACCAGGCCCGCCCCGGCGATGCCCCCCGTGCCTCCGCTGACCACTCCGGCCACCCCGGTGCCTTCGGGTGGCGCGCCGCCCCGATGACGACGCAGTCCGAGACCGCGGCCCCGTCCGCCCCTTCCCCGTCCGCTCCCTCCAGCGAGGCGCCGGGGATCGCCACGGCGGCGACCCTGCGCGGCCGGCCGCTGGGCGAGATCCTCCAGGCCATCGCCGGCGTGCCGGCGGAGCGGGTGGCCGAGGCGCTGGCCGCGCAGCAGGCCGACCCGACCGGCCCTCGCTTCGGCGACATCCTGGTGAAGTCGAAGCTGGCCACCGAGGAGCAGGTGCTCCGCGCCATCGCCATCCAGCTCGACCTGCCCTTCGTGTCGAGCATCGACGCCGCCGAGGTCCCCGCCGACCTGGCGCGGCTCGTGCCCATCAATTTCGCCAAGGCGGCGCGGATCCTTCCGCTGGGGCGCGAAGGGGACGAGATCCGGGTGGCCGTGGCCGATCCGCTCGACACGACCGCGCAGGACAACCTGTCGGTGCTCCTGGGGGCCCCGCTGTCGCCGGTGGTGGCGCCGGCAGCCGTCATCGTCGACGCCATCAACCAGGTCTACGACCGCACGGCCAACCGCCACGACCGGCTCCTGGAGGACCTCGAGACCACCGAGGACCTCGAGAGCGTGGCCCACGAGCTGGAGGAGCCCGCCGATCTGCTGGAGGCCGACGACGAGGCCCCCATCATCCGGCTCGTCAACTCGCTCCTCTTCCGCGCCGTGAAGGAGCGGGCCAGCGACATCCACATCAACCCGGAGGAGCGGGACATCTCGGTCCGCTTCCGCATCGACGGCGTGCTACGCGACGTGATCCGTCCCCCCAAGCGCTTCCAGGCGTCCATCGCCAGCCGCATCAAGATCATGGGCGGCCTCAACATCGCCGAGAAGCGGCTCCCCCAGGACGGGCGCATCCGCATCAAGATCGCCGGGCGCGACGTCGACGTGCGCCTCTCGACCATCCCCACCGCCAACGGCGAGCGCATCGTCATGCGCCTCCTCGACAAGTCGGCGGTGATCCTCGACCTCGCGCAGCTCGGCTTCGAGGACTGGCAGCTCGCGGTGATGGACCAGCTCATCACCCGCTCGCACGGCATCGTGCTGGTCACCGGCCCCACCGGCTCCGGCAAGACCACGACGCTCTACGGCGCGCTCGCCAAGATCAACTCACCCGACCTCAACATCCTCACCATCGAGGACCCGGTCGAGATCCAGATGAAGGGCATCGCCCAGGTCCAGGTCAACCCCAAGATCGATCTCACCTTCGCGAACGGCCTTCGCTCCTTCCTCCGCCAGGACCCCGACATCATCATGGTCGGCGAGATCCGGGACCTGGAAACCGCCGAGATCGCCATCCAGGCCTCCCTCACCGGCCACCTGGTGCTCTCCACCATCCACACCAACGACGCGGCCGGCGCCATCACCCGGCTCGCCGACATGGGCGTGCAGCCCTTCCTGGTGGCCAGCTCGCTCGTGGGCGTGCTGGCCCAGCGGCTGGTGCGCGTGCTCTGCCCGGCCTGCAAGCAGGGTTACGCGCCGTCGCCGGAGGAGCTGGCCCAGGCGAGCATCACTCCGGCCATCCTGGCCCGGGCCGGCAACCCGAAGCGCCTCTTCCGGGCGGTGGGTTGCCCGCTCTGCCAGCGCACCGGCTATTCGGGCCGGACCGGGATCTACGAGCTCATGCTGATGAACGACGACATCCGGCAGCTCGTCCTCAAGAACGTCGACTCGGGAACCATCAAGTCCCGCGCGGTGGCCGGCGGGATGATGACCTTGCTCGAGCACGGCGCCTACAAGGTGGCCATGGGCGAGACCACCGCGGCCGAGGTGCTGTCGGTGACCGCGGAAGACGTCTGACCCATCCCCCCATGCCCGTATTCGCCTACAAGGCGCTTGATCAGAGCGGAAGGAGCGTCGAGGGCCTCAAGGAGGCCGACTCGCCGCGCACGCTCCGCACCGTCCTGCGCCGCGACGGGCTCTTCCTCACCGACGTGACCGGCGAGAAGCAGGCCCGGGCCGCCTCCCCCGAGGTGAACGTCCGGCGCTGGGTCGGCGGGCGCGTCAAGGCCGACGACGTGGCGGTGGCCACCCGGCAGCTGGCCGTGCTGGTGAATGCCGGGATCCCGCTGGTGGAAGCGCTCACCGCGCTGGTGGAGCAGGTCGAGCACGAGCGGCTGAAGCGGGTGCTCTCCGCGGTGAAGCAGCGGGTCAACGAGGGCTCGTCGCTGGCCGAGGCGCTGGCCCAGCACCCCAAGGCCTTCAGCTCCCTCTACGTGAACATGATCCGGGCCGGCGAGTCGTCGGGCGCGCTCGACGTGGTGCTCTTCCGCCTGGCCGACTTCACCGAGAGCCAGGCGCGCCTGAAGGCCAAGGTGCTGGGCACCCTCACCTACCCGGCGGCCATGATGATCATCGGCGCGGTGATCATGGGCATCCTCTTCACCGTGGTCATCCCCAAGATCACCAAGGTCTTCGAGGACACCAAGGTGGTGCTCCCCTGGACCACCCGCTACCTCATCGGCTTCTCGACCTTCGTCCACGACTGGTGGTGGGCGCTCGGCCTGCTCGTCGCCGCGGCCGTCTATGTGTTCCTCCGCTGGCGACGGACGCCCGTCGGCCGGGCCCGCTGGGACATCTGGGTCCTCGACGCCCCCATCTTCGGCCCGCTGGTGCGCCAGGTGGCGGTGGCGCGCTTCTCCCGGACGCTGGCCACCCTGCTGAAGAGCGGCGTGCCGCTCCTCACCGCCCTGGACATCGTGCGGAACATCGTGGGCAACACCCGGCTGGCCGCCGTCATCGAGGAGGCCCGCGAGTCCATCAAGGAGGGAGAGAGCATCGCGGCGCCGCTCAAGCGCTCCGGTGAATTTCCACCCTTGGTGTACCACATGATCGCCATCGGCGAGAAGTCGGGCGAGCTCGAGGAGATGCTCGGAAACGTCGCCAACGCCTACGACAGCCAGGTCGAGACCAAGATCGCCGCGCTCACCTCGCTGCTCGAGCCCGTCATGATCGTCGTGATGGGCGTGGCGGTGGCCTTCATCGTCTTCTCCATCCTGATGCCCATTCTCCAGATCAACACCATCGCCGGAGGCTGACCGTGAAAGCACCCCCAAGCGCCCGCGCCGCCGCTCGCGGCATGACCCTCATCGAGATCCTGGTCGTCATCACGATCCTCGGCATCATCGCCGCGGCCGTGGCGGTCAACGTCGTCGGGCAACTGGACGAGGCCAAGGTGAAGCAGGCCAGGACCGACCTGCACACCCTCGAGAACTGCCTCGACCTCTACAAGATCGACAAGGGTCGCTACCCCTCCACCGAGGAGGGGCTCCAGGCCGTCGTGACCGCCGGTAAGTGCAAGAACCAGCTCAAGGACCCCTGGGGACATCCCTACGTCTACCTCTTCCCGGGACAGGTGCACCCCGAGTCGTTCGATCTGAAGTCCTACGGCGCCGACGGGCAGCAGGGCGGCGAGAGCACCAACGCCGACATCGTCAACCCTTGAGGCGGCCAGGCCATCCGAGGGGGTTCACCCTCATCGAGGTCCTCATCGTGGTGGCCGTGATCGGGGTCATGGCCCTCGCCGCCGCGCCGGCGCTGGACTCCTTCACCGGCGCCAACGCCCGCTCCGCGGCCGGCGAGATCGCCGGGGCCTCTCGCTACCTCTTCGACACCGCCGCCCTTCGCCACCAGACCTGCCGCCTGGTCGTGGACATCGATCACAGGGAATGGTGGGCGGAGTGCACGGCGGCGGGGCCGGGGAACCGGCGCGGCCAGCCGGTCATGGGCAAGGACGGCGCGGCCGAGGACGACGAGCAACTGGCCCGCAGCTTCTCGGACGAGCCCGACGCGGAAAAGAGGCGGTTCCTGGCCCGGGCCCGCTTCGCCGAGTTCAAGGACCGGCAGGTCCAGAAGCGCAAGCTGAAGGGCAGCGCGGCCTTCGAGAAGGTCTGGACCCCGCGCCAGCGGGAGGCGCAGACCCGCGGCAGGGCCTACGTCTACTTCTTCCCGCAGGGGCAGGTCGACCCGGCGCACGTCCCGGTGGTCGACGGCTCCAGCGTCTACACGGTGGTGACCCAGCCCCTCACCGGACGCGCACGGGTGGTGAACGGCTGGCCGGAGATCCCGCGGTGACCCGCCTCGGCGCCCGGAGCGGCTTCACGCTCCTCGAGGTGATGGTGGCGCTGGCCGTGCTGGCCGGAGCGCTCATGGCGCTGGCCGACCTGTCCGGCAGCGCGCTGCGAAACTTCGGCTACGCGCGGGACCTCTCGGTGGCCACCCTGCTCGCCCGCGGGAAGATGGCGGAGATCGAGGAGAAGTACGAGGACGCCGGGTTCACAGACTTCGACGAGACCGAGAACGGCACCTTCGCCGACCAGGGCCAGCCCAGCATCCGATGGAGCCTGGAGCTGAAGCGGCCCGACGGCACGATGTCCGCGCAGCAGCTCCTGGGCGCGTTCCTGGGCTCGGGCGGCGACGACGTGGGCACCCAGGAAATGCTCGGAAAGCTTCTCGGCGGCGCCTCGGCCGCCGACGGGAAGGGGGGCCCGAGCTCGTCGGCCCCGGGAGGCCTGCTGGGCGGGGTGCTGCAGACACAGCTCACGGCATTCGCCGAGGAGCTCAAGAAGAGCGTCCGGCTCGCGGTGCTCAAGATCTCGTGGAAAGACGGGAAGACCGAGCACGCCTTCGACGTCTCGACCTACATGGTGGTGCTCAACCCCAAGGCACCCGGCGGGGCCCGCGGCCCCAATCCGGACATCCCTCCCAACCTGGCTTCGCCGGCCAGGTCCGTTCGCCTCCCCGGCGTCCCGGGCGCGGGCCCCAGGCAGCCAGTCGGCCGGGGACCGCGAGCCCGGCAGCCCGGAGGAGGAACCGAGTGATCCGGCATCGCCCGCGCGGGTTCACCCTCGTCGAGGTCCTCATCGCGGTGGGGATCACGGCGGTGGTCGGGGCCATGGCCCTCGGCGCGTTCCAGCGCTCGCACGCCGCCCGGGTGGCGGTCGAGGAGCAGGACGAGCGGGTGGGCGGCGCCCGCGGGGCGCTCGGCCGGATGGCGCGCGAGGTATCGTCGGCGTTCCTCTCCGAGCATTTCGACCGACTCCGCTACCGGGACCGCCCGACGGTCTTCAAGGGGCGCGACGGCGGCGACCGCGATTCGCTGCTCTTCGCCACCATGGCCCACACCCGGGGCGTCCGCGACACCCGCGAGTCGGACCAGTCGGTGGTGGAGTACTACGTGGACGCCGACCCGGAGGCCCCCGGCGACTACGCCCTGTTCCGCCGGGAAAAGGTTCGCATCGACGACGAGCCGGACCGTGGCGGCACGAAGGCGGTCCTGGTCCGCCACCTCACCGGCTTCGACGTGACCTACTGGGACTGGCAGAAGCAGGAGTGGACCCGCGACTGGTCCACCGCCCCGGGCGACCGCACCCTGCTCCCCACCCGCGTCAAGATGAAGCTGATCTTGAAGATGCCCGACGGCAAGGACCGGAGCTTCGAGACCCAGGCCCGGGTCGCCATCGTGAGGCCGCTCGACTTCTGATGGACAGGGAACGGAACATGGCGCGCCACGAGCGCGGAGCGGCCCTCCTCCTCGTCCTCCTCGTGGTGGCGGTGGTCACCGTGCTGGCGATGGAGCTGGCCTACGACACGCGGATCTCGCTGCAGATCGCGGCCAATGCCCGGGACGAGCTTCGCGCCTCCTACCAGGCCCGCGGCGCCGTGACGCTCTCCCGGCTGGTGCTCCACTTCCAGCAGCGGCTCGACCAGGCCGGAGGCGCCGCCTCGCAGCTCCTCTCCGGAGCCGCCGCATCTGCCGGCGGCCAGGCCACCTCGGCGATCCCCCGGGGAGCCTTCTCCTTCAGGCTCTGGGACGCGATTCCCGTCGACTCGGTGGCCATGGGGCTCTTGCTCGGCACCAAGGACGCCAAGGCCCGACTGGGCTCCGACGGGAGCTTCCAGGCCACCATCGAGGACGAGGATCGCAAGGTGAACGTCTCCCAGCTGGCCGGCCTGTCGACCGTGTCGGGCGCCCAGCTGCAGCGCTTCCTGATCGCGGTGCGCGACCCGCGCTACGACGTGCTCTTCGACCGCGAGGACGAGGTGGGGAACCGGCTCTCCAGGCGGGACGTGGCCGTGGCGCTGCGCGACTGGGTGGACGAGGATGCGACCACCAGCGTGATCGGGCTCAAGCCCGCATCTCCCTTCGAGAACGGGTTCGGGGACGAGAACCAGTACTACGATCGCGGCGAGGACCGGTACCGCGCCAAGAACTCCCGCTTCGACTCGCTCGACGAGCTCTACCTCGTGGCCGGGATCGGCGACGCCTTCATGGCCGCCTTCGGCGATCATCTGACCGTGTACCCGGACGTCAACGCGACCACCAACATCAACACCAGCGACCCGGAGCAGGTGCTCGTGAACGCGCTCCTCATGTCCGACCCACCAGGCGTCCCCCAGCCGCCGCTGCTCGACCCGGCCTTCCCCCAGAAGCTCGACCTGGCGTTGCGGCTGGCGCGCCCCCTCCCATTCATGACCATCACCGTCCGGCAGTTCGCCACCGTGCTCCAGGCTCTGGGCGTGAAGTTGCAGCCCATCTTCCTCCAGGCACAGAACACCGATACCCGCAGCCCCTTCGGCAACACCTCGAGCACCTTCACCATCCGCGCCACCGGCAAGGCCGGCGGCGTGGAGAAGACCATCGACGCGGTGGTCACGATGGACGACCGCGCCGGCCAGCTCCAGGGTGACCTGGGCCGGCTTCTCCATTGGCGCGAGGACTGACCATGTCCCATCCCATCCTTGGACTCGACCTCGGCTCGCGGCGCGTGAAGGCCGTCCTGATCGAGACCACGCTTCGCGGCTTCACGGTGGCCGGCGCCGCCGAGGCTCCCGTGCCCCCCGCCGCCGATGTAGGGCCACCCGCCGCCGAGCGCGTCTCGGCGGCGTTGCGCGACCTCCTCGCCGAGCGCCGCTGGTCGAGCGACGTGGCCGCGGTGGCGTCCTTGCCTGGCGTGGCCGCCTCCCACCTCGTCACCCTGCCCTTCGCCGACGCCCGGCGCATCGAGCAGACCGTGCAGTACGAGGTCGAGGCGGCCATCCCCTTCGACCTCGACCAGGTGGCCTGGGACTGGCAACCCCTCGACACCCAGCCCGGACGATCGGACCTCTTCATCGGCGTGGCGCGCCGCGACGAGCTGGGCGCCCTGATCGCATCGCTTGCCGCCATCGGGGTGGACCCGGCGGTGGTGGTGCCGGGCGGTCCGGCGCTGGCCGCGCTCTGGGCGGCGGGCGCGGTGGCCGACCCGGCCGCGGCGGGCGAGGCGGAGCTGGTGGTCGACGTTGGCGCCGAGCGCACCCACGTCTGCGTGGTCTCGGAGGGGCGCTGCCTCTTCGCGAGGACCTTCGCATCGGGCTCGGCAAACCTGCTTCGCGCCGCGGCGCGGAGCGCGGGGCGAGACCCCGACGAGGTGGTTCCCGAGGAGGGCTTGCCCGAATGGCTGGCGGGCCCGGAAGGCCCCGCACCCCTGCGCGCCGGGCTCGGGCCGATCGTCCGGGAGCTCCGGGCCACGCTGCGCGCCTTCGAGGCACGTCCGTCCCACCGTCCCGTGGTGCGGATCCGCCTCGCCGGCGGGGCCGCGACCTGGCCGGGGGTGGCCTCGACGGTGGGGGACGAGCTCGCCATTCCGGCCGAGGTCCTTCGCCTCGCCGGGCCGGCGGCCGACGCCATCGGTCCCGACGATGCTCCCCGCTTCGCCCTTGCGCTGGCGCTCGCCCTGCGCGGCTGGCTGGGAACACGCTTCCAGCGGCTCAACCTGCGGCGCGGCGACCTGGCGAGCACCCGCAGCAACCAGAACGTCCGAGACCGCCTCCAGAGG
>Ga0315273_10007529_pt1 | contig 13653 bp, 8 predicted proteins | sample YL17G02_0_MG_FD_205753 | JGI IMG/M metagenome (GOLD analysis project Ga0315273, IMG submission 205753) | Sediment microbial communities from Yellowstone Lake, YNP, Wyoming, USA - YL17G02_0 | ecosystem: Environmental > Aquatic > Freshwater > Lake > Sediment | place: USA: Wyoming | collected... | reverse complement strand
GGGTTGAATCCCCCTTGGAGCGCAGATTATCATATAAATATTAATATCCAGATGAATTACTGGCCGGCTGAGGTCACTAACCTAAGTGAACTGCAGGAACCTTTCATTGATTTTATTGATGCCCTGCGTCCCAATGCACGACGTACCGCTAAAGAAGTTTATGGTATGAAAGGGATCGTTGCACATTACACTACAGATCCGTGGCATTTTACAGAACCAACCGGGGCGACAGGATACGGTATGTGGCCTATGGGAATAGCATGGAGCTGTCAGAATATATGGGACCATTTTCAGTTTGACGGAGATAAGGAATATCTCAGAAAAAAGTCTTACCCTATAATGAAAGAGGCCGCTGAATTTTGCGTTGACTGGCTGGTGGAAAACCCTGAAACAGGCTACCTGGTCTCCGGTCCTTCAATTTCACCCGAAAACAGTTTTAAAATTCCGGGAGGTGGCGGAAATGCCAGTGTAGTTATAGGGCCGACGATGGATCACATGATAATTCGAGATCTTTTACAGAATACTATCCAGGCAGGCATTATCCTGGACCTTGATAAACCATTCCGTAAAAAGATGGAAGAGACACTGAAAAAACTTGCTCCTACCAGGATAGGACCCGACGGAAGAATTATGGAGTGGAGTGAAGTATTTGAAGAACCGGAACCGGGTCACAGACATATGTCTCACTTGTACGGACTTCATCCGGGAAATCAGATCACACAGCAAAAAAGTCCTGAATTACTCGAAGCCGCCAGAAAAACCATCGAATACCGTCTTGCCAACGGCGGAGGTCATACCGGATGGAGCCGCGCCTGGATAATAAATTTTTATGCAAGATTAAAGGATGGGGATAAAGCATATGAGAATCTTCTTGCATTGTTGAGGAAATCTACTCTTAATAACCTGCTTGATAACCACCCTCCCTTTCAGATCGATGGCAACTTTGGTGGTACAGCCGGTATTACTGAGATGCTTCTCCAGAGTCATGCAGGAGAGGTTGATCTTCTGCCAGCTTTACCAGGTGAGTGGAAGAAGGGATATATACACGGGCTAATGGCACGTGGGGGATTTCAGGTGGATATTGACTGGGAAAACGGGAAACTTAAACAGGCAAAGATCATCTCAAAACTTGGAAATCCCTTGAAATTGAGTTACGCGGGAAAAGTAGTTGAAATTGCCGCTACCGAAAAAGGAAAGGAATATCAGTTCGGAGAAAATCTAAACAGTTTAAAATGAGAATATCGTTATACATTGTTATTATTTCTTGTTTGTACTTAAGCAACTGCAGTAAAAAGTCTGACCCCGGTCTTTCAATTTCACAAATCAGATGCAATGGATTTGAAAATCCTGTCGGAACAGGTCCTGTTCCCGATTTCAGCTGGGTTCTTAAAGCTGAAGAACGCAGTCAGGGCCAGACTGCTTATCAGCTTATCATTGGTTCAGACCCTCAAATAACCGGAAAATACACCGGTGACATCTGGGACTCTGGTAAGACAAGATCAGCAGAATCATTCTCAATTTCATATTCCGGATCTGAATTAAAACCTGGAAGGGAGTATTTCTGGAGGGTGCGGGTATGGGATAAAAATGGGAAACCAACTCCCTGGAGTGCAAACGGAAAATTTGTTACCGGCTTATTTAATAAAAGCGACTGGGCCAATGCCCGATGGATAGGATATGAAGAAATCCCTGACTCATTGTTATTGGTGCCCGGAGTTCATGGAAATGGTGATAATCTTGGAGAGGTTGCTAAAAAACGGACTACAGTTCCATATTTCAGAAAAGAGTTTTCTCTTAATAATAAGATCGTTAGTGCGGTTGTATTTGTCAGCGGATTGGGCCAATACGAGTTATACATCAACGGAAATAAAATCAGCGATCGCTTTCTCTCCCCCGGCTGGTCTGATTATAGAAAAACCTGTTTCTTTAACACTTTTGACGTTACGGAGAATCTTGCGCCGGGATTAAATGCAATCGGGACAATTGTCGGAAACGGATTCTACAATATTAACCGGGAGAGGTACAGAAAACTTGTGATTGCTTATGGAGCACCAAAAATGATCCTGAAACTTGAAGTTCAGTACAATGACGGATCAAAAAATGTAATTGTCAGTGATGAAACCTGGAAAACAACACCTTCTCCTGTTACATTTTCCAGTATCTATGGCGGAGAAGACTACGATGCAAGGATGGAACGGGATGGCTGGAACGAGCCATTATTCAATGATAAATCCTGGAAAAATGTCCTTATTGTAAAAGAGCCCGGTGGTACTCTCCGGAACGAAAATGATTACCCTGTAAAGGTCTCTGAAGTTATTGATTGTAAAAAAATCTCTCACCGGAAGGACAGCATATATGTTTATGACTTCGGACAAAATGCATCCGGAATAATAAAAATAAGAATCAGCGGAAAGAAAGGCCAGGAAGTTCGCTTTATACCAGGGGAACTCCTTGGTGAGGATTCTCTGGTTACACAACAGGCAACAGGCGGTCCGTATTATTTCTCATATATTTTAAAAGGGGGTGAAGAAGAGGTATGGATGCCAAAATTTACATATTATGGCTTCAGGTATGTCCAGGTGAATGGTGCCGTTCCCGATAAAAACAGTAATGCCAGGAATCTGCCTGTTTTGAAAGAAATTAAACTATTGCACACAAGAAACTCATCTCCCGAAGCAGGAAGTTTTAAGTGCTCAAATGAGCTTTTCAATTCAATCTATGATCTAATCAAATGGTCAATAAAAAGCAACCTGGCCAGTGTTGCCACAGACTGTCCGCACCGCGAAAAATTAGGCTGGCTGGAGCAGACTCATCTGATGGGCAATTCTATCAAGTTCATCTTTAATATACATAATCTTTATGACAAGATAATCGATGATATGATCGAAGCACAACTGGAAAACGGATTAGTCCCGGATATTGCTCCCGAGTATGTCCCATTCGCCGGCGGATTCCGCGATTCCCCGGAATGGGGAAGTGCCTGTGTAATCCTTCCGTGGGATATGTATGAATGGTATGGAGATATAGGAGCAATAAAAAAAGCGTACCCGATGATGAAGAGGTATTTAAAATATCTGTCGGGGATATCAGAAAATAATATCCTGTCTCAAGGGCTCGGAGACTGGTATGATCTTGGACCAAAATTTCCCGGGGAGGCTCAGCTTACACCTAAAGCCCTTACTGCCACTTCAATGTTTTTTTATGATACTAAGCTTGTTGCTGAAATGGCCAGACTGATCGGTCAGAAAGATGAGTCTTCATATTTCAGTAACCATGCAGAAGAGATCAGAAAAGCATTCAATACAAATTTTTTTGATCCTGTGAAGAAAGTCTATTCCACAGGTAGCCAGACAGCCTATTCTATGCCGGTTTTCTTTGGTATGGTTGATGATATTTACATAAAAGATGTGGTGGATAACCTTGTCAAATCAATAAATGGCAATAATAAAGCCCTGACTGCAGGTGATATCGGATTCAGATATCTGATAAGGACCCTTGAAGAGACAGGTCAGTCACAGTTGATATATGAGATGAATTCTAAAACAGATGTCCCTGGTTATGGTTACCAGCTTTTAAAAGGAGCTACTTCTCTCACTGAATCATGGGCAGCGCTAAAATATGTTTCAAATAATCATATGATGCTTGGCCATCTGATGGAATGGTTTTTCAGCGGAATCGGAGGAATTCGTCAGACTAATGGCTCAAAAGCATATGACAAAATTCTGATATCTCCTGAAATTGTGGGTGATCTGACCTGGGCTGAAACAACATTTAATACAGTTCATGGAGAAATAGCTGTAAACTGGAAAACTGAAAATAATTATTTGATCCTGAAGGTAAAAATACCTGCAGGTTGCAAAGCTGTAGTTGCAATTCCTCAGGTTGATCCTGATAAGATACTGGAAAGCGACAAGCCTGTAAGGCAATCGCGAGATATCTGGAATGTAAAAGTCTCATCCGGAAAAACACTATGTGAAATATCATCAGGAGAATATATCTTTAAAACGTCATTTATAAAATAAATTATTGATGAAGAGATTAATCACATATTCCCTGTGTCTGCTCTGTATTTCAAATGTTTCTTTTTCGCAGCTTAGGCTTGATATAGAAATTACAGAAATCAGGAATAATACAGGAAATATTATGTTACAGCTTTTTGACGGAAATGAAAAAGCGGTGACACAGGAACAAAGTCCGATAAAGGATAATAAGTGTTCTTTTTCATTTCCAAACCTCAGCCCGGGGAAATATGCTGTCAGGTACTATCACGATGAAAACATAAATGAGAAGATGGAAACAAATCATAGAGGAAAACCTACCGAGGGTTATGGATTTTCAAATAATGTTATCGGGAAATTTGGTCCGCCTGCATTTGAAAAATGGCTCTTTGAATTAACCGCAGATAAAAAAATTATTCTGAAACCTGCTTATTAAGTGTAAAATTCCCCTTCTCAAGTCAGATAATGGAAATGAAAATATTAATTTGCACCTTCAAAAAAGGGACGAATTGAATTATTGAAAGTCTTTAGTTCGAAATTTGAAATAATTATAAGAATAAAAAAATATGACCGGAAAAAAATCTGCAGTTATAATCGGAGCAGGAATCGGAGGCATCGTAACTGCAATCTATCTGGCAAAAAATGGATATGATGTAACTGTTTTTGAAAAGAATTCAGCAGCCGGTGGTCGCTGCGGTCAATTGGTCCGCGATGGACATCGTTTCGACCTTGGTGCTACTATGCTTATAATGCCTGGAATTTATATTGAGGTGTTTGAATCACTTGGCATTCCTCTCTTCGAAAACAATAAAATAAAACCTCTGGCTGACCTCTACAAAATATATTTCGACAACAACGATGTTTTTGCTTTTTCTCCCGATAAAGAGAAAATGGAGACCCAGCATGAAATGATCGAAGCTGGCAGTTTTGGAAAATCACAAAAGTATGTTGTTGACGGATATGAGATTTTTCAGATCGGGATGAATAAGCTTATCGGACGTAATTTTGATAACCTCTTTCAGTTTGCCAATTTCAGAAATATCGGCATGTTGATAAAACTCAAAACATACATTTCAAATTGGAAGTACGTCAAAAAATTCTTTCGCAATCCTCATTTGCGGATGGCTTATACTTTTCAGAACATATATGTCGGGCAGAGTCCGTTTGACTCACCTGCGCTCTTCTCTATGGTTCCTGCCGTAGAACTGACAGAGGGATCATTCTTCCCTGAAGGCGGGATGTTCAGTATAGTTGAGAAATTATTGTCTGCTGCAAATTCATCAGGTGTAGGGTTTAACTTCAATAAGCCTGTAAAAGAAATCAGAGTGACCGGAAAAAAGGCAGAGAGTATAATCCTCGAAGACGGTTCCGAAATAAAAGCTGATATTATTGTTGCAAACGCAGATCTTCCCTATGTCTATCGTAAATTATTACCTGACCGTAGAAAATCAAGGAGACTTGACAGGATGAAATACTCATGTTCTGCAATCTGCTTTCACTGGGGACTCGATAAAATATATCCTCAGCTTGGTCATCATAGTGTCTTCCTGGCTGACAGATTCCGTGAAGGCCTCGACAGTATTTTCAAAGACAAATCAGTAAGCGATAATCCGAGCTTCTATATCCATGCTCCGGTCAGAACCGATCCTTCAGCAGCACCGGTTCACCAGGATACATTTTCATGTATTGTAGGTGCCGGACATGTTGATATAAAGAAGAAACAGGACTGGGATAATCTAAAGCAGAAAACGCGGAAGGCTGTTATACAACGGCTTAAACAGGTTGGAATGGAAGATATTGAAGAGCATATAAAATTTGAAATATGTTTCACTCCTGAAAGCTGGGAAAGCGTCTGCAATATTTCAAGGGGTTCTGTCTTTGGAAGTCTTGCTCATAATCTCCTCCAGATGGGCTATTTCCGTCCTCATAATCAGCATACCAGATATAAAAATTTGTATTTTGTCGGGGGAAGTACACACCCCGGTAATGGAATACCAAATGTTCTGCTGTCGGCCAAACTTACGGCGGCAAGAATACTTAATAACTAGCCAATGAATTCACAAAGGGATAAGTTTTTAAATATCTTCAGCTCTATTGATTTCCAAAAGATCAAGGATCATCCAAACATCCTTATTGCTGCCAATTTCTGGGAAGCTGAAAGGTTCTGCGCTGCAAAAATCTGTTATAAATTCATGCGTGCAATCGATGATCTTATTGATAACTATAAGGCAAAAAACAGGCTGATCGAAGCTGGTGAAAGAAAGCAATTTGAAGCTAATGTTGAGGAGTGGCTTAAGATGATAATAATCTCGAAAGAGTGTAACCCCCTTCAGGGAGAGCTTATTGAAACAATTGAAAAATTCAGGATACCTCTCTGGCCAATGGAAGTTTTTGCTAAATCGATGATTTACGATATAAACAATGACGGATTTCCAACCCTGAATGCCTTTCTTGAATACTCAGGGGGCTCATCGGTTGCTCCGGCTTCAATCTTTGTCCATTTAAACGGGCTTAGAAAAGTAAATGGCCAGTATGAAAGTCCTTCGTTTGATGTGAAATGGGCTGCCACTCCATGTGCTATCTTCAGTTACCTGGTTCATATTATACGCGATTTTCAGAAAGATCAGTTAAACAACCTCAGCTACTTTGCCGATGATCTGATTATTCAGAATGGGCTTAGTCCTAAGGCTCTTCTCGAATTCGCAAATGGTAAGCCTGTAAATAACAACTTCCGTAACCTCATAAAACATTATTATTTACTGGCTGAAGAATATCGTCTGAAGACATATGATATTATAAAAGAAATCAAGCCTTTTCTTGAGCCCAGATACCAGTTAAGCCTTGAAATAATATTTGATCTTTACCTGATGGTTTTTGAAAGGATCGACCTTAAAAATGGTAGATTCACAACTGAAGAGCTAAATCCTACTCCTGATGAAACAAGGGAAAGGGTGTATAGCACTATAATGAATTTCACTTAAATCATGATACAATATCCAACATTATTCTTGTCAGCTATTATATAATCATCCGGGACGCATGGAGATAGATAAAAAAGTCCGGAACATTTCAGGGCATTTACTTTTTACATCATAAAGAGCATATAGGTTATTGTGAACATAATAATTATTACTTTTACAAAACAATTGTAACTTAACAATTTATGGCATTAGTGACTCCGGCACCGCTTAATGAAATGGATGGACGAAGGCTTTATTATACTTTTATTGCCGGCGCACGAAAAGTAATTGAACATCAGGTTGAGCTCAATAAAATCAATGTATTTCCTGTAAATGATGGCGATACCGGAACCAATCTGGCATCTACAATCAGGTCGGTTGTTGACTCTATTCATCCTGACAGGTCATATAAGATAACAGCCGACCGGATTGCTGAAACAACACTTGTTAACGCGCGAGGAAATTCGGGGATTATTTTTGCACAATTCCTTTATGGAATGAGTACTGAAACAGGTAATTTTAAAACAATCACTATAAACCAATTTGCGGAAAGCATCAAAAATTCTGTACGTTATATTTATGAGGCAGTAGCCAATCCTGTTGAGGGAACTATGCTTACCGTGATCAAAGACTGGGCAAATTATATCTATGACAACAGAAACCGCATAACTGACTTCAACCAACTTTTTATAGATTCTTTCGACGTACTGAATAAATCCCTGATCGCAACCAAGTCAAAACTTGCCGTTCTGACAAAAGCAAATGTTGTTGATGCCGGGGCACGGGGTTTTGTGTTTTTTGTTGAAGGGATAATTGATTTTATTACAAACCGCAATCTGAAGGATCTTATCCAGGTCAAAGCCGAAACTGCACTATTTGAAAAAGTTGAAGAGACGATCCCTGAGAAGGTCGATTTCAGATTCTGCACCGAGGCACTGATTAAAAACAGTTCTATTGATAAAGAACATTTGTTACCTGTTCTGGAAAAATATGGAAATTCCATAGTAGTTGCAGGCTCTGACAAAATGAGACGATTGCATATACATACGAATAATCCTGCCGGACTTTTTAGTGAACTTAGAAATACAGGCATTCTTGCATTCCAGAAAGCCGATGATATGATCAGGCAAAGTGAGGTTGTTTATAACAGAAAATGGAAAATAGCTTTAGTCACTGACTCTACATGTGATCTTGCCCAGGAGATGATCGAAAACTACCAGATAAACATGCTGCCGATTAATATTAATTTCGGTGAGAATCATTATCTCGATAAAATAACAATTCAACCTGAACAGTTTTATACTCTTTTGAAAGAGAATAAAGACTATCCAAAATCGTCACAGGTAAATGAAAAGAGCTTTACTAACCTTTATTCTCATCTGGCTTCCCATTATGATTCAATAATCGCCATCCATTTAAGCGACAAGCTTAGCGGAACATTTAACAGCAGCCAGAAAGCTGCACAGGCAATAAGTAAAGAATTCAACAAACCTATTTCGGTAATTGATTCTAAAAATCTTTCTGGTGCCCTGGGACTTGTCATTCTAAGGACAGCACAAGCTATTGAGGCTGGTCTTTCGCATGATCAGGTCGTCAGTATGGCCGAAAGATGGACAAATAACCTCAGGATTTTTGTAAGTGTCAAGTCAATAAAATATCTGGTTAGGGGCGGACGGGTATCAGCTGTAAGAGGATTAATTGCACGAATACTAAATATTAATCCGATCGTTTCTATTGATGAAACCGGGAAAGCGATTGTATTTGACAAGACTTTTAACCAGAAGGCCAATATGGAAAAAGTGATGGGTCACATTACAAAAATAAGCCGGGAAAAAACGATTTGGAACTACATTGTCCTCCATGCAAACAATAATGACGCAGCACAATGGTATTCAGAAAAAATGGAGACCCTCACAAATAAGACACCTGCTTCCGTTGTGAATATTTCCCCGATCATCGGAGCCAATGCCGGTATCGGAGCCGCTGCTGTGGCCCTTCTTTTTGACTAACCTCTATCTGTATGAACTTCTTTCAGATCTTTATTCAGGGTTTTCTGGTTATAATGGTCTTAATGACCTGCTTATGGGTTGTAAGTGTCATTGTTAAAAATGTCAGCATAGTCGACCTTTTCTGGGGCTTAGGCTTTGTTTTGACCGGAGGATTCTATTTTCTCAAAACAGATGGATTTGAGCCAAGAAAAATCATCCTTATTGTTCTTGTCGCTGTCTGGGGAGTGCGTTTGTCTGTTTATCTGGCCTGGCGAAATATTGGGAAGGGCGAAGATTTCAGATATAAACAATTCCGAAAGAATTATGGTGAGAACAGATACTGGTGGATAAGCTTTTTTCAGACCTTTCTCCTTCAGGGAATTCTGATGTGCCTCATCTCTGGTCCTCTCCTGGGCGCACAATATTACGGACAATATAAACCTTTGGGTATTTTGGATTATACAGGAATTATCATCTGGATAATTGGTTTCAGTTTTGAAGCCGGAGGAGACTATCAGCTTGCCCATTTCAAAGCTGATCCGGCAAATAAAGGGAAAGTGATTGATAAAGGATTCTGGCGCTATACCCGTCATCCTAATTATTTTGGTGATTCTGCTGTTTGGTGGGGATATGGATTTTTATGCCTGGCTTCAGGAAGTTATCTGCCAGTTCTGGGCTCGATTCTCATGACGGCATTAATCATTCAAATATCGGGTGTTGCGCTCCTTGAAAAAAGCTTAAAAGAACAGAAACCGCAGTATAAAGAATACATTGAAAAAACCAGTGCATTTTTACCCTGGTTCCCGAAAAAATCCTAACCAACAAAACGGCCTGAAATTTGCTCCATATTGAATATCTTTATCTGATTTTCATGTTGAAATTGATTTTAATCTGAAACCCTTTAGAGTTATTTGCTGATGAAATTGGAGGTAAGGTTAATATGTCTTTTTGCTTCGTTCAGTCTGTCATTTGTTGATATCATCAAGGCTCAGGATGTTTATAGAGATTTCATCGATCCCCCTCATGAATATTCCATAATGCCTTTCTGGTTCTGGAATGATACTTTAAAAGATGAAGAAATTGTAAGGCAGATAGCTGATTTTGAAGTACATGGCGTTTATGGATTTGTCATTCACCCCCGGATAGGGTTGCCGGATAATGTAAAATGGCTCTCACCTGAGATGATTCATTCCATGAATGTTGCTATCAGTGAAGCTTCGAGACGAAAAATGTTCGTTATACTTTACGACGAAGGAATGTACCCATCTGGCTCCTCAAGTGGCCAGGTAGTTGCACGGAATACCGGGTATGCTGCACGTGGTCTGGCCAAAATTGATCTGAAATCAGATGAATCCCTGAAAATTCCGGAAGGATCAAAACTAATGACTGTCATCGACCGTCCCGGCAAAGAACGTGTTGCCATCGTTGATCAGCCATCAGGAGGTAATATAAGGGGTCTTCATTATATTGGCGAAGGGAGCAGTCAGATGAAAGAAGAATCGCCCCCTGCAGGAGATATCCTCAATCCTGATGCAGTTGGATGTTTTATGGAACTTGTCTATGACCGTTATGCAAAGGAATTTGGCAAATACTTCGGTACAACCATTCTCGGAATATTTACAGATGAGCCATCACCTCTGGGACGCAATGCAGCCCGTGGAGTTGTGCCTGGAAATGCTTCTCTCCTTCCACAGATAAAGATGATTCTGGGTTATGATATAACTCCTTTTCTTGCAGACCTGTGGTATAAGGATACTCCTGAATCTAAAAAACACAGGATAGACTATAACAGAGCAGTAAATATCTGTCTAGAAGAAAACTATTACAAGCGTTTGGGAAACTGGTGCAAGGTCCACGGGATATCTCTGATGGGCCATCCGGCAGGTTCTATGGATATTGGTGCTGAACGATATTTTCAGATCCCCGGACAGGATCTTGTATGGCGTTATGTTGAGCCCGGACCAAAAGCTCTTGATGGGCAACATTCGACTATGGCAAAATGCGCATCCAGCGCGATGCTACACCGGGGATTGCACCGCAATGCAAATGAGCTGTATGGAGCCTACGGACATAACCTGACATACGACGAAATGAAATGGCTGGCTGACTGGTGTTTTGTACGAGGACAGAATTTTTTAATACCACATGCTTTTTTCTATTCTATCCGTGGACCCAGGTTTGACGAACGGCCTCCGGACGTAGGGCCAAATGCCTCATGGTGGAACAAATTTAAAGAATATGCTGATGCCTGCCGGAGGCTTAGCTGGCTGAACACAGATTCAAAGCAAATATGTGATCTGGCTATTCTCTGCGAAGCTAACTTTCTCCCCGATAAATCAGCAAAGATCTGCTTCCAGCACCAGCGCGATTTCAACTATCTGGAAATCCAGCATCTATGGGAAGATGCTGAAATTGATTCAAAAGGAGCCCATATTGCCGGGATGAATTATAGTATTATAGTACTGGATAGCCTGTCGGAAATACCTTTAAAAGCTATGCCGTCATTGAAAAAACTTGCCAGGAACGGCAGGCTTATCATAAACGGTAACTCAGGTTATTCTTCACTGTTCAAAGGAGCAATTGACTTTAAAACCTATGCAAATTTAATGACTGCTATTGAAAATAAAACATTACATGATCTTTGGCTGGCCACACCTTCTGAAGATATCAGATACAGACATGTGGTTAAGGGGAGTGATCATTACTATATTGTCTTTAATGAAGGGACAAGGGCAGTATCAACGAAGCTTAAAATAGGTGTTAAGGGAAACCGCCAGCTTTTAAATCCAGTCACTGCTGAGGCTTTCAATTTAAATGAAGATGAAGTTGTCTCTTTCAAACCATATGAATTAAAAATAATCCGGGTAAATAGTTATTTTAAGATGCCCCCTATGTAAATGAAAAATCGGCTATTTTTTGATGCGAATGAGCACAACATAAATATTTTTAGCCTGCCACTTCGCAGATGACATTTTTATTTGTATTAATATAAATTTTATCAAAACATATATTAAAATACTTCAGGTATTGATTTTTTCCACTCTTAAAATCAAAGAATATGAAATCTTTAAAATTTTTCTCCCAAATTCTTTTCATAAGTATCCTGGTATTAAATGCAAATGCCCAGAATACAATTATGAAAGTATGGCCCGATGGAATTCCGGATCAGTCAAAAACGAAAGTTATTCTGAAAAATCCACTTTAACAGGTGAAATAGTATCCCGTTATGAAAAGGTTACAGATCCTACTATTACGGTATTCCTTCCTCCTTATGAGAAAGCGACAGGTGCTGCGGTTTTGATATGCCCCGGAGGCGGATACGAAGTTCTTGCATTCGATCACGAAGGAATTGCTATTGCCAGGTGGTTAAATGATAATGGGATTGCCGGAATTATTTTGAAATACCGCCTCCCCTCCGACCTGATCATGACAGATAAATCCGTTGGCCCGCTTCAGGATGCGCAGGAAGCCATTCGTATTATCCGGCGGAATGCTTCTGAATGGAAAATAAATCCCCGTGAAATCGGAGTTATCGGATTCTCCGCCGGCGGTCATCTCGCCTCAACCCTTTCTACCCATTTTACTGAAAAAGTATATGAAGTGAAAGATACAACCAGCGCCCGTCCTGATTTTTCACTTCTTATTTATCCGGTAATCTCTTTTAATACCTCCTTTACACATGCCGGATCGCGGAAAAATCTTATTGGGGATAATCCTTCCGACAATGCCGTCAGACATTTCTCCAATGAACTCCAGATAACTGAGAATACTCCCCCAACATTCCTCGTGCACTCTTCTGATGACAAGGCTGTACCCGTCAGGAACAGTATCGTATATTTCGAGGGTTTGGTTAGCAGGAATATCCCGGCTGAAATGCATGTTTTTCAGAAAGGAGGACATGGATATGGATTGTCGATCAACAAGGAAACTCAATCTGCCTGGCCTGACCTTTGCCTTAGCTGGCTGAAAGAAATTCTTAAATAATTAGTTGAATAACTAATTTATTCGTTATATATTTAAAATTACTGACTCAGTATAAATGATTTAAAGATTATCTTTAAAATATAGTTTGACCACGAATAATTTATAGAGCATGAAAAGGATTTTTTTGACTATTATTCTCCTGGTTTTTGTTGTTTCATTCCACCTGTTAGCCCAGAACAAACCTGATAATTCGAAGATTGATATGATGCTTATCAGGGGCGATTTTAAAAGAGTCATTGACACCTGTAAGCAAATTCTTGTGGTTGACACACTCAATTCTGAAGTTTATTACAAACTTGGATTAGCCTATCAGAACCTTTTATCGGATGATAAATCATTTGATTGTTTTTTACAGGCTGCGACCATCTCGCCTGATAACAATAATTACAATTTTACACTTGCAAAAAACTATTATACGAAGGGAAAGAACAGTCAGGCCAAACCTATTCTGCTGAAACTTTGCGCTTCCGATTCAATGAATTGGGCATATGCTTATTACCTTACAAGCATTTATATGCAGGAACAGAAATATGATGAATCAATAATAATTTACGACTGGTTCTATAAGCAGGATTCAACCAATTATGTGTTTATGGACAAAATTGGTTTTGCATGCCTCAGAAAAGGAGATTCCGATAGGGCCATTGATATGTTCAACAGTTCACTGGCACTCAACCCAAAGAATTTAAATGCAATTAAAAACGTAGCATATCTTTATGCTGT
>Ga0315273_10007528_pt1 | contig 13653 bp, 10 predicted proteins | sample YL17G02_0_MG_FD_205753 | JGI IMG/M metagenome (GOLD analysis project Ga0315273, IMG submission 205753) | Sediment microbial communities from Yellowstone Lake, YNP, Wyoming, USA - YL17G02_0 | ecosystem: Environmental > Aquatic > Freshwater > Lake > Sediment | place: USA: Wyoming | collected... | reverse complement strand
ACCCTCACACCGAAAGAGGCGATCTCTGCAGGGGCGAACTATCTTGTGATTGGGCGCCCCATCAAAGAGGCGAAAGACCCCCTCGAAGCCGTTCAGAAAATTATCGAGGACATCACTTGACATAAATCCAAATTTCAAAATCCCTGCCTTCGCCGGAGCGGCTTCGCGCAGGCAGGCAAATGTCAAATGAATGTCCAATTTCAAAATCTTAATTTTTTGACATTTGAACTTTGGATTTCATTTGAAATTGATTCACCTTCGGTTCATCACTTCGTGCGAGCTTTAACATTTGGCATTTAATCTTTAAATTTATGACCCAGATCATTTATGGGATCCATCCTGTCCAAGAAGCATTGAAATCATCACACCTCCACATTGAAAAGATTTTGATCAGCACTCAAACCCCTCATCCCCCACTCCAATCGATCCTTGATCTGGCCAACAAAAGGAAAATCCCTGTGACGTCAACCACCAAGGAATCCCTCGAACGAATGACAAAAGGGGGCGTCCATCAGAATGTCGTGGGTCTCATCAAAGAAACTTCTTATGCAGATGTTGGAGGCATTCTCTCCCATTGGAAAAAGGAAGGGACAAAAGCCCTTTTTCTCATTCTCGATGGAATCCAGGATCCACAAAATTTTGGATCCCTCATTCGAACTGCCCTGGGATGTGGGGCCCATGGAATCATCATTCCGAAAGACCGATCTGTCGGAATCACCCCAGCCGTGATCAAAGTCTCCGCAGGGGCTGCTGCTCATCTTCCGATTGCCAGGGTGGTGAATATTGCCACCACCATCGAGGCCTTAAAAAAAGAAGGAATCTGGGTCTATGGTGCCTCAGGAGAAGCAAAAGATTTGATCTATCAATTCGATCTCAATATGGATTTGGCCATTGTCATTGGTGCGGAAGGGAAAGGGATCAGACCCTTGGTGAAGAAAAAGTGTGATAGGCTCTTTTCCATCCCGATGAAAGGGCCCCTTTCCTCTTTCAATGCCTCGGTATCCGGAGGGATGATCCTTTATGAAGTCATGCGGCAACGTTCTCTTCTTAAATAACCCCAAGCGTTTAGGTTACGGTTAGGGTTATGAAGCCAGTTTGGGTAAAGTGAAAGGGCAAAGTCAAAGCTTAAAGACCAATAACCTAACCGAACTACTAAACTGGCGTCTTTACCTTAGCCTTTGCCGAAGACTTATTTTCTAAGGTGGTAGGTAAGAATTATGATCTCCATCGAGAGGCCCGGTCAGAACAATTTAGAGATTGAATTTATCCTCATAGATTTTGAGGGAACCCTTGCCTCAGATCGACGGGTTCACCCCAAGGCAAAGGATAAGATCAACCTTCTTTCCAAACGGACCCAAATCTATATCCTGACAAAGGAACAAAAAGAACATGTGGAAGAGATTCTGAAAAAAGTCAAAGCAGAGATTATCTATTTAATGGAAGGAAAATCTTCCCAACAGAAATTGGATTTATTGCGCCAATTGGGGGCGGCCAGGACGGTTGCCATCGGAAATGGAGGTGACGACGCCCCCATGATTGAGGAGGCTGGCTTGGGCATCTGTGTCATGGGGAAAGAAGGAACCTTTTCAGAAGCGATGAAGAAGGCGGATGTCGTCTTTATGAATATTCTTGATGCCCTCGACTTTCTATTGAAACCCCTTCGCCAAAAAGCCACCCTCGGCAGTTAAAATCTCAATAGTCAATGAGCAATTGCCAATGAGCAATGAACATTACAAAGAGCCAATTGCAAAAGTATTTTTTTGTGGTTCTACAAGCTCACCACGAACGGAAAAAGTCAATGATTTCAACCTAAGCCCGTTCACCCTGAGCCGTGAGCCTGTCGAACGGTCGAAGGGTAAATTACGGACTTTTGCAATTACCTCCAAAGTTAGTATTTTTTCTGAAAGGTTAATCGATAACTTCGCATTGATAATTTTGATTTGAGTTTCTCCCAGTCTTCCTATCTACTAATTTTCCAAATTGTTAAGGCGGTCGGATTGGTTGGGAAAATAACATGATGAAGACTTATACGCAAAAAACTTTCTGTAATCAAATTTCAGGTTTTGAGGGTTAGAAAAAACTGACTTAAAAATGAAGTCAGAGAAGTGAAGCTCCCCGCCTACAAGGCGGGGCTTCACGGATAGCCGAGACTTCCGTTCGACTGAGCTCACGACGAAGTCCAGTCTCGGCGAAAATGCGGTGCAGGACAAGAATGTCCTGCCTATCGGTTATTTAAATCGCTGCATTCATCCCTGTCCACAGGACGGGGCATTCTGCAGCATTTTCGTAAAAGTCACGGAGTCATTGATGATGGTCTCGTAAAAAGTCAGCATCACCCTTCGACAGGCTCAGCATGAACGACATACGGATTATGACTTTTTACGAGACCATCATCAATGACTCGTTTCTTTTTTTTAAATCTGCAATCCACCATCTGAGATCCTCTTGGACGCTATGCCCTTTGCTATTCAGGGGGGCCAACTTTTTTGTGGAGGACACCAAATCTCTTAAAGGATTTTTATAATTTTATGGATGTCCCCTTCCTTCAATCTTTTTAGCAACCTCCCTTTTTATAGACCCATCAAGAGCTTCAAAGTCCTTTTCAGCATCCGGAAGGAATTCAACCTTATAAGCCATGCTTCTTCTTTATTTTCTCCCATGGGATATTCCTCGAGCGATCATGGCCTCTTAATCTTTTATCAATTTTCTCGGCAATCTCCAGGCGCTCGATGACCTCTTCCGCCTGTCTTAATAGCTCATATTCTTCTGTAGAAACGATTACCGCTGCCATTTCATTGTTCCTCAACACATAGACAGGCTCTCCTGTTTCGGAGACCTCTTTAAGCTTTTGAGTAAGCTCCCTTTACAACTTTGTTACCGGTATCATTTTTTCTGTATCCACCAACATCAATTCACCTCCGCTCAGCTCTGTTAACGCAGGCTAAAGCCTGCGGCTGCCGTAAGATTTACATATCTATACTTCCCCCCATCTCTTATTTCTCCCTATCACCCAATTTCCCCATTCATATTCTTTCAAGAGCGGTGACCTGCTTTCTCGAGAGGGCTCCACAGGAACGCTATCTTCAATTGTTTTTTGATTTCAGAAAGGGCGCCTTCCAGGGAAGAAACTGGCGGAGAAAGGTCAAAGGAGAATGCTTTCCTGTCCAGATGATCTATCTTTGTCTGGGGAGAGAGTAACCTTTCAATCCTAAAGGCAAGGGATGTTAGAAAACGATAGGCTTCGTCTATTGCCCTGAATTTCTCGGGATGAAATTCTGGCGGGTATCGCCGGATCAGGCGATGATAAGCCTGGTCGATCTCTCCACGACCTGCTGAGGAGGGAAGATTTAATATGGTCAAGGCCTTTTCTCTTGTCATGCAATATCTCCCCCCTTTGCCCTATCCTACCAGAATCTGCCAGGCCAACGTCTTCTTTTTGGCCTGGCCAGCTTCGATTCGGTTTTTTGCATGATCAACTCCTCCATCAGCTTTTCCCTGAGTGCACCCGCCTCTTTTTCCCCGCCTCGGAAACGCTCCTCAAGCAGATTGCTTATCCTCAACAAAAGATTACGGTCTTCGGACTTAGTTTCTCTCCGCATGAGGATACGAATGAGCCTGTCAAGATTTTCCAATTTCGTTGTTCTCAGACCATCCCAGTGTCCCCTTAAAAAGTCATAAAAACCGCTTTCCAAGATTTTAGACCCGTCTCCGAGGAGGGGCATCAAAAGCTCGTTTATTCCTTTCGCGACAGGGGACCGAAGAAGAGAATCTCCAACCATTTCAATGACCGGATCAAGCCTCCTTCCCTTTTCGAATATCGTATTAAGAAGACGCTGATAGCCCTTTTCGGTGAAGGAATCTTCCGGGAAGCAGTTAAGAAAATCAGCTAAATTCGTTAACTCTTTACAGTCTTTCAGTCTGCTTAACTCTTTTCTTAGGATCTGTATTTCCCTTCCTATCCCATCGTATAGTCTGTCTCCGGCCAACAGAGGAAAAAATCCGCTTACTTTTTTAGAGGCTGAATTTAAGACCAGAAGAGTCATCGCCTTGGACCAGATCTCCTTGGCTATCTGGTTCGCAAAGGGAGCTTTTGACTCCCCTAAGGAAAAGAGAGGTCTTAAAGAATTAACGTGAGGGAATACGATCTCACTGAATTCGTCTAAGACCCACAAAATGTCTTCCCCAACCGGAGGAGCAAGAGTCTTGAGGAAGTTTTCAGCAAACACCTTAAGCCTTCGATAACCCCCTTTCTCAGACAATACGAGGGCGAGTGTGGCCAACCTTAGATTGAGACAGCCGGTTTCAGCGGCATGAAGAAGGATCTCTGTAAGATCATGTTCGCTGCCTGTCAAGCCATTCCACAGAAAAGGTAAATCCTGCGTGAGAGCGGAGTACATGACTCGGCTGAGACCCTTTTTCTCCCGTTCAGACAAGGATGGACGCATCCTTCCGATGTCAGAAAGGATGCTCTTATAGAGCCTTTGAAAGTAATTTGCATTCCCATTCTCTTCATCATCGTGGCGGAGTGACCTCATCCTCCCCAGGAGGGCGACCTTCTCATCAAAATCCGCCCCTAAAATGACTCTATCGAAATCGGCGTACTCTAGTTGTACCTCCTGTTTTTGATGTTTTAACTGAGTCCTTAGAGACCCTGCCTTTTCACCTACAAGCATGGAAAGAAGATAAGGTATGGAGGGTATTATTTCAGCAAACGTGTCCTGTTTAGTTTCGAGAAGCCTTTGAAGGACCCTCTGTATCTGAAAAAGAAAGGGGTAGAAAAGGATCTGCCGAAGATGAGAAGGAATGTGATTTGAGGCCTCCTTGAGGCAAAATTCAATATCGGATAACTTTTGGAGGCTGATTTTAGCGCCAGACCGTCCACCGAGGCTGCGTGTGGCAGCCATCTGAGTTCCGAGGGACTTGATGATGCCTGACAAAGGGGTTCCTTTAAGAACCAGGGCGATCTCTTCATAATTCTTTTTGGTTGCCTCTTCGGGTTTTGCAATAAGTGTGGTCAGGAACTCCTGTAATTTTTGGCCGGGAAATGACTCGTCCCCCCAGGTCATAGCCTGTTTCCTGATCGCCTCTGCAGGAAAACCCAATCCTTTGAAAGAGGCAAGCTCCTCACCTCCATGGGCTCCTTCAATAAACCTCTTTAAAAGAAGGAGAAATCTGATGTCAGGAATGTCGGGACGCCTTTTCAAAGACTCGCTATGGGTCAGGAATTCCTCCAGTAGTAAGGGCTCTCGGAATGCACGTCTTGCCAGGGTCTGCCACACCTCATACCATTCTTTTTTATACCCATCGATCAGGGCTTCTTTTTCGAGCATTTCAAGCCATTCCCAGTAACGGCCTGAACTCAGCATCTTTTCGAGTTCTTTTCTGCCCCTTTTCTGCGCTGCCTTACTCAACCGTCCCTAACCTCTCCTCAGCTTCTTCTATCTTTTCAAGGAGCTGACTTTCGTATTTGTCAATGGCACTTTCCTTCTGCCCGTCTCTGATTGCGCCTTCATACCTATCGGTAAATTCTTCAAGCTCCTTTCTCAGATCGGATGGCAGGGTGTCCTCTTTTATCAGGCGCCGGGACTTTTCTATGATGTAATTAAGGACCTTCTGTTCTTCAGCTCTACCAGGTTCTATGATCTCTCTTTTTCGAACATCCAGGGTGACTTCTTTCCGGTTATTGTAACCTTTCTGGTCGACTGTGATATGAACAATCCCCTCCCTGTCGTAAGCAAATTCTGTAACGACAGGAGACCCTGCTGGAGATGGCTTCAAAGAGAATAAGAATCTCCCTATTCGAGTATTCTCTTTGCAGGAAGAGTGCTCGCCCTGAAAGACTTCCACATCGACGCTTTCCTGTCGGTCAATCATTGTATAATAGAGTTCTCCCTTGCGGACGGGAACTTTCGTGTTTCGCCGTATAATAATCGAGAAATAGTCTGCATCCCCTGATTCATGATCGATCTCATCGGCTGTCTTTACCCCAAGTGAATGGGCCGTCACGTCGAGGAGAATATGGCCCAGTGGTTCCCCTAAGATGAGCCCGCTTTGAACAGAGGCGCCTAGTGCAACACAGAGGTCGGGATCAACGGAGTGATAAATAGGACGGTCAAACATCCCTGAGAGCGTTTCCAAAACCAGAGGCGTCCTGGTTGCTCCTCCTACTAGGATGACATTTCCAATATCAACGCGATTGAGATTGGCCTCTTCTAATGCCTCTTCAACCTTTTCTACGGTCTTCTGGACGAGGTCTCTTATCATATCCTCGTAATCCTTGCGATTGATTTCAAGATCCAGATTGACAGGCTCACCACTTACGCTTGTTAATCCAACCTCTGAGACTCGGGCGTAAGGGGCATCGGAGAGAGAAATCTTTGCCTTTTCAGCAATCTCCCCCAGTCTGACACGGAGTGCTCTGCTGGCGTTGGAAAAGTCCACCCCTGCCTGTTCTTTCATGTGACGAAGGAAGAAACCCACCAGCCTCTCGTCAAAATCATCTCCCCCCAGCGCCGTATCGCCACAGGAGGCCAGCACTTCTTTGATTTCGCCCTTAACCTCTATAATGGAGACGTCGAAGGTGCCTCCGCCCAGGTCATACACCAATATGTAAGGGCTATCGGTTTTGCCCAAGAAAGAGACATGATCATAAACCAGGGAGACCGCCGTGGGTTCATTAATAATCCGTAGAACCTCCAATCCTGCGAGCTCTCCTGCCCGAATGGTCGCGCGTCGCTGGGCATCATTAAAATATGCAGGCACAGTTATCACAACCTGTCTTACCGCCCGCCCTACCTTCTCTGCTGCTTTTTCAACCAGGTATTTCAGGATAAAAGAGGATATCTCTTCAGGGGAAAATACTCGTTCTCCGAGATTGACTTTTACTTCCTTTCCCATGAGCCTCTTGATGGACTTGATCGTGTGTTCCGGAAAGGCGGCAAGCCGATTTCTCGCATACCTCCCAACAACGATTTGACCTGTCGCTTCGTCGAGGCTGACGATGGAAGGAACAATCGCGGCCCCTTCTTCAATATCGATGGCAGCAGGTTTCCCTTCGCTGAGATAAGCAATACAAGAGTTTGTAGTCCCCAGATCAATACCACAAAAAATATCTTTCATTGGATTACTCCTTTGATTCGAAATTTTCTCGCTCTACGATCACCTTCGCAGGCTTGATGATCCTTCCTTCATAGATGAAACCAGGCTGAATGATCTTTTTCACGACAGGTTTCCCATTGCCTTCCGCAACTTTTTCAACAGCCTCATAAAGACGAGGGTCAAAATCGACATCCACCCTTCGAATGATCTCGATACCCAAAGAAGATAATAAGGCCTCAAGCTTATGCCAGACGATCGCAAGGGCTTCCTGCTGGCTCGATGACATCCCCGGAATTTTTTTAAGTGAACGGTCGTGATAGAAAAAAGCCTCTGCCAATTCAAAAAAACGCTCGACATCTTTAGCCCTCTTCTCTTCAAGCTTTTCCAGAACTTCTTTCCTCAAGAGGTCAAGGAAGAGGCCTTGTTTACGAAAAATCTTTTTAATAACATCTATCTCTTCCATGATTTCTTTGGTTGATGGAAGCTTTTTATCGGTCTTGTCTTTTTTAAAAAATCCCATCAATTTCGACCACATCGCATCTTTCTTCACTTTCATTCCGATTCTTTTTCACCTAAGATAGGCCTTTGCCCCCCCCTCTTTTTAAAACGGCAGGCCTGAAAAATCAATCAAAAAATTTTCTCTGATTTATTCGAACCGGATATCTGTTTGAGATTGATATAAAAAAACGCAACCTGAAGGCTGCGCCTACGTTCTAAATCGTTCAATTTGGGTAGATTCCTACATGTTTAAATCTGAGAAATGGTCTCTCACACTAAGAATTCAGAAGTCAGGAGCCAGAATCCAGAATAGAAGATTGGTTAACCTTGTGCCTTGAGCCGCGAACAGAGAGAGCAGGAATTATCTTTTCATTCTGACTTCTGACTCCTGGATTCTGGATTCTCTGAATTGAGGAAATTTCAAATATCTTTGGTTAGCATGTAGATTTACATATCTATATTTCTCCACATCTTGCCTTCCCCCTATCACCCGATCTCCCTATTTCTTTTTTAAGACCGGTAGGAAGCATTGATTTTGACGTAATCAATGGAGAGATCTGTGGTGAGAACTGAAAATTGGCTTTTTCCTTGATGGAGGTCAACGATGACCTTGAAGGATTTCTTTTTGATAATCTGCCCAGCTTTTTCTTCCAATCGAGCACCTACTCCCATCCCGTTTTTTACGATCGGAGCTTTGTCAAAAAAGACATCGATTCGATTTGGATTGATCTGGACACCGGAATGACCCAGGGCACAAAGGATTCTTCCCCAGTTGGCGTCTTCTCCGAAGAAAGCTGTCTTCACAAGCGGAGAATGGGCAACCGTATAAGCAGCCTGTTTGGCATCTTCCTTGTTTCGTGCTCCCTGGACCAAGATTTCCACGAATTTCGTTGCCCCCTCCCCGTCCTTCACCAAACTTTCTGCCAGATTCTGGCACACTTTTAAGAGCATGGATTGGAATATTTCGCCATCCCGATCCATATGGCTCAAAGAGGGATGGCCTGCCTTTCCATTGGCTAAAAGTAAAACCGTATCGTTGGTGCTGGTTTCCCCATCAATCGTGATTCGGTTATACGATACCTCCACGGCCTTTTCCAACATTCGTTGAAGGAGGGGAGCTTTAATATGAGCATCTGTGACAAGGAAGGAAAGCATCGTTGCCAAATTGGGACGGATCATTCCCGCCCCCTTCACCATTCCGCATAATTTCACCTGTTTTCCCTTGAGGCGACAGGTCGCCACTTCAACCTTCGGAAAGGTGTCCGTGGTCATCATCGCTTCTACAGCGCTCATCCAACCTTCCGGAGAAAGATGATCAATCAATTCAGGAATTCCTTCCTCAATCTTCTTCATTGGAAGAGGGCTTCCGATCACACCCGTGGAAGAAGGGAACACTAACTTTTCATCGATCCCTAATTGTTTCGCAATCAACGAAGAAACCCTTTTGGCATCTCTCAACCCCTGATTCCCTGTACAGGCATTGGCATTACCGCTGTTCACAATGATCGCCTGGCAGAGACCTCTCTTGATACGCTCCATATCCAACTGCACAGGCGCTGCTTTCACGGCATTGGTGGTAAAGAGTCCGGCAACTCGAGCAGGAACCTCTGAGTAGATCAGACCAAAATCCTTTTTCCCATCTTTCTTGATCCCTGCTGAAATCCCCGAAAAAAGAAAACCCTGTACTTTAAAATCGAGTTGCTTCATCTTACTCCCTCATCTTTGATCCTGCTATTATAGAGGACCGCAAAAGTAATGCAACAGTAGTCCTCGCGATTCTGACGCGTGTTTGTGGTCTTTTCGCAGTGCCCGCTTTAACCTCCCCCTTTGGAAAAGGGGGATTGAGGGGGATTTTCCTGGGTCTCAAATCCCCCCTCGCCCCCCTTTTCTAAAGGGGGGTAATTCGATAGGAATGTGTCGATGTTGCATTACTTATGTTGCTCTCTATAGCCGAATTAATGGGTAGGTAATCTAATGTCAAATGTCAAAGCTCAAAGTTCAAATCAAATCCAAAGTTCAAATTTCAAGATTTACCAAAGAAACCTTTGACATTGAATCATTTGACATTCATTTGACATTTAAACTTTGAAATTTGGAATTATCTTATGGCTTCCCTTTAAATTTTCTGAGAATTTAATTCCGTATTCTGCATTCCGCAATCTGCATTCCGAAATTATTAGGCTCTTGCTTCTTCCTCTTTGGGCAAGCAGCACCGTTTATATTTTTTCCCGCTCCCACATGGACAGGGGTCATTGCGACCCACCTTTTTCCCATCCCGTCGAACGGTCACACCTTTGCCGTCTTCTGTTTTTCCACCCCCGTCTTGCGCCGCCTCCCCTCGACTCATGACAAAGGTCTGCTTTCTTTCCATCTTCACTTCCTTCATCTCTTGTTCCTTGGCGATCTGAATGGCGAAGAGCTTTTCAACAGTATCCTTCTTAATCCTATCTAACATCTCAAGAAACATTTGATAGGCTTCTTTTTGATATTCAATGCGAGGGTCTTTTTGACCATAACCTCTTAACCCGATCCCTTCCTTCAACTGATCGATGGCGAGGAGGTGGTCCTTCCAATGATAATCAATGGATTGGAGCATGATCACTTTCTCCAGGTATCGAAGCATGGGTGATCCAAATTCTTCTTCCTTCTTCTGGTAAACCTCCTTCGCATTCTGAACTATCATTTCTTTCAATTGGTCTTTCTTGATTCCATTTTCTTCTACCGGGGTAACAGACCACTTGAAAGAAAATTGTTTATAAACAGCGTCCCGAAGGGCTTTGAGATCCCAATCTTCGGAATGTTCTTTTTCATCCGTATAGAAATCAACGAGCCCTTCACTCTGCTCCTCGATCATCTCCATCACAGTGTCTTTCAGGTCTTCACTCCCCAGAACCTCTCGCCGTTGGGAATAGATCACCTCTCTCTGTTTGTTCATGACATTATCGTATTCCAACAGGTGCTTCCGGATTTCAAAATTATGTGCTTCTACCTTTCTCTGAGCGCTCTCAATGGCCTTGGTAACAAGCCCGTGCTCAATGGGCTGGTCTTCCTCAATTCCCAGCCGATCCATAATATTGGAAATCCTCTCTGAGCCGAAAATCCTCAAGAGGTCGTCCTCCAAAGAGAGATAAAATCGGGAGGAACCGGGATCGCCCTGTCTACCCGATCTCCCTCTCAATTGATTGTCAATGCGTCGGGCTTCATGCCGCTCCGTTCCTAATACGTGGAGACCTCCCACCTGGATGACCTTCTCCTTCTCCTTCTGAACAATACCCAAGGCCTTTTGGTGGGCCTTCTTCATCGTCTCTTCAGTGGGTTCCTCATCCAGAAAGGTCTTGGCTAAGAATTTCGGATTCCCACCCAAAAGGATGTCTGTCCCTCTTCCAGCCATGTTCGTAGAGATGGTGACGGCTCCCGCTCTTCCCGCCTGAGCGATGATTTCAGCCTCTCTCTCATGATGTTTGGCGTTGAGGACATTGTGCGGGATCCCCTGTTTCTTCAGAAGTTGACTCAATCTCTCAGATTTCTCAATGGAGATCGTCCCCACCAGGACCGGTCGTTCGGATTGATAGAGTTCTTTGATCTCCTTGACCACGGCACGAAACTTCTCATCCTCGGTTTTGTAAATGACATCGGCGTAATGGGTTCTCATCAGAGGCATATTCGTGGGAATAACCATCACATCCAGATTATAAATCTTCCGGAATTCTGCGGCCTCTGTGTCTGCTGTACCGGTCATCCCGGCTAACTTTTTATACATTCGAAAATAATTTTGAAAGGTGATCGTGGCCAGGGTCTGGTTTTCGTTTTCAATCTTTACGTTCTCCTTGGCTTCCACCGCCTGATGGAGGCCATCGCTCCATCTCCTCCCTGGCATCAGCCTCCCGGTAAATTCATCGACAATGATGACCTGTCCATCTTTGACCATATAGTCCACATCTCTTTTGAAAAGGGTATGGGCTCTCAATGCCTGATTCACATGATGAAGCGTCTCTATGTTTCTCGGGTCGTAGAGGTTTTCGATATGGATCAATTTTTCCACATGGGCCACTCCCTCTTCCGTCAAAAAGGCGGTGTGGCTCTTCTCTTCCAGCTGATAATCTTTCCCCTGTTTCAGAGAGGGGATGATGCGGTTGATCTTATAGTATTTATCGGTGGATTCCTCAGCAGGGCCCGAGATGATGAGGGGGGTCCTGGCTTCATCAATCAGGATGCTATCCACCTCATCGACAATGGCGTAGTTCAGATCCCGCTGGACATAATCTTCAAGGGTAAATTTCATATTGTCCCGGAGGTAATCAAACCCGAATTCATTATTGGTTCCATAAGTGATGTCACAGTGATAGGCTTTCTTTCTTTCCTGGTCGTTTAGCTCGTGGAGGATCACCCCTACGGATAGGCCCAAGAACTGGTAGATCACTCCCATCCATTGGCTATCTCTTTTCGCCAGATAGTCATTCACCGTCACGATATGGACGCCCTCCCCTTTGAGGGCATTCAAATAAGCAGGCAAGGTGGACACCAAGGTCTTCCCTTCACCGGTTGCCATCTCAGCGATCTTGCCTTCGTGGAGAACAATTCCTCCAATCAACTGGACATCATAATGTCTTTCGCCAAGAGTCCGTTTCGCTGTCTCACGGACGACGGCAAAGGCCTCAGGAAGGATCTCCTCTATGGACTCCCCTCGTTCAACCCGCCCTTTGAATTCAAAGGTTTTGGCCTGGAGCTGATCATCACTCAATGGACTGATGTTTGGTTCTAATTGGCTGATTTTATCGACGAGGGGCTGAATCCTTCTCAACTCCCTCTCATTCTTACTCCCTACAATCTTCTTGATCAATGACCCAATCATAAAATACCCTTCTCCTCTGGGTTCTTCTGTAATTTCAAAAAATTATATAACGGATAGGGTAAGGTTTCAACATCCAAAACAAAAAAGCCCAACGAAGAGCTTCTCCATCGGGCTTTTTCTCTAAAGTTGAAAAGACCAATCAGTTCAAAATATATCGCATTGGGTTGACTGGAATGCCATTCAGCCTTACCTCATAATGGAGATGAGGGCCCGTTGTTTTCCCACTCATCCCAACTTCAGCAATTTTATCCCCACGTTTAACCTTTTGCCCCACTCGAACCAAAACTTTATTGAGGTGGCTATAACGAGTGGTCATCCCAAATCCATGGGAGATCACCAAGATCTTTCCATGGGCCCAATCACTTCCAATGTCTGAAATAATCCCATCGGCTGGGGCAGTGATAGGGATTCCCACCCGATTCGAAATGTCCATCCCTTCATGCATCTGGGTCAAACCTGTAAAGGGGTTGGTTCGAAAACCAAAACCCGATGTCACCCAACCCTGTACTGGCCATATCGAAGGGGTTTGAATTAATACTTCTTTTTTGGTTTGTAAAAGTTTTTCGAGTTCAGAAAGACTCTCTTCTCGGGACGTTGCCTCTGACTTGAGGCGCTCGATATCGGTCCTCATCTGCTGAACCAATCCCTTCTCGTCTTTCTCTGCCCCCAATTTCTCCCGAACATCAGAGGGGGATGGCCCACCCATTCCCATAAAAGAGGCCGTTTCCTGCCCCTTCTCCAGATTGGCAATGATACGAATCTTCTTATCGAAATCCTTCAATTTGGAGAGTTGTTTCTCCAGATCTTCAATCTTCGATGAGAAAAAATGAATTTTGGATCTCTGCTCCTGAGTTTCCTGGCGCAATTGATTCAGTTCAAAGGATTTTTTTCTGACTTGAATGTAATCACAAAAGAAGAAGGTGGTGGAAAGAAGGCCAAAGCCCGCAAGATAAAGTGCAATTTTAAAGGTCTTTTTATGTACCCGGAGGTGCCGGGTCTTGGAAGTCTTTTGGCCAAAGATAAGAATATTAAAATAATCTTTTTCCAAAATAACCTCCTTGTTTTATTGATTTATCAGGTATGATGAACTCGTAAAAAGTCATATTCCGTATGTCGTTCATGCTTCGACAAGCTCAGCACGAACGGAATATCAATAGGTTATCCCGCGCTTCGCGGGATTCACCCTGAGCCGTGAGCCTGTCGAA
>Ga0315273_10007526_pt1 | contig 13655 bp, 8 predicted proteins | sample YL17G02_0_MG_FD_205753 | JGI IMG/M metagenome (GOLD analysis project Ga0315273, IMG submission 205753) | Sediment microbial communities from Yellowstone Lake, YNP, Wyoming, USA - YL17G02_0 | ecosystem: Environmental > Aquatic > Freshwater > Lake > Sediment | place: USA: Wyoming | collected... | reverse complement strand
TCTCATATTCTTCATATTATAATTACAGTTCAATTATTCAGGCATTCCTGTCCTTACCCAGATGTCCCATTGTTTTAATGAGCAGTTATTAAGTTTACCACCACCTTTGGGCATTGGATATGGACCGGTTTGTTTAATAGCAGCAGTAATACGAAGCTCATTAGCTACAACTTCATCATAACTGGTCAGGGAAACAGAACCTCCGGGTGCAGATCCGGAGTGGCAGTCTTTACAGTAATTTACCATTATAGGAGCAATTGTTCTGGTGTAAGTAACATATGTTGTATCGCATGTGAATGATGGATATAAACGCTCTTCATTGTCGTAATAGCATGAGATGAAGAATAATGAAAATATAAAAACAGTTGCAATATTTATATTTAATCGCTTCATATTCATGAATTTAATGGTTTTTAAAAATTCGCACCACTACCGCTAGTTGTCGGATTGCTAATCGGGCAAACAACATGATCTCCACGATTATCTCTTGCCCCCTGATCGATCCATAACCTTATTATTGTCCTGCTTTCCTGTGAAATAGGCTGATCGGGTGGCATTCTATTTTCGCCCCAGGTAGTAATTATTGCTTTGTAAGACATGCTGGCATCAGAATTACCGGGAACAACAGTATTGCGGATATCATTATATTCCTTAAGGATCAGTTCTGTTTCTCCTGTTCCATCGTGACAACCAGGAATTGAACACTTAGCAGCATAAATATTCAGGACATCGCCAAAACAGACCTCAGGTATATTCGAAATATCGGCTTGGTGAGTGCATGAGCTAATCCATGAGATGGTAGTGAAGATTAACAGCATCGTAAGTGATAAATAAACTTTATCAGGCTTCATAACAACTTAAATTATTGAAAAACTTATATAACAGTAAATATACTCAAATCCTCGGTTTTTATTATTAAGGGTGAAAGAATAAAAAGCATACAGAAACAGCATACTACAACTAGTTGCCAAACTATACTGTCCGAATAGTGGTACATGAACTAAGGCAATATTTTCAACACCCCCTGTCACGACGAAGGATTGACGGGGTGGTTGATTGCTGGTATTTTATTGGGTTGCATGGGAGCTTAATCCAGTGAATTTGAGAAGTATGTGTGCGTAACTCTCCCATCCTTCAAAAGGAGGGGAGAGTTAAAAAAACATCTCAAATTCATACTCAAAATTCGGAGTAAAAATATCACTCCCTAACTTTTCCTTTATTTCCTGAAGCGACCAGTATCTTCCTTCCTCAATTTCATCTTTGTTTATTACCGGTATCTTATCAGTTGTCGTCGAGAATGAATTAACCAGTTCCTTCTCATGGGGAGATTCCCAGATATATTTTCCCAGAAACTCAGGCACAAAATTATTCAATCCGAGCTCCTCTTCAGCCTCCCGCTTAAGAGCTTCAACTACAGACTCATCCGGACTTATATGTCCACCCACAGATGTATCCCATTTTCCCGGCTGGATATCTTTTGTCAATGCTCTTTTCTGTAAATACAGTTCTCCTCTGGAATTAAAAAGGTGAAGATGAACAACAGGATGAAGAAGCATGCTCTTCCCGTCGTGGCAGACACTTCGAAGCGCTTTGCCTATTGTATTCCCGTCTTCATCAACGATGGGGAACCATTCTTTCGGGTTAGAGTTTTTCATAATGGTGATATTATCGTAAACACACATTTTATAGTATTCCCGTCTTCATCCACAACAGTGAGAACATGATTACCTGAACCTGCAAATATTTCAATCTGGTGAATAAACCTGGTAGTTCCAATATACGTTTCATCAAGATGCCAGAAGATCTTTTTTGATGGGTTCCTGTGAGCAACTTCAGTGATCACCCGCGTTAATTCTCCGGTCTGGTCCCGGGGTATAAATATTTTTATGCCGGAGGTTGGATAGATGAACTCCATCACCGGATTGGTTTTGCTGACCGTACAGCCTTTTGCAACAGGTGGAAGAGTTTTATATTCAGCATGTTTCTGCCTGTAGAAATATTCCATTGCTGGCGGCAGGACAAACCACGATTCATTAATAATGTCGTCTGGTGAAACACAGTCCGAAGTTACCTGAAGAGTCTTTGATTTATTTAAATGTATGATCTGGTGATAAGGGCAGGCCTCGCTTCTTAATCCATTCACACAGGCAGGTATTTCAATGGTCTCCGGGCAATCGGATCCTGCACGGTAACCGCTCCTGGTGCAGACACGGATCATTGTCATATCCTCATTGGGTGTTTTGAACCAGGCACCGGACCCCATCAGGCCTACAAGATCGAACATCAAAGGTGCAGCCGCTGAAATACCTGTCAGTCCCGGCCTTCCTTCCCCGGTAGCGTTTCCCACCCATACACCTGCAACATATTTAGGAGTGGTTCCGACAGCCCAGCCATCCCTGTAACCGAAGCTTGTACCGGTTTTCCAGGCCAGATCAGGAGAAGAGGCGAAATACTGCCATCCCGATTCACTCTCGGGCCTGTTTACTTTCTGAAGCGCTTCATATGTAAGCCAGATTGATGAGGCGGAAAGGGGAGGATCAGGCTCTTCAGTCTTTAAACTATTCATATCCGGCTTCCTGATAAGAACCGGGGAATGATAATCCTCTTTGAAATATTTTTTTCCGGTCAGGTAGTTATTCAAAATCCTCGAGAGGGAGGCATATACTCCGGTGAGCTCCCATAATGATGTCTCACCTCCTCCAAGGATAAGAGAAAGGCCATAGTAATCAGCTGATTTATTGAAAGTTGTAAAACCGGTTTTGTGAAGCAAATAAAGAAACTTTTCGGGATTATATTTCTGAAGCATTTTTACTGCCGGTATATTCAGAGATTGTGAAAGTGCGGAGCCGGCGCTCACTGCTCCGCTGTAACTCTGATCGAAATTCTTTGGTGAGAATCCGGGAAACCGTGTAGGGACATCGGCTACGAGGCTATTTGGCAAAATGTCACCCGACTGCTGCATGCCTGCATAAAGGAGAGGCTTGAGGATACTTCCCGTACTCCTCAATGATCTGATAATATCAACATCTCCTCCATGCATCCGGGAATCCTCGAGAGTACTGTTCCCGACATAAGCAAGAACGTTGCCTGTTTCAACCTCGACTATCAGACAGGCTGAATTGAAAATATAATTTCCTGCAAGATCTTTCTGATGGGCATTTAATATTTCTGTTGCTCTCTCCTGGAGCTCAGGGTCTATAGTTGTTCTTATCATCTCACCTCTGTTGGTCATGAAAAAATGATCTGTAAGATGTGGTGCTTTAGAAGGCAGCGGTTTCGGTTCGCCCGGAAGTGGTTCATCAACTGCCAGTACTAATGTAACCGAATCAATCTGGTTTTTTTCAAAAAGTCGTTTGAGAAGTGCATCGCGCCTGGTTTTAAGTATCTCCTGGTTTCTTCCGGGAAAAACAAGCGCAGGAGAGTTAGGAAGAATTGCCAGGGCTGCGGCTTCAGCCCAGGTCACATCGGCAGATGATTTTCCGGTGTAACGCCATGCCGCTGCCTCCAGCCCGACAGTGTTTCCTCCGAAAGGAGCATTTGAGGTATAGAGCTGAAGTATTTTCTTTTTTGATCTGAACAGCTCCAGTTTTAATGCAGACAGCATTTCAATAATTTTCTCAGTGTAGCTCCTCGGTGTGTTTCCCCTTGAAATTCTTGCAACCTGCATTGTGATTGTGCTCCCCCCGCTTACTATCTCCCCGGCTTTGATGTTATTCTTCAAAGCTCTTAATATTGATACAGGATTGATGCCCGGATGATAATAAAACCAGTTGTCCTCAAATGTAAGCAGCGATTTTTCAAATTTTTCAGGAACCTGTCCCGTTCCTGGAAATCTCCACTGTCCGTCAGCGGCTATTCTTGCTCCCAGCATACTGCCATCATTAGCATCTACAACAGTTGAGAGTGGCGCCCTGAACCCCGGTAATGGTGAAAGCAAAACCGGAGTAATGAGTACTCCGGCTGAGATAAAAAATATTTTAAGTTTTTTATTCAATTTTCTGACCTGTTACTTTCACAGGATTTCCTGGATATCTTGAATAACAATTTGGTATGTACATCGCTTCGCACCAGACCGATGGCTGGTAAAACTCACCTTTATAAGCAGCATTCAGGATAAGGACGAAAGTCCTGGTTTGCCCCTGTGTTAAACTAAAAAAGGTATTCACTCTGTCATCCCTGAAGTCGCGCCAATCATATGTGCTTTCCTTGATGCCATAGTTTGCTTCAAACAACCGGGTGTTTTGAATCTCCCATCCCGAAGGAACCATTTCAGTGAGAGCAATATTTTCGACCATTGTGAACGTGTTATTTGTGACCTTCACAACCATCATGAAATCAGATCCCTGCTTCAGGTTTTTCTGATCTACAGGCTTAAGGTCCATATCCATATAATCGATCTTCATATATAACCCTTTATCTTCCCTGGCTATGTCCGAAACAAGCGGAATCCCTTTCCTTGTTAGTGTTATATATAGAGGTTTTTCTGAATTGTTTTCGACAATAAGTGAATTATTTTCATTGTTTTGCCTGAGATCTTTTGACCAGACCTGTTTCGAAAGGATCGTCTGTTCTGATTTGGTGCCGTTAAAAGTTATTTTCAATTTTGACGGACTGTTTTTATCACCCGGGATCGATTCTGTCCATTTCATATATGAAAAGAGGCCCCATGCAATTGACTGGGTGCTGTACCAGCCTTCATTATTGAAATTGTCGCAGATCACTTTCAAAAGAGGCAAAGCCTGTTCTTCATTTTTCAGAAGAGTTAAGGTATATAATATTATAGCTTTATCGCGCATCTCACTGCCATAATAATAATTGCAGTACTCCTGCTCCGTTCCTGTGTTCCTGACATCCAGCAGATCAGCTGAAACCTCCGGACGTCCGGTTGTTGCAAATGCTGCTGCAAGCAGCCAGCGCGATAACTGTGGAATTCCTGACGATTCCCTTAGCCTGTTCATAGCCCCTTTTTCAGGCTGACCGGCAAGAGCCAGGGTAAAGAGCCTGTATGCCTGATCGTTGGCCGACTGTTTATACCTTGTGTCAAATCGCCACTCCTGCGTGCTCTTCTTCTGGTAACTGATCCACTTCTGCCTGAACCCCGATGGTATACTGTATCCTTTTCTTTCAGCTTCAGTCATAAAATGTCCGGCATAGGATGTAACCCAGTTATCGGGCTGTGAGGAACCGGGCCACAAAGCTATTCCTCCGTTGATCATCTGCCTGGAAACAAGTTTGTTTATGGCTTCGGTTATATTCGCAGATGCCGAATACGTAATGGTTGCATCATTGCCCGTGAGATCGCTGAGCCACAGCTGTGGGAAAGCTGCAGATGTTATTTGCTCTGAACATCCATACGGGTAATCGAGCAGGTATTCCATTCTCTTCTCAAGATTGATTGAAGGAAGAGAAGAAACTGAAAGCAGGGAGGAATTTGATCCTTCTATACCGAATGGTTTAAAAATTGTTTCGAATTTTTCCCCCTGCCTGATCACTTTTGTTTCAACGCGTACTTCAGACGGGTTCGGACTTCTTACATCAATCTCCATATTATATGTCGAACTCTCTCCCCCTCCTGTTGCAGTGACACTTATTTTTGCCATTCCTGTTTTTTCACCTGCTGTAAAGGAAAACTCAGAATCCTTTTCGCCGGTACCGGAAACAGATATGCTTTTTGTTTTCTCCTCAAAACTGATAAGATCATTGCCTTCGGCTTTAACAGTGATATCTTTTATCCCCTCTTTCTGAATGAAAAGAGATATAGGAAGAGCCACTTTTTCGCCTGGACTGATAACCCTGGGTGCAGTTACCAGTAACATAAGCGGATCCTTAACAAAAACAGATTTTTCTACGATTCCGAACGCCCTGTCACTTCCTGCGATGATCATGGTACGTACCGAACCGGTATATTGCGGAAGAGTTAATGCATGAGTATTCGTTTTCCCTGCTGCAAGGTTAAAGGGGCCCAGGAATTTTACGACAGGCACAAATCTCCTCGCCTTATTTGCTGATTTATCAACAATAGCTTCATCTCCTCCTATGGCAAAAATCCTTTCAAGTGTTCCGCCAAAAGCCCCCAGAACAAAATCATAAAGATCCCAGGTCTGAACACCAAGAGCCTCGCGGGCATAAAAATACTTCCACGGATCGGGAGTCTTGAACCCTGTAATATCGAGCAGCCCCTCATCTACGACTGCCACGGTATAGGTCATTGATTTCCTGTTTGTTTCGCTGACCTTTATCAGGAATGGTTTTTGTGACCGTATCTCATCGTCCATCTCAATTTCAGGTGCGAGTCGTGTTTCCGGATCTTCTACCATTAACGGTACCACTCCATACAACCTGACAGGCATGTCGTTGGCACTCTGGGCATGGGGCTGAATTACTGTAACATATGCATAGATATTCGGAGCCATTTCAGATTTGGCTTTGAGTGAGACTACAGTATTACTTTTCACTGTATTTACCCGTATCTCTTCCAGAACACCTGACGAGTTTTCAAGAGTTACTATGGCCCTAGCGTTTTCAGGAGCCGGGAAAGAGAGTTTTATTTCGTCTCCGGCGTTATATTTTTCCTTATCGGTATTGATAGCGAGCAGCGTGGCGCCTTCGGTATTTCCCTTCATCCCGTATTCCCATGGCCAGTCGATAAGCAATATTTTTCCCGTGGAATGGCCGGCAGGAGTTGTGGCCCTTACCAGGTAACGGCCCCAGTCATTTTTATTAATGTTGAATGAGAAAGAGCCCTCTCCACCTGATGTCGTGATTGTTTTCCTTATTACCGGCTTGTAATTATTGTTCGAAATATAATAAGCGAGGTTTTCCTCGTCTGATTCCCACCACCATCTGTAGGAGATTTTATAAACGGTTATTTCAACTTCCGATCTGACCGGTTTGCCTTTTTCATCAACAGTTACCAGTTTCACCTCATTATCAGCATCTGTAAAAAGCATCCTGCTTTTCCCTTTCAGTCCGGGGAGATTAATCCCCACGAACACCGGGTACGGAGCATATTTATAGGTTGTTTGTGTAATGCTTTCATCACCACCCGGTTCCGAAGCTTTGGCAGTAAAAACGGCATTCAGCATTCCGGGCGCATTGATATCTTTCCCGGGATCAAACACAACGGAGGCATTTCCGTTGTCATCTACAGCATCCTTAAATATATTAACAGATTCTGAGTAGAATTCGCTTATCGGGTCATCAAAAACGTACTGTCCGTATTTTTCAAATTCGGTTTTTGTATGTTTCAGGATATACTCCACAGACGATTGAAGATTCTTTGCAATTGCACCGTTAAGCCACTTTACATTAAGGGTTCCTTTAGAAACCGGATCGGACCCACCCAGCATCTCTCCGGGGAAATTCAGGTTTATTTTCAACCTGTTTGGCTTGACAGTTTCAATCCTTATCCGTTTTGTAAATGTGGCTCCCCCTATCCTGAATTGAGCTTTATAGTTCCCTGTGACTGCGTCAGATGATGTTTTTGATGTGAAAACCAGGAGGTTGCTTCCGGCAGGTTTCTGCACCTGGTTGTCAACTCTCTGTTCAAGCGGATTAATGAGTTCGAACTGGACAGGATGCCCTTCCGGAAGATTGCTCTTCATATCTTTAATGAAGATTGAAAGGAAAATGGAATCGCCGGGCCGCCAGACATCTCTTTCGCCATAAATAAAAGCTTTTATGCCATTTTCCGGTTTGTTGCCGGCAACATCAAAAGAGCTTAATGAAAGAGACGAACCATCATTTGTTTTGAGGTAGTTCCGGTCTTTGTCCTTTTTTGCTATTATAAGAAAAGGCTTTCTTGTGCAAAATATTGAAGCCGATCCATCCTGGTTTGTGGTACCTGATGTAATAAGCTGCATCTGCAAATCGAAAACATCAATGGAAACTTCATTCAGCGGCAGTGCTGTAAGAAGGTCGTTTACCATCACATGCAGAATATTGTCATCGCCCTTTTTGGCCATCAGTCCTAAATTAGACGCAAGGACATTTCTTGAAACCCTTCTGTCGGGACTGTAATAAGCATCGTTACATGGATTATTGCGATCATTCCAGTCGAATCCGAACCTGTAGTATACATCATCCGCGCTGTCTCCGTAATAATTATCAGGATCGTCCCAGAATTCCTGGCTCATTTCTTCAGCCTGCTGAAGAGCCTCTTCATATTTACTTGCTTCACCAGGAGTGCTGCAGGGATAAAGGGAATAAGATCTTCTCATCCCAAGCTCAACTTTATATAGAACCCCCGGTTCAACATCAATATAATCGGCAAGATCGATTGTATAAAGATTCCAGGCCCCGCTATTCATTCCGGAACCTGTGACCAGATCAACTCTTCCGGAATAAACCGGTCTGCCGAAACGTTTTACGGAGTTATTGCCGTTTATGTCATTCTCCTGCAGAAAATATGGAAGGTTATTATCAAATATTCTGATAATCTTAAGGTCAACTGCTTTAAGGTTTGCAGCTTTGAAAGGGAAAATAAGATTTTTTGATGAAGGAAGAATTACACCGTTCCCTTCAGGCAAAATACCCGGAGGCACCGGTGTGAAGTCGAATTGTTTTGAAAATGAAGATGAGAGTGTTGCTCCTTTGTTATTCCTTATAGATGATTCAACATTCAGATCGGTCTTTCCCTCGAGCCTGTTGGCAGTGAAAATGCTTATAATATTTGAGTTGATATTTATAGTTGTCTCAGATGATGGTATGAAGTGGATCAGTCCGTCAGTCTCCTGTGAAGCATCCAATGGATCGGAAAATAAAATATCAATTCTCTGGCTCTCTCCGGGGATATTAACAATATCCAGTATTCTGAAATCGCCTGCTGGAGGAATATTTACTGAAGAAGAACCCTTCTCTTTTACTCCTGCCTGAGAGCCATCCCAGTTGAGTATGAGCTCCTGCGATTTGCCGGTTCGTTCAATACCGGTTACGGTGAATTTGTGAATCAGGTTTACCGAATGGTCCCAGGTCACATCCATCTTTTTCCTTCCCATTTTTGCAGTTAAGTAACTCTCGGCTTCTGAAGGTTCAATAAAATCGGATGCAACGATCTGACCATGCAGGAGATAGCTGTTTCCATCAGCATTCGGGCATTCGAGTGCCCCTAGTATAACGCGGAAATCTTTTTTGAGGGTCCGTATCCTTAATGGAAAAACGCTCAGTCTCTCTTTCACTTCCGCGAGTTTATTCAGGTTAAGTCCACCTGTATAAGTTTTTCCGGGATCGAGAAGCCGGGAAGGAGTAAAGACAAGAGTTGTTTCATCTTTCCATTCGGTTTTACCTTTAACTGGTGGTTCAAATACAAACAACCCTGAAGCTGATTTATCAGCCCTGGCTGCAAATACGGGTGTGAACCGTATCTCGATTGCCGAATTAGCCGGAACTATTCCGGAAGTATAGCCCGAAATATATTCGCTGAATCCTTTATCAAGAGGGATATTTGCAGGAACAGCTTCAGCAGCCTGACCTTTTAATAACCTGATTGGTTTATTATCCTTTGAACCACAGGAGGTTAGCACAAGGAAAACTAAAAGAATTAAAATGAGTTTTACAGCTTTCATTGTCGGGGTGTTTGATTTTACGGCGTTATCATCTCCGTCCTCAGTTTGCTGACATAATCGCGTATCTTATTGAGGGTTTCTACAGTAACAGTCATCTGGCTGCCTGTGGAACGGAAGACTTGCCTGGTGGTGTCAATTTCAAGATCGCCTTTTTTGAAAATAATGTCGAATGAGTCGAAATAGTTTTTAAGGTATTTCAGTTTTTTCGAATAATAGACAACAACAGGGTCGTCATAATAGTTTTTCAGGAAACTTAACAGGGTGGCCAGGGTGTATTTCTGCTGTGCAATTTTTTGGACTACTTCAGGGTCGGGTTTTTCCGGGTTATAAGCGAGTTGTGTAGCGATAAACATGGCTTCTACCCAGCCTCCCATTACCATAAGCCCCGCTGTACTCTCTCTTCCACCTTCCCTCAGATGAGTCTCCATTTTAGTGTATGCATCATTCATTAAGAACATTATTGTATCCGGGTCGGCAATATCGCTCTGGACCTTTTTGATAGGATCGGTAAGGAAATTATCGGGGATACCAAGCTTATTGCTCATATCACGGATAGTCATCATATAATCGATCATCTGCTGACCAATACCGAATACCTTAAGATATCCGAAATCTACTCCGTAAATCCCGGTATTGATTGAGGCTTTCGAGCTGCTCAGGTACTGATCCCTGTTGGAAATGGGATTTAGTGTAGCATTATTGTAGGGAATACCAAGCCTGTTAAAGATTGTACATATTTCTACCGGGGTAAGAATTCCGTAAAATATCTCATTCTTTGCTGTCGGAGCTTTACTCTGTGTGGTATCTGATTTATAGGTCGAAAAGGACGGGATAAAAGCGTCATTTTCTTTCCCTCCGTGTTTGCAGGAAGTGGCGGAGAGTAATATAGAAATTATCAGTAATGAAGGGATCTTATTCATTTTATATTAATTATCTGACCAAAATTAACAATAAAAATGAATCAGTTTAAATGGGGATGATAAATTCGATAAATCTCTGTGGCCTCTTATTCACATGCACTCACCTCCCAACCCATCTCTCTGATTTTTTATCCACTATCCCCCTTGTTTCGCCATTATTTTTGTCCCCCTACCCTCCTAAAGGGGGGCTAATACTCATTGTTTTAGGGAATTCCGTATATTTGTGATGTCGTTGCATTTTTATGAAAACACACATTTCCAGAATAAGCATGTTCTATGGAGCAGATTCCAGGACCTTAAGAGCTGCTGCTATACTGCGAAAGAATATGACATTAGCGGAACTGATACTTTGGAAAAGACTGAAAGACAGAAAAATGTTTAATACTAAATTTCGAAAACAACATCCTGTTTATATTTTCATTGTTGACTTTTATTGTCATGAATATAAACTTGTTATAGAGGTTGACGGAGATGTTCATAATAATGAAAAATCAAGTGAATATGATTTAGGTAGAACAGCAGAACTTATCAAATTTGGTATAAGAGTGATCCGATTTACCAACGAAGAGATGATTTATAATATTGATTCTGTTGTAGCAAAAATCCACCAAACAATAACTGAATTAGTCCCCCTTTAGGGGGAAGGCCGCATAGCGGCAAGGGGGCTCTACACACAGAACAAAGCTCTTTAGGGGGTGGGGGTCCTACAGCAATATCCTGTTCCCCAGTTTCCTTGAAATTAACCCCAGTACAACACTAAGATTTGTATATCTCTTTTGTAACAGGAGCACTTTCTCCGTATCATTGGCTTTCACTGCCTCTTCAAGAAGAATCATGATCTCCTTTCTCTTAATCATTATCTTATCGCTCTTGAATTTAAGTACTGCATCACCGACAATCTCCTTCAGCTTCATCTCCTCAGTCTCAACATAAGTCTGCTTGTCTTTCCATATCCTGCTCAGTTCGTGAGAGTCTGCCAGAAGATCAGCCGAAAGACTCGATATCTCCGGATCTTCATGCTTAACAAACTGTTTATCACCCGTAATAAGCCCGTGTTCAACATGAAACCGGAAATCGGCAAAGATCTTTGAATACACCCTGTCATCAAATAGAAGATCGTCAGAGGTGATTTCCCTGACGATATAGTCAGATACAGTTACCATCTCCTCCTTACCGTCTACATTATTTATTATTCGTTCAAACTCAGCACTGCCGAATTTCAGAAGCAGTCTTATAATCTCTTTTTCAGAATAATATGTTACAGCATCACGCTGCATCGGTTTAATGATTACCGGTGGCGGAACAGGAAGATCTTCCGGACCGGGGTATTTATTCCTGTCCTGAAAACTCTTTTGCTGCCTCAGCTTATTCACCTCATGATAAAGGATGGGCTCGCTTACTTCAAGTACAGTGCTGCACTCTTTAATGTAAACTGTTCTTGTTATTGCTTCGGGAATGACTGCTATTGACTTCACGACATCGCGTATAAGATCGGCTTTTCTGACCGGGTCGTTGTTAGCCTCCGACAGGAGAAGTTGTGTTTTGAAGCGGATAAAATCCGTTTCATTCTCCTTCAGGAATCTGATGAACTCAGCATTGCTTACCTTCTTTGAATACGAATCAGGATCCTCCTTATCCGGAAGCAGCACTATCTTGACATTCATTCCCTCTTCGAGCACCAGGTCAATACCCCTGATGGAGGCTTTTATGCCGGCAGCATCGCCATCATAGAGGATTGTTATGTTCTGGGTGAACCTCTTAATAAGCCTTACCTGCTCCTGGGTAAGAGAGGTTCCCGAAGATGCCACTACATTTTCAATACCGGTTTCGTGAAGCGACATCACATCGGTATAGCCTTCAACAAGATAACACCTGTCTTCCTGTGTTATTGTTTTCCGCGCCTGGAATATTCCATAAAGTATCCTGCTCTTATGGTAAATCTCCGATTCCGGAGAGTTGAGATATTTTGCTGTTTTTATGTCAGTTTTCAGGATCCTCCCGCCGAACCCGAGTACCTGTCCCGACAGAGAGTGAATAGGGAACATTACCCTGCTGGCAAACCTGTCGAAGATGCGGTCTTCGTGCTGAATTGAAAGACCGGTCTTGACAAGAAAATCCTGTTTATATCCATCATCCAGTGCCTTTTTTGAAAAGGCGTCACGTTTTTCGAAGCTGTAACCAACCTCGAATTTTTTCAGGGTATCCTGTCTGAAGCCTCTTTCTTTGAAATAGGTCAGTCCGATGGAAATACCCTCGTCAGTATGAAAAAGATTTTCAGTGAATTGCCTCGCTGCATAGGAGGTAACAACAAGAAGGCTCTCTCTCTCATTTTGTTTTTCAAGCTCTTCCTGGCTGAGCTCTTTTTCAACAACCTCTATGTGATATTTCTTTGCAAGGTATTTAAGTGCTTCAGGATATGTCAGGTGCTCATGCTCCATGACGAAATTGACAGAATTGCCAACCTTCCCGCAACCAAAACATTTGAAGATCTCCTTCGAGGGAGATACTGTAAATGAAGGTGTCTTTTCATTATGAAAAGGACACAACCCCAGGTAGTTTACTCCACGTTTCTTCAGGGGAACAAACTCCTGAACCACATCAACTATCTGTGCGGCAGCAAGAATACGTTCTATGGTAGCACGATCTATCATGGTTCAAAGATAAAGCTTAATCTGTTCATTTCTTTTGCTTGCCCAAAAGAAACGAACCAAAGAAAAGGGCAGCCTCAAATCTTTTTTGGGATTAACATTTTATCGGTTGCCCACGCATTACAACTCGTCGTCCCGCAGAGCGGAACTCCTCAAACAGTAATGCTTACTTAAGCCCAACACTTCGCAACCTCAAAAATGTTAATCTCTTTCCAAAAAAGATTTGTATGGCCTTTCTCGCCTTACGGCGATTTGGGTTAGAGTATCCCTATGCAGCGAAATCTGATTATTATAATTGGATTTTAAATGGCCTCAGAGAATTTTGGGAAATAGCGACTGTTTTGAGGCTTGCTGCGCAGGCTTTTAGTAAGCAATACTGTTTGACCCCGAGCAGAGCGAGGGGGAGTTGTATTGCGTGGGCAAGCTTCAAAACAGTCGCCCCAAAATTATCTGCAGCCTTGATTTTTGCTCACTTCGTTCGCGAGCTCGCCCCTTCGGGGACTCGGTTCTTTGGTTACTTTCTT
>Ga0315273_10007525_pt1 | contig 13655 bp, 8 predicted proteins | sample YL17G02_0_MG_FD_205753 | JGI IMG/M metagenome (GOLD analysis project Ga0315273, IMG submission 205753) | Sediment microbial communities from Yellowstone Lake, YNP, Wyoming, USA - YL17G02_0 | ecosystem: Environmental > Aquatic > Freshwater > Lake > Sediment | place: USA: Wyoming | collected... | reverse complement strand
TGATTGAGGCGTACCGCGCTCTCCGGCGTGCTTCGTGGCGCCGGAGAGCGCGATCCACGCCGCACATTCCGCGCGCCGTGGACTGAGACAAATGACGCACGAGATCCCACGCCAGCCTCAGCGCCCGGGCAACGCCAACTCCCGCGCGACTTCCTCCCGACCGGCGACGTCGCCGCGCCACTCTCCCGCCAGGGCGCGCCTCAGCGCGACGGCTCCCTCACTCGTGTCTCCAGAGCGCAGGAGCGCGCGGCCGAGCATCGCCTGCGAAGGCCCGTCGTCCGGATAGAGCCGGGTCATCTCGCGAGCGAGAGCGAGCGCGCGGTCGACGTCGCCGATGATGAGACGCATTCGCGCGCACTCGCCGAGGATCACGGCATCGACGGGCGCGAGTTGGGCGGCGCGGTCGAGCGCGGCGCGGGCCTCCGTGATCACGGTCGGGTCGCCCATCGCTGCGCGGGCGCCGAGCACGCGACCCAGGCGCAGATGGTTCTCGCTCTGCTCTGGCACCAGGCGGATCGCGCGACGAGCTTCACGGGTTGCCTCGAGCATCAGTGGCAGGGGCCGCGATGATGCGTCGGCCACTGCGAACAGGGCGTCGGCATGAAGACGCGCGATGCGGTCGTCGGTCGGCGCGAGCGCTGCGGCTCGCCGGGCCGCCATCACGGCCCGCTCGCTCGCGATTCGGGACGCTCGACCGCTGACGGAATTCACGCGGTCGAGCCAGTTGCGAGCGTCCGCCGCGGCCCCGGACGCGGACAGATCCGTCACGGCCCACAGCGCGGCCACGACGGCGGCCAGAACGCCGGCCCGAATGCTGTCGTGCGACAGCGGCTCCGGATTCGGCGGCGCCAGACGTGCCGACAACATGCCGGAGGCCACGACGATCAGGCTCTGGCCCGCGATCCCAATGGCCCCGAAAGCGCCGGCGACGGCAAGCGCGGTCAGCATTCCGAGGAGTGCTGCAACCGTGCAACGGTCCTCGGGCGCGCGGCGCCACACCGAGCGTGCGGTCGCGGCCAGCGCGACGAGCCACACGGCGGCGCTTGCGATTCCAAGAACGCCTCGTGTTGCTAGCGCCTGCAAGTATATCGAGTGCGCGTGGAAGGGTACGAAGCTCCATTCGTTCCGCCACAGCGAGGGGGTTTGATAGTGGGAGAAGACCATCCCGAACGTGTCGGGGCCCCAGCCGAGCCAGGGTCGCGCGCGCCAGGCATCGAGCGCGGTGCGCCAGATCTCGAGACGCGACGCGCCGGAGCCGCGCCCCGGGTGAAGCAGCTCGCCGAAACGGACCGCAACCCTGTCGCCCCCTCCGGACGCCACGACCACGACCGCGATCAGCGCGGCCAGCCCGGCGCCGGCGAGGAGCGTACGGCGTGACGGGTTGCGCCACGCCCCCGCCCTCTGCAGAAGGAAGACGACCACCACGACCCCGGCAGCCAGACCCAGCCACGCGGCACGTGTCAGCGTTACCAGCGTGGCCCCGACACAGATCGCACCGGCCAGCGCCCACACCCATCGCCCGCGCCCGGGAACGAAGCCGCGGCCCAGCCCCGCCACCGCGGCCGCGCTACTGGCAACGCCGAGCACCGTCGCGTGTCCCAGAGTCGAGCCTGGCCTCCCCACCGCGATTGGCGCGCCTCCCACGATTCTCGGCGCCCACGCGATCCAGTCGAGACCGGCCGCCTGGAAGAGCGCGTATGCGGAGGCAATGGTGATGGCGACCAGGGCGACGTCGATCGTGCGCTGCAGATCCGTGCCGTTGCGGGTGCCCATCCGCGCGCCAAGATAGAGGCCCGCCATGGCGAGCGAGGTGGAGAAACCTTCGCGCTGGGCAGAATCGCCAAACAGGCTCAGGACCGGCGCGCTGGAGAACAGCGTCGCGAGCAATTCGGTTGAGAGCCACGCCAGCACCGCCCCATCGAGCGGCGTCCAGGTGATGCGTCTGAGCATGCGCCAGGAGAAGGCAGCGGTCGCGATCACTGCCAGCCCGCACACGCGGACGGCCGCCGCTTTCGGATCCTCGAAGTCCTCGCTCAGTCCCACTACGAACAACAACACCGCGAAGACGAGCGCAGCGCGAACCCAGAGTCTCATGAGGGCGGACGCGAGCGGAGCGACCGGAGTGAGCTGCAGGTATCGCCGCGTGCATGCGTCACCAAGATACGAAGGCTGGAGCTCACAACCGAAATGCGTGCCATGCTTCAGGACGACGCGCCGCCCGCCGAGCTGCTTTGCAGTCGTTGCTCCAGTGTGCTCATCAGCGCTTGGAAGCGCGAGTGGGTCCGCAGCGGATCCAGATTGCTGTCGTGTTGGAAGTATCGGTATTGGATGTTGCCCACGCGGGCGCTCTTCTCCAAGCTGTCGAGCGCCTCTTCGAAGCGGCCCGCCATCGCGAAGATGCATCCCGCGTTGTAGAGCACCATGCAGTCTCCCGGGTCGAGCTTGAGCGCCAGTCGTGTCCGCTCCAGTCCCCGCTCGACCTCGCCGAGCGCAACCATGGCATTGGCGCTCATGTAGTAGGCGCGGACATCGTCTGGATTCACCTTCAAATGCTCCGCTGCATTGTTGATGGCCCGGCGGCGCATGATCCGCGCATCCTCGCTGCGCCCCAGATCCGCGTACACCTGACCCAGAAGGCTCGCCACCTGGTAATCGTCGGGCCGGACGTCGCAGGCGTGCTCGAATAGCTTCGCCGCCTGCTCGAGATCCCCATGCATGAACACCTCGCGCGCATAGAAGAAATCTGCGTCGTAGAGCCACGGCTCCAACCTCAAAGCCTGCTCGTACGCGGCCACGGCCTCCTCGTGCCGATCGAAGAGACCGCAGGCGACACCATACGCTACGTGGGCTTGCGCCAACTCGGGGTCGAGGCGGAGCGCGGCCTCGCTTTCCTTAAGGGCCAGCTCGCGATTCCGCCCGCTCGCATCAACGTAGAGATACATCAATGACATGCAATCTGCGATCCCGGCGTGGGCGAGCGCATAATTGCCATCTAGCGCGATGGCCTGGTTGAACATCTCTCTGGCGAACTCGATCCCGCGGCCGCTGTGTTGACGGAGCATCTTCCGGCCGCGGAGATAGAACTCGTACGCCTCTGCCACAGTCGTGGACACGTTCCGGATCGCCCGGCGTTCACGCGGGCTCAGGGACAGCGCCAATGATCGAACGACGTTGTCGGCAATCTCATCCTGAATCGAAAAGATGTCTTTCATGGCGCGGTCGAAGCGCTCGGACCACAGGGAGTATCCGTCGTCCACGTCGGTGAGCGTCACGGAAATCCGCAACTGATCGCCCGCCTTCCGCACGCTGCCTGCGAGCAGCGTCTTCACCCCCAGTCGACGGCCGATCTCGCGCGGGGTGATCGTCGTGTTACGGAATTGGAATGCGGACGTTCTCGGCACAACGTGCAGGTTGCGCACCTTCGTGAGCGCGTTGGTGATCTCCTCGGCGATGCCGTCGCAGAAGTACTCCTGGTCCTTGTGCTGGCTCATGTCCGAGAACGGGAGCACGGCGATGGAGCCCTCGGCATCGGCCGCAACGCGACGCGTGCGGTGCAACACGTCCAACTCCGCGTACAGAGCCCGCGCGCTTTCAAATCGCTGCGCAGGATCCTTCTCGAGACAACAGCGGATGATCCAGTCGAGGTGAACGGGGAGATCGGGCCTGAATTGGGTGACCGGGGCGGGGGTGTCCTTCAGGATCGACGCGGCCAACTCCAGCGCTTCTGCACCTTCGAAGGGCTTGCGGCCGGTCACCATCTCGTAGAAGACGACCCCGAGCGCAAATATGTCGGATCTCTGATCGGACGGCTGTCCGCGGAGCTGCTCGGGTGAGATGTAGTGAAGGGTGCCGGCGAGACCCAGCACCGTGCCCTGCGAAAGAGTCGACGCGTCATCCGATGCCGCAGCCGGCGTCGTTGGCAGCGCCAGGCCAAAGTCGAGAACCTTGATCCGCCCGGAATCCGACATCATCACGTTTTGCGGTTTGAGGTCGCGGTGGGTGATACCGTGCTCATGCGCCGCGATGATCCCTTCCATGACCGGGAGGGCGATCTCGAGAAAGCGGGAGAACGGCATTCCTCCGGGAGGGATCAGATCCCGCAGCGTCCGGCCGGGGATCCACTCCATCGTGAGAAAGTAGATGTCGCCGGCACTCTCAACCGAGTAGACGGTTACGATCGCGGGATGGTTGAGGGTCGCGAGGGTCTTGGCCTCGTGTTTCAGCCGGGAGAGGCTGTCGCGATCCGTGGCGAGATGGTCCGGGAGAACCTTGATCGCGACCGTTCGCCCGAGCGTCGTATCGAGCGCCTTCCAGACGACGCCCATGCCGCCCTCTCCGACGCGTTCGAGAAGGCTGTAATGGGAAAGGACGTCGCCGACTTCCATGTGATTACCCGAGCGTCATGGGTCGTGTGGATCGCGATCTGCGCCGGGAGTATACACCTGCCGTGCGCGCGTCAGGGGGCGTGCCGAAATGCTGGGGACGCGCGACGCGCACGGTTCCGGTCATATCGGGTCGAGTTCACATCCCTTCTGACTCGCCTCGCCCTGGCACCCGATGAGTCGAGCGGCATCAGCGCGGGAGTCGAGATCTCGCTGCCGCTGCCCGATGGCCGCCTCGAGCGCTTCCGGGCGCTGGAGTCGCGCATTCTGAGCCCCGCGGTCCAACGGATGCATCCGGAGCTCCACACCTACCGCGCCATCGGAATCGACGCCCCATCGCTGCGCGCCTGGCTCGACGTGACCGTGTTCGGGATGCGCGCGATCGTGTTTGCGCGCGAGGGTGTGGCGCTCATCGACCCGCTCGAACGCGGCCGCACCGACCAGGTAATGAGCTACTGGATGAGCGACGATGTGTTCGAGTCTTTCGAGTGCAACGTCATCGAAAGTTCCTCGATCGGGACGGACCTACCGCCTCGCGCCGTCCACGCGGCGGGCGACCAGCTCAGGACATACCGTTTCGTTCTCATGGCGACGGGCGAATACACACAAGCGCTCGGTGGCGTGTCGCAGGCGCTGGGCCAGATGACGACCGCGATGAACCGGATCAATGCCGTCTACGAGCGAGACGCGGCGGTGCGCTTTGAAATCGTTCAGATGATGGCGTTCGACAATCCGGCCACCGATCCCTATCCGACCAACAGCGCGGGCTCGCTGGCCGGAACGGCGCTGTCGTCGACTCGCTGTTCGGAGCGCTCCGGCAACACACCGCCAACCGCGAACGCAGCGTCGGACTACACCATTCCGAGGGCGACACCGTTCGTGCTGACCGGCAGTGGCAGCGACCCCGACACTCAGGACGTGCTCACCTTCACATGGGAGGAGTACGACATCGCGGCGACGAGCGGCGATCCGGTGAGCGGTCCGCTGTTCCGCTGGCGGCCGCCCACGCTCGCCCCGTCGCGCGCGTTTCCTGCGCTCACGACGGTCCTATCGGGCGCCGCGGATCCGCTCGAAAAACTTCCGAATGTCGATCGCACGCTCCACTTCCGGCTGGTGGCGCGCGACAACCATGCGGGAACCGGCGGACACGCGTGGGACGACATGATGGTGACGGTGAGCGGCACGCCGTTCGTGGTGACGTTTCCGAATGGCGCAAACTCGGTCCCCGCGGGGCCGTTCACCGTCACGTGGAGCATCGGAGGAGGTAGCGTCGCAGCGAACGTGAACATCCGGCTCTCGACCGACGGCGGGACGAGCTGGATATCGCTTGCCATGAACACGCCCAACGATGGCACGGAGGTCGTCACGTATTCGACCGCCACAACCAGGACTGCCTGTCGCATCAAGGTCGAGGCGGCTGCGAACATCTTCTACGACGTTTCGGATACCGACTTCACCATCGTCGGCAATCCGGCAGCGGTGCTGATCTCGGCGGAGACGCCGCGGCAGCTTGCGATCACGGCAGTGACGCCGAATCCGAGCCACGGGTTCCTCAGAGTCGAGTACGCGGTCCCCCGCACCGGCTTTCTGCGGCTCACGCTGATGGACGTTCAAGGCAGGGTCGTGGCGACCCTCGTCAATGGCGTTCTGGAATCAGGTCGCTACCGGACGACGTGGTCGGGAGCAGTCCCTTGCGGGAAAGCGCAGGGACTCTATTTTCTGAACGCCGAACTCGACCGCGAGCGCGCGGTGCGAAGAGCGATCATCACTCGGTAGCGGAGCGGACGATTTTCGGGCCCGGCCTTCGAGCTCTTCTTGTCGTCTACCTTATCAACGTCGCCTTGCGCGTGAAAACCTCTTCCCCGATCTGCAAACGCGCGAAATAGATCCCGTTCGGCGCGCGCCGCTCCGTCATGTCCAAGCCATTCCAAACAAACCTGTGTTCGCCGTGCGCCAATGCACCACGGGCTAGTCGGCGCACGACGGCCCCGGTCACCGAAAGTATCGTGAGGCTCGCCGTCGAGCTCCTGGGCAGCGACAAGTCGAAGGCCACGCTGGCTGCAAACGGGTTCGGGTGGGCGGGGGACAGTTCGAAGGTAGCCCTTGCGACCTGGACAGGAACATCGGTCGACCCTTCATTCCAGCCGAACGCCCAAACATCGTGGCGATCGCCGCTTTCGTCATCTCCCCCGAACACGATCACTTGGCCGCGAACGGGATCTCCCACGGCGCAGTGTCGGTAGCGACCGGACGGATACGTTCCGAATGCGGACAGCGGTTGCCACGCGGGCATGCCCGCCAGCGACAATGCCCATAGGTCGTTGACAAGAAGATTGCCGGTCGAGCCACCGCCAAAGACAACGATACGATCGAGAGATTGATCGTAGGTCGCCGTGAGGCCGGATCGAGGGCTCGGCGGCGTTCCCGAGGGCGATAGCGCCTCCCAGTGCGGAACCCCGGCGAGAGACATGGCCCAGACATCGTTCACGATCCCCGCAGCATCGCCCGCCAGTGTGATCATTCGATCGCGCACGGGATCGTAGACGAGTCCGTGAAACTCGCGTCCCGGCGGAAGCGCTCCGGTCGGGGCAAGTTGCGTCCACGTGGGAACGCCCGACAGCAACAGCGCCCATACATCGTTGTAGAAGCCGCCGTCTCCGAATCCCCCGAAGACCAGCATGCGATCGCGCACGGGATCGTAGATCGCTTGCGATCCATATCGGTTCAAGGGCAAGGGCGCCGCGGGCTGCAATCGTGTCCACGTTGGAGTCGCAGCCAGCGACAACTCCCACACGTCGTTCAGCAGGCTGCCTTCGTCGGCCCCGGAGAAGATGACAATGCGATCGCGCACCGGGTCGTAGATCCCCGTGTGGTATCGGCGACGGCTCGGTGGAGTTCCGATCGGCGCGAGCTTGGTCCACTGCCCTCCCGATAATGACAGGGCCCAAACGTCATTGAAGAACGTGTCCCCGGCCCACTCGCCGGCGACGACGATCAGTCGATCTCGATGCGAGTCGTAGACGCCGCATGCGCCGTTGCGAGGCTCGGGCGGATTGCTGGTCGGAAGCAGAAGAATCCAATCCGCCCCGCTCGCGAAGGCGAGAGACCAGGCCTCCGTCTGGGCATCTCCGAACACTTGGCCGCCGCCGAAGACGATCATGCGATCTCCGTCGGGGTCGTAGACCGCAGACGCCCGGTAGCGGGCACGAGGCGGGGTCCCAGTGGGGCCGAGATCGGTCCATGCAGGCGTTCCGGAAAGGGAGATTGCCCATGCATCATTGCGTGACGCGCTGGCATCGTTCCAGCCAGCAAAAACGACCATGCGATCTCGCGTGGGATCGTAGATTGCGGTGTGTTCGCGGCGGCCGGGCGGAAGAGACCCAACAGGCGTGATGAGATTCCAGGTGGGAGGCCCGGACAACGAAAGTGCCCATGTGTCGTTGAGGTTCGCAGTTCCGTCCCATCCGCCGAACACGATCATGCGATCCCGAATCGGATCGTAGATCGCACTATGCCCGTAACGACCCGTCGTCGGCCCACCGATGGTCGTCACCATGCTCCACGTCGGGGTTCCGGCGAGGGACAACGCCCAGACATCCGTCGGATAGAATGGACTGGCGCTCGCGAGACCGCCGAATACCAACAATCGGTCCCGTACCGGATCATAGACGGCCGCGGAGCCATGCAATCCGTTGGGCGGGCCACCGGAAGCAGACAACTCGGTCCACGATGGCGTTCCCGACAATGACAGCTCCCAGACATCTTTGAGATTGAACCCGAATTTCCCGTCACCACCGAATACGATCAAACGGTCTCGAACGGGATCGTAGATCGCGGTGTGCGCGTATCGAGCTGGAGGCGGAGTTCCAGCCGCGATCAATGGCATCCATTTCGGCGATGCATCGAGGGACAGTGACCACACCTCGTTGACGCGCACGTTCACGTCGAGCCCACCGAATACGATCATACGATGGCGCACCGGATCGTACGTGGCAGTGTGCCCGGCGCGTCCGGTCAGGACAATCGGTCTCCAAATGCCGTCGGAGCTGGGCGTCAGGTTCGCCGTTTCGTTGCCGACCCATGCGGCAGCGGTGGAAGGCGCCGTCAGGGCCAGGGCAACGGCCAGAATGATTGCGACCATGGAAACCTCCCGGGCAGCGGATCGTCGGCACCAACCGACAAGATCTTTGGTATGCACGACGCGTGCCCCGATCGGAAATGAAGCTGAATTACAAGAGGCTTCCAGACAGCGGCTTACGCCCAGCTCGGTGCCCGATGGCTGCGATGGTTGTTAGGTCATCCGGTAAGCGTAAAACCATCAGACAGATTGGGTGTATCCGAGCGCGGAGAGGGGAGCCGTTCCCGAACCAGTCGTTGCAGCCGAGCGGCGGCGCGATGCCGGTGGCGGCAATGAGCCCGTAGGTTCCGTTTCCAAATCCGCCATTGACGTCGTCTTGCAACCCATTAAGTCTAGTCAGAAAGGGCGATTCTTACCTAGTGAAATGCGGTCTTTTTTGAAGCGTCGCGGGCTCCGAGGCGATGGGACTGCTCGGACACGAAACCGAGAGCATGTTCACCCCAAACGCTTTGAACGACCTTCCGACGCTTGAGCGGGCGGTCGAGAAGTTGGCCGCACTGGACGCGAAGGACTGACGAAAATGCTCGACCTCGGGGACCGACTTGGAAAATCCTCGGACAAATGCGAAACCCGCGCTCGCAACTGCTTGCGAGCACGGGTCTACTGTGGTGCCCGGGGCGAGATTTGAATCCCGGTGAATGATCGTCACCGTGCGTAACGTGCGGAAAATGCACGCGCACGGTGGCGGTCTACTCGCAATCTGTGCACCGCGTGCATAGAAGACTCGGACAAATACTCGGACAAGTTGAGTACGGGGACGTCGCTCGATCCTAATCCGACGGTCATGACTCTCGCCTCCCCACACTCGCGCATCCCCCCTGCTGGGCTCGCCACGAAGGAAGCGCCGCGCGTTGAGACTCGCGCCCTCCGCGATTCGCCCGGTCCTCGTTGGCCTGTGCGGCCGAATGACCAACGGGGTCGCTCGCCCCGCCCGGCCCTGGTTGACCCCACCCGGTAAGGGACTCCACACGAAGCGCGCGATCAGGACGGTCCGGGAGGCTCCATGCACGTTCGTCTTGGTACTGGGGCGGGTCCCATATCGGGATTGGATCCCATCGTCCTGCCGAATCGCCCCGTGATGGCACCAGCGTCACCAAGCATGGCGGAGCCACCACACGCGTTGGCATCCCGCTGGCGCGAGGACCCTCCCCCACGAAGGACCTAGGACATCTGCTGCGTCATCGCAGAAGAACTGTCGACTGAAACGCATATTTGGGCCTCAGTTGAGATCCAACGCCCAACACAACGGCATTCGCGCAGATGGCCGCCCCTCGGCATGAATGCGCAGCGATGAAATATTTCCTGCAGCGGGGATTGCGGAGGAATCAGTGGGTCCTGATCGCTTTGGCCGACGCCGAGTTGCCATTCTGAGCGAGGCGCACCAGGTAGACTCCGGCCGGCAGCCGCCCGGGCATCCTCACGTCGAGCCGCTGGATGCCTGTGTGCCCATCCCCCACATTCATGGCCAGCAACCGCCGCCCACTCAGGTCCAGTATCTCGAGGGTGGCTCGATTCCGGCTGGGAAGCGAGAACGACAACGATACAACGCCGTTTCTCGACGGATTCGGGCCGGTGATCGCGAGCGCAAGCGATCCCCCGGAGGAGATGGTCCCGGGAACGGAGTTCGTCCCAGCCGCCGGGGCAAATGCGATCGCATCGATCGAACTGCCGACGACGCCGATTGTCGTAACCACGCCGCTCGCGGGATCGATTAGGATCAGGTCATTCGAAGTCTTGGTGATTCCGAACAAGGAATTTCCGGAAAAGGCGAGAGCGCTGATATTGAGCGCTGTGGGATAACCGGTCAGTTGCACTGAACCGATCGATTGACCGGTGGTCTTGTTAATCGTGTGGAGCAATCCGGTCGTGCCGTCGCCCGCGAGGTAGAGCGTACCGGCGGCATCGATGGCAAGACCGTTCCCGCCCTGAAGCGTGAGTCCGGATTCGCCGACCAATGTTGCCGTTCCCGTCAACAGGTTGACCGTATGCAGGTCGCCGCCCGCGCCCGCGCTCCACCCATAGAGGGTCCCGCTGATCGGATCGAACGCGAGATCTGACAGCGTACTCCCACCCAGACCAAAGCTACCGACCGATGTCGCGATTCCAGATGTGGTATCGACCACGACCAGCGCCCCGGACGGAATGGTCTGGTTACCAACTGCAATACTCGCGGTCGCTCCGGTCGCTCCGTAAAGCACGCCGGTGCTGGGGCGAAAGGCGAGCCCGGTGATCGCCGTACCCGCGTCTCCGATCAATGTGGGCGCCACGCGGCCCGCATCGAGCCGGTAGAAGCTTCGAGCGAAATCCTCTGCTTGTGCCGCGTAGAGCGGTTGGTTGCCTCCAAAGTTCGAAGCCGGCGGGGCGAAGGCAATGGCATCGAGCGAATTGCCTGCATCGCCCCGGGTGGTGATCGCGCCGCTCACCGGGTCGATCTCGATCAGGTCATTCGTGGTCTTGGCGATACCAAACAGCGAGGTACCATCGAAGTCGAGGGCGTTGATGTTTTGGTTGAGGGGGTAGCCCGACATCTGAACCGACCCGATCTCCAGACCGGTGGCCTTGTCGATCGTGCGAAGCAATCCGTTGGTGCGATTGCCCGCAAGATAGAGGTTGCCCGACTCATCGAAGGTCAGACCGTTTCCGCCCGAGAGGGAGAGTCCGGATTCGCCGACGAGGGTTGCTGCCCCGGTTGTGAGATTGACCGTGTAGAGATCGCCGCCCGAACCCGTGCTCCATCCGTAGAGAGTTCCGGTAACCGGATCGAATGCGAGGTCCGCCAACGTGCCCGATCCCAGACCGAAGCTACCGACCAGCGTCGAAAGTCCCGTTGTGGTGCTGACCGTGATCAGGGCCCCGGTGGGAATGGTCTGATCGCCGACTGCAGTGTTTGCGGTGGATCCATAGAGCACCCGCGTCGTCGGGTGGAAGGCCAGCCCGGTGATTGCGGCATGGGCGTCGCCGATCAGAGTGGGGCTGCCATTCGAGGGATCGAGCCGCTGAAAGTTTCTGTGAAAGTCTTCACCGTCGGCCGCATACAGCGGCCGGGCTTCTGCGAAACCTCGTGTGGTGCTCGAACTGAGAGATACCAGGGCAAAGAGAACGATCAATCCGAGAGTACAGGTGGTGTTTGGGCGTCTCACATGAACTCCCCGAAGATCGGCCCGGGTTCGGTGCACGACCGCGGCGCGGGTTGATCCCTGGTTTCGAGTACGAGGTTGCCTGCGGATCGGCCACACCATCAGCCCATGCGGGCGGCCGCCGCCGGATGACATTTCGCTCCGACATGTCACGACGCAATTACGAGGCGACGCGCGACGCGAAAACCCATGCTATCACGCTGCGGCGCGAGGTAACACCCTAATCATCTCCCCTTGCCCGACGGCGCGGCACGCTGACCAACTACCGTTCGCATGCCGCACGAGCGGTCGCGCCGTGAGGTTCTCCGAACGAGGAATCGAGCGATGGAAAACCTTGAAGCAGTCACAATCCTGAGATATCCTACGCACATGGGAACGAAGAGGCGGATCCGAGCCCAGAGCAGCAAGGGCATGACGAAGACGCTCGTGGCGCTCCCCACTCCCCTGCGGCGCAAGCTCGACGCCGTCCGCAGGCGTGAGGGCCTCGTGATGGGCGAGTGCATTCGTCAGGCACTCGCCTTCTGGCTCGAGCACCGAAAAGAGGAGCGTGGAAAGTGAAGGAACCCGAGATGAGGGAGCGCGAAGGAAGGATCTTTGCCCGACGCAAACGCGGGATTCTCTGGATCGCGTGGCATCGAGAGTCGACGAAGTCGACCGACCGCCGCGTTGCCGAACGAAAGCTCCGCGACAAACTTACCTCAAAGGGCGAGGCGTACGTGCCGGGCTCGCAGCGCGTCACGGTCGGCGAACTCGCAGAGATGCTGCGAGAGCACCTTGTCGGCCGACCAATCCGCGACATTGACGACGCTTGGAGGTCAGCCTGCAAGCGGGCGGAACTGGTAGATCGGCGGTTTCACGATCTGCGACGGTACGCGGCCATGCGGCTAGTTCGGGCCGGCGTCGCGCGCTCCGAGGCGATGGGCTTGCTCGGCCACGAGACGGAGTCGATGTTCACGCGATACGCGCTGAACGACGTTCCCGCGCTGGAGCGGGCGGTCGAGAAGCTGGCAGCACTCGATGCGAAGCGCTGACGAAATGTCCGTGTCCGACGCCCTACTCGGACAAATACTCGGACAAATGAAAGATCCGCGTCCGTAAGTCCTTCAGAACGCGGATCTAAAGTGGTGCCCGGGGCGAGATTTGAACTCGCACGGGTTTCCCCATACGCCCCTCAAACGTACGTGTCTACCATTCCACCACCCGGGCACGAATCCATGTCGCGATATGAGCAGTCCTAGCGGCCCCCACCTGATGCGGGAGCAGGAGTGCCGGTTGCCGGAGTACCGGGCGGGGTAGTCCCCTTCGCCGGCGTCGCGACCGGTGCCGGAATACCGCTCGGCGCTGAGGACGGCTGGCCGGTCTGCGGCTGGGTGCCGGGTGTAGGTGCAGCCGTCGCGCTGCGCTTGGCCTCGCCCTGGATCAGGCTGCGTTTTCCTCCGATGTTGCCGGACGACATTAGCGCGAGTACGAGCGAGGTGAGGAAGAACGCCCCGCCGAGCGCCATCGTGGCCTTGGTGAAGAAGTCGGTCGCGCCGCGGCCGCCGAATACGGTCTGGGCCGAGCCACCGAACGCACCGCCGGCGAGCCCGCCGCCCTTGCCGGACTGGACGAGGACCACGCAAACCAGCGAGAGGCAGATCAGGAGATGGAGAATCAGCAGGAACGTGTACATGAGAGTCCTCGGGAAGCTCCGGTGCAGTCCTGCGCGGAACCTCCGCGCATCGGAAGCGGCCGGCTACCTTAGCAATCCGGGTCGCACGGCGTCAATCCTCGGTCCTCCGCATCCCGCCGTCCACAACCTTTCTGTAAGGCGCGAAGCGGCACGCCCGGTGGCGGATACCTCGCCTCAGGCCGCTCCGGCCGCGGCCGCAACGACGATCTTCCAGAACGTGGCCGACTCGAGCGCCGCCCCCCCCACCAGCGCGCCGTCGATGTCCTGCTCGGCGAACAGGCTCGCTGCATTGCCAGGATTGACGCTACCGCCGTAGAGCACGGTCT
>Ga0315273_10007524_pt1 | contig 13655 bp, 9 predicted proteins | sample YL17G02_0_MG_FD_205753 | JGI IMG/M metagenome (GOLD analysis project Ga0315273, IMG submission 205753) | Sediment microbial communities from Yellowstone Lake, YNP, Wyoming, USA - YL17G02_0 | ecosystem: Environmental > Aquatic > Freshwater > Lake > Sediment | place: USA: Wyoming | collected... | reverse complement strand
GTGAACCTCTCGCTGGGCGGTCAGGCCGGGCCGCACGACGGCTCGGACGACTTCTCGCTGGCGATCAGCGCGCTCACCGGACCGGGGAGGATCGTGGTGGCCTCGGCGGGGAACGACCAGGAGGACAGGATCCACGGCAAGCTCACGACCAACTCGACCACGGTGGGGGTGGACAAGTTCGTAGTCAGACTCCCGGGCTATACGAGGAACTCGGGGAGTTTCAACGACTACTTCCTGGTGGCGGGCTGGTACGACCCGACCGCGAGCCTGAGCATCCGCATCCGGGGCCCGATCGCGGGCGACACGCTCAGCGTCGGCCTGGGCGACGCCCGGGACAAGAACACGATGAGTGGCAAGATCCACCTCGTCAACCAGAACACCGCCATGGGCTGCGGGGGGACGTCCAGGGCCCGGCAGTTCGAATTCGAGGTCTACGACTCCCTCGAGACGAGGGCTCCGCGCTACGGCAACTGGGAGATCGACGTGGTGGCGAACGGCCCGGCCAGCATCGGCAAGCGGGTGGACATCTGGATCTACGCCGCGCAGTTCGGCTGGGTCGGGGTTCAGCCGGTGGTCACGACGGGCCTCGACAACACCACCCTGGTGGGCGAACCGGCCGCCGCGGACAGCGTCTTCGCCGTGGCCGCTCACGTCACCAAGCCGTCGTGGTACTCGTGCGGGAACCGTGCGACCTACAGTTTCAGCCCGACGCCCACGAACAACGCCATCGCCCCGTTCTCGAGCGTGGGCCCACGGCGCGACGGGGTGCTCAAGCCCGAGATCTCGGCTCCGGGATTCGGCGTGGCCACCACGCACTCGAGCCAGGCGCCCGCCATCGTCGGCACCGGCTGGGACGTGGATGATGGCGTGCACGAGATCATGGCCGGGACGAGCTTCTCCGCGCCGCACGTCGCCGGGGCTGCGGCGCTCTTCCTGCAGTCCATGCCGGGCGCCTCGCCGAGCCGGGTGAAACTGGCGTTCGAAGCCCACGCCCGGGCGGACGCCTACACCGGCGCGGTGCCGAACAACACCTGGGGCTATGGCAAGCTCGACATCTACGCCACCCTCGACCACGTCGCCCCCGCGGTCACCGTCACCGCCCCGAACCCGGGCGTGGCCTGGAAGGCGGGCTCCACCCAGGACCTCACCTGGACCGCGACGGACAACGTGGGCGTGACCGCCGTGGACCTGGCCTACTCGACCGACGGCGGCGCCAGCTACCCGAACGTCATCGCCGCGGGGCTGGCGAACTCGGGCAGCTACTCGTGGACCGTGCCCGATGCGCCGACCAGCGCCGCGCGCGTGCGCGCCACGGCGCACGATGCCGCGGGGAACCCGGCCAGTGACGCCAGTGACGCCGACTTCACCATCGACCGCTGGACCATCACGACCTCGGCGGGGCCGGGCGGGAGCATCGCCCCGGTCGGCGTCGTGCCCGTGGTCGAGGGTGCGAGCCAGGCGTTCTCGATCCAGCCGGCCGCCGGGAACCACGTGCTGGAGGTGCGGGTGGACGGGGCCCCGGTGGGGCGCGACACGAGCTACACCTTCACGAACGTGGTGGCGGATCACACCATCGCCGCCAGCTTCTCGACGGAGGCGTTCACGCTCACGACGACCGTCACGCCCGGTGGCGCGGTGACGCTCGGCGGCGCCACGACGCGCGTGACCAACCTGTCCGGCTACCCCTACGGCACGGACGTGACGGTCACGGCGGTCCCGGACTCGGGCTGGGCCTTCACGGGCTGGAGCGGGGACACGGTCACGACCGGCAACCCCCTGACATTGCTGATGATCGAGCACCGGACGGTGACGGCGGCCTTCGCCGACACCGCACCGCCGGCGGTGCACGTGCTGGCGCCGGAGGGCGGGACGATCCTCACCGTCGGCGAACAGGGCGGCCTGGTCTGGAACGCGCTCGACAACGCGGCAGTGGCCCGCGTGGACCTCTACCTGTCGCGCACGGGCGCGGGCGGGGCGTTCGACTCGATCGCCACGGCTGTCCCGAACACGGGCTCTTACGACTGGCTGGTGACGGGGTCTGCGACGGAGGACGCCTTCCTCAAGGTGGTGGCGCGCGATTCTGCCGGCAACGCGGGGGCCGACGTGGGCGACTCCTCGTTCGTCATCCGCGAGACGGCCGGAGTGGGCGACCGCGCGGTCGCGGACTTCGAGCTGGCGCCGGTGCAGCCGAACCCGTTGCGGGGTGTGGGGCGCATCGGCTTCGCCCTGCCGAGCGCCTCCCACGTCCGGCTGAGCGTGCTGGACGTGCAGGGCCGCGAGGTGGCCGTGCTGGCCGAGGGTGTCCTCGAGGCCGGACGTCATCAGGTCCGCTGGGATGGAGCCTCTTCGGGCCGGGTCGGCGCGGGGCTGTACTTCGTGCGCCTGAGCGCGGCGGGCCGTTCGCTCGTGCGCCGGACCGTCGTGACGAGATGACCGCGGCGGCGCCGCCGTCACGCCCCGTGGCGACGGCGCCCCGTCTGCACCTTCATGAACAACCGGGAACGCCCCGGATCCGCGCCCGTCGCCTCGCTCAGCGTCGGTCGAGCGCCCGGCGCACCAGTCTCGAGAGTTCCGCCATCGGGATCGGCTTCATCGCGAACTCGTCGATCCCCTGCGCCCGGGCCGTCTCCGCCGAGATCCTGTCGCTGTAGCCGGTGCAGAGGACGACCGGGAGATCCGGCCGGAGGCTCTTGAGACGTTGCGCCAGCACGTCCCCCGTCATGCCGGGCATCGTCATGTCGGTGACCACGAGGTCGATCGCGCGCGGGTCCGCGGCGAACGCCTCCAGGGCTTCGGGGCCGTTCGCGCAGGCGGTGGCCTGATATCCCAGCTCGTTCAACTGGTCCACGACCATGGCGACCACCAGGGGCTCGTCGTCGACCACGAGGATGCGCCCGGTGCCCGCGAGCAGCGATTCCGGTGGCGGGTTGGCAGCCGGCGCTGCCCGTTCGACCAGGGGCAGGTGGAGCTCGAAGGTCGTCCCCTTGCCCGGTTCGCTCTCCACGGTGACGGCTCCACGACACCGGGTCACGATGCCGTGCACCACGGCGAGCCCCATGCCCGTGCCCTCCCCGCACTCGCGGGTCGTGAAGAAGGGCTCGAAGATGCGCGCCTGGACCTCGCGGGTCATCCCATGCCCCGTGTCGCGCACCGTGAGCCGGACGAACCGTCCGGGCGACACCCCCGGGTTCCTCGAGGCGAATGATGCGTCCAGATCGACCTCCGCGAGTCTCAGCTCCAGCAGGCCGCCGTGGTCGTGCATGGCGAGCGCGGCGTTCGTGCAGAGATTGATCACGATCCGGTGGAGGTCGGTCGGCTCGGCCAGGACGACCGCGTCCGACCGGACGTCGGTCCGGATCTCCACCGTGGCCGGGATGCTGGCCCGCAGGAATTTCGCCGCCTCCCTGACGACCAGGCTGACCTGGACGGGTTGCTCCGCGTGTTGCTGGTGACGGCTGAAGGTCAGGATCTGCTTGACCAGGTCGGCGGCCCGCCGGGAACCCAGCAGGACGGCCTGCAGGTCACGGTGGATCGCCGAATCCTCGGGGCACTTGCGCAGGGCCATCTGCGTGTATCCGAGGATGGCGCTCAGGATGTTGTTGAAGTCGTGGGCGATACCGCCCGCCATGGTTCCGATGGCCTCGAGCTTGTCCGCCTGCGCGGCGTGCCCCTCCAGCTCCACCTGCCGGGTGACGTCGCGTCGCGCCGAGACCTGCCCGACGACGTGCCCGGCGGCATCCAGGATCGGCGAGATGCTCGCATCCTGCAGGATCGCGCGGCCGTCTTTGGTGCGGTTGCTGAAGCGGCCATGCCAGATCTGCCCGCTCGCGATCGTGGTGTCGATCGAGTGGTAGAAGGCCGGGTCGTGCCTGCCGCTGTCGAGGAACCTGGGGGAGCGGCCCACCGCCTCGACGCGCGAGTACCCCGTCGTCCGTTCGAAGGCGGAGTTCACGTAGGTGATGTTGCCTGCGGCGTCGGTCACCAGGATGTCGTCGGCCGCCTGCTCGACGGCGGTGGCGAGAGTCGTGAGGCGCTCATCGGCTTGCTTGCGCTCGGTGATGTCGCGGACGAAGGCGAAGTTGTAGGCCTCGCCACCGAACTCCAGGTAGCCGGCCGTGGTTTCCACTGGCACGAGATCCCCTGCCTTCGTGCGGAACTCCCCCTCGAACTTGTACGACTGCTGCTGCCGGATCCGGTCCCAGTGCGTGGCCCAGTTCTCAGGGGTGCGCCCGAGGTTGAGGTCGAAGGCGGTCAACTGGAGAAGTTCCTCGCGGGAGTAGCCCAGCAGGCGGGACGCCGCGGCGTTGGCATAGCAGATGGAGGCATCCGGCCGGAGCCAGAAGACCGCATCTGCGGCGATCTCCAGGGAGTGCTGCGCCAGGCGCAGCGACTGCTCGGTCCGCTTGCGCTCGGTGATGTCCAGGAACGCCGCGACGAAGTGGTCCGGTCTGTACTGGTACGCGACGATGTCGTACCAGCGATCGTTGGCCTGGAGGTACTGTTCGAAGCGGATCTGCTCCCCGGTCCGGGCGACATGGCCGAAGGTCCCGATCCAGTCAAAGGAGTCGTTCTCGATGCCGGGGAATGCCTGCGTGACGGTCTTCCCTCGCGGATCGACACCGGTCAGTTCTCGATAGCTTTCGTTCGCATCGAGGAAACGATAGTCGGTCGGTCGCCCGGAAGGGTCATAGACCATTTCATGGTAGGCGACTCCGATCGGACCCTTCTCGAACAGGGTCTGGAACTTCCACTCCGCCTCCCTCAGCGCCTCGTCCGTCCGCCGGTGCTCCGTGATGTCGCGCTGCGTGCCCCAGCCGCCCACCAGGCAGCCGTTCTCCACCATGCCGATGATGTGGCTGCGGACGAAGAACGGCCGGCCGGTCCGGTCGTGGTCCAGGGTCTCCAGGTCGGAGAGCCGGAAGCCCGACCGGACGAACTCCAGGACGACCCCGAACTGCTCGTCGCGGGAGCCGGACATCATGTCGGCCAGACCGAAATCGAGCAACTCGCGCGGCTCCTCGAAGCCGTAGTGGCGGGCATAGGCCCTGTTGCACTCGGCCAGACGGCCGCGCTCGAGGATTGCCGCGGCCAGCTCGTGCTCGGGCAGCTCGAGGGACACGGGGGGATCGAGCTCGAAGCGCCAGATGCCTTCGGCGGCGGTGGCCACGAGCCAGCGGTAGCGCTGCTCGGCCGTCCACGGCGTTGCCTGGGACGGGGCGGCTCCGGGAAGCTCCCGGCCCGCTTCGTCCCGCAGCGCGTCCGCGCGCCGGAACATCTGCTCCACGCCCCCGGCCGGCTCCTCCGGGTGGCGTGTGCGCTCGTTCATGCGGTGCTCCACCCGAGGGGGAGGGCCGACCGTGCTCGGAGAGAAACAGTGGGGTGGCGTAGATGCAAGCCTGCTGCCGGGGGTTTTCGGCAGTCGGGCCGGGCCGCTTGAGTCCCGGCTGTGCCCCGCTACCCGCGCGCGGCGGCCACCGGCAGCGCGGGCATCCTTCTGCCCATCACGAACGCCAGCACTCCCACCAGCGCCATCATCCCGGCGGCCAGGAGCAAGGTCGCCCCGGTGCCGATCAGGGGCGTGGCCACGCCGGCCACGCTCTGCCCGCCGAGCAGCATCAGGCGCATCAGGAAATCGCGCGCGCCGAAGACCCGCCCACGCTGGCGGACCTCGGTGCCCTCCTGCAGCATGGTCTCGGGCAGCACGAAGACCGGGGCCGCACCCAGGCCGATGAGCAGCGCAGCTGCGGCGAACACGGCGAAGCGGGTCGAGACCGCGAAGCACACGAGTCCCGCGGCGGCCAGCACGAGGCCGACCCCGAGGATCAGGTGGCGCGGGTGCGCCCGCCCGCGCGTGTTCACCCACCAGGTGCCGAAGGCGCTGCCGACCCCGACGGTCGCCATGAGCACCGCCAGGCGCTCCATGCCGGCCAGGGCCCCGGCGGCGCGCTGGATGTGCTGGTTGCCCGCCACGTGCAGGAACCCTCCGGCCGTCCACACGACGGCGTGCGCGGTGAGCGCCAGCACGAGGACCGGCGTGGAGCGCACCAGCCGCCAACCCTCGGTGACCTCATTCAAGTAGTTGCGCATCCTGACGGGCGCGAGCGTGGCGTGCTGGGCGGCCGGGCGGTAGCGGATGAGCAGCAGCGAGACCACCGAGACCAGGTAGGTGACGCCGTTGATGTAGAGCGCCGGCCCCCAGCCCCAGTGGTCCACGACCCAGCCGCCGAGGATGACGGCTGCGGTGCCGGCGATGCCGGCGCCGGCCAGCAGCGCGTTGGCGAGCAGAAGCTGCCCGCCGGGGACGAGCTCGGGCGTGACGGCGCTCTTGGCCGGCAGGAAGAAGACATTGCAGGTGAAGAGCGCGAAGACCAGCAGATTGACGGGCCAGACACTGTGCGTGGCGAGGTAGCAGGCCGGGATGAGCACGACGATCCCGGCACGCAGCGTGTCGGAGATGACCATCACGCGCTTGAGGTTCCAGCGATCCACCCAGGCGCCGACGAAAGGCGAGAACAGCAGCACGGGCAGCAGTTGGGCGATGCCCATCAGCCAGAGCAGGAGGGAGGACTCGCGGGCCCCCGAGAAGTGGCGGGTGTGCTGGAGCAGGAGCCCGTAGAGCGCGACCACGGTGAGGCGCTCGCCCGAGATGGAGACGAGCTGGCCGCCGATCAGCGCGAGGAAGCTGCGCTGCCGCAGCAGCGGACGCGGCGGGGCTTCCGCGGCCATGACGGCTAACCTGCTCTGTAGACCGTTCCGCGGCGGGCGAGCACGTCGCGGTAGACCGCCTCGATGCGGTCGGTGATGTGCGGCCAGGCGAACTCCAGCGCGCGTGCCCGGCCGCGCTGGGCCAGGGCCGCGCGGCGTTCCGGGTCCTCGACCAGTGCGGCGATCGCCCCCGCCAGCGCGGGCACGTCACCGGAGGGCGAGACCACGCCGTTCACTCCGGGCTGGACGACGCTGCGATAGCCGGGGATGTCCGAGGCCACCACCGCACGCCCGCTGGCCATGGCCTCGGCCAGCACGATGCCGAAACTCTCGTGCCCGAGCGCGGGGGAGACGAAGATGTCGCCGGTCGCGTACCAGCGCGGCAGATCGTGGCTCGGCACGTGTCCCAGGAAGTGCACGTGCGCCCGCACCGCGGGAGCGACCGAGGCCTCGAAGCGCCCCCTCAGATAGGAGTCTCCCACGACCAGCAGGCGCGCCCGTCCGCCGCTGCGCGCGTGCACCTCGGGCATGGCGTCCAGGAGCACCTGCACACCCTTGCGGGGGTCGAGGCGGCCGACGAACAGCACGTTCACCCGGTCCGGGTCGCGCCACTCGGGGAACGGCTCGACGGTCGGGTGGAAGCGCTCGGTGTCCACGCCGTTGGGGATGACGAGGTATTCGCCGGGGAGGTACTGCGCCACGAAGTCGCGCGCGGTCTCGGAGACCGCGATCCGGGCGTCGAGGCGCTTCATCCGCGCGGCGAGCGGGCCGAGGAAGGCCTCGATCAGGCGGCTCGGGCCGCTGGTGGTGTGGAAGGTACCCACCTGGGGGCATTCCGCGGTCTCGACCGCGATCAGCGGCAGCGTGGGCACCAGCGGCGCGTGGGTATGCAGGATGTCGAACGCGTGCCGCTTGAGCAGGCTGCGCAACTGGCTCCGGAGCCGGATGCCCACCGCCAGGTCCACGAAGGCGCCGTTGAAGGGGATGAGCAGGTTGTAGCCGATGCGCTCGACCTCGGGGTCCGAGGGCGCCTCGCCGCGGCGGAAGTGGCTGGTGATGATGGTGACCTGGTGTCCGCGCCGGCGCAATTCGATGGCGGTGTGGTGGACGTGCTCGGTGACGCCGCCGTAACGGGGGTAGTACGACTGCGAGACGATCCCGATCTTCACGCCTCGACGCTCCGCGCCTCTCCCGCCGCCTCGGTCTGTGCGGCGGGGGAGCCTTCCCACAGGGGCCGGAAGATGCACCACTGGTCGAGGTGCTCCCGGATGTGCCGCTCGGAGATGGCGGCCACCTCGGCGTTCAGCGCCGCGGTGTGGGGGAAGCGCGCGGGGTCGAGCGCCGGCTCCATCACGATGCGGAACCGTCCCGGGCCGAGGCGCTCGCAATAGCCGCAGATGATGAGTGCGCCCGTGCGCTGGGCGAGCACCCCGGGGCCGGCGGGGAAGCGGGTCTCGCGCCCGAAGAATTCGACCGGCACGCCGTGGCTGTAGATGTCGCCATCCACCACGAGCGCGACCAGGTCGTTGTGCTCGAGCGCGCGCAGCAACTTGCGGAAGCCGTCCTCGGGGGACACCGTGTGGATGGCCAGTTCCGACTTGGTCTCGCGCACCGCTGGCGCCAGCCAGCGGCCCATCTGCGCGCCGGCCACCGCGTGCACCGTGTAGCCCCAGTGGGCGAGCACCACGGCGCCCAGTTCCCAGTTGCCGATGTGCGTGGAGGACAGGATCACGCCGCGCTCCCGGGAGACCGCCTGCTCGAGGTGCTCGCGTCCGACCACCTGGACCGAGCGCAGCAGGCCCTCCCGGCTCAGGTGGGGCAGCCGGAAGAACTCGAACATCATGCGGTTGTAGCTGCACATCATGCGGCGCACGACCTGCAGGCGCTCGCGTCGCGAGGCGCGGGGCATGACGGCGGTCAGGTTGGCCAGGGCGGCGCGCCGGCGGGCGGGGAAGAAGCGGAAGTGGACCCCGGTAAAGAGGTCGGCCAGAGCATAGCCCAGCCACAGGGGCATGCTCGCGACGAGCGCGGTGAGCCAGCCGTAGACGAGTCGAGACATCCCGTTCCCCACTCCCTGCTCGTGGCGGCGCACGACAGGCCGACCAAGCAGGCCGAAACTACTTTCGGGCCGGAAGGGATGTCAAGTATCAGCCCGCTGTGCCCCGCAGTTCCCGGGTCCGTCCAGCGCGTGACGGGGTATGCACTTGCGCGTTCAGAACCCCGCGCTTTGAACCGTTGACCGGGCGCAACGGGAGGAATACGATACCTGCTGCGGTCTGAGACGTCGGTGGTCCGTCCCGATCCTGCGGGAGGGTGGCATCATGGGCAGTCAGAAGATCATGCGTTGCGAGATCCGGCGCGTCGGCGGCATGGGGCCCACGAGCGAGCGGTTCGTGCCCCTCGAGATCTTCGGCCTGTGGGAGCACCTGATGACCCACAAGCACAGCTTCGAGGTGCTGAAAGCGCGGGCCTCGCTCTGGCTCGACATGGAGGATTCCCCCGACTCGGCCTACGGAGAGGCCCAGTTCGAGCGGGTCACCGAGGTCACGGCCTTCGTCTACTCCGAGCGCGACGGGATGTTCACGCGGGCGCGGCGCTACTTCGCCAGCGACCGCTGTGAGGAACTCAAGCGCATCTTCCTGAGCCACTACGAGAGCACCGGTGGCCGCATTCAGACCCACTTGCGCGAGCGCCCCGGCGTCTTTCTGCACCGGGAGAGCACCCTGGTGGAGACCAACTCCTAGCGGGGTCCGGGATCCGCCGAGACCCCGGAGGGCTGCATCCCGGGGGGAAATCCGAGCCCTCAGGAGTGCGCGTCTGCACGTTGACCCGGCCCATTGCGGGCCCTTCCTGCGCTCCCCGGCCCCTGTCCTCTTTTCGCTAAGGGAACGCGCCCGCCACGCCGATAAGTCCCTCTGACAGGGTGGCGCTCCGCATCGTGACTTCACCTGTCCGACCGCCTCGAGCACCAGGGCAGGGCTCCAGGGCGGGCGATGCGGAGCGCCCCCAACCATCGTTGCGACCCCATTCGGCGGGTCCGGCCGTCCCGATCACGGGCCTTCGTGCCCTGCGATCACCAGGACGGATCGTCCGCTCTCAAGGTCCCTGTGGAGAAGGGCGGCAAGGGGCTCCATGGGATCCGGCTTTGTGACAGGGTGGGGTCGCACCAGGAGGGACGCGCCGTGGTTGTCGTGAGCTACTCGGGCAAGGAGATCAACGCAAAGCTCGTCTACTACGGTGCGGGCTTGAGCGGCAAGACGACGAACCTCGAGGCCATCTACGAGGCGGTGCCCGATACCAGCCGCGGCAAGATGGTCAGCATGAAGACGCAGTCCGACCGGACGCTCTTCTTCGATCTGCTGCCGCTCGATCTTGGCGAGATCATGGGGTTCAAGACCCGCTTCCTGCTCTACACGGTGCCGGGCCAGGTATTCTACAACGCCACTCGCAAGCTCGTGCTCAAGGGAGCGGACGCCATCGTCTTCGTCGCCGACAGCGAAGTCGGGAAGATGGAGGAGAACAAGGAGAGTTTCGCCAACCTGAAGACGAACCTGGCCGAGTACGGCCTGAGCCTTGACGAGACCCCGTGGGTGATCCAGTACAACAAGCGCGATCTTCCCAACGTCTACTCGGTCGAAGAGCTCGACGCCGAACTGAACGAAGGCGGCAAGGTGCCGAGCTTCGAGGCGGTGGCCCCGACGGGCAAGGGCGTGTTCGAAACCTTCCGCGGCGTCTCGCACCTGCTCATGGAGAAGGTGACGAAGGACCTGCGCCGCACGCCGTTCGCGAGCGCGGCCTCGCGCCCGATCCCGGGAGGCGTGGAGGCTCATGCGAAGACCGAGCCCACCCACCACCAGGCTGCGTCGCCCCTGGCGCCCCAGTGGTCCATCGCGCGCGAGGCGCAGGAGACCGTTGCCTGTGAGAGCGACGGCGTGGCGGGCCTCGAGTACGGGCGCGAGATCATGCTCCCGGGCGATATCGCGCCGCGGCTGAAGGCTGTGGCCGCCGCCGCCGACATCCCCGCCGTTTCCCATCATGCGACGGCTCCGGCGCCCGCGGCGGACACGACGGCTCCGGCGCCCGCCGCCACCCCCACGGCTGCGCAGACCATGGTCGTCACCGCGGACGCCCGGCAGGTCGAGTCCGGCGAACTCATCGTGCCGGTCACGGTCACCCGCGGCGTTGCGCAGGAGATCGTCCTGCGCATCGTGCTCAAGGTGGAAGACTGACAGGAGCTTGACGTTTCAGGGGTCCGGACCGGGACTCGCGCGGCCCACGCCGTGCGGGTCCCGGTCATCGAATGGCCGGCCCGGGGACACAATTCAGTTGACACCAGGCCTCCGGGTTCTTAACGTTGGAACCATGAACCCACGCCGGATCGTAGTGCTCGCCTCGGGGATCACGCTTCTCGCCGTCCTCTTCAGCGGTCACGCGGCCGCCGGTGCCATCGGTGGCTCGCCGCTCTTCAGCCCACGCGTCCCGGTCAGCGCATTCGGCCTGGCCCGCGACTGGTTCGATCCGTCGCGTCTGCACGTCTCGTCCATGGTGAGCGTGGGCTCGTCAAGTTGGGGTTCGCGCGGCACGAGCGCACTGCAGGTGACGACGCTGAGCTACAGCTTCAAGGCCCCGGTCGCGATGAGCGTGAGCATGGGGAACGCGTGGGGGTCCAGCACCCCGCGCAACGGGCAGTCGTTCTACCTTCAGGGCTTCAGCCTCGCGTACCAGCCGAGCCGCACGATGCAGTTCCAGATCCAGTATCAGGATCTGCGCTCGCCACTGCAGTGCCAGCAGTCCGGCTTCGGCGTTCCAGGGCGTTGGGGATACTGAGTCTTCCGGGGCCGTAGCCGCGTTCGACTCCTCGTCACCCCTACTGGCTGCCTCGCTCGCGCGGTCGGTGGTCCGCATGACGCGGGTGCGCCCAGCGCCCGGCCAGGGTTCCAGCGCTATCGGAGGTTGCACCTGTAATCCATTGACGCGCAGGAGAATGGGGAAGACGAGCAGGGACCTTGAGAGTGCCACGGCCAGTGGATCCAGGGCGCATGGGCAGGGACTCGAGGAGCTTCCCCCGAACGACGTTTCTCCGGCTGTCCGGGTGAAGTGCACTTTGAATGCCCGGACGATTATGGCTATTCTCGCGTTAAGCCGTCTGCAGTCCAAGCCGATATGTCCGGTGACGTAGGGAGTGACAGCTGCGCCGTACAGGTGCGGAGGAAGTTCCAATATGCTGGTCCTAACACGGAAGTTAGGCGAGAACATCCGGATCGGGGACTCGGTCAAGATCACCGTGCTGGAGGTGCGTTCGGGCCAGGTGAAGCTCGGCATCGAGGCGCCGCCCGAGGTGAAGGTCCATCGCGAAGAGATCTACGCCCGCATCCAGGAGGAAACCCGCCGCGCGCAGCAGGGGAAGCAAGGCGATCCGGGACCGCCGAATGCCAGAGGTGATTCGGGCCGGGCGAGCGACTCCCACTGATCCGCGCGCTGGCGCGGCAGACGCCGGAAAGACGTCTGCGCCTGGCTCCCTCGGTGGGAGCGGCAGGGGAGTTATGGACCAGGGTTCTCAGCGCCGCGGGCGCCTCCGGCTGGTGACCATCATGGGCGGAAAACGCTCCGGTCGTGAGGCGGGTGTGCGCTGGTCACGGGTGAAGGCCGCGCGCGCGCGGATCGCCGCTGGCTTCTACGACCGTGCTGACGTGCGCGAGAAGTTGCTGGACGCCATTCTGGACGAGTTGACGGACCGTTAGCACCGCAGCAGGCGCAGTTGCCCGCCGTGCACCGGCGGGCTTTTCGTTTGTGGTCCTCCTCTGCGATACTGCGTGCACGATGGAGCGTTCATGCCGGTGAAACGCACGGTCCGCCCACGCGCTGAGGGAACGGCACCCATGGAGGCCGCCGGTCGGTTGCTAATGGCCGACGTCGAGCACGGCGTGCTGCTGCTCGATCCCCGGGGCCGCGTGACGGCCGCCAATCCTGCGGCCCTGCGCCTGCTCGGGCTGCGGGGCAGCGCAGTTCGAGGGCGTGCCGTCTGCGGACTCGTGCGCGGCGCAGTGCCGGGCGATGATCCGGTCGCCGAGACCTTCAGGACCGCCACGACCGAGCGCGAGATCCTGCTCGCGCCACCTGGCGGGGGGGAGGTGCCGGTGCTCCTGCGCGGGTTCCGCTTCGGACGCCCGGCGCGCGTCCTGCTCGTGTTGCGCGATCTCACACAGCCGCGCCGGATGCAGCAGGAGTTGCGGCGCAACGAACGGCTCGCGACCCTTGGCCAGCTCTCGGCGGGGGTGGCGCACGAGATTCGCAACCCGCTGGCGGGCATCGGCGTCAGCGCGCAGGTGCTGCTGGGGCGCTTCGAGCCCCGCGACCCGCGTTCGCGTTTCGTGAGCGTCATCCTCGAGGAGGTGGCGCGGCTCGACCGGCTGGTCACGAACCTGCTCCAGTACGCGCGTCCGCGGAGTCCCGAGCTCAGGCCCGGCCAGCTCGCGGACTGTGTGCGACGCGTGGTCGAGCTCTCGGCCGACTCGTTCGCCCGGGCCGGCGTGCGCACGGAGGTCGAGGCGAAGCCGGGACTCCGGCCGATCTGGATCGACGCGGATCTGGTGACGCAGGTCGTGCTCAACGTGACGCTAAACGCGGTGCAGGCCATGCCGCAGGGCGGCACGTTGCGCTACGAGGTGCGCCTGACGCGCCGCCGCCGTCCGCGGCGCGGGCCGGGCCGGCGGGCCGGCGACGGGTTCGAGCGCAGTGCCCCCGCGCCCGCCGCCGCGCGGGCCCCCGCCGCGGGAGAGTGGATCGCCATCCAGCAGATCCGCGTGACCGACAGTGGCGTGGGGATCCCGCGCGGCGTGCTCGACAAGCTCTTCGATCCCTTCTTCTCGACCAAGCCGAAGGGCAGCGGACTGGGACTTTCCATCTGTCAGACCATCATGCAGGAGCACGGCGGTTCGATCGAGGTCGCG
>Ga0315273_10007523_pt1 | contig 13657 bp, 15 predicted proteins | sample YL17G02_0_MG_FD_205753 | JGI IMG/M metagenome (GOLD analysis project Ga0315273, IMG submission 205753) | Sediment microbial communities from Yellowstone Lake, YNP, Wyoming, USA - YL17G02_0 | ecosystem: Environmental > Aquatic > Freshwater > Lake > Sediment | place: USA: Wyoming | collected... | reverse complement strand
GGGAAAGTAACTAATAAACAGTGCATTACACCCCCTCTTTGTGAAACAGAGAGGGGGAATGGGGGGTGAGTTCATGTAGTTTAATATAACGAATTTATTTGTTTATGCATGATTCCCGATACTCATAATAATTAATATTAATTAATAATTGAAACGATGAACAATTTTGCTTATTTGTTTTTGATGGGTCAACCTGCCGGAGGTGCCGGTCAGAGTAATCCCCTGGTGACTTTCCTTCCACTTATTCTTGTTTTTGTTGTTTTTTATTTCTTCATGATCAGGCCTCAGATGAAAAAACAGAAGGAGACGAACAACTACAGGAGCTCCCTGAAAAGAGGTGACAAAGTTGTTACTACCGGCGGTTTATATGGAAAGATATACGAAGTAAAAGACAACTATGTAACTCTGGATGTTGGCGGGGATATCAAACTGAAAGTTGATAAAAGCGCCCTGTTAAAAGATCCTTCAGCTGACGAATAGTATTTAACTTCTTTTCATTTAACCTTTTGTGAAGGGGAAACATGGGATAAGGACGGAAAACCTTCAGAAGAAGGCGGTAAGTGCCATCAACAGAGATGTTGTGGTTTTTACTTTCTTCCTTTTTCTCTCTTTCGTTTTCTGGTACCTTAATTCTCTTGGGAAAGAAATTGAAGCCGGTATCAGATATCCTGTAAGGTATATCAACCTTCCAAAAGAAAGGGTAATTGTTATGGAGCCGCCAGTGAAACTGTACCTCTACCTTAAAGGTCCGGGTTATTCAGTATTGAAGCTCAAGATATCAGGTAACAGGACACCCGTTATAATTGACATTTTAAAAGTCAATTACAAAAGAGTCCCGGACAGCAAGGACCTTAATTATTTTATTGTCACATCAGAACTTACGAAAAGCCTTACAGTTCAGTTAAGATCCGAATGTGAAATTACATCAATTGAGCCCGATACACTCTTTTTCACCCTTAATAAGCTAGTTACTAAATCTGTTCCGGTTGCATCTGAGAATAAGGTTGTTAAGAATATGAAAAGATAACCTCTGGTTTAAGAGCAGGATAAATGAGAAAAGAAATAAATCCAGGAATGAAGCTTGGTGTGACAGGCGGTATCGGAAGCGGCAAAACATCTGTTTGCAGAGTGTTTAATGTCCTGGGAATACCTGTTTTTTCAGCTGACCCGGAAGCAAAGGAAATAATGGATAACGATAAGGGCATAATCCGGAGGATCAATTCTATTGCGGGAAAGGACCTTTACATCAATGGAAGTCTCAATCGCAGGGAGCTGGCAACACTTATCTTCAATGATAAGACTCTTCTTAAAGAGGTTAATTCTCTTGTTCATCCTGTTGTTCTAGACCGTTTTAAGAGATGGGAGATGGATCAAACCGCACCCTATGTGATTTTGGAGGCAGCCATACTTTTTGAAAGCGGTGGTTCAAAACTGGTAGATAGAATAGCTACAGTAGTGGCTCCGATGGAGGAAAGAGTTGAAAGGGTTATTAATAGGAATAGTCTTTCCAGAGAACAGATTTTGGAGAGGATAAGGAATCAGATGGATGATGATTCCAGGATAAAGCTGTCAGATTATGTAATTAATAATTCGGAAAATGATATGATAATCCCGGCAATCCTGAAAATTCATGAACAGATTTTAACATATATTAATACCGGCACCTGATTATGGGTTTTTTCGGAAAATGGCTTGGTGGAGGACTTGGCTTTGTGATGGGAGGGCCAATGGGAGGACTATTGGGATTTCTTGTCGGTTCAATGTTTGATACTACTACTGATCGTTCTTCAACCCATACACCCAGAACTGCCAGGACAAATCAGGGGGATTTCGGGATGAGTCTTCTTGTACTTGTTGCGGCAGTGATGAAAGCCGATGGGAAGGTTGTAAAATCGGAACTTGATTACGTTAAACAGTTCTTTGTCAGGCAATTTGGTCAGGAATCTGCAAGAGAAGCTCTTCTGATGCTTAAGGACATTATCAGGCAGGAAATTCCAGTCAGAGATGTTTGTCTGCAGATCAGCAGAAACATGGATTACTCATCACGTCTGCAATTGTTGCACCTGTTATTTAATGTTTCCATTGCCGATCGTATGATACATCCTTTGGAAATTGAGATTCTTGAAAAGATTTCGGGTGCTCTCGGAGTCGCGTCAAATGATTTTCTGTCAATTAAGAATATGTTTATCCCGGAAACAGATTCTTCTTATAAAATTCTTGAAATAGATCCATCTTCTACAAATGATGAGGTGAAGAAGGCTTACAGGAGAATGGCAATGAAGTACCATCCTGATAAAGTCAGCCATCTTGGCGACGATTTCAGAAAAACAGCAGATGAAAAGTTCAAAAAGGTCAATGAAGCTTATGAGAAGCTAAAAAGGGAAAGAAATATGGCCTGACCATTTAAACAGAAAAAAATATCACTTATAAAACTGACATTTCAATACAAGGATTAAATTTGTACACAAAAGAGATATAAGATGATCTTAAAAGATATTATGTCAATTTCAGGTGAACCCGGCCTATTCAAATTTATTGCCCAGGGGAAAAATGCAATAATTGTTGAACACCTTGAGACAAAAAAAAGAAGCAGTGCATATGGCTCAGCAAAAGTAAGTTCACTCGAGGATATTGCAATATTTACCGATAAGGAGGATAAGCCTCTGGGAAAAGTTTTTGATCTTATTCATGAAAAGGAAAACGGCGGACCGGCTGTTGATTCGAAGGTTGATGCCGGCACGCTTAGAAACTGGTTTGAAGTGATCCTTCCTGAATACTCAAAAGATAAAGTATATACCAGCGACATCAAAAAAGTCGCTCAATGGTATAATATTCTTCATAAACTAAACCTCCTTGTAAAAGAAGAACCTGAAGCCACTGCAGAGGAAGAAGCTGCTCCGGTTGCTGAAAAGAAAAAGCGGAAAACCACACTTAAACAGAAGGCTGAATAAAAAAAGGTTATTAATTCCATATCTATGAACTTTGGTGGAGATGAGGTGGTTTATGATTATTCAGATTCAGGCATAATCATCGTTCCTGTTCCATACGATGAAACAAGTACATGGATGAGAGGAACCGATAAAGGCCCTGATGCTATTCTCGAAGCTTCTGTCAATCTTGAATTCTACGATGTTGAAACTTCTTCTGAAGCTCATCTGGCAGGAATTAATACTGTTGAACCGATTCTTGAGAAAGAAACACCTGAAAAACTTGTTAATGCAGTATATAATAAGATCTTATTGCTCTTATACGATAAGAAATTTCCTGTAATCATCGGTGGAAATCATACGGTAACCATAGGAGCCATAAAAGCTTTTTCAGAATATTTTGATGATCTCTCCGTCCTTCAACTCGATGCTCACGCCGATCTCAGACAGGAATATGAAGGTTCAGAATTTAATCATGCCTGTGCCATGGCAAGAGCACGTGAATTTGCTCCCATTGTTCAGGTTGGCATCAGAAGCATGTCAGTTGGTGAACTGCCCTATACCGACAAGGAAAGGATATTCTATTCTCATGAATTATACAATGATAAGGCTTTGTATGGAAAAGCTATAGATAAACTTTCGGAGAATGTCTATATCACCATCGACCTTGATGTTTTTGATCCGTCAATTATGCCATCAACCGGAACACCTGAACCGGGAGGCCCTGAGTATCTTGAACTGCTACATTTTCTGAGGGATGTAATTAAAAAGAAGAATGTTGTCGGGTTTGATGTAGTTGAATTGTGTCCCTCTATAACAAATAAATCTCCAGATTTTATCGCTGCGAAAATAATATACCAGCTTCTCAGCTACAAATTCTCCTGATCCTACTTTCCCTTTTTTACCGATTGAACTCACCCCCCGTCCCCCTCTCTAATTCTTAGAGAGGGGGCGTAGTACGCTGAATATTAGTTAATTTCCCCTCTTTACGAAGTAGAGAGGGGGTTAGGGGGTGAGTTCGTGGGAAGAAGAGCGTGGATTTGGGGGTTAATCCTTTTTCTTCGCCTCTTCCCAAATAACATTCATCTTATCGAGACTCATATCGTGAAGAGAAATTCCTTTTGTAAGAGTCTCTTGTTCAAGATAATTAAACCGCTTAATAAATTTCCTGTTTGTTTTTTCAAGGGCTGATTCAGGATCAATACCATACAATCGCGATGCATTAATAATTGAAAACAGGACATCTCCAAGTTCCGATTCAATAGAGTCGGTATTCCTGTTTTTTATTTCTTCTTTCAGCTCCGCGATCTCCTCAAGCACCTTGTCCCATATTTGCTCACGTTGTTCCCAGTCAAATCCTACACCTCTTACCTTTTCCTGAATCCTGTTGGCTTTCACTATTGCAGGCAACGAAGATGGAACACCAGACAGCACAGGTTTATAACCATTATTCTCCTTTATCTTGAGTTGTTCCCAGTTTTCCTCAACCTCCGATGCTCCCGTAACCGTAACATCACCAAAAACATGTGGATGCCTGTAAATGAGCTTTGTGTTAATGCCCTCCAGAATATCGGCCATTGTGAATGCTCCTTTTTCAGAGCCAATCCTGGCATAAAAGACTATATGCAGCATGAGATCACCCAGCTCATTTTTTATACCGTCATCACTGCCTGAAATAATAGCATCGGCTAATTCATACATCTCTTCTATTGTCAGTTTCCGCAGACTGTCGTTAGTCTGTTTCATATCCCAGGGGCACTTTACCCTGAGTTCATCAATTATATTTAGAAGTCTGTCAAACTCTTCGAGACTTTTGCTTTTATCATTCATTAGTAACTGATTTTAGAACAAGCGGTTAGGAGATGCGGCTTTATTTGCAAGATCAATGCGCACAACAGAACCAACTGAAAGACTTAGCAATTCAGACATGTTTGCTCCATTGATAGAAATTTCGAGCAGATCGAGCGTGTTAAATCTTGCAAGCATCTCACCAATTGGTACATCACTGTACTTATTGGAAATCTGGTCGGTATAATTTTTATTACTTTGAATGAGTATCCTGTAATCTTTGTTTTCAAACACCCTGTAAAACACTTCCCTGGTAATATTTGATATAGCGTTTCCATAAGAGTCAATAAAAATTATACTGCCGATTATTACATCTTTATCGATGGTTGCTCTCAGAGGGACTCTTTCGCTAATGTTTTTTATAGATTTTCCAAGATCAGACAGTTTTTTCCCTGATAAAATATCTGAAGCTGCTTTAGCAAAAATTTCAAGTTCATCGGTTGTTCCCCGATGATCTATTTTTACAACCTCATCGGGTTCGGAATTAAGTATGAGATTAAATATCCCGTTATCGGTTCCGATGAAAAAATGATCCCGGGCTCTTACAATCAGATGATCCTGATCCTTATGCGCTTCGGAATGTACACATATTATATGAACCGAACCTTTCGGGTAATTAATAAATGTATTTCTAATTATGAAAGAGGCATGTGAGATATTAAATGCAGGAATACTGCCGGCATTATCAATAATGATTGCTCCGGGACACATGTTGCTAAGCTTTCCTTTAATGATTCCATTATAGATATCATCGGGCTTCCATTCTGTTGTCAATGTAACTACCGGCATACGAAAAAACTTATAACAAAGATAATCTTCTAAGGAAAAAATAACCTTACTTTGTACTGTTCATTGAATTTTTTTATGAACTATTTTCCCTGTTTCCAAATAATTTTGGCAAATGGCTGGCCAAATCATCAATTTTTGTGAGGTTTAATGACAGAGATAATTATATTTCTTGAGGATATTGATCCTGTGGTCTTCTTCGGTACAAACAACTCGCTGCTTGATAAAATCAGTGGGTTCTTTCCTAAAATTAAAATTCTTTCAAGAGGAAATGAGATAAAATGTTTGGGAGAAGAGGCTGAGATCACAATATTTGCGGAGAAGTTTAATGAACTTATCGAATATTATCAAAAATATCACCGGCTCGATGAACAGGATATAGAGAAATATTTTTTTGATGCTGAACATATGAAGTCTGCATCGAACGGAGAATTTGAACAGGTTATTGTTTTTGGTACCAGCGGTAAACCGGTAAGAGCACGCACTGTTAATCAGCTGCTTCTGGTTAATGATTATAAAACTAATGATCTGATAATTGCGGAGGGTCCGGCAGGTACAGGCAAAACGTATACTTCTATTGCGCTGGCAGTGAGGTCATTGAAAGAAAGAGAAGTTAAAAAAATCATTCTTACACGCCCTGCAGTTGAAGCAGGTGAAAGGCTCGGATTCCTTCCCGGAGATATGAAGGAGAAACTTGATCCTTACCTCCAGCCGTTGTATGATGCTCTTCATGATATGCTACCTTTCAAAAAGCTGGAGACCTGGATTGATGATGGTACGGTACAAATAGCTCCACTTGCTTTTATGAGGGGAAGGACACTTGAAAATGCCTTTGTCATTCTTGATGAAGCACAGAATGCTACCATCAGTCAGCTTAAGATGTTCCTGACAAGGATGGGTGTAAGCTCAAAGTTCATCATGACCGGCGATACAACTCAGATCGATCTTCCCAGGAAAAATGAATCCGGTCTGCTTCAGGCAATGCGTATATTGACCAATATTGAAGGGATCTCAATAATCAAATTCGACGAGCGGGATATTGTAAGGCATAAACTGGTTAAGAGAATTGTAAGGGCCTATGAGAATGAAGAAAATGAAGCCGATAAACTAAAAAACACCTTAACTGAAAGAATAAAGAAATAAAAATAAACAATTAATTAATAGAACATTATGGGCAAGACAATTTTAAGTTCAAATTTTAACTTCCCGGGTCAGAAAACCATTTATACGGGAAAGGTCAGAGATGTATATAATATTAACGACAAGTACCTCCTGATGATCGTATCAGACAGGATTTCAGCCTTTGATGTTGTCCTTCCAAGAGGGATACCTTATAAAGGACAGGTCCTTAATCAGATAGCAGCAAAATTCCTTGATGCAACAAGCGATATTGTTCCAAACTGGAAAATTGCCACCCCCGATCCGACAGTGACGTTTGGCCATAAATGTGAGCCATATCCTGTCGAAATGATTGTAAGAGCTTATCTTACAGGTAGTTCGTGGCGAACTTATAAAGCAGGAGCGAGAGAGATATGTGGTATTAAAATACCTGATGGAATGAAAGAACATCAACGGATTGCGACACCGATAATCACTCCGACGACCAAAGCCGAACACGGCAGGCATGATGAAGATATCTCCCGTTCTGAAATAATCAGCCGTGGTCTTATTTCCGAAATAGAGTACAATCTGATCGAAAAATATACGATGGAGGTTTTCCTGAGAGGCTCTGAAATAGCAAAAGAACATGGTTTGATTCTTGTTGATACCAAATATGAATTTGGTAGAAAAGACGGGGAAATTTATTTGATTGATGAGATTAATACACCTGACTCATCACGTTATTTTTATGCAGATGAGTATCAGGAACGGTTCGAAAAGGGGCTTGCTCAGAAACAGTTGTCAAAAGAGTTTGTTAGGGAATGGCTTATGGCCAACGGGTTTCAGGGGCAAGAAGGACAGAAGATCCCTGAGATGACCGATGTATTTATTAATGAAGTATCTGAGCGGTATATAGAACTATATGAAAAGATTACGGGTGAAAAGTTTGTCAGGACCGATATAACTAATGTCCCTGAGAGGATTGAAGAAAACTGCCGGACATTTCTTAAATCATTCTAGTCCGGGACGAGACTAAAAATAAATTTAGAATGAAAATCATAAGCTTGATTAAAGCTCTGCCGATAGCAATAATTACACTGGTATTTAATAGTACAGTCTATTCACAGGTTTTTGTAGAGAGATCAAAAGACAAAGTGATTATTTCCGGTATTCCGTATTATGTTCACCTGGTTAAAAAGGGAGAAACTGCTTATTCAATTTCAAAAGCTTACGGTATTATGGTTGAAGAATTAACAAAGGAGAATCCACCTGCAGTTTATGGTGTCAAGGAGGGACAAGCGCTCAGAATACCTGTTAAACCTGTCAACGAGGTAATACCATCAGCACCTGTACCTGATAAGAAGCATGGTGATGAAAACAAATTTATCTATCATAATCTGAGGCCAGGAGAAACAGTATATTTCCTTTCGAAATCTTATGGCGTGTCTGAGAATGAGATAATTCTGAGCAACCCTGGAATTGATATTAATAAATTGTCTGTTGGTGCTGAAATAGCTGTACCGCGCAGGGAGTTCATGAGCAGCAGACAGAAATTTGACGACCAGGAAAAGAAATACATTTATCATAAAGTACTTAAAGGTGAATCCCTCATTTCAATTGCCGAAAAATATGGACTTACTGTCAGACAATTAAGAAGGGAAAACAGGGATTTAAGGTTTCCCCAGGTTGGTGATTTTGTCAGGATTCCAATGGATAAAACAACAGAAATTCAGGAGATAGAACCATTAAAAACAGATACTGTTGTAACTATTGCTGAAGAACCGGTTATTGTGATGGAAAGACCGGTTAACTTTGTACCGGTAAAAGATCTCAAAGGGTCATTAGATGTTGCTATTCTTCTCCCATTCTATCTTAAGGAAAATTCTGAACGGACAGAAATTGATTCATCCAAATTAATTAAGAACAAGAAAATATACAAAGCAATTAAAAGACCAGAAGAATGGATCTATCCGGGGAGCCTCGATTTTGTAGAGATGTATGAGGGAATATTGCTTGCCGCAGACACACTTTGTTCCCTGGGTTTGGATATTAATCTTTATCCATACGATATTAGAAGCGATACTATTGGAATAGCGAAACTTATAAGATCCGGGAAATTAGAACAAATGGACCTTATAATCGGACCTGTCTATTCACATAATCTTACCATAGTTGCTGCTTATGCCAGAGACCTGAATATCCCCGTTGTCTCACCAGTTGCACTTATTAACAATTCTGCTCTTTTAAAGAACCCGACTCTATTTATGGCTAATTCATCACTCGAAATTGCCCAGAAAACCCTCGCAAAGAAAATAAGTGAGTACTACGATCATAATTTTGTATTTATTCATTCTGACACTTTAGGAATTGATGAGGATATTCAAAGATTTAAAAATCTGATTTTTACAGAGTTGAGTTATAAGCTGCCGTATGATGAAATTAAGTTTAAAGAAATTCGCTTCTATAGCAGGTCCGTGTTTGATAATGACTCTATAAACAGGATGAGTCATGCTCTTTCAGATCAATATAAAAATGTTGTAATTATAGCTTCTGAGGAGGCTCCTGTAATAAGCGAGATTATTGTGGATATCCATGGCCTTTCCAGAAAATTCGACATAAAAGTATTCGGATATCCTGCCATCAGAGATCTTGAAAATCTTGACCCTAAATACTTCTTCGATCTGGATATCATGTTATATTCTCCTTCCTGGATTGACTATACAAAGAACGATGTCAAACAATTCAATTCAGATTTCAGAAAAAAATACCTTACAGAACCTACTGAAAAGAGTTATGCCTGGCAGGGATACGATATCGCCTATTACTTCTTAAGCGGAATAGCATTACATGGAAAGGATTTTATCGCGCATCCGGAGATTCATTATCCAGACCTTTTACAGACTGAATATGATTTTATACAAAAAGAAGCTGGTGATGGATTTGAAAACCAGCAGCTATTTATGGTCAGATATTCAAAAGATTATGAGGTTAAACTTGTTGAGGAGAATAAACTTCTTCAGCAAAAATGAACCTGGAAGAATTTCACCACATTGGCAGGAACCCTTTAATGTTGATTAAAATTGACAATCGGGAATATTCATATACTATCAATTGTCTATAAGCTGTTGTATGATTATAGAATCGTACAGTGTAATCGATGAGAACGAACTGGTAAAGGCAGCTCTGGAAGGCAATAAAAAGGCATTCGGAGAAATAGTGACCCGATACCAGAAGATGGTTGCACGTACTGTTAAAGGTATGCTTGGAGATTCTGTCTTTGCAGAAGATATTGGACAGGAGGTGTTTATTAAACTTTATCATTCTTTATCAGCGTTCAGAGGGGAAGCAAAACTGTCAACCTATATTCAGAAAATTGCAGTGAACCTGACACTGAATGAGATAAAAAGAAGAAAGAGGTTTTTTTCAATGTTTTCGCAAAAAGGAAATACCGAAATGTATGAATTTGAAGTTGCTGATCATGATACTGAAGAAAGAAGAGAGGCATCAGAAATAGTTAATAAAGCATTAATGGCATTGGAACCTAAGTTTCGCATTATACTGACAATGAGAATGCTGCAGGGCTATTCCACTAAAGAAACAGCTGAAATACTTGATCTGCCACTTGGAACTGTTCTTTCAAGGTTATCAAGAGCACAGGACCATTTAAGAAATATTTTGAGAAAACTATAAATACTATGAACTCTGACGAGATTAAAATGTTGTTAATCAGTTCCGTGGATTCTAATCCCATGGAGGCTTTCAGGAGACTGGAAGAGGAGGGCATTTCTTACGATTTTAGTAAAGGTTTTAAGGACAGGATCCTCGATAAAGTATTTTCAACAGGATTAACAATATACCATGAGATGGAGTTTGTGAGATCAATGAATTTTGTATTCTACCGTATCGCACTAACAGGAGTGGTTGCAATTGTTGTACTTTTCATCTCCATCTTTCTGATGGAAGGCTCTCTTTCATTCAACTCATTTCTGGGATTGAGCGATAGTTATGACGAAAGTATTGTATGTCTGTTAACCGGAAATTAATTTAACATGAAAGCAAAACCCATAATACTCGTTGTTGTAACACTGATTATAGGATTTGTTCTGGGGATGCTTACCTCAGCACAGATAAGATATCATAAGCTTAAACCTGTAAGAGTCTATTTTTCAGAGGAGAGATTCAGGGATGGGTTTTACGGCACAATACAGCCCGACGAACAGCAAAAGGCAAAAATTGATCTGGTACTAGACAAATATGCCAAAATTAATAGTGCTCTGCAGAGGAATTTCCGCATGGAACTTGATGAAAGTATGAAAAATTTCAGGAAAGAACTTGATTTAAACCTTACAAAAGAACAGTTGGCAAGATTACAAGATATGGATGAACAGCGGCAGGAAATGATAAGACAACACAGGAAAAATCATGACAGTGATTCTTCAAGATCAAGATATGGCTCGAGACGTCATCAGGAAGGAAGACCATCGCCAGAAGGCCCGCCATCTCCACAATTTCAGGAACATGATACAAATCGTCTACCCGATAATAAATAACAGATAGTCAAGAAGAATCGGCAAATCATCAGGATTAACACCGAGAGAGATCAGCAACACTCTATCTTCTGCAAAAATTGCTATGAACTGCTCTTTCGATATTTCACCGCTGATTATACTTTGGCGGTAAAAGTCAATGGCTTCCCTCTTTTTACCTTTACAGAGTGCCAGATGGCCTTTATTAATTTGATCATGTGCATTTAGTTTCCCTTCAGATAACCGGTCATAATATTTTTCGGAATCATCAATTCTACCCAACGCAAAATAGCAATATGCTATCGGCCTTAATATCTTAAGGTTACCAGGTTCATTATATTCAACCCTGAAATAATATTTTAATGCCTGCTCATAATCCTTAAGATCAAGATAGCAGTGTGCAGTCATGATAACAGTATGGATATTTTCAGGTTCTATATCACATGCCTGCAGGTAATATTCGAGAGCCTCCTCATTCTTGCCAAGCCTCCTGAGGCATAACCCTATTTTCTTTATTGTCCAGGCTTTTCTGTCAATTAGCTCAGCTCTTCTGTAAAACTTAAGAGCCTCCTCATAATCAGCATTCTCCTGGTAACAATATCCTATTTTTTCGTATAACTGTACATCCGACGGTTTTTCTCTTACTTGTTTAAGGAAGAGATAAAGAGCATCTTCGTAAAAATTTTTACTGAAAAAATAGTCTGCAAGCCCTGCCTCAGCATCCGATGCTTTACATGTCATCCTGAAAAACTCAGAATTGTAAATATCCAACTTACCAATAAAAAGGTCCTCAAATTCTTTCTTATAAGGCGATAGTTTAAAAAACCTGTAAATATCCTGAAGATACTGCGTTACACTCGTCCTGAAACTTTTATAAGGATCTGTTGCCGATTCATCATCATTTAATTGTTGCAGCCCTTCTAGTTCCATGCGAAAAACCTTCAGCATCATGCTTTTCTGCGCTGATGGAAGATATTTGAGGTTCAGGAGCAATGAATATTTATCAGAATTACAGATGAAAGGAGTCTTGTACAAGGCTTCTGCCAGCTCATTAGTTCCCGGACCTAGTATCTCATCCCTGTAAATCTCATCTACCGTCTCATGATCAGGATAAAACGGAACAAACCAGTTCTGGAAGTCCTTGAAGAAATCAAAATGCTTCATATTGGCAAAAGCCGACATATATACATCTGCCCCCTCCATCTGGAGTTTTGTCAGCTCTTCCATGGTCTTGAATATCTCTTCTGAGTCGTTGAACATCTCTGACCAGTCAGGATTTTTCTCTTCATTCTTATCTTTAGGAAGAATATTATCAAGATCAAGCTTTTCCTCGATCCTTGGTTTAAGTTTTGCAACCTGAGGTAAGATCTCATCCTGAAGTTTTCGGCTCAGTTTTTCTGTCTCCCGCGACCTGATGGTCTGTAAAACAATGATCCTGCAATGTTCCCTGAACCTGCTGTTCTGGCTCATTTCTTTAATCCTGTCAACAATATCGGGATACAATAATATTCTTCCGTTATAATAATGCAGATTCAAAATCAGGCCTGAAAGCGCCCTCTCCATGATCTGTTCCTGCTCTGCTTCATAGATAGTGATCAGGTGAAAAAGTTTTTCTGATTGCCATGTCCTGAGCGAACTCAGCGTAACAGCTGTTGTAAAAATACTGGCTTCATGCCATCTGAACTTCCCTGATTTCAGAATAATGCCTATCAGACTGTTTTCAGCTTCACCATAATAATCCGTTAACCAGAGATGGTTGAAAATATTTTTGATAAGCTGCCTGTGCTTTTTTGAAATTTCAGATTCAGGGTTGGGATTGATCTCATTACTCAATTTCAACCACTCATCAAGTTCCGATTTAAACATCAGGTCATCAACAGTTTCCACTATTGTTTTGCCACTCAGTTTCATCTCTTTCTCAGCCTGTTGTTTTACCCAGTAGGTATGCCATCCGGAATAATGTGACAATATGTCCTGTCTGGCTCGATCGGAGAGTCCAAGAATAGACTGTATGAGCTTAAGATAAATTTTGTTCCGTTCAGGATCGTTAATACCTTCAATAGTATAGGTTAACATATTCCTGTAGGTCATAACCAGATTATCATACTCATCGCGCAGATCACCTGATGAAGAGTTGGTAATCATATCTGCCAGTATATCAAGACTTTGCTTTATTTTTTTCTCTGATACAAAGTTGCAAAGCCTTTTATGTTGCTTTATCACTTTTGCTACATCCATCTTTTCTCCTCCCTGGAAATAATATATGACAAAAAATCATAGCATTATGTAAAAATAGTATCTGCAACAATCAGACCATTTGCAAGTCGAATTAATCTGATAGTGCTAAGCTGAACTCCTATATCACCAACCTGATCTGATTATTTATTTTCGTTTTATACTATAAATTCAGAAGTTATATCCAAAACTGATATAGCCTTTTATTTTGCTGAAATATTTTTCCTGATTGTA
>Ga0315273_10007522_pt1 | contig 13657 bp, 10 predicted proteins | sample YL17G02_0_MG_FD_205753 | JGI IMG/M metagenome (GOLD analysis project Ga0315273, IMG submission 205753) | Sediment microbial communities from Yellowstone Lake, YNP, Wyoming, USA - YL17G02_0 | ecosystem: Environmental > Aquatic > Freshwater > Lake > Sediment | place: USA: Wyoming | collected... | reverse complement strand
GTTTGCCGTCAGGATCTTGATCCCGTATTTGGCGCCGGCGTCTTCATAGCCAGCCACCATGGTCTTCATAAACTGGTCATCCTGGAACACGACACCCGCAATCGTTAGTTCTTTGCCACCAGCCGGGGCAGATGGCGTACCGCATGCGCTCAGCAACATGGCGAAAACAACCATCAGGCTAAGAGCTGAAAAAATTTGTTTACTGTTCATTATCTTCTCCTTCTTGAGATTGAATGGAATTGATTGACGATGGTATGGCAGTTTTAAGTGAAAGGGTAATAATTATCTAACTTGCTTTTGCTCCTTTCCATAAACTCTTACAGAATTTTTGAAATTACTCTGATAAAAGTTTAACAGCAGGTGTTCGCACAGTATAAAAACAGAGGATTGTGTTCGTTTTATTGTTTTTCTGTGACGACATGCCTCTGATATTATCACATAGAAAAACAAAAGTCAAGTTAATGTTCGAGTTAGTTCGAGTTTGATAGTAGTTTATGATTGACTTATTACATATTGTTAATTATAATGATGCCTACAAAGGCGTATCCGCACAGTTCCGGACGAACATAAGTAAAGGAATAATTGATGGCATCAACATCTCGTGAGCTTGTCCACCGCTGTTTGAAGTTTGAATCTCCCAAGCGCATTCCACGCGATTTCTGGCTGCTGCCTTGGGCGACGAATCACTATCCCCGGCAAGTAGAGATGATAAAGCAACGTTTCCCCTCCGATTTTGTGCAGCCACCCGATGTGTATCGCCACTCCACAGTTCGACAAGGCGACCCTTACGTGCTTGGAACCTATTTTGATGAGTGGGGCTGCGAGTTTACAAACGTTCAGGCGGGTGTGCATGGCGAAGTCCTCCAGCCATTACTGACTGATTTGGCGGAATGGCAAAAAGTCCAACCACCCTACGAAACACTGCCGGATAACCAGCAGGCTGCGTGTGACCGAATCAATCAATTTTGTGCATCCACCGACAAGTTTGTATATTGGGGCGCATGCCCGCGCCCCTGGGAGAGATATCAATTTATTCGGGGCAGTATGAATTCTTATAGGGATATTGCACGGCAGAACGAGAATTTCAAGAGCTTGTTGCGCCGGATTCACGAATTCTATTTGAAAGAATTGGAATTTTGGTGTATGACCGATGTGGATGCGCTGAACTTCATGGACGACTGGGGTTCGCAAAATCGCCTGTTGATTTCACCGCGTATGTGGCGGGAGATTTTTAAGCCTTTATATCGGGAATACTGTGATTTGGCACACACTTACGGGAAATTTATTTTCATGCACTCAGACGGCCATATTCTTGATATTTACCCTGACCTGATTGAAATTGGGGTGGATGCGATTAACTCACAATTGTTCTGCATGGATATGAACCAGGTAGCCGAGTGTGCGAAGGGCAAGATAACATTTTGGGGTGAGATTGACCGGCAGCACGTTCTCCCGGCCTCTCCTGAAAAAGGACGGGAAGCTGTACACAAGGTCGCGCAATATTTATACGACCCGCGCGGTGGTATTATTGCCCAACTTGAGTTCGGACCGAGTGGAAATCCGGACACGGTAATGGCAGTATATGACGAATGGGAAAATATGACCGAAAGGCAAATAATTCCCAAAGGATAGACTATGAAAATAAATCCTCGCCTTGAGCGTATCGTTTCTCTAATAGATGAGCGCGGCTTTCTTTCGGTAGCTGACCTTAGCGGTTTATGCAATGTCTCCGAAATGACCATTCGCCGCGACCTCGAACAACTCGATGCCCAAAAACGGATTCAACGCACTTATGGTGGCGCGATTTCGCTGCGTACAGAAACATCCATTGGCAATGGGAGCGGATCGTTGTCTCTGGAGCAGAATTCAGAAGTATTGCTGATGGATCAGGTAGATGTGATGGTTGCAACTTCTGTAAATCCATACTATGACAGCTTGTTAATTGACCGGGCAGCGAAGAAAAATATTCCCATTATTGCCGAATCAATCGAGATGCCCAATCAACGTACAGTCGTGGCAGTGGACAACTATCTCGCAGGCTTTGATCTAGGTCGTTGGGCAGGGGAATATCTTTGCCAGCAGGGAATCGGCAAAGCTAATCTACTAGATCTGACTTTCCACCAGCCTAATACGCAGAGGCGCAGTCACGGATTTATTGACGGGCTGAGCGAATCCTGTCCATCTTATGAGATTGTACTTTCCATCAATTCGCAGTCGCGTTATAGTACAGCATATCAATTGGTGCGCGATGCATTGATTGTCTATCCCCAAATCAACTTGATCTTTGCCATCAACGATACCACTGCCTGGGGCGCCATCAATGCCTGCCGCGATTTGAACATTGATCCCACTCGCATGACAGTGATTACATTCGGTTTGGAAGGCGATACGCTCAAAAATGAATTGGCGACACCCGGTAGTTATTGCAAAGTCGGATTGGCAATGTTCCCAGAGATTGTCAGTCTGATCTGTATTGAAGCGGCCATTGCTGCATATAACCAACAACCCCAACCCGAAAATTATGTTACCCCTCATGTTGTCTTGACCGCAAAGACTTTACCAGATTATTACACGCGTACACCTTCTGGATGGAATTTGAATTTCGCAGCAGTTCGTGGCCGGTTAAAAATCCCCATCGAAATTGAACGGGAAAAAACTCGACCGGCCACAAGCTTGCCCAAACAGATCGGTTTAATAGTTCCTTTCAGTGAACACGAATGGTACAAAAACCTGACGGTTTTATTGAAAGCATATGCTGAACAATATGGCATCGGCCTGCAGATTATTGACGCTGACCGGAATGTGCGCGATGAAGTCGATCTGCGCCGTCGACAGATTGCAACTAAAGCGGCCACTCTGGTGAACCCAGGCGACGTAATACTGGTGGATGGAGGGCCAATCGCTCATTACCTGGCCGAGGAACTGAAACAGAAAAAAGAGATCACTGTCATCACGAATTCAGTGGTCGTATTTGATACTCTCAACCATACACCGGGTATTACGCTGATTTCCACGGGTGGAGCGGTGCGCTACAGCACTCAGATGCTGGTCGGTCCCACTGCAGAGGGCGCGCTGGAAGAATTGCGTGCTGACAAATTGTTCTTAATGGTCAGTGGGATTACGCTTGATTTTGGTCTATCTCACCACACAATTTCAGAAGTAACCATGAAGCAGGCTATGATCCGCTCGGCACGCGAGGTAATTGTATTGGTCGATCATACCGCCTTTGGAACCGAAGCCGGTATCCAGGTTGCCCCTTTGTCAGCAGTTCATAAGTTTATTACGGATGATGCACTGCCATCCAGTACTCGATTGAATATTTCAATGACCGGAATCCAATTTATACTTGTTTAGTACTGTTTTGGTTAAGGATTGAAATTCGTTTATCAGCACGCTTAATATTGATATTCGTATTCATGCGGGGAGTCGTCTGAATTAATTCGAGCACGCATCCAAGCCACGCGCGATATACAAAATAAACGATTCTCGAACGGCGACTCAAAAGACATCGTTTGCAATGCCGATATGCGCGTTGGACAAATCAGGCAATTTTGTATCTTGCAGACTGAGGGTCAGAGTTTGATGCGCTCGGCGACATCGTGCTGTGCATGACGCAACTGAATCTTTCAGCGCGCGCCTACACTTGCATCTCGATTTGCTTGGCAAATCGTGCAAGTGCAGGTGTCATCGCATCCTCAAACTAGCGCGCACGATTGCAGATCTGGTGGGGAGCGACGGGATACAGTCCGTGCATCTGGCGGAGGCGTTGCAGTATGGACTGAAGTTGATGCTAGGGTAGGAAAACGCGGATTGTTCAAGAAGATAAACTGTCTCAAATTAAATTTGCCGTAGGTAAGTAATGCCCTTTTGCGCCGCCGTCTCCGCATCCGGTTTGGGCAGGAATTCACCGGAGACCCAGCCTCTGTAACCTGTGGCAAAGAGTGTATTTAGCATTGACTTGAAATCGAGATGCCCGGCACCGGGATACCAGCGATTTGAATCTGCAACATGAAAATGGAAGACGCGTTCGCCGCAGGAGCAGATGCTGTCTTCAATGACCGGCTCTTCGATATTCATGTGGAACGTATCGAGCAGTAGTCCGAAGTTATCTGCGCCGACGCGTTCGATGAGTTCCAGCCCCTGGGCGGTGTTATTGATCAGCGTCGTTTCGTAGCGGTTAATTGGTTCCAGTGCCAGGCGGATGCCATGCGGTCGGGCGGCCTCGCTGCATTCTCGTAGGGCTTCGACAAGCCAATCCATGGCTTGCGCGTGATCCACGCCCGGTTTGACAATGCCGCGAATTAACCCAATAATGATGATTGCCCCGAAGCGGGACGCCACTGGAACGTGGCTCTTGATGCGTTCGATGGCAACGCGTCGGATTGTGGGATCGGGGTCAGTGAATGAGAGAGCCTCCTCGCCCCAAGCCTGGCCCGTGCCAATGGCAGGCACGCTCAACTTATGTTTGCGGACGAGTTCATCCAGGTTATCCAAATCAACTATTTTGGGGTCGCGGATGGCGAGTTCGACGCCGTCGTAACCAAAAGATGCAATGCGCGCCAGGTTTGTCTCCAGGTCGCCTTTGAACGTGGCGGCCTGGAACTGGGCGGGTTGGGTGGAGAGAACGATGGAGAGTTTCATATTTGGACAGTAGACCGTGGACGGTGGACGATTGACCGTCTACCGTCCACGGTCAGTGTGGTTTTATTTCGCCACGTACGTGATCTTGCACTCGGAGCGGTCAGTCTGGAGCTTGAGGATGTTCTCGGGCAATTCCTCGAGGCTGATTTTCTTGGTACTCATACGGGTCATATCCATGCCGGTGGCCATGCACTCGATGACGCGCGGGAAGTTACCGTGGCCGGAGTGGCCCTGCGCACCGACTATGCGTGCCTTGCGCACCTGGAGCACTTCGCCCATCACAGGCATCTTGGCTTCAGCGCGGGCAGTAACAACCACTGTGCTCAATAATGTCCGCCCTTCCCAAATGACGCGCTCGATACCGGGATAAACGATTGCCGGAAGGCCGGTGGCTTCCATGAACATATCAGCGCCCATGCCTTCGGTAATTTCAAGCACACGATCGGCGAAATCTTCTTTTGCCGGGTTGACATGATAATCCGCGCCAAGTTTCAATGCCATGGCGGCGCGTTCTGGCTGGGTTTCGGAGATGATGACTATCGAGGCCCCAGCGCGCTTGAGGATGGCGCATGCCGCGATGCCAACAGGGCCGCCGCCGAGAATGACAGCCCGGTCACCAGGGCGGATTCCGCCGCCGCGCTCGATTGCGGCGTTGTAGGCAACCGATGTCGGTTCGACAAGACTGCCGGCGATGAAAATATCTTCTTCCTTGTAGTTTTTTCGCAATGGTTCCAAGCTCCACAGGGTGCGGGAGGGCAGAACGATGTACTTGGTGTAGGCGCCGTTGACGTTGAAGCCGACTTCATCCAGCTGTTCGCAGTGATTGGGTTGTCCATCTGCGCAGGGTTTGCATTGACCGCACCAGAGCATTTCTTCGGTGGTGACCGCTTCACCGCCCTTGAAGGGCTTATTGGTGCGCTTGTCACGCGCGTTCTTACCCGCTTCCACGACTACGCCGGAAAACTCATGCCCGAGGATGGACGGGAAACCGGTCAGGCCGGGGTAATAGATGTAGCCATCCTTGTCCGCTTGCGCCATGTGCACATCCGAGCCGCAGATGCCGCAGGCTTTAACTTCCATCAGCACTTCTTCGGGGCCGGGGATGGGGATATCGTACTCACGGATTTCCAGTTTCGGATTTCTCCATACCTGGCTGCCCAGATAAGTCTGGCGGCCTTCGATATCTTTCGAGCCGAGCTTGAAACCGGGTTTGGGTGCCCAGTCTGCGATCAACGTAACGCCTTGCATTTTGCCTTTCATAGTTTTCTCCTTTATTCTATCGTAAGGTGAAATTCATTTCGCCTGGTTGGCAGTGACATGCTAAACTTCCGTGCCCTGTCCGATACGCGGCAGGCCATAGACCGGCTTCCAGCCCTTGCTCAACGGCTCGCGTAGATAGGGTTCCATGTCTTTCTCGGTCCGCAATGTGACTTCTTCAACAGGTGGAACCTTGCCAGCCGGGAAGGCGTTCAACACATCATCGTGCCAAAGGGTTAGGTATTTCAGGATGGCGGCCATTGGGCGTTTCCCTTTTTGCGCTGATCCGGACTTGGCTTTTCCGACCACGCCTTCGGGAGTTGCCGCGATTTCGATGGCAAAATGCCCTTCACCTTCCGACCAGCGACTCGGACGTCCGAAAGGATCGACAGACTTGTCGTAATGGCCATCGGGGAGATAACTCTTGCCTTCGGTATCAACCGCGTATTTCATATCCACCATATCAGGATGTAGGAGCAGGCTTAACGATGTCTCGGATTCATCCGCATGGACGAAGTTGGTGCTCATCTGTCCGCCGCGTTCAACAGGGCGGAAGAATTCGCGCACGCCGCGATGCCAGTCGATCACACGGAAAATGCCAGGCAATTGGTAGCGCTTCTGGAATTCCTGTACGGCCGATTCGAGCATCCACAACTGGCCGTGGTTGTTGACGATGAGTTGCTTGCGGAAACCATCGTTCCACAGGCCGAGCATGACGTCGATCATCATCTCGCGCACCACATGCTCGCGCACGATGACCGTGCCGGGCATGCCGAGGTGATGATAGGGATGGCCGCCGTAGTTCAGGGGAGGCAGGGCCAGGTTGACCGGCGCGCCGCGCTTGGCGGTGAAGCGGCGCACGCCTTCGCAGATCGCACTGACGTAAAGTGTGTCCGCGGCGGAGGGCAGGTGCTGGCCGTGCAGTTCGGTGCATCCAACCGGGATGAAGACAATATCGTTCTTCTTGCGATTGGCTTCCACCTGCCAGCGGGTTGTGGTCTGAATGTATGAGCCAGGCTTGCCCCATTCCACCGGCGACGGGATGCCGTAATCAGCCAGGATGGCATCGATCTGCTCATCGCTGGATTCCCAAACTTCCTTCTTCATACGTCCAACGCCGTTATCCTCAAAGAACAGGTCGGGTTGGTTGGTGGGAAGAAATCCTTGCGGTACGTTTGTTGACATTTTATTGCTCCTTTTATAAGATGAAATTAATCAGGAAATATTTTTCCGGGATTCAAAATGTTGAGCGGATCCAGCGCGGCCTTGATTCGTTTCTGGATCTCGATCGAAACCGGACCGAGGGCTGTTTCCATGTACGGACGCTTCAGCGCCCCGACTCCATGCTCGCCCGACAGCGTGCCGCCGAGTTCCAAAGCGATGGCGAACTCCTCGGCCACCATCTGCTCGACCTTGGCCCACTGCGCAGGATCGCGTTTGTCGAACAGGATGTTGGGGTGTAGATTGCCATCCCCGGCGTGACCGAAGATGACGATGGGCAGTCCGTACTTGACGCTGACAGCCTTGATGCGTCGTATTGCCTCGGGGATGGCGCTACGCGGCACGGTGATGTCCTCGCCAAGTTTGTTGGGCGCCTTGCGCGCCAATGCAGGTGAGACAGAGCGACGCGCCTTCCACAAACTGGAACGTTCCGCTTCGTCCCGCGCGACCTTGACCTGGCGCGCCCCGCACTGGCGGCAGATCTCAGCGATGGCTTCGATCTCGCGCAGTACGCCCGCCTCGTCGGCGCCATCTGTTTCAATGAGCAGGGTGGCTTCCACATCCAGCGGCAGGCCGAGGTGCATGGCTTCCTCGATGCAAGCGATGGCGGTTTCATCCATCAATTCGAGGGTGGCAGGCACGATCCCCGCCGAAAGTATCGCGTTGACTGTGCGCGAGGCATCCTCGAGTACAGCATATTCGACCAGCGCGGTGCGGGCAAATTTCGGCTTGGAGGTCAGGCGCAGTAGCGCTTCGGTGATAATGCCCAGCGTGCCTTCCGAACCGGTCAACAGCGCGTTCAGGTCATAGCCAACGACATCCTTGATGAGTTTTCCACCGGTGTACAGGATGTTCCCATCCGCCAGGACGACAGTCAGCCCGAGCACGTAGTCGCCGGTCACGCCGTATTTCAGGCAGCGCGACCCGCCCGCGTTACAGGCGATATTCCCGCCGATGGTGGAATGTTTGATGCTGGACGGGTCGGGCGGGTAGAACAGCCCAAGTTTTTCCACGGCAGTTTGCAGGTCGGCGGTGACGATGCCCGCCTCGACATGCGCTGTGGCGTTGACCTGGTCAATCTCCAGGATGCGGTTCATGCGCGTCAGCGCCAGTACGATGCCGCCGCAAAACGGCACCGAGGCCGCCGTCAGCCCGGAACCCATCCCGCGCGTCACCACCGGGATGCGCTTGCGCGCCGCCACCTGCACAATCTGGCTGACTTGCTCCGTCGTGCGCGGCAGAACAACCACATCAGGACGATGCTCTTCAAACGTGCCATCGTACCCATAGACAGCAAGGTCTTCAGGTGTATGAAGGACGCCATCCTTTCCAACTATTTGTTCGAGTTCAGAAATAATGTTCTGGTTCATTGGTTGTATGCCCTATCCAATAACTCAATCGGATGTACAACCTGCACATTCAGACCGCGCTGGCGGATGCCGACATTCAAATGCATCTGACAGCCGGGACAGCCGGACGCGATGTATTCAGCACGTGTGCCTTTGATGTCGTCAATTTTGCGACCCAGCACCTTAAGCGATGTTTCGTAATGTGTGATGAGTTGACTACCCGCCGAGCCACAACACCAATCGGCTTCTGGAAGTTCAATAAATTCCACTCCGTCAATCATGCGCAGGAGTTCGCGAGGTTGCTTCCATACACCCTGACCGCGCCGCAGGTGACACGGATCATGGTAAGTGACACGTGCCTCAATGCGTCCCTGTGGCTTTTCGAGCGGGATGCTCATCAGGAACTCGCTCACGTCACGTACCCTAGAACTGAACGCGGCAGCCCGCTCCGCCCAGGCCGGGTCATCTGCCAACAACTCGCCATAGTCCTTGAGCGTTGAACCGCACGTGGCGCAGTCAGTGACGATGATTTCGACATTGGCTTGTTCAAAGAGCGCAATGTTATGTCGGGCTTGTTCCCGAACCAAATCGATTCGTCCATAACCTTTTGCAGGCATCCCACAGCAGACGGTTTCTTTCGGGGTGATGACGGTGCAGCCGTTGCGAGCCAGAACGCGTACTGTCGCGGCGCTTTCGTCGGCAAACATTAGGCTCTGCGCGCAACCCAGGAAAAACCCGACTCGGTAGCGACTTTCACCAATTGATTCGGTAACCTCGGGCAAAACCCTTCGCAATGGTTGTTGGGGCAGGCGCGGCAGCATGGCTTCCATGTCGCGGACTTTCGCCGGCATCAACTTCCTCAGTCCGAGCGCATACACCAACCGGCGCAGACCAAGCATCTCGTATAGCCGCAACGGTAGGGTCGCCAGTTCCATCCTGTCTGGTTTGGGAATAAGCTTTCCGAACAATGTCTCTTTCCAATAAGAGGGACGAATTTGTTCCTGTACATAACGCATATCCAGTGCCAGATCAGCCGGATGGATGCCAACCGGGCAGGCATCATTGCAAGCCATGCAAGCGAAACAACCATACATCTGCTCGATCAGGTTCGGGCTGAGTTCGAGTTCGCCTTCCAGCCCTTTGCGCGTCAAGGCCACCCGTCCTCGCGGCGAAGCTGTCTCACTGAGATATTCCCGATACGTTGGGCAGACAGACAAACACAACCCGCAACGGATACAGTTCAGGTATTGATCTTCAGAGGGTTTGGTCAAATTTCCGGGTTGCATCGTCTATTGTCCACGGTCTATGGTCTGTTCATCCAATCTCACTAATCTTCACTGGACGGTTCTCGCGCAGTGACTTTAGTGCAGCATATCCAAGCACTACCGCGGCCTTTCCATCTGCGCCGGTGGTCGGCGTCTTCTTGTCGTCTCGTACGCATTCCACGAATTGGCGTACCTCTTCAACGTAACACGACGCATAGCGCTGCATGAAGAAGTAGGGTGGTTTGGCGGAAGTAAATCCGTTCATATTGCCCTTCACTGCCGTGGTCTCTTTCTCATTTTCCATCATTGCCGTGCCGTTCGAGCAGAACACTTCCAGGCGTTGGTCGTAACCATAGACCGCCTTGCGGCTGTTGTCGATTGTACCCATCGCCCCGTTGGCAAATTTAAGTAGGATCAATCCCGTGTCGATGTCGCCGAATTCCTTCAATTCGTCGTTGAGCAGGACTGCCCCGGTGGCGTACACTTCTTCAACATCTCCCATCTGGTAACGCACCATGTCCAGGTCGTGGATCCCCAGGTCCAGGAACATGCCACCCGAGACCCGCAGGAATTCCATGGATGGGAAGTCCGGATCCCGGTTGACGATGTGCAGGATACATGGGCGTCCGATCTCGCCCGAAGCGACGATATCACGTACCTGTTTGTAACTCTTGTCGAAGCGGCGGTTGAACCCTACCTGCAACTTGACTCCCGCTTTCTCGACCTCCGCCAGCGCCTCGTCGATCTTGTCCAGCTCAAGGGCCAGCGGCTTCTCACAGAAGATGTGTTTGCCTGCCGCGGCCACGTCTTTCATGATAAAGGCATGCGTGTCGGTGCTGGTTGCAATCAAGATGGCTTCGATATTCTTGTCATCCAGCAGATCATGGTAATCCTTCACAACGCGCTGGATGCCCAGTTCGTCCGCCACAGCCTGTGCCACTTCCAGCCGGATATCGCAGACAGCGACCAGGTCCGCTTCGGGGATGAGCCGGACAATGTTGCGGGTGTGGACACTTCCCATGCGCCCAGTGCCGATAACGGCGATCTTAACTTTCTTTGTCATTTCAGCCTCTTTCTCTATTGACATTTTATTCTCCTGCTTTATTCAATTTGAAAATGTGGCGATAGTACCCTGAGCGCTGCCTCGCGAGCCTTGATTGCTAATTCCTGGGGATCCCAATTCCAATACTCGGGCCGGAACAGTTCGATGGAGCATGGCCCGTCATAGCCGGTGCGCTTTAGCCGCGCGCAAATCTCGTCGAGCGGTACCACGCCCAAGCCGGGCAGGAGCCGAGTGCCGTCAGTGATGGCTTCCTTCAGCGTATCTTCGAGATCATCCAGATGGAATGCAAAAATACGCTTGGGGTCCAGTTGATCGAGTTCACTCATTAAGCCGCCGCCGCCGTAAAAATGTGCCGCGTCAACCGTCAGGCCGATGTTGTCACGTTTCACTTTTTGGATGATCTCAAACGCGGCGCGCGGCGTGCGCACGCTGCACCACCCAAAGCCCAGGAACTCGAACGACAGCTTCAAGCTGTACTGGCGCGCAATGTCGCTCAAGTCGCGCAAGACCTTGACGTACTCGGCCACCACATCAGCCCACGGGATATTGCGATCCGGTGTGGGGCTTGGCACAACAACAACGGTTGGGCAGCCAATAGCCTGTGCGATCTTGCCCAATTGATGAAGGCGCGCTTGAACTTGGGCGTACTCACTCCCACGAAACGCGATGAATTCAAGCGAACTGAGAGCAAGTGGAATAACGTCGTGGTTCACAAACAACGCACTGAGATCAGACAGCAAGTGAGTTGCCAGATAGTGATCCACTTTTTTCGCCCACACTTCAAGAGCCTTGAATCCCGCGTACTCTGTGACGGCGACATCAGTTTCGAGATCGCTCGTCATTGTCGTAGCACTATGGAAAGCTAGTTTCATCGATTTCCTTTCTACTTGGCGTATGGCAAAATCATCGCCATGCCGATGCGGTAAGTGATCATATCTTGCGCGCCCGTATGAACCCCCAAGGGTAAAGGCAGTGGAAACTACATTTTCATCACGATCTTCATCGCGCTCTTGGGTCCATGTTGCATGGTTTTGGGATTAAGTCCCAGACACTCAAACGCATCCAGGCCTTCCTCCAGCGGGATGACTTTGGTAAAGAAGGGTTTCATGTTCAGCCGTTTTTCCTGGAAAATGCGGATGGACGGAACCATCGTATTCTGTCCGAGATACAGCCCAATGATCTTGGTCGCCCAGCGCGTGATTTCGTTCGGCACAATGCTGGCCGTGATGGACGAGTCCATGCCGAAGGGGAGCACTTTTCCGCCGGGGGTTACACATGTAAGCGCCTGTTCAATAGCATTGCCGGTCGCTTCGACGACAATGTCCGCCTTGCGTCCATTAGTGAACTCGGTAATTTTTTCCTCGATATTCACTTCATTCGGATTCCATACGGTCAGGCCACATTCCTTCGCCACGCTGATGCGGAATGGGTCAATCTCGGTTACGGCAACTTTGACCGCAATATTTTTTGCGAACTGGGCGAATAGATAGCCGATGGGACCAAAGCCCAGGATGAGCACATAATCGTAGGGTAACATGAGCAGGTGGTTCATCCCGTTGACCACCGTCGCCAGCGTCTCGACCTGCGAACCGAGCACATCGTCGATCTCATCGGGCAGCACATAGCACTGCTTTTCGGGCACCAGACAGTATTCGGCGTAGCCACCATCGCGCATCACGCCGATGGCATTTTCCTTGATCTCAACACACTGGCTGGTTAATCCCATCCGGCAGAACGTGCAAAATCCACAACGGATGTTGTTATCCACCGACACCCGGTCGCCGAGTTTGACGTGGTGGACATGCGAGCCGACCTCCACAATTTCGCCGCAGAACTCGTGCCCGAGCACGGTATTGGGCCTGAAGTGATGCTTGCCTTCCATGATTTTGACATCCGTGCCACAGATGCCCACCCGGCTGACCTTGATCAGCACATCATCTGGTTCCTTGACGTGGGGGACGGGTCTATCCTCCAGTACGAGTTTGCCGATATCCTTGAAAACGAGCGCTTTCATCTTTTCCATGATTTTTCTCCTTTTGTTTGATTTCGAGAATAATGCACACGTGTGCATGAATTCCCGAAAAATTATCTCACTTCTTATAAGGGCGAATCTTTCACGTCAACGGATCAATCCAGTGTCTGAAAGACCTGCCCCTACTCTACGTTATCGTTGTATTCGCGCAGAGCCGCCTTTAGCAAACGTCCGCACCTGCTCCACCGTCGCCATGGTGGTGTCACCGGGGAAAGTCGTCAGTAGCGCGCCGTGCGCCCAACCCAGGTTGACCGCTTCCTGTTCCGGCTCACCGGTCAGCAGGCCATAGAAGAGGCCGGCCGCGAATCCATCTCCACCGCCGACGCGGTCGTAGATATCGAGTTCACAGGTTGGGGAAACGTAGGTTTTGCCGTCAATCCAGGCAACAGCACCCCAACTGTGATGGTTGGTGGAATGGACTTCACGCAACGTGGTGGCGACAATTTTGACTTTAGGAAATTTTTCCACAACCTGATCGATCATCCCGAAGAACGTGCTCGGGTCAAGCTTGGACCCTTCGCCTCCGCTCAGGGCAGGTTTTGCCGCGACTTCGGGCCCGGGAATGCCCAGACCAAGCTGTAAATCCTCCTCGTTACCGACCAGCACATCCACGTCCTCCACGATGCGGTGGATGACCGCCTGGGCGCGTCCCTGCCCGCCCCAGATATTCCACAATTTGGCGCGATAGTTTAGGTCAAATGATGTGATTGCTCCGGCAGCTTTGGCGGCTTTCATGCCTTCAATGATTACTTCACCTGTTGTCTCGGACAAGGCCGCAAAGATGCCGCCGCTGTGGAACCAGCGTACGCCGCCCGCAAAGATGGAGTTC
>Ga0315273_10007521_pt1 | contig 13660 bp, 13 predicted proteins | sample YL17G02_0_MG_FD_205753 | JGI IMG/M metagenome (GOLD analysis project Ga0315273, IMG submission 205753) | Sediment microbial communities from Yellowstone Lake, YNP, Wyoming, USA - YL17G02_0 | ecosystem: Environmental > Aquatic > Freshwater > Lake > Sediment | place: USA: Wyoming | collected... | reverse complement strand
GGCTACGGCCTGTACGACGCGACGCTCGCCGTTCCGCTCGTGCTGCGCGGACCCGGCGTGCCGGTGGGTCGTACGCTCGGCGGCGTCGTGAGCACGGTGGACGTGGCGCCGACCATCCTGGGCCAGCTCGGCCAGCCGCCGCTCGGTGACATCGACGGCCACGATCTGGCGCAGCGCTGGACCGAAGGGAGCCCGCCCGCGGAGGACGTCGCGTACGCCGAGACGCTCGCGACGAGTATCGATCACGGCTGGAGCCCGCTCCACGCCCTGCGCTCGCTGACGCATCACTATGTACGCGCTCCCCGGCCGGAGCTCTACGACGTCCGCCGCGATCCGGGTGAGCGCGCGAACCTCGCGGAGCGTCCGTCGCCGCAGGTGGCCCCGGAGATCTCACGGCTCGACGCGGGCATCGCCCGTCACCTCGAGGCCGGAGCTGCTCTCGCCGCGCTCCCCGGCGCGCCGCCGGGCGCGTCGGCCCGGGTGGTGCTCGACGAGGCCACGCGCGCGCAGCTCGTGGCGCTCGGCTACGCGCTTCCCGCGACGCCGGTGCCGGAGAACGGGATCGACCCCAAAGACGGACTGCGATTCGTCGGCCAGTTCGTCGCTGCGAAGAGCGCGTTCTACGGGGGCGACCTCGCCCGTGCCGAAGCGCTCGCGACGCCGCTGCTCGAGACGATGCCCGCCAGTGCCGAGCTGCACGAGCTCCTCGGGCGCCTCCTCCTCGCACGCGGGCGCCCCGACCTCGCGCGCGTCCGTGCGGAGACCGCGGCGAAGCTCGTGCCCGCCTCGGCGCAGGCGCACCTGCTCGTCGCCCTGGTGGCGGCGGACGCGAACGACCCGGACGGTGCGATCGCGGCCTATGCCGAGGCGGCGGCGCGCGATCCGGAGAGCGGCGAGGCGCGGATCGGCGCGGTCTGGGCTGCGGCGCGTACGGGACGGCTCGCGGAAGCGGACGCGATCGCGGACGAGGCGAAGGCGCGAGAGCCCACGAACGCCGCGCTGTGCGAGCGCCTCGGGGCGACCTGGGAGCGTGTCGGCGAGATCGAGCGAGCGCGCACCGCGTACGAGGCCGCGCTGCGTCTCGACCCCGGATCGGGCACCGCGCACATGGCGCTCGCGATCCAGCTGGCGAGGCTCGGGCGCGATGCCGACTCCGAGCGCGAGCGCACGCTGGCCGGCGCCGTCGCCGCGCTGCCGCCCTTCGCGAACCGTCTTGCTGTGGTGTATGCCGCGCGCGGCGAGGTCGGCCGCGCCGAAGCGCTCTTCCGTGACCTGCTCGAGAGCCACCCCGGCTACGCGGGCGCGCGGCGCAACCTCGCGCTCCTGCTCCGGCGGGACGGGCGGGACGACGAGGCGCTTCGCATCGAGAACGGCGGGTAGGAGCCGGATCCGACAGCGCCCTTCGCCATTGGAGGGCAGTCGCGCCGTCGCTCACGAGTGGACGGCTGATTCGACCCGTCGGATACGGCACGGGGCCGCACGTTTGCAAGGCCGGACGCTGCCGTGGGTGAGTCGAGAGCAAGGCAGGAGGAGAAGCAGCGATCGGTGAGGAAGGGAGAAGGCAGCCCCCGAACCACCGGCCCGACGACGCCCGATCGACGCTCGTCACGCTCCGCAGCAACTCATGCCCAAGTGCCGCGGCGTGCTTGCGCGTGTTCACGATGACGTAGGTCAACGCGTGACGAACCTCGCGCAGCGAGCTCGAGTCGAGACGCAGCTTCCATCGCGCTCGATCATCCGCGACGTTCGCGAGAGCTTGAACGTGAACGTGGGTACACGCCAAGCCATGGCGGAAGAAACGCCGCGCGTCGTCGGAGCTACTTTCGACGTTCATCGAGATCCACTCGGAGAAATGTCGGATCAGGGCGAGGATCCTGACCCGTCGACTGTCCTACTGGGACGTCGCTGTCTGCTTCCGTCCCCGTCTCAACCTGCAAGAACGTCCCCGTCTTGCACCAGGCGATCTGCGGCGGAGTCGCTTAGCTTCCGCGCTGGGAGGAAGCAGCCATGGTCGCACTGCCGACGCCGTCCGACGATCCGAATGCCGAGCAGGTGAAGTACTGGAACGAGGTCGCGGGCCCGCTCTGGGTCGCGCGCGAGGAGGCGCTCGACGCCGCGATCTCACCCGCCGGCCGGCAGGCGATCGATGCTGCCGCGCCTTCCGCAGGAGAGCACGTGCTCGACGTGGGTTGCGGCTGTGGCTCCACGACGTTGGAGCTGGCGCGCCGGGTCGGGCCCACGGGCGACGTGCTCGGCATCGACCTTTCGGAGCCCATGCTGGCGCGCGCGCGGGCGCGTGCGGACGCGTCGGGGCTCACGAACGTGCGCTTCCTACGCGCCGATGCACAAATCGCGGATCTGGGCCGCGAGCGCTTCGACGTCTTGTACTCCCGGTTCGGCGTCATGTTCTTCGCCGACCCGCCCGCGGCGTTCTCGAACCTGCGGCGCTCGCTCCGGCGGCACGGACGCGTCGCTTTCGTGTGTTGGCAGCCGGTGCAGCGCAACCCCTGGATGCTGCTTCCCGCGCTCGCCGTGGGGCGACATCTGCCATTGCCCCCGCCGGATCCCGGCGCGCCCGGACCGTTCGCGTTCGCCGATCCGGATCGCGTCCGGGACGTGCTGGCGCGGAGTGGATTCTCGGATGTCGCGGTCGACGGGGCGGACTTCTCGCTCGCGGTCGGCGGCGGCGGAGGCCTCGACCGCGCCACGGAGTTCACGCTGGAAGTGGGACCGGCGGCGTCCGCCCTGCGGGCAGCGAATGCCGGCCCAGAGCTGCGCCAGGCGGTCGTGGCGTCGGTACGCGAGGCACTTGCGCCCTACGAGCGCGACGGCGCGGTGTGGATGGACGCGGCGGTGTGGCTGGTGAGCGCGAAGGCTCGAGAATAGTGGGTTCCCCGGGATGGATTCGGGCCCTGCGCGAGTTGGGCAGCGAAAATGGTTCCCCGGGATGGATTCGGGCCCTGCGCGAGTTGGGCAGCGAAAATGGTTCCCCGGGATGGATTCGAACCACCATAAACAGGTTCAGAGCCTGTTGTCCTGCCGTTAGACGACCGGGGAGCGGTGCGCGCCGGACGGTATAACCGAGGCTCTGCGCAGGCTCAAGCCGGCGTCGCGCCCGAGAGGACGCGTGCGAGGCGCTCCACGGAGCGCGGCTGTCCCAGCACCACGAGCGTGTCGAAGAGCGGTGGCGACGCGTCCCCTCCGGTCACGGCCACGCGTACGGGCTGCGCGAGCTTGCCCATCGCGAGGCCGCCGTGGCGCGCCCGCACGTCCTCGAAGGTCGCCTCGAGGGCCGGTGCGCTCCAGTCCTCCTGCGCGGCGAGGCGAGCGTGCAGCTCGGCCAGGGCGGGCAGGACCTCGGGGCGAAGATGCTTCGCGGCCGCCTTCGGGTCGAGGACGATCTCGTCGACGACGAGGAAGCGTGCGAGCTGGGCCATCTCCGCGAGCGTCTTGCTGCGATCACGCAGGAGCAGCACGAGCTGCGACAGGGCGGGGGAGGGGTCCACCGCGCGGCCGGCGACACGCCCTAGGAAGGGCAGCAGCTTCGTCTCGAGCTCGGTCGCAGAGAGCATCCGCAGATAGTGCTGATTGAGCCACGCGAGCTTTCCTGGGTCGGCCTGGGCGCTCGCGCGATGCACCGCGTCGAGGTCGAAGTGGGTGGCGATCTCTTCCCGCGAGAAGATCTCCTGATCGCCGTGGGACCAGCCGATCCGCACGAGCCAATTGCGCATCGCTTGAGGCAGGAAGCCCTCGTCGCGGAACTGCTGGATCGACACCGGATCGCGTCGCTTGCTGAGCTTCTTGCCGTCGCGGCCGACGATGAGAGGTAGGTGGGCGAAACGCGGCGGATCCTGGTCCAGCGCCTGATAGATCGCGATCTGGAGCGGCGTGTTGCTGTGGTGGTCGGCGCCGCGGATCACATGCGTGATCGCCATGTCGACGTCGTCGACCACGACCGCGAGATTGTAGAGCGCTCCGCCGTCAGCGCGACGCACGATCATGTCGCCGATCTCGCGCGCGTCCTGCCCGCTCGCCCCGTACACGAGGTCGTCCCAGGCAAGCTTGCCTTCGAGCGGAAGTCGGAGCCGCACCGTATGCGGGCCGCAGTCCGGGCCGTGTCCCGCCTCCCGGCAGTGTCCGTCGTAGGTCCACTTGCTTCCGGCGGCGATCGTCGCCTGCTTCCGCTCTTCGAGGGCCTCCCGCGTACAGGTGCAACGGTAGGCGCGCCCCTTGGCGAGGAGCTCTTCGATCGCGGCCGCATAGCGCGCGGTGCGCTCGCTCTGCCGGACCGGGCCTTCGTCCCACTCGATCTCGAGCCACTCGAGACCGTCGTAGATCGCCGCCTCGGACTCCGCGGTGGACCGCTCCCGGTCGGTGTCCTCGATGCGCAGGACGAAGCGGCCCCCGTGCCGGCGCGCGAAAGCCCAGTTGAGAAGCGCGGTCCGGGCGCTCCCGAGGTGCAGGAAGCCGGTCGGGCTCGGGGCGAAACGTGTGCGGGGCGGCGTCATGGTGTGCAACTCTACCGGAGCCGGCTCGGGTAGCGGTCGGGCGGCTCTTCTGCTACTCAAAGGTCGCGCAACCACTCGTCCTGAAAAGACTTTTCTCGCGCAGGCGGTCCCATGAAGATCCTGCTGGATCGTCTCACCGATTCCCCGACACGCACCCGGTTCGAGGCAGACCCCGCCTGGTGGCAGCAGGCCTCCACGACGTTCGAGGAGCTCGCCGGGGCGAGCCGCGAGGGCTTCGTGTTCGAAGTCGACGCCCATCGGATGGGCGAGGACGTGTATCTCGAGGGCACGATCCACGGCGAGCTCTCCCTCGCATGCGCGAGATGCCTCGCGCGCTATCGTCTCCCGCTTCGCGAGCGGTTCCGGCTGATCCTCGAGCCGGCCGGAGAGCGCGTGCCCGCCGATCCGGAAGCGGCCGCTGGCCTGGTGCGCGACGGGTTCTGCCTGGGCGACGAGATCGAGACCGGGTGGTTCAAGGGCCGGGAGATCGAGCTCGGCTCGTTCTTCCGGGAGTGGATCGCGCTCGCGGTGCCCGTGCAGCCCCTGTGCCGGGAAGATTGTCGCGGGCTCTGTCCGCGCTGTGGCGTCGATCGCAACGTCGAGATGTGTGCATGCGAAGTGGTGAGCCCGAGCTCGCCCTTCGCGGTGCTCGGCGCCCTGCGCAGCACGAAATCGGGAGGAGAAGGCTGATGGCGGTTCCGAAGGGCAAGACCTCGCGCATGAAGAAGAACAAGCGGCGCTCGCACGACGCGCTTCGCGCCCCTGCGCGCTCGAAGTGCCCGCAGTGCGGAACGCCGAAGGCGCCCCACCGCGTGTGTCCGAACTGCGGGACCTATCGCGGGCGCGAGGTGGTTCAGACGGACGAGGAGTAGGGAGGACGGAATGCTCGCCCTCCTCTTTCCCGGTCAAGGTTCCCAGGAAGTCGGCATGGGGCGCGACGTCTACGAGGCGTCGGCCGCCGCGCGGGCCGTCTTCGATACCGCGGACGAGGCTCTCGCGTTCTCGCTCACCCGGCTCTGCTTCGAGGGTCCCGAGGAGGAGCTGCGCCGGACCGAGCTCCAGCAGCCCGCGATCCTCGCCACGAGCGTGGCCTGGCTGCGCGCTCTCGAAGAGCGCTGTACACCGGCCCCGGCCTTCGTGGCCGGTCACAGTCTCGGCGAGTACACGGCGCTCGTCGCGAGCGGATCGGTCTCGCTCGACGAGGCGCTCCGGCTCGTCCATCAGCGCGGCCGCTTCATGCAGGAGGCCGTGGCCGAGGGCCGCGGCGCCATGGCCGCGGTGCTGGGCTGTCCTCCCGACGTCGTGGAGCGGGCGTGCGAGCAGGCGCGGCAGGCGACGGGAAGGGTCGTCGCGCCCGCCAACTTCAACGGTCCGCAGCAGACCGTGATCGCGGGCGAGGCCGTCGCGGTCGAAATGGCGTGCACCCGGGCGCGCGAGGGCGGGGCGCGCCGCATCGTGCCGCTTCCGGTGTCCGCACCGTTCCACTGCCCGCTGATGGCGCCTGCGGCGGAGAAGCTCTGGTCCGAGCTGGCCGGGGTTCGCTTCGCCGATCCCCACCCGCCCGTCCTCACGAACGTGGAGGCCGCCCCGAACGGCGACGGCAGCCGGGTGGCGGGGCTCCTGCGTGCCCAGGTCACGGCTCCCGTCCGCTTCACCGAGATGGTCGAGGAGCTCGCCGGGCGGGGGGTGACGCGCGTGCTGGAGGTCGGGCCGGGGCGCGTGCTCACGGGCCTGGTCGCGCGCATCGCACCGGGCCTGGCCCGCCGGAGCCTCGGCACCCTCCGCGAGCTCGACGCCGCCGTGGAGCTGGCCGCTCGCGCCGGGTAGGATGGGGTCTCGAGGGCGCTCGCCGGAGACGGGCGTTCGGAGGCGGGGGACAGCATGGCGCTCGAAGAACGCGTCACGGACATCATCGTCGAGCACTTGAACGTATCGCGGGACGAAGTCGTGCCCGAGGCGTCGTTCGTCGACGACCTTGGCGCAGACTCACTCGACATCGTGGAGCTCGTGATGGCGATGGAGGAGGAGTTCGACGTCGAGATACCGGATGACGACGCCGAAAAGATCCAGACCATCGGCGACGCGATCGCATACCTGAAGGAAAAACTCGAGACGTGATCCCATGCGACCTCGGCGGGCCGAGCGTACGCGCGTGGTGGTCACCGGTCTCGGCTGTGTGACACCGCTTGGTGGAGACGTTGCCTCCACCTGGGCAGCCGCCGTGTCCGGTGTCTCTGGAATCGGCCCGATCACCCGTTTCGACGCCAGCACGTTCCCCGTGCGGATCGCGGGCGAGGTTCGCGCAGCCGTCGATCCCGGCGACCTCCCCGCGAAGGAGATCCGCCGGCTCGACCGCTTCGCGCTCTTCGCCCTGGCCGCGGCGCGCGAGGCGTGGGCCGATGCGGGCCTCGAAGGCGGCGCGCTGGATCGCGACCGCGCCGGGGTGGCGGTCGGCTCGGGCATCGGTGGCCTCACCACGATCACCGACGGCTACCGCGCGCTGCTCGAGTCCGGGCCGCGGCGCGTCTCTCCCTTTGCGATCCCGATGGCGATCGGCAACATGGCGAGTGGCCTGGTGTCGATCCGTCACGGGCTGAGGGGCCCGAACCTCTGCCACGTGAGCGCATGCTCGACGGGTGCGCACTCGATCGGCGAGGCGGCGCGGCTGATCGAGCGTGGCGACGCCGATCTGATGGTCGCGGGCGGCACGGAAGCGCCGCTGACCGAATTCGGTGTTGCTGGTTTCGCGGCGATGCGGGCGCTCTCCACGCGATCCGACGATCCCGAGCGCGCGAGTCGGCCGTTCGACCGCGGCCGGGACGGCTTCGTGATGGGCGAGGGCGCGGGCGTGCTGGTGCTCGAGTCTCTCGAGCACGCCCGGGCGCGCGGAGCGCGCATCCGCGCCGAGCTCGCCGGCTACGCTGCTACCGCGGATGCGTCTCACATGACGCTCCCCGACGACGCGGGGCTCGGGGCGCAGCGCTGCATGCGACTCGCGCTTGCGGACGCCGAGCTCTCGCCGCAGGCGGTGGACTACATCAACGCGCACGCGACCAGCACCCCGGCGGGCGACCCCACCGAGGCCCGCGCGATCCGCGCAGTGTTCGGCGCCCACGCTCAGAGCTTGCCGGTGTCGGCTACGAAGTCGATGACGGGGCACCTCCTCGGCGCTGCGGGCGCTGTGGAGGCGCTGCTCTGCATCCGCGCGCTCGAGACCTCGCTCCTCCCGCCGACGATCAACCTCGACGACCCCGATCCCAACTGCGCTCTCGACCACATCGTCGGCAAGGCGCGGCACGCCGCCGCGCGCGTCGCCTTGTCGAACTCCTTCGGGTTCGGCGGCACGAACGCAAGCCTCGCCTTCACGCGTTGGGAGGACTGATGCCCGCGCCGCGAACGGCCGCGTAGATGCGTTGCCCCTACTGCTGCGACGAAGGGAATCGCGTGATCGATTCCCGGCTGGGGCGTGAGGGCAGCGAGATTCGCCGGCGCCGTGAGTGCGACGAGTGCGGCCGGCGCTTTACCACACGAGAACGTGTAGAGGAAGTCCTGCCGCGGATCGCAAAGCGCGACGGACGACGCGAGGAGTACGACCGCGAGAAGCTCCTCGCGGGCATCCAGCGTGCGTGCTCGAAGCGGCCGCTTCCCGGGGACGCGATCGAGCGGCTGCTGGATCGGTTGGAGCGCCGTCTCCAGGAGGGCGGAGAGCGCGAGGTGCAGAGCCGTCTGCTCGGCGAGCGGGTGCTCGAAGAGCTCTCGGCGCTCGATCCGATGGCTGCGGCGCGCTTCGCGTCGGTCTTCCTCGAGTTCGAGAAGGCCGAGGACTACACGCGATTCTTCGCGTCGGTCGGCCCGCCGGCGAAGCGATCCGACGATCCTTCGGAATGATCGGATCGCTCGCTTGATCCCCGAGCAGGCGATGCGCCTTGCCCTCGCGCAGGCCCGGCGTGCGAGCGGTCGCACGTTTCCGAATCCGCCGGTCGGAGCGGTCGTGCTGCGCGGCGAGCGTGTGCTCGGCCGGGGCTTCACCCGGCCCGCGGGCGGGCCCCACGCGGAGGTGGTGGCGCTTCGCGCCGCCGTGAACCGGGCCGGGGAGCGCGCCCTGCGCGGCGCCACCCTTGCCGTGACGCTCGAGCCCTGCTGCCACGAGGGCCGCACCGGCCCGTGTACCCGCGCGGTGATCGAAGCGGGCATCGCGCGCGTGTGGATCGGCCACGAAGACCCCGATCCGCGCGTCGGCGGTAGAGGGGTCCGCGCGCTGCGCGAGGCCGGCATCACGGTCGCGTCGGGCGTGCTCGAGGCCGACTGCCGGGAGCAGCACCGCGGGTTCCTGTCGGTCCATCAGTCCGGACGCCCGTTCGTCGCGCTCAAGCTGGCAGCATCGCTCGACGGGAGGATCGCGACCGCGAGCGGCGAATCGCGTTGGATCACGAGCGAGCGCGCGCGCGTGACGGTGCACGCGTTGCGCGCGCGCACGGACGCGATCGTCGTGGGCTCGGGGACCGCGGTGGCGGACGACCCGGAGCTCACCGCGCGTCGCGGCGCGGAGGTGATCCATCGCCCGGTGCGGGTCCTGGTGGATTCGCTGCTCCGGGCGCCGGCGACGCTCCGCCTGTTCCGCGACGGTTTCGCGGAGCGGACCTGGGTGCTGTGCTCCGCACGTGCGCCGAAGGATCGACGCCGCGCCCTCGCGGCCACCGGCGCGCGTCTGATCGAGGTGCGCGCGAGCGGCGGGCACCTCCGGCTCTCCGACGCGCTTGGCCGCCTGGCGCGGGAGGGGCTCACCGAGGTCCTCGTGGAGGGCGGGGGTGGGCTCGCTGCGGCCCTGCTGCGAGGCGGCTTCGTGGACGAGATACACTGGCTCGTGGCGCCAAGACTCCTGGGCGCAGACGGCGTCCCGGCGCTCGGCCCGCTGGGGCTGCGGCGTCTGCAGGATGCGCCGGCGCTCGAGGCGGTCGAGGTGCGTGTCCTCGGGGGAGGCGCCTCCGGGCGCCCGGACCTGTATCTACGCGGACGGACGCGGCAAGGAGAGCCGGCTTGAAGACGTGGTCTGCCCGGCGCGACGCGTGCGGCCTGCGCTTCGCGATCGTCGTGTCGCGGTTCAACCATCTCGTGTCCGTGCGGCTGCTGGACGGCTGCGTTGGCGAGCTCGAGAGCCGGGGCGCCAGCCCGGGGGACCTGCACATCGCCTGGGTGCCTGGCGCGTTCGAGATCCCGCTCGCGGCGCGCGCGCTCGCAGCAACGCGACGCTACGCTGGGATCGTGACCCTCGGATCCGTGATTCGCGGCGGAACGCCGCACTTCGACTATGTGTGTCGCGCCGTCACCGACGGCGTGGCCGCAGCGATGCGCGAGACCGGCGTTCCGATCGCGTTCGGCGTGCTCACGACCGACGACGTCGATCAGGCGCTCGCGCGCGCCGGGGGCTCCGACGGCAACAAGGGGGTGGATGCGGCGCTCGCCGCGCTCGAGATGGCGCGGCTCCTGCCCGGTCTCGCGCGGCCGCCCGACGCTGACTCCGAGGCCGGATCGTGAGCTCCTCGCGCCATCGCTCCCGCGAGGCCGCGCTCCAGGTGCTGTACGCCATCGACCTGGGTCAGCGTGGCGACGCCGTGCGGCGGCTGGAGCCCGACGCCGTGTTCGAGAGCGCGTGCGAGCACTTCGAGCTCCCGGAGGGCGCGCGCGCCTTCGCGAAGGAGCTGGTCGCGGGCGTGACGCTCCATGGCGAGAGCCTCGACCTCGAGATCGCGCGTCACGCCCAGCGCTGGCGGATCCCCCGGATGGCGGCGGTCGATCGAAACGTGCTCCGGCTCGCCACGTTCGAGCTCCTACACAGCGATGCGCCGGTCCCGGTGGTCATCGATGAGGCCGTCGAGCTCGCGCGCCGTTTCGGCGGCGAGCGCTCGCCGGGCTTCGTGAACGGCATTCTCGACGCCCTCGCCCGCGACGTGCGCGGCGGTCCCGCGGACGGGCCGACCTCGTGAGCGGATCCCCGCGAGGCGCGCTCGCCGTGGCCGTCGACGTCGGACCGATCGAGAAGGCCGCCGTGGACGTGGCGGTGGTGAGCCTCTTCGAGTCCGATCGCCCGCTGCGCGGCGAGGCCGGGCGGGTCGACTGGCGGCTCTGCGGGATGCTCTCGGAGCTGATCGAGCGAGGCGCGCTACGGGGCCGCGCGGGCGAGGCCGCGCTGGTGCCCACTTTCGGCCGACTCCGCGCGCCGCGCGTCCTCGTGCTCGGCCTCGGAACGCCGACGGGCTTCGGCGCGCTCGAGGTCAAGGCCGTGGGCCGGGCCGCGGTGGAACGACTCGTGGCGCTGCGCGTGCGCACGGCCGCGCTCGCGCTCCCCGGACACTGGACGGGGCTCCTGCCCGTTGGACCCTGCGCCGCCGCGGTCCTGCGCGGCACCGTCGCGGCGCTCGACGCCCTCGAAGCGGGGCTCCGCCTGCGTCTCGTGGTGCCCGAAGGGTCGGCCGCCCGCGCCCTTGGCGGTCTCGAGACCGCGGTGCGACAGCTCGGCGAGGGGGGGGTCCTCGTGCGTGTCGCGGGAATCGAGCCGCCCTCGCTCACCCCGCGCGACCTGCCTGGCGCCGCGCTCCGCCCGGAGCGGGAGCTCACGCCCCCCGCAGTCCGCTGACCCCACGTCCACGGGCTGCGGTCACCCGGTCGTCAAGTCATGCGCCGTACCGCCGATCTCTTCCCGTAGGTGCAGTCCGTCCCGGGCGAAGCCCCGGGAGGAGCGGCGGATCTGCGCCCGGCGCGGCTGTTGGAAGAAGCGTTCGGCTGCGGGGTCCTCTCCCCCGGCGGCCTGCCTTGCCCGGAGGGGCGATGAGCCTTGTCGGCAGCCTCGAGGACCTGGGCCTCGGGGACATCCTGCAGATCATCAGCCTGTCCCGGAAGTCCGGGCTCCTGCTGCTCCGCTCCGCTCGTGGCGAGGGCCGGATCGTCTTTCTCGACGGCCTGGTCCGCGGCGCGTTCGTGAAGGGCGGGCCGACCGATCTGCGGGGCCTGGTGGTCGGCGGCGGGGCGCTGTCCGACGCAGCGTTCGATGCCGTGGCCGCCGCTGCGCGCGCGCGCGGCGCGACCCTCGAGTCCGCGCTCGGAGCGGATCCCACCGTCGGCGTCGATCGGCTCGAGGAGCTGCGGCGCGCTTCGACCGAGGCCTCGGTCGTCGAGATGTTCCGCTGGCGCGCCGGCGACTTCAGCTTCGAGATCCGCGACGAGAGCGAAGGGGCGCGCGACGCCGGTCTGCTCCTCACGCAGGGGATCTCCGCGCAATACCTCGCGATGGAGGCGACGCGGCAGCGCGACGAGGATGGCTTGGGTGCGATCGGCGGAGAGGCGCTCGAATCCGGTGAAGGCGGAGCCTTCCAGCTCTCGGGAGAGGAGCCGGAGTCGACGGAAGATCGTGTCGCCTCGGCACCCACCGGGGCGACCGCCGCCGACGTGGTTGCGGCTGCTGCGGTCGGCGACGGAGATGCGTCCGATGACGTCCTCGAGCTCGACGCGATCGAGGCGGACGGAGGCGACGGCGAGGAAGAGGCGCTGGACGCCGCCGCCCTCGCCTCGGACGACGAGAACGCCGGAGCGTCCACGGAATCGCCGCCGGCGCCCTCTGAGCCGGTGGTGCGCGGCCCCGCGCCTCCGGTGATCCTGGTCGACCGGGAGCTCGCGACACTCGAGTGGGTCAAGAGCAGCCTTGCGCAGACCTTCTCGCGCGTGCACGTCTTCCAGGCATCGGAGCAGGCCATCACGCGGCTGCGCCAGTACCTGCTGAGAGGCGACTCCCCGCTCGTCGTCGTGTCCGATCGTGCTCCGCCGGATCCGCTCTCGGGCGCGCGCGACGCGCGCGAGATCATCGAGCGAGTCAAGGCGCAGTCGCCGCGCACGCCGGTCTTCCTGCTGGTCGAGGGAGAGGGCGGCACGCCGCGCGCCGCCGCTCGTCAGGGTGCTGCCGACGGGATCGTGCTGCGGCCGTCGGCCGGGCACCTCGCGAACCCGCGCCTGGCCGAGGGCGTCGCACAGGCCGCACGGCGCCTCGAGCACACGCTCGTCACCTGGATCGGGCGGGCGGCGGCGAGCGCCGAGCCGCGGAACGGTCGGGGCGGCGAGGTGCAGCGCCTCCGAGACGCGAGCGCGCGCCTCCGCCATCCGTCGTCGCGCGGCGCGGTGCTCCCGCTCGTCATGGGCTTCGCGAAGGAGACATTCTCGCGCGTCGCCATGTTCATGTTGCGCGACGACGTCGCCGTGGGCATCGCGCAGCTCGGGCTCGCCGGCGGGGGAGGCCCGGACGACGCGGCGCTCCAGCTGGTGCGGATGGCGGCTGCGGATTCGGCGTGGTTGCGCGCCGTGCTCGAGCGACGCACGTCGGTGCGAGCCGCCCCGTCCGATGACGGCGACCGCCGGCTCGCCACGCTCCTCGGCTCACGCGCGCCGAGCGAAGCGTACGTCGCCCCGATCGAGAGCGGAGACCGGGTCGTCGCCGTGCTCTACGGGGACAACCTTCCCGGCGGAGCACCGATCGGCGACACGAGCGCGCTCGAAGTCGTGCTCCACGAGGCGGGCCTGGCCCTCGACCGCGCCGTCCTCGAGCGTGCGCTCGCCGAGGCCGAGACCCGCGGTTCAGGCTCGCAGGGCTGATCACAGCGCTCCACAGCGCGCCTCCGCGCGCTCCACAGCGCGCCTCCGCGCGCTCCACAGCGCGCCTCCGCGCGGGCTCCCCGCCTTACGCGCCTTAGGGGGGGAAGTGCCCCGTCCGACTCAAGAACCGGGCTCTCGCAACCGATAAACCCCCCGCTCGCTCCCGTCTATCGGAGCGGCGCGGGAGGGTCCGTGCAACGCATCCTCGTGGTGGAGGACTCGGCGACCATGCGGTCGCTGCTGGCGTCCACGCTGTCCGATCTTGGGACGGCGGTGGAAGTGACCGAGGCCGCGAGCGGCTTCGAGGCGCTGCGCCTCCTGCCGCGTGATGCCTTCGATCTCATCCTCACGGACATCAACATGCCCGACATCAACGGGCTCGAGCTGCTGTCGTTCGTGAAGGGCAACGCCGCGTACCGCGACATCCCGCTCATCATCGTGTCGACGGAAGGCTCGGAGCGCGACCGCGAGAAGGGGCTCGAGCTCGGCGCGGACGCGTACCTGGTGAAGCCTTT
>Ga0315273_10007520_pt1 | contig 13660 bp, 14 predicted proteins | sample YL17G02_0_MG_FD_205753 | JGI IMG/M metagenome (GOLD analysis project Ga0315273, IMG submission 205753) | Sediment microbial communities from Yellowstone Lake, YNP, Wyoming, USA - YL17G02_0 | ecosystem: Environmental > Aquatic > Freshwater > Lake > Sediment | place: USA: Wyoming | collected... | reverse complement strand
AGTAAGGAATGAACGAAAAAATATATTCTCTCAATAAAAAAATAATAAAGCTGGTAACCAACTATAAATAAAATCTATCATCACATTTCTAAAAAATATAAATAAAAATTGTCGTGAAAAATCGTGTCCCTCCTACCACAGATTTTACGATTTTATACGACATTATATTATAATAAATTATCTTTAAATCAATTTAGTATAATATATATTTAATATCCATATCCTGCAACTTGAAGCGCTCCTCCTTTTCTAGGTCTCCCCTTTTTTTTCAACCCCATACCTACAGGCATTCCTGAAGACATCGCTAGCATTTGTGGGGCCATCTGTATTCCTTGTAAAGCCATATCTTCCGCAGTATTAAAGAGAGCTTGCCCTACTGGTTTTAAGGCGCGTCTAATGTCTCTTACAGCTGGTTTATTCATAAAACGACTAAAAGATTTAAGAGAGCCTCCGTGTGGTGCGTATGGCGTATCCATAGTTGAACTTGCTAAGCTAGAATAATAACTTGCTAATTCAGGGTTAACACCTTGTTCTAAAGCATAACCACTAGCATCAGCTATACTTTGGTTAGCCATACTTTTAAGTTCATTTGCTAAAGGTCTAAAGTGTTGTTTATTACCTTTAACAAATTGTCCTACTTTCTTAAATGCTTGCTTAGCTTTTGAGCCAACACCACTACCACGTAGAGGGGCGTGTCGAGCCATTTGAAAAGGATCTAGTGTTAAATTATATCCTGCTCCCTTAATAGAAGCTCGGTTATGCTTTTTAACTTGTTCTGTTGATAATTGAACCACGTGCCCCTTTCCACTTTTAACTCTAACAGGACTTCCGCTTAGTAATTTTGAAATTTGACTTTCGCTTAAATGTGCTATCTCAACTGGCGTATACATTTATATTATAATATAAGAAAAGATTTTATTTTTGCTAAAATAATTAATTTAATTCGCCTAAATAAATTAAAAAAAATCGTGTTCTATTAAAATAATATGTTTTTTCATTTGAGCTCTAGTAATTACTCCAAAATTAACTAATTTATTTAATAATGAATTTAATTCTGCTAGATATTCGCGATTATTATTACCTGCGGCAATTTCGCCTTCAACTAATTCAATTCTTTTTTTTATTTCATCGATAGATGTTTCTATAGTTGTTTCGTTAGTATGCTTTAATCCACTAATATACATTAAACGATTATATAGTTCGTGTTCTCCTGAGGGTAATATATTAATATCGTGTTTTTTTATTTTTTCACCGTTAAATAATTTCATTATAATATTTACAAAAGGTTCGCTGACTTTTACAGATATAAAGCCTTCTATATTATGATTTTTACTATCCTTAATTGATAACGTTGATTTATAATATAATTTATTTAATAAAATAAGTACATTTCCTAAAGGCACTAACTTTGGAATATCATCATCATTATTAACACCCCAGCCTACTAAATTATTTTTAACAGCTTCATTTTTAATAGGAACTTTGCGACTATTTGTTTCTAGTGTGTATCTATCTGCTAGATAATCCCATATCATCACAGTAGTATTAGGCTTTATTTCTTTAATATTAAATAATTCTCTTAATATATCTCTTGTGGATGATCCTAATATAATTTCTAATGTTTTAAAATCAATTAATTTTAATCTTTCACGTTCTTTTTGATTAACGTTTGTTGAATGTGGTTCTAATAAAACATTAAAACTTCCTAAATCATCTGTGAATGAAATTAAAACAACTTTTTTTCTTTTAGATGATGAACTTATATCTCCTAACTTTATATAAATAGTATTATTAGTGATATTTGATGTAACTTTAATAATATTACCTTGCTGGATAATATCATAATCCGCTAATGTTTCTATTTTATTTCCTGAGAAACTTGTTAATTCCTCACCCGTAATTTCCTCTGTTCCACCTTCAGGTCTTTTTACCTCTATTTCTTTCTCATTTAATATTTTATCAATTGTTTCTATATAATCAACAGACGATATTGATTTATTATTATATCCATAAGTCCTTAAAAGTTTAAATTTAATATCACCCCAATATTTATTTACTAAAAAACGTTCTTCAGGTTTTAAACTAACAACAACCCCTTCTGCTAGTGATAAATTAGTAGTAACATCTTTCATATTTTTCTTTAATTTTTCAATACTATCAATAGAAGCGTTAAAATACATATTTTCATTATAAGGTTGTGATGCGGTTTCATCTAGCCTTTGTAAATATTCTTCTTCGCTTTCTCCTTGTGCTTGTTCCATTTTAAAAGCTCCACTATTTAATGTATTTAAAACGTCTTGATGCTTTCTAATACGCTCTCGATTTATTTTAGCTACTCTTTGTTTTTCGGCGGTTGCATCATCTTCTTTTAATAGTTCTGTCTCATTTTCAGCCCTTAATATATCTAATTGATTAACTATAATATCATTAAATTCTTTTGGCGTAACTTTTCCTGTAATTATATTTGGTATATCAACCTCAATAATGTCATTATCATATTCATATATTTCATTTTTTAAATTTTTTCTTTCAATATTAATAGCTTGTATATCTTTTAATATTTTTTCAATAATTTTTTTTGTAGCTGGTTTAGACCTTTCTTTATTTGAAAAACTATTAATTCTTTCTTCTAAAATATTTTTCTTATCAATTAATAATGCTAAATTGTCCTTCTTAGTAAGATATTCGCTATAATTTTCCTCTTTGTATTTATTAAAATCATCATAATCTATAATGATTGTATTTAGCTGTTTAATTATTAAATTATTATCTTCAATTTTTCTAGGATCATAACCTACTAATAAAGGATCAATTGTTTCTAGATCAGGTAGATCTGTAGGTCTTTGATATTTTTTTAAAACAACCTCTCCTGAAGCAGGGTCTATCGTTTCTATTGGTTGATTATATAATCTGCCGTATGTATCTAGCATTTCTTTAGAAAATTTATTATTTGTAACTAAATCCTTTGTTCTTATTGGTCTAGCTCTTATACCAATCTCCTCTAGTTTAACTTTATAGTTCATATCGCCCAACTGATCTAAAGTATTTTCTTCGTAATCTGTCATATATATATAACAAAATATAAAAAATCTTAACAATTGTTATATTTAAAAATTACGCCTAAACACAATTAAAATATTTAGGTAAAACATTTAGCAATTTTCTATTATTTTTTTTCTTTGGATATATTATAAAAATGTCAACTGATAAATACGTTTTTGATAAGTCTAGCCACGAGCAACATATGTCTAATACTCCATATGAGAGTAAAATATGGAATTATATTAATGATTTAAATGCGGGTCAATACCAAAATAACGCCCTTTCTCTTTGCCAAATTGATTTAGGAAGTATTTATAACTCTAAATATTTTAATCAGGCTGAAGACGCTTTTTTAGCCGTTCCAATTACCTTCGTATATGCTCTCAGTAATACAGTAACTTTAGTTGCTCCTAGTGCTGCTGGAACTGGCTGCCCTAGTGCTGTTTTAGCCCTAAAAGCTGGTTACTACCAATTAATAGATAAAGTTGAGCTTGAATTAGATGGAAAAGTTATAGAACAAATGAACCCATTTGGTAATGTCATAACACATTTTAAAATGCTCTCACAAATGTCGGTTAGTGATTTACAGCAAATCGGTTCTCTTATTGGTCTTCCTGCTGTTGATAGTTCTAATTCTATGAAATATACTGCTACAACTGGAATACAGAATAACTTTGTGTTTGGTAACTCTCTACAGGCTAATGCTAGTGCTGTTTTGAATGCTGGTTGTGCTAATGACCGAATTACAAAGGCAGTTCAACGTGTAGGGTTTAATGCTGCTACTGGTAACGCTAATAACTTTGATTTACTTACTTCACAAACTCAACAGGATACAGAAGGTCGTGCCTCTTTTAGAATTTTGAATACTAACTATGGTGTATATTACGATACCGCCATTATTCGTTTGAGAGATCTGTTAGATAGTTTTAATAATTTACCACTTACTCGTAAATTACAAGGTGCTTTAAGAGTTTATTTTAATACTGGATCGTGTGCCGTTAAACAAGCATCAGCTAATACTGTTGGTGCTATTACTACAGCCTTTACTCAAGCTCAATCTACCTTTAGCACAACCTGCCCTTTCACCATCAACCAATCTAGTAATGTTGTTGGTGCTGGTGCTTTTACTGATATTAATGCTGGTTTGTTTATAGCAAGAGCACCAACAACTTCTTTAGCAAATGGTATTAACTTAGGTAATAGTGGTGCGGTTCATCCAACTCTTAATGGTGTTAGATTGTATTATTCTCAAGTTGAACTGAAACCTCAGCGTGCTTTGGAATATGTGTCTGCTAATCGTTCTAAGAAAGTAACCTATAATACTTATTTGACTACAATTATAAATACTGTATCAGCTTCCACTTCTTATAGTGCGATAGTTCAATCGGGTATTACTAATATTAAAGGTGTAGTTGTTGTTCCTTTTATCGCATCAACAGCTCTAGGTTACAATCAATACGTTAGTCCAGTTGATACGTGCCCGGGTACTTTTGCTCCGCTTTCTTTAAATCAGCTAAATTTACAAATTGGTGGAACTAATGTTCTAAATATCCCGCTTTATTACAGTTTTGAGAGTTTTACAGAGCAAATTTCGAATTGGGAAAACATAGTTACCGACTTTGCTATGCCTGTTGGATTAATGAGTGCTGATTGGTGGCAGAATAACAGAGTTTATTACATAGATGCTTCTAGATACGGATTAGCCGACCAAAATACACCTCGTAATATGGTTATTCAATTTACAAATAATAATTTGGTAGCAATTGACGTAATGGTTTTTACAATTCGGGGCGATGAGTTTGTGCTCGATGTCGAGACTGGTTCTATTAAAAAGTAAATATATATTAAGTAAAAGTTTTAATATAGAAATAGAAAATAATATTATACATAAATAGAAATGTTATATATAATATATAAGTTATTGATAGACGACTATGTTTATATTGGTTCAACAAAAAATTTCAACAAACGTAAAAGCTGTCATAAATGTAGATGTTTAAATATAAAATATAAACAAAATAAGTTATATGAAACAATAAATAATTTAGGTGGTTGGTCTAAATGTGTGATGCAACCAATTGAGAAATATGAATGTGAAACACAATTGGATGCTAGAATAAGAGAGGAGTATTACCGTAACGAATATGAAGCAAAATTAAATACAAATAGAGCATATTTAAGTAAGGAACAAAGAAATATATTAAACAGAGAACATTACCAAAAACACCCTGAAACAAAATACGCTAAAATAATATGTGATAAATGTAATGGCTCGTATATGTTAACAAATAAATCTAGACATTTTAAAATGTATTGCTCGCAAATTATATAAAAGTCTTTTCTAATATTTGTTTTAATATGGCTTCATTTTGGAATGTATTTTTTTTAAATAAATTAACAAATGTATTAAATGCTTTTTCTTTATCTTTTTTATTATAAAGAAATTTAATAAAAGCAATAACAAAAAATCCACACGAAGAACTATCTATATTTTGTATTTGGAATATATTATAATCATATTTACCCAAAAGATTTTCTATTTCTTGAGGACAATTAAAACCGTAACTGTCATAATAAAATGATTGGTTTTTATCGTAGTAAAGGCCCGTCCAGTGGCTTCCGTTACCATCACTACTAGCTTGTAAATTAATAATATAAAATCCTCTCTTTAATTCAGGCATTTTATCTTTTTGGTAAATACCATTTATTTTTATTTTATGATGTGCTAAAATATCGTATATCTCGCTATCACTTAAAACGTTCATATATATATATAAACTTTTTAAAAAGTTTAGCAAAACAATTAATTAAATTTTGGTTATACCTTTTAAGACTTATTTTGTCTGTATAAAATTTTTAAAATTATGTCTTAAACGCTTAAATCCAGCTCCTACTGTCGTGTCAATCATTAAAAAGTTTCTAGGTTCTCGTGTAGCATATTCATAAGCCTTTTTAAATATTTCTTTATCAATATTATCTGTATTATGGTTTCTAATAATGTTCGATAAGGTTGCATTATCATTCTGTTTAAAAATAATAAAATATTGACAATTCCTAGTTATACTTTTAGGTATAGATGTATAATTTTGTCCTAAAACCCAACACGAAAACCCCATTTTTCTACCTGCTTTTAAATACTCATTTATTTTACCCATCTCTTTCTTTTTTAGATCAGTAAAATCATCAAATATAATTAATTTTTCGCATTCTTTTTCATCATCATCAAATTCAGTTAAACAGGGTAAATCATTAATATCATTATAAGTCTCCATATCAGGTATTTTATCTTGTAAAAAATTATATAATGGTTCATCGCTAGTAGAACCAGTAAAAAGTATTATTTTACAAAAAGCATCTGCTTTTCTACGTAAAAAATCCACTATTGCGTTTGTTTTTCCTGAACCTGTCTGTCCTATACAGCAAACGTGACTACAGGGGTTAATATAATGTTGTTTATAGTTTTTATCTATTTGTGGTTTGCGTTTAAATTCATAGTCAATATTATCATACCAATTAACTAATTTATCTGTCATTTATATATATACCTTTAGAAAATATACTTTTAAGAAAAAAAGGCTTAACCCAAAATTTAATTAATTGTTTTGCTAAACTTTTTAAAAAGTGGATTACCATAGTAACCTTGAATCAACATATCCTTTTCTACTAATTTCAATATCGTTTTTATGTCGTATATGATAAAGTCGCCTTCTATCATTAGCAGTTCCTTTTGGAATAAGTCCTTTTTTTTCATAGTCTAAATACATATGATAGTCCATATATCTACTATCTCCAACATAAAATAAAAAAAGTCCAGTTTTTTTATCATAAACTTCTAATTTTTTATCTTCCTTTTCTGCTGGGTATATATCTAATCCCATTTGTTTTGCTATTTTATAAGTTGCGTCACTAATATTATACATTTGTTATACATATACCTTTAGAAAAACAATTAAATATATTTTGGGTTAACCCTTTCCTAAAGGCTTATATTTTTGCTATCCCCACAATAAATTTATAGATAGATTATTAGGGCTATATTCGTTTTCTTTCCAATCTCCTTTAATATTAGATGCTCTTAGCCTGTAACTCATTCTGCGTATTTTATCTTTATGATAAGTATAGTCAGCATAGCCCATCGCTCCAAAATGAACCCATATTTGTTTTTCAGGATTCCATATCATATATTTTTTATTTTTTCGTGTTGATACATATATTAAAACATCATCACCGAAAAGATGTTTAGCATTTTTAAATACAATATAAGGATCGCTATAATTGAGTAATTCATTAAATTTTGTCTCGTATTCCATATATATATATAAACTTTTTAAAAAGTTTAGCAAAACAATTAATTTTATTTTTATAGTTGGTAACCAGCTTTATTTTTATAGTTGGTAACCAGCTTTATTTTTCTTCTAAACCGCTTGGTTGGCGTCTTGTTGAAATTTCTAATTCAGCCTCTCTTTCTTCTGCGTGTGTGTCTCTAACAATTTCTAAACATCCTAATTTACACGTTTGACATCTTGATTTAAATATCATACTACTTAATTTTATCATCATTCCGCTAGCAATTGTCACAAACGAAATCCAAAACACGCTATCCAAAGACATTATATATATACTTTTTATTTTATTTTTTCTAAAGGTTTATATATATAATGGAAATATTAGAGATATTTAATGTTATTGTATTTTATACGATTTTTTGTTTATATGTAGTATGTATTTCTCACTTTATTAGCACGGTAAAAAAAATATTATAAAAGGCTTATTAAGCTATTCTTGTGTATGATATTAAACCGCCACCCGTCATAGTTCCAGTGAAATTCATACCGCAATTACCATAAACCGTTGTAGGTACTGTTGAATTAATCGTATATGATGTTGTATAAAATTGAGCTTGTGTTGATGTTAAAGCCCATGAACCATAAGAAGTATTTAATGATATATTATTTGTAAATGCTGTATTACTTACTGAAGCCTCAACTACAAAACGCGTTAAAGTAACTGCCGATGTTGCCGTTATTTGTAATTGTAAATTTATAATATATACACCACCAGCAGGGAGAGAAATAGAACCTAAACTTTTAAAAACACCTGATGATAAAGCTTGACCTGCTGTAAAAGCAACCACTGAATAACCACCTAATTGTGATGTTGATGGGACAGTTGTATAAGTTGATGGAAAATTTATATAACCTCCTAATGTAATTGAACCACCAACACCAATACCACCAGATGGAATATTAATTGCTCCTGATGTTACACCAGATACTGATAATGTATTTACCGCCACATTACCGTTCGGTATTGATAGAGCCGTTCCTGTGCCTGCGATTGAAACTGTTGAGGCTGTGCCTAAAACTGTTATATTTCCGTTGGTTGTAGCTCCTACACTTAAAGTATTTGTAGATGGTTGATAATTAATATGATTTGTACCAACTCCACTATCTACGTATAGTGTTTGTGATGTTGATGTTGTATTTGATGGCACAAATGGAATCGTATAAACTGTTGCATCTGTAACTCCTGTAGTTGATATTGTAAGACCTATTTGAGCTTTTGAGATAATTGAATTAGCATTTGCGGTTGCTGTTAAACTTCCTAAAAATGTTGTGTCGTTTGCTCTTGATGTAACACCTGAACCATTACGAGCTAAATATGCATTATCTGCGAATGATTGTGTTATACCTCCTCCTTCGGTTGTTCCTGTATTAAAAAATCCATCGTTAAATTGAATTCCTGTGAAATAGTAAAGTGGTGGTTGTGATGTCGCCATTTATATATATATATACTATTATAAAAACATTTAGAATACTTTTAAATTTATTTTTTTTTCTAAATTATATATATATGTCAAAAAGTAAATATTTCTCTTTAATCGTAAATAGCTCAAATGTAGCAAATCTTAATAATGGAAATAATACATATCAATATAATTTCATAGGTGGTTCTATGACTATTCCTGAAAATAGTGAGATTAGTATATCATCGGCTACAATTCCTTATTCGTGGCGAAATATTACGGTGTCAAATAATAATAATACTTATAGATTTTACTGGCCCTTAACTGTTTCAACTTATACAACGTATACGGTAACTATGCCTGATGGGTTTTATTCTCTTAGTGATATTAATACATTTTTGCAAAATTTTTGTATAACTAATGGATTGTATTTAATTAATTCGGTAGGACAATATGTTTATTATTTTTCATTTAATTTAAATATTAATTATTATTCAGTTCAACTTATATCAACTCTAGTTCCAACTGCTCTACCTGTTGGCTTTACAGCACCTAGTAATTGGGCTGGCTATCCGACGACTTCTATGGCCCCGGGTATTGGCGTCATAAATGCTTTTTCAGGTATTATTGGTTTTAATATTGGAAATTATCCTGCTACATTTATTCAGGCAACAGCATATTCAGCTTTAAGTAATACTCTAGTAAATGCAACCCCTGTAAATAGTATAACGATTAGATGCTCTTTGTGTAGTAATAATGTAGCTGTTCCTAGTGATATTTTGGATAGCATACCAATAAACGCTTCATATGGATCTAATATTGTTTATAATCCTAGTTATGAAAAAAGTGTTACATTAAGAAGCGGAACATATAGTAATTTCCAATTGTTTATTTGCGACCAAAATAATAATTTTATAACTGCTTTAGATAGCAATATTTTAATCACTTTAAGAATAAATATTAAAGTTCCATTAACAAAAGTATAATAATATTTAGCAATATTTTTTTCTGTATTATATATATAAATGAGACATTTTAATTTATTTACAGGAGGTATTAGAGGCTCAGGAGTTTTAATCCATAAAGGAGAACTTTTACAACCGAGATTAAAGGCTGATAAAGGTATGGATTTAGCGAGTATTAAATCTAAAGATGAAATGGACTATAACCCTAAATTGGGTAAAATGGGTTGTAGTGTTAAAAAAGCTATAAAACCATTAAAATATAAATTTTAATATATTATAATAAATCAATATAGAAATAATATTTGTTATAATATATAGATGCCTGCTGAATATTCTAAAAATAAAGTATTTATTATGAACTGGAGAGGAAGAAACAGAGAAAATTACAACGCATATATGAACTCATATTATACTGAAAATAGCGATAAAATAAATACTATGAGAAGACATAGAAGATTTGTTGCTAATGAATTTAAGGCGTTTTTAAATATTTTACTTTAAGTATTAAGGAAAACAATATAAAGCCGAAAAACTATATATTAAGCAATTAATATATAATTTAATATTAAGGAATTTAATATATATTAATAAAAAAATGATTTAGAAACAAATTATTATCTTAGAGTATAATATACTATGTTTAGACAAATATTAACCAACAAGCTTTCCAATACACAAAAGAAAACTTTACGTGACTTTTATAACGCCAATACAGGCAATAACCATCCAACTATTAGTAAAATTTCTAGACAGATGAAATTAAATAATGGGAATGAGGCATATGAATATTTAAGAGAATTATATAATGAAGATATTGAGGAAAAACAAACTAAAAATAAAAAAGAAAAACAAAAGCAAAAAAGGGCTGCATCACAAGCTATTAAAATTACTGATATAAATAATTTTTTTAATGATGCTATACTTAACACGCCTTTTATTGATACAACTATGAGTAACCAAGTGTCTATAAAGTTCTCTCTTAGTGATTATTCAATTAAAACTCAATACGAAAATTTTATTGATGTTGCTATGGATGAAACTATTGAAAAATATAAAATTAAATCTATTATTAAAGAAAATGTAATGCTATATTATTTTAAAAGTAACCCTATTATTTTTCAACAAAACCCCGAATTAGCTAAATTAATAATTAACCGTATTTATGATTTGTTAATGGAACATTCAGGAGGTTATAATCGCATTTATGTTACAAATAACGAAACTGGGGCTGTAAAATCATCTAAACTAAAAGGTAATTTTTCTTATGAAGATTATGAAGATGTAATGTTACTTATCATTCAATCAGCGGGTATTGGTGTATTAGGTAAATTAACATTTACAATTCAACAACGTAATTTACCTAGTGGTGGTAATTGTGTTGAAGTTCCCCAATTCCTTAAAGAAAAACGGGGTATTTCAATTATTATTAATGATGATGATTTATGCGGACAGAGATGTTTAGTTTTAGCTGATTGTAAGACTAATGATGATTTAAGACAGATTAAAACAGAAAAAGCTAAAGAAAGATTTAATAAAAAATTAAAAAATATTTGTAATGATCTAGAAATAAATGGTAGAATGACCTTTATTGATTTTGATAAATACGCAGATAATAGAAAAAAGCAAGTAATTATTTTATCAGGATTATTTGTTGTTATGTATGAAACGCCAACAGAATATACAGACCAAATATATATTTATTATGATACAGCAATAAACCATTATCATTTTATTCACGATATTAACTCAGCTTCTAATGATAGCAAACGTAATAATAAATGGTGTCAATATTGTAAAAAATCTATTAGAAGAGATGATTTTAATAAACATAAATGTAAAGAAACCATTTGTGGCTGCTGCTCACAAAACTTTAAAACTATGTGTGAAAAAAATAATCATTTTAAAGATGCTAGTAAAAATAAAACGTGGGTTAAATGTGATAAATGTTTTTTATGGTGTCCTGATGATGTATGTTTAGGTTTTCATATTAAAAAATGTAAGGGTGATGTTAAAAAATGTAGTGATTGTAAAAATTGGGTTAAAACAGATCATTATGATAGCCACGTATGCGGTGAAAAATTCTGCCGTAACTGTGAAAATTACTATTGTGGAAACCATAGATGTTTTATTACACCATTAAAAGATTATGTTACTCAAGATGACGAAAAAATTTATCCTTTATGGCAACAAACTATTTATGCGTATGATTTTGAAAGTATGTTTGACAATGAAAATAAACATATTGTAAATTTATGTATTTGTAAAGAATTATTTGGTGATAATAAACATACATTTAACGATATAGAAGAATTTGTTAAATTTGCTGTCTCGTGTAAAAATACAACATTTATAGCTCATAATGGTAAAGCTTACGATAACTGGTTGGTTCATAAATATATTATAAAGCATACAGCTCATAGACCTAGTAAATTAATTTTAGCAGGAAATAAAATTATGTATATGAAAGTTAAAAGTGTGCGTTTTATTGATAGTTTAAACCATATAGCTCAAGGTTTAGCATCATTTCCTGAGACATTTGGTATAACAGAAATGAAAAAAGGTTTTTTTCCGTATTTATTTAATATTGCTGAAAACCAAAACTATATAGGCTCTATTCCTGAAGCTAAATTTTTTAATCCTAAAAGTATGAGTTGCGAAAAATATAAAGAGTTTAATGAATGGTATAAAACACAAAAAAATATTATTTATGATTTTAAGAAAGAATTATTTGAATATTGTGAAAGTGATGTTGATATTCTTAAAAGAAGTTTAGAAATATATATTACTGATGCTATTAAAACGAATGGTATTAATCCTTTATGCTGCTCTACAATCGCATCTTATTGCTTACGTGTTTATAGAACAAATTATCTTCAAGAAAATAAAATTGCTGTTTTAACAAAAGAAGAATATAATTTTTGTAAGCGTGGTTTTTTCGGTGGAAGAACAGAAGTTTTTAAAATGTTTCAATCGTGGAGTGATGAGGAAGTTAAAAATGGAAAATACGGTAAATATGTTGATATACAAAGTTTATATCCATCAGTTCAATTTTTCGATGATTTACCCTTTGGAATTCCTATTTGGGATAATAACCCTAATTACGTTAATTCTATAGATTATATTAATTCTCATTATGGTTATATTGAATGTGATGTTGAATGTCCACAAGAATTACATATACCACTTTTACCTGAAAAAAAGAATAATAAACTAATGTTTGATTTAGTTGATAAATCACAAAAAGTATATTCTTCTATTGAATTAAAACGTGCTATTGAAGTTGGTTATAAAATCACTAAAATATATAAATCTTTGTCATTTGAAAAAACAGATGATTTATTTAAGGGTTACGTCCAAAACTTCTTAAAAATAAAAACTGAAAGTGCTGGTTATGATGGTGATGATATTGATGATTATATAAAAAACTACTATAATAATTGTGGTGTAATGTTAGAAAAAAATAAAATAAAAAAGAATAATGGTATGAAGTTATTAGCTAAAATTTGTTTAAATAGTTTATGGGGAAAATTCGGACAAAACGACGAATTACCTACAACAGTATATATTAAAAATGATGCGTGGTTTAAACTATTAAAAAGACATATAGATAATAAAGTTGAACTTAAAAATGAGGTTCTTATCGATGATGAAACATTATACGTTTCTTATATTGAAAAAGAAGAACATTTAACTAGTTTAATGACAACAAATTTAGGTTTAGCAGGCTTCGTTACTGCTAATGCTCGGTTACGATTATATAAAGAACTTTATAAATTAAATGATCGAGTTATATATTGCGACACAGACAGTATTATATACGAATATGATAAGACAAAATATAATGTTGTTGAAGGTGAATGTTTAGGTGAGTGGGAATTAGAAGAAAATGGTAATTTAAAAGAAGTAT
>Ga0315273_10007519_pt1 | contig 13661 bp, 16 predicted proteins | sample YL17G02_0_MG_FD_205753 | JGI IMG/M metagenome (GOLD analysis project Ga0315273, IMG submission 205753) | Sediment microbial communities from Yellowstone Lake, YNP, Wyoming, USA - YL17G02_0 | ecosystem: Environmental > Aquatic > Freshwater > Lake > Sediment | place: USA: Wyoming | collected... | reverse complement strand
GGGCGCACTGGGGTGGGTCGCGTTCATCTCGATCGGGTGCATCTACTACCTGATCCCGCGGATGTTCGGCAAGGTGGAGATGTGGTCGGTACGGCTCATCACCGTCCATTTCTGGATCGCGACGATCGGCGTCGTCCTCTACATCGCGGCGATGTGGATCGCCGGCGTCATGCAGGGCCTCATGTGGCGCTCGGTCAATGCCGACGGCACGCTGACCTACGCGTTCGTCGAGAGCGTGAAGTCGACGTACCCGTTCTACGCGATCCGGCTGGTTGGCGGCGTGCTCTTCCTCGGAGGCATGCTGATCATGGCGTACAACATGATTCGCACGATCGCGGGCAGCAAGGGCGTCGAAGCGCCGATTCCCGTTGCCGATGGTGCGGGCATGGCGGCGCACGCCTGACGCGGCGATTCGGAACCAGGACCAGGGAGCCGACCATGAAGATCGACCAGGCGTTCATCGAGCAGCACATCGGTTGGATGATCGTTCTGATCATTCTCACGGTGAGCGTGGGCGGGCTCGTCGAGATCGTGCCGCTGTATTTCCAGAAATCGATGACCGAGCCCGTGGCGGGCGTCAAGCCTTACACGCCGCTGCAGCTGACGGGCCGCGACGTCTATATCCGCGAGGGCTGCTACAACTGTCACTCGCAGATGATCCGGCCGTTCCGCGCGGAGACCGAGCGTTACGGACATTACTCGGTCGCCGGCGAGTTCGTTTACGACCACCCGTTCCAGTGGGGCAGCAAGCGCACCGGCCCGGACCTGGCGCGCGTCGGCGCCCGTTACTCCGACGACTGGCACCGTGTGCACCTCGCGAATCCGCGCGATCTCGTGCCGGAGTCGAACATGCCGGGATACCCCTGGCTGGCCAAGGCGCTCGCGAACGCCGCCGACATCGAGGCGAAGATGCGTGCGCTGCGGCGGGTCGGCGTTCCCTATTCGGACGCCGAGATCGCCAAGGCACCTGCCGAGCTGAAGGACCGGACCGAGGAGGACGCGCTTGTCGCGTACCTGCAGATGCTCGGCCTGGCGATGAAGAATGCGAGGTGAACGGTGAACATCTACAACGTCACGAGCATCGTCACCACCGTGCTGACGATTGTCGTGTTCATCGGCATCGTCGCGTGGGCGTACGGCGGTGGCCGGAAACGGGCATTCGACGAGGCAGCCAACGCGCCTTTCGCGCTGCCTGACGAGGCGAACGATATTTCCGGCGACGCCATCGAGCGTGCGGAACGGCGGTTATGAGCGATTTCACATCGGGCTTCTGGAACTGGTGGGTCATCGTCGGCACGATCGGCTCGATTGCCTATTGCGCGTGGCTCCTCCTGGTGACGGGCCGAACGACGGTCAAGTCCGGAAAGGCGCCGCCGAAGGCGGGCGGGCAGGCCGAGTTGACGGGGCACACCTGGGACGGCGACCTGGCCGAGTACAACAATCCGCTGCCGCGATGGTGGATGTGGCTGTTCTGGATCACCATCGTGTTCTCGGTCGTCTATCTCGCTCTCTACCCCGGCCTCGGCAGGAATCCAGGGGTTCTCGGCTGGACGTCGGCCGACGCGCACGCGAAGGAAAGCGCCGCCGCCGACGCGAAGGTCAAGCCGTTGTACGAAAAGTACCTTGCGATGGATCTGAAGCAGGTGGCGGCGGACCCGCAGGCGCGGGCGATGGGCGAGCGGCTCTTTCTCAACGAATGCGCGCAATGCCATGGCTCGGACGCAGGTGGCAGCCGCGGATTTCCCAATCTGCGCGACAGCGACTGGCTCTACGGCGGCGCGCCGGAGACGATTCGCGAATCGATCATGAATGGCCGAATGGGCGTCATGCCGGCGCTGGGGGGGGTGCTCGGCACTGACGGCACCAAGAACGTCGTCGCTTATGTCCGCTCGCTGTCCGGCCTCCCCAACGACGGCTTGCGCGCGCAGATCGGCAAGCCGCTGTTCGAACAGAACTGTGCCGCGTGCCACGGCATGGACGGCAAGGGCAATCAGGCGGTTGGCGCGCCGAACCTGACCGACGCGATCTGGCTGTACGGCAGTTCCGAGGCAACCCTGACCGAGGGCATCAACAAGGGCCGCCATATCGACGATTCCAGCGGTCATTTGCCGATGCCCGCGCACAAGGACACGCTGGGCGCAGGCAAGGTGCAGATCCTCGCTGCGTACGTCTGGGGCCTGTCCAGCCGACCGGCCGGCAACTAGTATCGCGACCCATAAGTTTGCGTAAATGCCGAGAACCGAGTCCGCTCGTGGGCGCGGGCTCATGGGCGCGGGCTCGTGGGCGCCGGCTCGTGGGCGCCGGCTCGTCGGCGCGGGCTCGTGGGTGCGGGCTTGCCCGCGCTCGGGAGATTCATTGCCACACCGAGCGAGGCGCGGCCAAGGCCGCGCCTGCGAACGGGCTCGACATGGCGGAAACCGAGATCGGCATCCTTGACCGCCAGCGCCTGCCCAACCGCATGCCGCGCGCCGCTACATCGCTTGGGCCTCCGCAGTGACTACCACCGACAATGCCGTTCCGATCCTGCCGCAATCGATTTCCGATGCGGAGGTCGGGCTCTTCGAGATCCGGAAGAAGATCTACCCGCGCGCGGTGACCGGGTGGTTCGCGAACGCCTCGTGGACCATGGTGTTCGTCACCCAGATCGTCTACTACGGCCTGCCGTGGCTCGCCTGGAACGACCGCCAGGCGGTGCTGTTCGACATCGCCGCGCGCAGGTTCTACATCTTCGGTGCGGTGTTCTGGCCGCAGGACGTCATCTACCTCGCTGTCTTGCTGATCATCGCCGCGCTGTCGCTCTTCCTGTTCACGGCGATGGCCGGCCGGTTGTGGTGCGGTTTTGCATGTCCGCAAACCGTGTACACGCAGATCTTCCTGTGGGTCGAGCGCAAGATCGAGGGCGACCGGACCGCGCGGATTCGCCTGGATCGCGAGCCAGTTTCGGTGCGCAAGATCGGCAAGAAAGCGGCGAAGCACGCGATCTGGCTCGCGATCTCGCTATGGACCGGCGTCACGTTCGTGGGCTACTTCACGCCGTTCCGGCCGCTGCAGGCGGCGATCCCGGGTAACCTCGGCGGCTGGGAGAGCTTCTGGGTCCTGTTCTACGGCCTCGCGACGTACGGCAACGCGGGGTACCTGCGCGAGCAGGTCTGCAAGTACATGTGTCCTTACGCGCGCTTCCAGTCGGTGATGTTCGACAAGGACACGCTCGTCATCACCTACGACACGGCCCGCGGAGAACCGCGCGGCCCGCGCAGTCGCAAGGTCGACCCCAAGGCGGCAGGCCTCGGTTACTGCGTCGACTGCCTGATCTGCGTGCAGGTCTGCCCGACCGGCATCGACATCCGCAAGGGTCTGCAGTACGAATGCATCGGTTGCGCCGCGTGCATCGACGGCTGCGACCAGGTGATGGACAAGAGGGGCTATCCGCGCGGGCTGATCCGTTACGCGACCGAGAATGCGCTGACGAGCGGATACGACGGCGCGACGATTTGGCAGCGCGTTTTCCGCGCCCGGACGCTCGTCTACCTGGCGCTCCTCGCGACGATCGCCACGGCGGCGGGCGTGTCGCTCTACCTGCGCGAATCGCTGAAGGTCGACGTGATCCGCGACCGCGGCGCGCTCGCGCGTGAAACGGAGCCGGGGATCATAGAGAACGTGTACCGTTTGCAGATCATGAACACGGGCGAGGTGCCGCAGCGGTTTTCGATCGCCGCCGACGGGGTGCCGGGAATCGCGGTCGTCGGCGTCCTGCAACCGGTTACGGTCGCCGGCGCATCGTCGCGCCTGGTCCCGGTTCGACTGCAGGCGCCGGCGGAGGCGGGCAAGCCCGGTGCGAACCGGATCGAATTCGTCGTGGAGGCTCTCGGCGACGCAAAGCTCTCGCGGCGCGAGAAATCCACGTTTCTGTTTCCACGCTGATGACACCGGAAATCGCCCATATCGCCATGGCCGTCCCGGATCCCGCAGAACCCTGGTACCGCGACCGGTGGCCGTGGTTGTTGATGGCCGGTCCCGCGATCGTTGTGGTCGCCGGGTTCGCTACCGCATGGCTCGCCTGGTCGACCGACGATGGCGTTGTCGCTGACGACTACTACAAGCGCGGCCTCGTCATCAACAGGCAATTGGAGCGCTCCGGCCGCGGAGAAGCGTTGGGGCTCGGTGCGGTGCTCGACGTCGGACCGGACGGCGTGGTGGCTTTGGCGCTGTCCGGAAGCGCGGCGGACGCGGCGACGCCGGCGACCGTACGGGTAAGACTCACCAACGCAACGCGCGCGGGACTGGACCGGACAGCGACGCTTGCGCGCGGCGCCGAAGGCTCGTACACAGGCCACATGGATCCGCCGCCGCCGGGGCGCTGGCTCGTATCGGTCGAGACCGACGTGTGGCGGTTGCCCACGGTGGAGATTGGCGGCGCAGTGCGGGCGGTGCGTCTGGGCACGGCACGAGCCGTGGATTGAAGACGGATGGCGCCTAGTACCGCGACCCATAAGTTTTGCCATGTTCGAACCGACCCGCATCGCCGATCGCTTTGTCGCTTATCCTCGCCATAGCACGAGCTATGCCTGCGGTTCGCTTCGCGCGCTCGGCGCGCGGGCTCGGTTCTCGGCATGTACGCAAACTTATGGGTCGCGGTACTAAGTCGCGCCTGCACTCACGCCGGAACGTGACCGCAGATCGGGGAGGCAGCGATGCAAATGAGCGACATCTTTGCGCGGCGGTTGATGTGGGTGATCTGGCCCGCTTTCCTGGTGGCCGGTGCTGCGGAAGTCATATTCTTCACCGTGTTCGACCCGTTCGAGCTGCATTTCTTCGGAGTGACGCTCGACATGTCGCGCGAGGCGATCTACACGATGGGGTTCTTCTGGTTCTGGGGGCTCGGCGTCGCGTCATCGGCAATGACGGTGTATCTCGAGCACTCGCCGGACAAGCTCTGAGCCGTCACGCGGCAGGAATGGCGGCTCCGATCCCCGATGTGCGCCCCGAGCTGCGCGGCCGGCGGCTCAGCGCTTTGGTGCGCGCGACTCGCGCACCGAAAAAGGTGTCAGCCGCGTTGGCCGACGATCCGCTTCAACGCGCCCGAGTCGAGCAGCTTCACCGCGCGGCCCTGCACCTGGATCAGCCCTTCTTCCTGGAACCGCGAGAAAAGCCGGCTTACGGTCTCGAGCTTGAGGCCGAGATGGCTGCCGATCTCCTCGCGCGTCATGCGCAGCACGTATTCGGTGGACGAATAGCCGCGACGGCGGTAGCGGTCGGCCAGGTTCAACAGGAACACGGCGAGGCGCTCCTCCGCGCGCATGCTGCCGAGCAGAAGCATCACGCCCTGGTCCCGCGTGATCTCCCTGGACATGACCTGGTGGAGGTTGCGCTGCAGCGCGGGCAGGGTCCGCGCGAGATCCTCGATTTTGACGAAGGGCAGAACACAGACTTCGGTATCCTCGAGTGCGATCGCCTCGCAGCCGTGGCGGTCGGTGCCGATGCCGTCGAGCCCGATGATGTCGCCCAGCATGTGGTAGCCCGCCACCTGCTCGCGGCCATCCTCGGCGAGCACGGTTGTCTTGATCGACCCGATCCGGATCGCGTACAGCGCGTGAAAGGGCTCTCCGGCGCGATACAGCGTTTCGTTTTTCTTGAGCTTGGTCCGGTTCGCGACCAACGCGTCAACCTGTTTCATCTCGTCGACGGTGAGACCGAGCGGCAGACACAGTTCGCGCATGCTGCAAGTGAGGCAATGGGTCTTGAGATCGCGGATCGAGATGACCGGCGCAGGCGACGCAGTGCCGGCGGGGCGTACGGACGGCGGGCCGGCGGGCGCCAGCACTATGGGCACGGGTTTCGCGATGGGTGCCATGGCGGTCGGCCGATCCGGAGGAAAATGTCATTGATCCGAAACTTAGCGTTCCAGTCTAATGGGATTTCCGGTGAAAGAACAGGAGCATAGTTGTTGATACCCCACCTTCCGTCCGGCAAACCGTGGCAGCTGCGTCGCATTCGGTCCCGCGGACGCCCTTATTGCGGAGTCAAGCGGCCATGGCCCTGACGGCATTGATCGGCGCCTGGCTCGCCGGGGTGCTCGGCGGAGCGCATTGCGTCGCGATGTGCGGCGGCTTCGTGGCGGTGATGGCGGGAGGCGGCGGGACGCTGGTCGAGGCGCGGGCCGCTCCCCTGCTTCCGGCACGCGCCCTTCTATGGCGGCAGCTCGCCTACAACGCGGGCCGGGTCACGACTTATGCGCTTCTGGGCGCTGCCGCAGGCGGCGCCGGTGGCGCTTTGCTGTCGGCCGCGGACGGGGCGCCGCTGCTGCGCATTCTCTACCTGGTCGCCAACGTGTTTCTGCTTGCACTGGCGATAGCGATCGCGTGGAAGAGCAACGGGTTCGCGTGGATGCAGCGCGCCGGCAACGCGTTGTTCGGCAAGGTCCTTCCGGCCGTGCGTCCGCTCTTCCTGGCCAGGTCCGTGGCCGCGCGCTACGCGGTGGGCATGGTCTGGGGCCTCGTTCCCTGCGCGCTCATTTACAGCGTGCTTCCGATCGCGCTGTTTGCCGGTGGAGCCTATCAAGGTGCCCTGGTCATGCTCGCATTTGGCATCGGCACACTGCCCAATCTGCTCGCGGCCGGCTGGGTCGTGTCGCGGGCGCGCGGATGGCTCGACACGCGGATTGTCCGCTACGCTGCCGCGGCGCTCCTCGCGAGCTTTGCCGCCGTCGGCATCTGGCGCGCGCTCTTCGGCGCCGCGTCGCTCGCGCAGGGGCCGTTCTGCCTGTGATCCCTGATCCCCGCACGTTTGCCGACGAGGCGTCCGCGCCGGCGTCGGCACGCGCGCTCTACGCGCTGGCGGAGGCGAGTCTCCAGGCTGCGACCGCGCAACGCTCCGACGCGCTCGATCGCGAGTTGCGCGCCGCGCTGGCCGCACGACTGGAGGACGACGGTACGGTCCTTGCCGCGGCCGTTTCCGGCGCGCCGTCGGTTGCCGTGGCACGGCATCTTTGGCGCGCGCTCGACGTCGTATGGCGCGACGGGGCGGCGTCGGGCGGCACGGGTCTCGCGGTCACCGTGTTCGCGCTGCCGTTGGTGATCGTCACGGGGCTCGAGACCGTCGGCGACGAAGGTGCGCTCCCCGGAATCCTCGAGCATCCGGCGAAGCTTGCGGCGATCCTCGGCGAGTTCGGTGCGCTCAAAGGCAACCGGACCATCGCGCTCGCGGACGTGCTCGTGGCCGCCGACGCGATCGACATCGCGCGGCTGCCGGAGATCCATGCGTGGCGGCGTTTGCCCGACGCCCTCGCGCCCCGGACGGCGCTGTCTCCACGCACGCTCGTGCCGGCGCCGCTCGCGTTTCATGCGGCGCGCGAGGCGGTGCACCTGCGTTTTCTCGTCGGCACTGCGATCGCGAAACCGGGCATCGACCTCCTTGCCGATGTCGATGTCGGCAAATGGGGTGTCCCGTTCACGCAGGAACTGATGAGGCAGGTCGGGCGTGGCCCGGTGTCGGTGCTCGCGCTGCCGCGGGCACCGCGCCGATTGCTCCCGGCGGTCTCGGACGGGCGGGCCGCACAACGAGAAGTGTCGGCGCAGATTTTCGCCAGCAACGCGATACGCAAACTCCGCGGTACCGTTGGCGAGCCGACGGCGGTCATCAGCGCCCATCGCGCATCCGATGCGCCGGGCGGCGGCGAGCTGCGGCTTTCGCTGTCCTCGCCATTCGAACCGCGCGCCGCCGAAGGCTTCCGCTGTCCTCTCTATGCGCTCGACCGCGTCGGCGATGTGGTATCGATGCTCGTCGACCTGCTGCGGGATTGCCGCGTGACGGACATCCGTGCATTGGCAGGCGTGCATGCCGACAGGGCCGCGGAGACGGGGTTGCCGCTGTTGTTCAAGCCCGATACGATGCCGGATTCTGCCCGGGTTACGCTGCACTGATGCGAAAGCTCACCGCGAGCCTCCACCCTGACGAATGCGAGCGGATCACGCTCGCCGAAGCGGTGGCGATGGTGCCTGCGCCCGATGGCAAACGCTCGGCGGCGGTCTTCGAACACGGGACGCTTCAGGTCAAGCTCTACGCACCGCGTGGCGCGGACCCGCAGCAGCCGCACACGCGGGACGAGGCGTATGTCGTCGTGCGCGGCGCCGGTTGGTTCGTCAACGGCGGGCATCGCCACCCGTTTGCGCCGCACGACGTGCTGTTCGTCAAAGCGGGAGTCGTGCATCGCTTCGAGCAGTTCAGCGACGATTTCCTTGTATGGGTGTTTTTCTACGGACCGGAGGGCGGGGAGACGGACGCCTGAACGCCGGCTGGAAATCGCTTTTCTGCTATGCGAACGACACGGCGCACGCATCGCAAACGCCGGGTTCGAATTTCCAGGCGATCGCCGGCGACATCGTTCCGGCGTCGCGCCGCTTGACGCGACCGGCGCCGCTGATCTGCTGCGTCACTTTCGGATTGCCGAGGTATTCGACACTCCCCGCGCCGGAGATGCCGATCTTGAGCGTGGTTGCCACCTGGACGACCACGCGGCCGGCGCCGCTGACCGAGACTCGCGCATCTTCGGTGGCAAGGTCCGCGGCCCGGTAGTCGCCGGCGCCCGAAATGGCGATCTTCTGCTCGGTGGCTCGCCCGGCCAACTCGATTTTCATGGCGCCCGATCCACTGATGGACAGTTCTTTCGTGTCGAGGCCGGAGATCTTCAGGGATGTCGCTCCCGATGCGGACACCTTGAGTCGTTCGGTCCTGAGGCCCTCGGCGCGAACCTTGACCGCACCCGACGCGCTGATGGCTTCGAGTTCGCGAAAGGTTACCGTCACGCGCGCGGGGCGCGCACCGCCGCCGAAAAAGTCCGTCCACCAGTGGCGCGATTGGTCGTTGCCGATGGTGAGCGTGCCGCCGCTCACCTGCGCCCGTACACGCGGGAGGCGCCTTGACGACGCCTCCACGCTCGCCGATTCGGCACCGCCCTGAACCAGCATCACGTCGGCGAATCCCTCGATGACAATCCGGTTGAACGGAGGAAGGGATCTTTGCTCGGTGAGCGCATCGCCGCCAGCGCGCGGAAAAGTCCAGACGAAATAGAACCAGGCCAGGCTGACGGCGACGGCAATGGCGACCAGGGTCAGCAGGACCGGGATGACGCGTTTCATGGGGCCTCCAGCGCGGGAACAAGCGTATCTTAGATGTGGTCTGGAACGCTTCTGGATTTTCCCGGCGCTGTTTGCCCGTGCGCGAGCGGTCCGGCTTGAACAACGCCCGAGTCCCGCGGGCCGCAATGCGGGCTTTGAGACCCATTGCGACAGCCTGGGAGCCTGTCGACGACAGGCTCCTGCCCAATTCGCCGGCAAACCGAGCAGCCGATGCTGATTCCCTATCTCGATTACGCCCCTTCGATCGCGTCGCCCATGGACTGCGCGGCAACTGCGGCGATCGTCGGCCGTACGGTCACCGGTCCGGGATTGGTGCTGCGCGACTACGCGACGCTTCGAGCCGATGGCGACTGGGTGCGCACAGGTGCAAACGCTTACTTCGGCGAGCGGGCCACCGTGCACATCGCCGACGGCGTGCTTCCGGCCGTGATCGGCGACGATGTCACGGTCGGGCGATTCGCCCTGGTGCACGCGTGCACGGTCGACGACCGCGTCGTCGTCGGCGATACCGCCGTGGTCATGGACGGCGCACACGTCGGCGCGGGTGCATTGATCACAGCGGGCAGCCTCGTGCCGCCGCGCAAACGCCTCGCCGGCGGGTGGGTCTACGACGGCAATCCGGCGACACCGGTGCGCGAGATCGGTGCCGCAGAATTGGCCGAGGCGGCGTTTGCGATCCGCAACCGGATCACGTCGGCGCTCGTCACGGCGACCGACCTGCCGCCGCTCGACATGGGGTCGTTCGTGTCGGCGGGCGCGGGCGAGCGCCCGGCGCACGACGGTCGCCACGCGCCGCGGGTGGGTCTCGCCTACATCGCGCCGACCGCGGTTCTGGCCGGTGATGTCGTCGTCGCCGACGAAGCGAGCGTCTATTTCGGTTGCGCCGTTGTCGCCGGCGGAAGCCGGATCGCCATAGGTCCGCGGACCAATGTGCAGGACAACTCGCTGCTCGTCACGGACGCCGCGCGCGGGCCGCTCGTCATCGGCGCCGACGCCACGATCGGGCACAACGTGCGCCTGGGCGCTGCCCGGATCGGCAGCCGCGCGCTCATCGGAATGGGGTCGCAGATCGGTGATCGTGTCGTCGTCGAGGACGGCGGCTGCATCGGCGCCCGCGCGTGGGTCGAACCCGGGACCGTGGTCAAGGCGGGCTGGATCTGGGCCGGCCGACCGGCGTGCGCATTTCGCGAAGTCAGGCCGGAGGAGCGAGAGATGTTTGCGCAAGCGGCGCAAATCTACGTCCGTTACGGATTGGCGTACCTCGCGGGTCCCCGCGCGCGGGAATCGATCGGAGGTTCCGAATTCCGCGACCCGTAGGGCTGGTAGTGAGCCCGATTGATTACGAAACAGGACGTTGGCCCATCTTGCGATCTGCGTCCTGGCGCGTGAAGGTCCGCGCAATGCCGGGGCCTTCGCGATACGGCGCTGCTGCCAAGCCGTCCGCCATGTCGAGCCCGTTCCTAGGCGCGGCCTTGGCCGCGCTCCGCTCGGCGTGGCGATGAATCGCCCTAGCGCGGGCAAGCCCGCGCCCACGAGCCCGCGCCCGCGAGCGGGCTCGGTTCTCGGCATGTACGCAAACTCATGGCCCGCGGTACTAGCGATCCGCCGACCGGAATCGGATGTCGCCGTACCACGCCTCGGCCGAGCCCCCCGTGTTGTCGGCGTCGGTCAAGACGCCGATGCCGACGAGTTTTCCCGGTTCCTCACCGAAGGCATGGACGTAATCGTCGTAGACGTTGCGCGAGAAGGATTGCCACGTTCCGACGCCGTCGGCGCCGCTCGCCACGACGAACATCCGCACGCGCCGCGTGTACGGGTGCTCGATCACGGCACCGACCGGGGCTTTGTTTGCCCACACGTATTGCAGCAGTGCATAAGGCAGTTCCTTGCCGGAGAGCGTTTCCGTCACGTAGAAGATAGCCCGCTCGACGAACGGCAGTCGCGACTTGTCGCCGTCGAACGCGAAGAGGATCCTCGCTGGCGCGTCCTCCTTCGCCGCGACGTGATTGTCGGCCCCGTCGATCAGCGCGGTCACCTTCCAGCGCCATTCGACGATCGGCGCGCTGCGAATATCGAAGACGGTGAACTGGGCGAGCCCGCTGGCGGCGGCGACCGCTTTCGCGTGGAGCACGACGATTCCGCCGTCGTCGACCAGCGTGTAGATAGTCGGCTTCTTGCGGTCCGTCAGCTTGACGGTCTCCCACGGCGGAGGCACCGCCCCTGGCTTGTCCCTCGAGAAAGGTGCGGGGAGCGGTGCCGACTCCAGGCTTGGTTGTCCGGCGACCTCGATGGGCAGCGCGATCGCGCAGAGCGTGGCGAGCGCCGTACGCCACCCCGACACCCGGTGCATGCGGGCGTGCGCGACGTTCGGGTGTCTGCAGATTGTCCGGCGGACGCGGTATTCCATCCTGGTTGCGATGATACAACCGGCCGCGGGGTTACCGTGGTACGTATAATCGTGACCGATTCCCCTGCACGATCCCGCCGCTCCCGATGAATCTCGACCGCGTGCCTGCCGGCAACGACGTACCCAACGACCGCAACGTGATCATCGAGATCGCGATGCGCGGGGACCCGATCAAGTGCGAGTTCGACAAGGAGACGGGCGCCGTTTTCGTCGCCCGCTTCATGTCGACGGCGATGCACACTCCGCGCAACTGCGGCTACATTCCGCGCACTCTGTCCGACGATGGCGACCCCTGCGCCGTGCGGGTGCTCTCGCCGGTGCCGCGCATCACGAGAGCTCCCGTGCGCTGCAGGCCGATCGGCCTGCTGAAGATGGATGACGAGGCCGGCGGCGACGCCAAGACTCAGGACGGGATCGCGCGCTGCGAGACTTCGATGCCCAAGCCGAAGTTCTGATCCCGGTTTCCGGCGCCCGCCAGGGGCGCGGCGGCAACTTCCCACCGGACCCGATTTCCATGACCGACGTCGCCCATGCGCGCCGGCAGTTCGCGTTTCCCATCCTGTTCGTGCTGCTGTGGAGCACCGGCTTCATCGCCGCGAAGTACGGGTTGCCATACGCGCCGCCGCTCACGTTTCTGCTTTACCGCTTTTTGCTCGTCGCGGTACTGATGACTCTTGTCGCGCTGATCACGCGCGCCGCGTGGCCGCGAACGCTGGCGCAGGCCGGGCACCTTGCCGTCTCGGCGTGGCTCGTGCACGGCGCCTATCTGGGCGGCGTGTTCGTCGCGCTCGCGGGCGGCATGCCCGCCGGAACGGCCGCGATGTTGGTCGGTCTGCAGCCGATCCTGACCGTCGTCATCGCGCGCGGCTGGCTCGGCGAGCGCGTCGTGCCGCGGCAGTGGCTGGGCCTCGCATTGGGGCTCTTCGGCGTCTGGCTTGTCGTCCGGCACAAGCTGGAGCCGACCGGCGATCTCGCGGGACTCGCCGCCGTCGCCGTCGCCCTCGCCGCCATCAGCGTCGGCACGCTCTACCAGAAACGGTTCTGTTCGCGTGTCGACTTGCGCACCGGCGCGGTGATCCAGTTCGCCGCGTGCGCGGTCTTCTATCTGCCGATCGCGCTGGCGTTCGAGCGCACGCCCGTGCGATGGACGCCGGCATTCGCGTTCGCGCTCGGCTGGTCGGTCGTCGTGCTGTCCGTCGGCGCGATCAGCCTGCTCTACTGGCTGTTGCGCCACGGGGCGGCGGCCAACGTCGCGCGTCTGTTCTTTCTCGTCCCCGCGGTGACCGCCGTCATGGCCGCGCTGATGTTTGGCGAGACGCTCGACGCGCTCGCCATCGCGGGCATGGTGCTGATCAGCGTGGGCGTCGCGCTCGCGCGTCCGAGAATGATGCCGGCGTCGTAACAAGCGGACATCGAATCAGGAATCGGGGACGGCGCAACGCGCGGCGTGGTCGGGAATCCGACGACGAAGACCACCGCCGCAGGCTCCTGGCCGAGGGCCGCGCAGCTGCGCAGGAGCGGCGCCTTCGGACGCGAATCGCCCGCCGCGGCCGGTTTTTCGCCCCAGGCGTACCGCGCGTCGCCGAAATTCACTGCGGCGACGGTGCCGGAGGAGGTGGCGGTGTGCTGCCCGGCGCTTGCTGCGGGGGCGGGGCCGGGGGCGCCGCCGGGGCGGGCGGGACGCGCGCTGCCTTGGGCGTCGTGCCGGGCGCAGGCACCGGCTTGGCGGCGAGTTCGCGCTTTGTTTCCGGGGGCAGGTTCTGGTACTGCTCCCATTGCTGCCGGACTTCCTGTTTCTTCTCGGGCGGGAGTGTCTTCAGCGTCTTGTAGTGTTCGCGCGCCGACCTGCGTTGTTCGGGCGACAGCTGCGCCCACGCGCTCATTTGCTGCCGCACGCGCTGCTGTTCGTCGGCCGTCATGCTCGGATACCGCTGCGCGATGCCTCGCCATTTCTGCTTGCGCTGGGCGTCCATCTTGTCCCAGTCCGGGGCGAGCGGGGCGAGAAACTGCTTTTCGGCGGCGGGAAGATCGCCAAACGCCGGCGAGCGGATGCCGACCGGTTGCGCAGATGCGCTCGCCGCCAGGCCGGTCGCGAGCGCGAAAGCCAATATGAGAACGTG